>Ga0208086_1000371_pt1 | contig 13397 bp, 9 predicted proteins | sample LakMenEpi06Jul10_FD_150675 | JGI IMG/M metagenome (GOLD analysis project Ga0208086, IMG submission 150675) | Freshwater microbial communities from Lake Mendota, WI - 06JUL2010 deep hole epilimnion (SPAdes) | ecosystem: Environmental > Aquatic > Freshwater > Lake > Epilimnion/Euphotic zone ...
TCTCGATATCGCAATGTTTCTCACCGGACGGCTTGCGCCGTTCCGCTTTGAATTCAACGCCATTGGCCATGAAGCCGACGGAGGCCAAGAAGATCTCGATGGCCACTGTGTAAGCCTACCGTCGGGCTTGCCCGGCGCAGGCGTAACTTGTAGCTACAGAGTCGATCAATCGCGTCCGACGATGACGATGCACATATCGTCTTCTTGTTCGCACCCAACAATGTGCTCTTCGACCGACTTGATCAGCTCCTGTCCGGCCGGGACAACTTGCCCCTTGGCAGCCTCGATGATCGATCGGACTCGGTTGATCGAGAACTGGGTTCCTTCTTTGTTGGGAGCTTCAAAAATCCCGTCGGTGTACATCGTCAAGCACTCACCGGGTTGGAGAATGACTTCGGTCGAATCGAACTCGATGTCCGACATGATTCCTAGCGGAGGGCCGGCGATGTCTTCGCCGGGCTCGCTGATCGAACCATCAGCATGGTAGTGGATCGGAGGCATGTGTCCTGCGATCACAATCGTCGCTTTGTTGGTCGGCTTGTCATAGACGATCACCGACATGGTGATGAAGCGGTCGGCATCGAGCGCTGTGATGCGGTCGTTGAGCTGCGCCATCGCCTTGCGCGGATCGCTGATCGAGGCGAAGGCAAACCGAGCTTCGGCAGATAGTTTCGCCATGAACATCGCGGCAGCTACCCCGTGCCCGACGACGTCGGCAAGGGCAATCACGAGGCGGTTGTTATCGAGTTCGAGGTAGTCGAAGTAATCGCCACCGATTTGCTGGGCTGCGTTGTAGTATTGGTAGAACGAGAGTCCAGTGCAGTTCGGGGAGGTCTTAGGAAGGAATTTCAGTTGCACATCTTTTGCCAATTCCAGGTCTTGTTCGACGAGTTTTTGGGCGATCATGCTTTCGTGCAACTGCGCGTTTTCGATCGCCACGCCCGCCTGGTTGGCCACGCCGATGAGAATCTCTAAGTCCTTGGCTTCGAATCCACCTTTGGTCTGCGTCGAGTCGATCTGAATGACACCTAAAGGTTCACCTTCGAAATTCAGCAACGGGGCGACAATCATCGATTTGATTTTGAAATCCGCGACGCTTTCGCTCATGCTAAAGTCGCCACTGGCGTCGAGCGACATGATCGCCTCTTTGGTCTTCATCACCTCGCGAAGCACCGTTTTGGACAATCGGACTTGATCCTCCTGGTCCTTGTTCCGAGTCTTGACCGAGCGGGGAACGAGCTTGCCGGTTTCGTCTTTGAGGACGATGAATCCTCGATCGGCTTGAAGAAAGATCGTAAAGAGCGAATCGAGTACCTTGGGCAGAACCTCATCGATTCCGATGGTCTTGCCTAGATTCCGCATGATCTCAAGCAGCGCAGAGAGTTTTGATTCGGCGCTGGCCGACAACTGGAAGCCGTACTCGCTACCCCGCACATCGAGGCGTCCGGTGACGGTCCGGACCGCGTTTTTTTCGCTCTCGCTCTCGTCCTCATCTTCATCGATCAACACCCCCAGGGGTTGATTTTTCGAGGAGCCTTCGTCGGCTCGAATCGAACTTTGCTCTCGGACATCGCCAAAGAGCATTTCGATGTCGCAGATCCTTACGGTATCCCCGTCTTGGAGTTGCGTCGGCCCGTTGATGAGTTTGCCGTTAACGAAGGTGCCATTGCGGCTGCCGAGGTCCTCACAGGCATAACCGCCATTGCGAGAAAACAGCCGCGCATGCTGGCGGGAGACGACCGCGCCGCTCTCGAGCACCAAGTCGCATTCGGGGTGCCGACCGATGACGTACTGGGGTTTGGTAAGCACTTCCCGGCGTCCCATCGCCGGTCCGCTGATCATTTCGATGTAGCTCATAATTCCAACAACCAAAAGGCCTTCAAAAACTCATGCCGAACCTGCTAAAGATAACGGTTTTCCAGCTCGATCGGGAGTGAAAAACGGGGATTCCAAGCTTCAATCTGCGTCAAAAAATTCCATATTCGCGCAAATCAAGCGCTTTCGGGTGAGTCGCTCCCGGGATTCAATCCCCGGACGGCTGCCTACTGGGGCTGGCACGGCTGGGGCTGGAAGGGTCGGGGCTTGGCGCAACTAGGACCGTGGCTTTGCTTATAGAATCCTGTGGCTGTATCCTAGCCCTGGCCCGGCCCTGGGCAAAATGTCGCGAAACCTTGAATCTCCCAAGGTTCCCTCTTTGGCCGATCGAGAATCCGATGCGACACGTTAGACTTAATGATTCGGTTGCCGTGCTATCTCGGGATTTCCAAGTGGAACCTTCGTTCCGATATCATCGCGATCGAAAAAACCAAGGGAGGGAAATTCCCACCATGCACAGTATCGACCAACCTAACAGCGCGCTACCAAACAGCACGGGTTCAAGCCCGGCACCAACGCCTGGGGCATCCGAGAGAAAATCGGCTGCCCTCTGGACCGCATTCATTCTTGGTCTCTTCGGGATCAACTTGGGAATCGCTGGCATTGCGTTGGCACTTGCCGTAGGTGACCCATCCTTTCGTCCCTTGCCCGATTACAGCAACCGAGCCGTCGACTGGCAGGTCCACAAAGACCAACTTCAGGAGTCGGAGCGATTGGGCTGGCAGGCTCGCTTTGATCGTTCCTCGGAACCGGCTGGTATTCGAGTGGTTGTCGAGGACTTCGAGGGCAAAGCGGTCTCGGGAGCGACGGGCACCCTGCTTGCGTACCACTTGACGCGTGTGGCGGAAAATCGTCGCGTCGCGTTGACCGAGAGCCCGGGGGAGCCTGGTGTTTATTTCGCGGCTCTCGAGATCGATCGCGAAGGAAAATGGCAAGTCGCCTTGGAGCTATCGACTCCAACGGGCCAACGTTTCATCGCCGAGCGTACCATCGACTGGAGCTTGCGATGATCGAATTGCTGTTGGCCGTCATGACCGCATCGCTGTTCGGATCACTGCACTGTGTGGGTATGTGTGGTCCGTTTGTATTGATCGCAACGAGTTCGGTCAGTTCGGCAAAGTCCTTGGAGTCCCCGAGGGCCCAAGGAATCTGGGGAGCGCTTGGTTTACCTAAGATGCTTCCGTTGGTTTGCTACCACCTCGGACGCTTGACAACCTACTTGATTCTCGGAGCGCTGATCGGTTCGATCGCCTCGGCCAGCCAGGGACTTGCGGGCCGTTGGGGGATAGGACAGGCCGCATCGTTGATTGTCGGGACGGTCCTTTTGGCCATCGGAATGCTGCGCCTTTGGAGTTTGTTTCGGGCATCGGACCAAGGGGTTAAGCATTCGAAGTCGATGGCCTTATGGCATGCGATGATCGCTCGAATTCGAGTTCGCATCAAAACCAAACGGCCGACGCTCAATGCCTATGTTTGGGGATTTTTGAGCACTTGGCTCCCCTGTGGTTGGCTGTATCTTTTTGCGATCGCCTCGGGCGCCGCCGGAAGCATCTTGGCCAGCATGGCGATGATGGGAGCCTTTTGGCTCGGGACACTTCCATCGCTCTCGGCCGTAGCCTGGGGAGGCAGGTGGCTCCGAAGGATCGACCCCAAGGTCATGCAATGGATGGCCACGTTGTTGCTCATCGGTTTTGGTCTATGGACCCTTAGCTCTCGCGCTGCGATCGACCTCTCTGGGATCGATCTCTCTGGGATCGATCTCTCTGGGATCGACCGCTCGCGGTTCGATGCCCAGGGACGGCCGACGATTTCCACCCAAGGCTCCGGACCGAAGCCTTCGCTCGACGCAGCGGCGATCGAGTCCTTGGAAGCCATCGAGCTTCCGTGTTGCTCGGCCGACTAGATGCCAAAGTGCTATTGGGTCCAACGATGAAGGAAACCTTGACAGCCGCCTCCAGAGCCCCTGATCGTTCGGAGCAAAACCCGACGAAAGTTCTCTGTGCGCATTGCGGCTTGGAGACCCTCGTGCGTGGCAAAGAGACCTGGGGCTTGAGCACAAAAGCAATCGCCGAGGAAGATCCCGCCGTGGAAAACCTCGCTGCACACAGACTCGCGGGCCGAGCAGTCCAAGATGGGAGTTTGAGTCCCGGGCCGAGCGACCGGCAGGAGAGTGCTTCGAAGTTTTTTTGCTGCCAAGGTTGCATGGGGGCTTATTCGTTGATCCATCAGCTTGGACTGGAAAACTTTTATGCCTTGCGTTCCCTTTCCGACCAGGAATCCGAACCTGTATCAAAAGTCCGAGCCTCGGAGATTCTCAAAGATTTAACTCAGGCGGGTGTTCAGGTCGATGCAATGGGCGATGGGACTTGCCGTGTTCGTTTGGGTGTCGAAGGACTCCACTGCGCGGCCTGTTGCTGGCTCATCGAGAGCCTTCCACCAACGCTTCCGGGTCTGCGATCCGCACAGGTTCGATTCAGCGATCAATCGCTCGAATTGATCTACGACCCGAGCCGTACGGCTCCTTTTCGCGTGGCTGAGTATTTGGCAAGGTTCGGCTATGCGCTCGGGCCATGGAGCCCTGAGGGAACGGAGGACCAGACCGACGGCAGGTTACGGCGGGAGCATTGGTTCTGGATTGCGGTCGCTTTTTTTCTGGCAGCCAATGCGATGTGGATTGGCATCTCGCTCTATGCGGGCGAATCGACCGGGATCGCCTCGGAGCATGAGCGTTTTTTGCGTTGGGTCGGCGCGCTTCTGGGATTGCTTGCGACTGTTTTCCCTGGGCGCATTTTCTTTCGTTCTGCTTGGCAGTCGCTCCGAAGTGGAATACCTCATGTCGATGTGCCGGTCGCAACGGGCTTGTTGGTCGGGACGATCGGCAGTCTGGTCGGGGCCGCCACGGGCCGAGGCCATGTTTACTTCGACTCCTTGGCCTCTTTGGTATTGCTGCTTCGCGTCGGTCGCTACATCCAATTCCGTGCTCAATACCGTTCCGGGGTATCGATCGCCAAGTTGCTGCGGTTTCATGACATCGAGGCGATCCGATTGTCCGAGGATGGCAGCCGCACCGTGGTCCTTGCCAGAAGCTTGCGGCCTGGGGAGCGGGTCGAGGTCCGGGCCGGGGTCACGGTTCCGGCTGACGGGGTCGTATCGAGCGGACAGAGCGAGCTTCAAACGGCGTTTATCACCGGGGAGAGTCGACCGCAGCGAGTTAGGGTTGGAGACTCGGTGATCGGGGGCTCACTGAACCTGAGTTCCACCATCGAGATGACCGTCGAGCGAACGGTCCAGGAGGGTCGTTTGGGTCAGATCTCCGATTGGGTCCAAGAGGCCACTGCGGATCGAACGCCGCTGATCCAGTTGGCCGATCGCGTGGGAAGAGTTTTCGTATGGGTGATCCTGGGGCTAGCGATCCTGACGGCTGGTTTTTGGTCGGTCAGCCGGGGCTGGGAGGTGTCCGTCGAGCGGACCGTATCACTCCTGACGATCGCCTGTCCTTGCGCTCTTGCACTCGCAGCCCCTTTGGTCATCACGGTAGCGATTGGAAGGGCGGCGAAGGAAAAGATATGGATTCGCGACGGCAACTCGCTCGAGAGACTGGCCAAACCGGGGTTGATGTGTCTGGATAAGACCGGGACGTTGACCTTTGGTGATCTGCGGGTGATCGACTGGAGCGGCCCCAAAGAGCTGCTCATGAGGATCGCTCGGATCGAATTGGAGTCGGAGCATCCGGTGGCTCGGGCGTTGGTCGATTATGGCCGTTCGGAGTTTGGGGTAGAGGAGTTCGAGCGTCGGATCGATTCGATCCGTGTGAGCCAAGTCCGCCAGGAGGCTGGCCGGGGGATCTATGGGCGAGTCGACGGCAGGTTGATTTTCATCGGGAGATCTGAAACGCCCATCGCTCCTAGCGATACGTCTCGGGAAGTGTCCGTATGGGTTGATGGTGAGGTTCAAGGGAAATTTCGACTGGGCGATTCGATACGTCCTAACCTAGTTTCGAGTTTGCGGCAGATTCGGGATCGAGGATGGAAGCTGGCGATACTCTCTGGAGATGATTCACCGCAGGTTCAGCAAATAGCCGATGCGTTGTCGGCTGGCGGTGTCGAGTTGGTCGCTTGCCATGGTGGATTGAGTCCGGAGGAAAAGATGCAGCGGCTCGGTGAGCTGAGGCGCGAGGGAACGACTACGGTGATGGTTGGCGATGGGGTCAATGATGCGGTGGCATTGGCGGCGGCCGATGTTGGAATTGCGGTGCGAGGCCCCTGCGAACTGGCCATGAAGAACGCGCCGATATTCATCGGGGAACGCCATTTGGAAGCGATACCACGATTGCTCGATGCCTCTCGCAATGCCGTCAGGGCCATCCATCGATGCTTTGCCGCGTCGTTGCTTTACAATGCACTGACGGTGGGCTTGGCGATGACCGGCTATATCCATCCGTTGATCGCAGCGATCTTCATGCCGATCTCGGGGATCACCGTTTTGACGATGGCTTGGTCGGCTCATACGTTCCCTCAACGGCTGGAGAAAAACTCATGAGCGTCCTGTTTATCGCACTTCCGCTTGCGATCCTGTTGGGGGCCGCAGGACTCTTTGCCTGTTTGTATTGCATCCGCAGCGGCCAATACGACGATCTGGATTCGGAGTCTTATAGGATCTTGGTCGATCAGCAACCTGGCAAATCCGAATCGCCCGAGGGGCAAGAATAAGCCAGCTTGCTCGGTGGGGCTAACTCGGTGGGTCTAATCCGGTGGGTCTAATTCGTTTCGATCGACGGGTCGCTCGAGGTCCTTCTCAGGGAGCTTGTTCGATCGAGGCGTACATGCTTCCCTTGGACTTCATGCTCATCGGATCGGCTCCGTAGGCTTTGATTTGATCGCGTTTGAGTTCGGCCAATTCCATGGTCGTCGTCAGGCAGATTGCGCGGCCTGTCTTGTCGACCTGTTCGGCCAATTTTCGACCTGCCGTATCGGTCATGTGAAAGAGATCTTTCATCATGCGAATGACGTAATCGTAAGTATGCTCGGGGTCATCCCAAAGGATGACGTGGTACCTCGGTTGCCGCTTGGGCTTCTTGCCGGGCTCTTTTTCCTGGGTTACCTCTTCAACCACTGCAGAGGCGCTCGCATTGGACATCGTCTTGGGTTCCTCGAATGTATCCTACCTAGTGATCCTACCTAGTGATTTTACCGAGAGAAGATTTCGCATGGGGAGTTGCATGAAATCTCCCACGCGGGCTTATGATTGGATATAGTGTACCAGAATTCCAAAGTTTTTTAAAAAAAGTGTTCGTTTTCCTAGGAACCCGCATGTCTAAATTTGCGCAACTCGATGCCTACTTAGTTGAACACCAAGACGCCCATCTCGAAAAGCTATTTGAGCTGTTGCGAATCCCGAGTGTTTCGGCCGACAGCACCAAAAAGTCCGAGATGGACCGAGCGGCCGCTTGGGTGGCCGATCAATTCCGTTCCGCAGGGCTCAAGACCGAGTTGATTGCTGGCCAAGGTCCCGCGTTGGTCTATGCCGAGACCGAGCCGGTCGAAGGCCAACCGGTGGTATTGGTCTACGGCCACTACGATGTCCAACCTGCCGATCCACTCGAGCTGTGGAATACCCCGCCGTTTGAGCCCGCGGTGCGTGATGGCAACATCTACGCCCGAGGCTCGACCGACGATAAAGGCCAAATGCTCACGCACGTACTGAGCGTTTTGGCTTGGAAGAACTGCGGGATGAAATTGCCGGTCCAAATCAAATTTTTGATCGAGGGCCAAGAAGAGCAGGGGAGTGAAGTTCTCGAGGCCAAGCTACCGGAGATTGCCAAAAAGCTCGCTTGCGATGTGATCGTCATCAGCGACTCTTCGCAGTATGCCAAGGGCCAGCCGGCGATCACCTACGGACTACGCGGGATCGCTTATTTCGAGCTGAGGGTCCATGGACCTAAAATGGATTTGCACTCAGGTTCTTTCGGGGGAGCTGTCACCAACCCTGGTCTAGCACTGGCGCGGATCCTGACGGAAATCAAAACCCCCGATGGCCGGATTCAGTTGCCTGGATTCTACGACTCGGTCGTGGAACTCGAGGCTTCCGAGCGGGCTATGTGGGACTCGATGGGCTTTTGCGATACCAAGTTTGCCGAGGCCCTGGGAGTCGATGCCCTCAGCGGGGAGACCGGATACAGCACTCTGGAGCGGCGATGGGCAAGACCGACGTTCGATGTCCATGGCCTACTGGGTGGATACCAAGGCGAGGGTGGCAAGACAGTCATTCCTTCCTGGAATGGGGCTAAAATCAGTTTTCGACTCGTCCCGAATCAAGATCCGGCAACGGTTGGCAAACAGCTCCGAGAGTTCATCGCAGCCCATACCCCGGCGGGAGTTCGGGTCGAGGTTATCGATCTGCATGGTGGCCGAGGAGTGGTGGTCGATCCGAATTCCAAGTTCATGAAGGGGGCCGTCCGAGCCGTCGAAGAAGGTTTCGGAGTCAAGCCGGTGTTGATTCGCGAAGGTGGATCGATCCCCATTGTCGCTCAGATGGTCGATGCGCTGGGCTGTGATGTTTTGCTCATCGGCTGGGGTTTGGACGATGACGGTGCCCATAGCCCCAACGAGAAATTCTGTTTGAACGATTTCTATCGAGGGATCCGTTCGAGCAGTCGGCTCTGGGAGCATCTAGCCGATCGTGGATAAGGGCGTCGGTGGGGTCTGGCTCGAGGGTTTGATTCCCGAGGCGATATGGTAGCGGCCCGAGGGAAAAACCTCGCAGTCCTGGAACCATCGGGGCAAGTTCTCTTGATACCAGCTCGGTTGCTTGGTCACCAGGACTAAGCGGCCGCCTGAGCGCAGGGATCGAAGGGCGGCCAGGACCAATTTCTCGGCGATTTGAAAGTCGCCGAAGTAGGGCGGATTGGTCAGGGCCATATCGAACGTTCCGGGTTGCGTGTAATCGCCATTGGCGTTGAGTTCGGTGGTTATATTTTTGAGATTGTTTTTGGCAGATCCTTGCTCGACGCACCAAATGGCTCTGGCATTCGAATCGACCGCATGGATCGTGGCGGCCGAATCTCGCATGGCTAGGCCAAGTGATACCGAGCCGCTCCCACAACCGATATCGATCAATCGGGCCTCGGGATAGACATCGACCGCATCGAGCAATTGCCGAGCCCCGTTGTCGAGTTGACGGTGGGAAAAAACGCCGGGTCGGGTGATCAACTGAACCAGCTCGTCGCAGTCGCGAAAAGCCAGCTCGCATCGAAAATCCTTCAGTTTTTTCAGGGGCTTGGTCTTCTCGACCAGATAGACGCGGGCCTCTTTATGCTCCCTTACACGGACGCTCTTTTCGAACAATTTCAGTTGGTCATGAAGCCATTTGTCTTTAGGATTGTCGACCGAGGCGATGAGCGTGCCGCCCACCTCGAGTCGATCGTAACATTGCTGAAGATAGTCCCGAGTCAGTTCCTGTTCACCTCGATGGGGTAATGGAACGATTGCCAGATCGAGTTTCTCCTCGGGCAAGTCGGCAAGGCATCGGATACTCAGGTTCGAAGGGAGCTGCGAGGCGTTTTCCGAGCCGTCGATTTGGCAATGCTGGAGCGACCGTTGCTGATGGAACAGGTCGATGTACCAGAGCAGCACACTCGTCGAGGGGAATTCTCTGGCGATGGCCTCAGCGGCTTGGCCGCGCCCGGTGGAGACCGCCGCGATCCGCAAATGAGGAGATCGCCCTCGGTTGCAATCCTCTTTACCTAAGAGGCTTCCGAGATAATCGCGCGCTACATCCAGGAGAGCTTGTTCTTCGTCCCTTGGAGCGAGTCGATAGATGATTCGCGTCGAGTCGTCAGGGTCATCAAGATCGATATGGGCAGGAACGGCTCGATCTGGCTCAGGGGTGTGGTTCGAGGTATTCATGGAAAGGGATCGCTCCTGAGGATATCAAGCGACAAGGGTTCGACCGCAGGGGTCGGATTTGGATCGATGGAAAAAAGGGCCATGTGAGAGCAGATCTCGCATGGCCCTAGAGTTTAAAAGATAGGAGCAGATACGACGTGAGGGTTATCGTCGATCGCCACGGTCGCCACCGCGACCGCCGCCACCGCCACCACCACTGCGAGGACCGCGTCCGCGACCGCCACCGCCACCGCCACCGCCACCGCCGCCACCACCACTGCCGCCGCCACTGCTGCGTCGACGGAAGCCGTCGCGGCTACCACCACCACCGCCGCCGCCGCTGCTGCCGCGACGATCACCACCGCGGTCGGAGGAGCGTTCTGGTCGATCGCCTCGGGGAGGACGATCGTCTCGGTTTTCGAATCCCTCGGCATCGCCATCTTCTGGGAATTCGTCATCGTCTTGGGATTCGGTAGCCAAATCGTCTTCGATACCAAGTTCTTCCAGAGCGCGTCGGCGGGAGAGTTTGACGCGGTCATGGTCATCGATATCGATAACCAAAACCTTCATTGGATCTCCGACGCGGCAAACCGAATCGACGCTCGAGACGTAACCGCTGGACAGTTCGCTGACGTGGCACAAACCGTCTTTACCAGGGAGGATCTCGACGAAAGCGCCGAAGTCACGGACGCTCGTAACGACCCCGTCGTAGATCTTGCCGATCTGAACCGTTGCGGTACAGGCTTCGACGCGGCTCAAAGCGGCCTTTGCCGAATCGGCATCGGAGCTGGCTACAGTGACATTTCCTTCGTCATCGACATCGATCGAAGCGCCGGTGTCTTCTTGGATCGAGCGGATGTTTTTGCCGCCAGGTCCGATCAGCAAACCGATCTTATCCGGATCGATTTTCGTTCGAAGCAACCTTGGCGCATATCGGCTGATTTCGGTACGGGGTCGAGGGATGCAGGTGAGCATCTTGCGCAGGATCTCGATGCGGGCATCGCGAGCTTGCTTGAGGGTCGCTCGGATGATGTCTTCGCTGATCCCATCGATCTTCAGGTCCAATTGGATGCCTGTGATACCGTTTTGGGTTCCAGCGATTTTGAAGTCCATATCGCCGTGGTGATCTTCGTCGCCGATGATGTCCGTCAGGAGCACGAAGTTATCTTTATCGCGGACCAATCCGATACTGATCCCGGCAACCGGGTTGGTGATCGGAACGCCTGCGGCCATGAGCCCTAAGCAACCGCCGCAGACCGAGGCCATCGAGGAGGAGCCATTGCTCTCGAGGATATCGCTGATGACCCGAACGGTGTAAGGGAAATCATCGACATCGGGCAGGACCGCTTCGAGCGATCGTTCGGCGAGCATGCCGTGTCCGATCTCACGACGGCCTGGGCCACGGTTCGGCTTGCATTCCCCGACCGAGAATGGGGGGAAGTTGTAATCGAGCATAAACTTCTTGCTGTACTCGTCCATCAACCCGTCTACCCGTTGCTCATCGCGAGGGGTACCGAGGGTCACGGTGATGAAGGCTTGGGTTTCACCCCGTTGGAACAGTGCTGTTCCGTGGGTTCGTGGCAGAAGGTCTGTTTCGCAATGGATGGCGCGGAGACTCTTCGAGTCTCGCCCGTCGCTGCGGGTACCGGCGAGGATCAGATCGCGAACGATCTGATTTTCTAGGGTGTGCCAAGCTCGGTTCACGACGCTCGCTTCGAGGGCGCCTGGGGCCGATGCATCGGGGATCATTTCGGCCAAGGCTGCTTGACGAAGTTGTCCACACGCTTCGTTGCGAGCTTGCTTACCGTCGATTTGCTTGGCTTCCTTGAATCGAGCGTAGTAACGGTCCTTCAAGGTTGCGATCAGCGCCGAATCGTCGGGTGAGACGAAGGTGACTCGCTGTGGATTGACCTTAGCGAGCAGTTCCTTTTGCAGATCGAGAACTTCACGGCAAACTCCGTGGGCGTACTTGATCGCGTCGAGCATTTCATTCTCGGGGATCTCATGGCAAAAGCCTTCGATCATCACAACTTCGCGATCGTTGGCCGAAACGATCATATCCAGATCGCTTTCCTCGAGTTGGCGAACGGTTGGGAAGGGAATGAATTTGCCATCGGTTCGTCCGATCCGAACCGATGCGATCGGACCTTGGAACGGCAGGGTGCTGACGTAGGCAGCACAAGCTGCCCCGTTCATGGCCAGAACATCGGCATCGTTCTGGGTATCGGAGCTCAAAACCATGCACTGGATTTGGACTTCGTTGAGGAATCCTTCGGGGAACAGGGGTCGAATCGGACGGTCGACCAATCGGCTCGTCAGGGTTTCTTTGGTCGTCGGGCGACCTTCACGTTTGAGAAAGCCCCCGGGGAACTTGCCCGCCGCTGCAAAGCGTTCGCGGTAATCGCAAGTCAGTGGGAAGAAATCTGTTCCAGGGCGCGATGGACCGGTGGTCACTGCGTTGAGGACGACGGTGTCCCCGTATTGGGCCAAAATACAAGCTTCAGCTTGCTTGGCCAACTGACCGGTTTCGAAGGACAAAACCGAATCGCCAATCTTTTTCTCTACTCGAATCTTCACAATATTAAATCCTCATGACAAACCTACAACAAACTGAATTCATTCCTACAGGGGGATCGCCGGCGGTTCCCTACACGCGCCCAGGCGTTCTAAAAAAACTTGACAACACTCTTTCGTAACTTGTTCCAACACTCTTTTCCAAACCCGCTTGAATCTTTGGCTTGCACAGAACCACATCGGTTCGCTGCACAACTTGCGAGTCTTGCTCAGATAATTCGTTCTGCTAAATCGTTCTACCGGACCGTTCTACCGGATCGTTCTGCCTTGATCCTAAATGGCTTTGAGCCTACTTCTTGGTTCTACCGTGCGATCGATCGGTACTTTGACGATTTCCCGCACGTGTCCTCACTAAACATCCCTTGGGCGCCTCTACTGGAGCACCGTTTCTGGAGCACCGTTTTTTTGGGCTCCACTTTCTCTCGGGCCCTTATCCTCTTTCGGCCCGACTTCACTCTCAGGCCGGCCCAGTTCGCCAAGCTGACTTGCTCGATTTTGTTTCCTAGTTCTTGCCGCTTCCATCTTCATGCATATGGCCCCAGTGGCTGGGGCCATCAGCGATGTGGTTCGTCGGCGGACAGGGCAAACGAACGCTCGATCGAACTCCCGTGCCGATTGCTCTGTCGAACTGCCGCTTTCGATCCGAATCCCCAAGAATGGATACTGGGAAGCAGATCGACGCTTGCAGCCCTCCGCGGATACGATTCACCTTAGCGCGACTTTCGCGATGAGGCAAAGACCTTTCGACGTGTTGGGGACCAACAAGATCGCCCCCCAAACCATTCGTAAAATTCGCAAATCTAACCACGGAGCACGAGAATAGGCTCCTTGTGCTCCGATTTCGCAACGTCCGGAAATACAGACTACTTGCGGATGTTCAACCTGGAGATCAGTTCCAAGTACCGTGCTGGATCGTTCTTGCGAACATAATCGAGCAACGATCGACGGTTGCTGACCATACGGAGCAAACCGCGTCGACTCGAATAATCTCGGGTGCTTCCACGCATGTGCACGGTCATGCTGTTGATACGATCGGTCAGGAGGGCGATTTGCACGTCGGCCGAA
>Ga0208086_1000373_pt1 | contig 13385 bp, 10 predicted proteins | sample LakMenEpi06Jul10_FD_150675 | JGI IMG/M metagenome (GOLD analysis project Ga0208086, IMG submission 150675) | Freshwater microbial communities from Lake Mendota, WI - 06JUL2010 deep hole epilimnion (SPAdes) | ecosystem: Environmental > Aquatic > Freshwater > Lake > Epilimnion/Euphotic zone ...
GAGCGTCGTCACCATCGTCGGCAAGACCTCCGCCTTCCACGTCACCGAGGTGCTCGGCGTGTCGCGGGAGGAAAACCTCGCCATGATATTCGACACGGTCCGGTTCCTCGTCGACTCCGGCCGCGAGGTCTTCTACGACGCCGAGCATTTCTTCGATGGCTGGAAGCTCGACCCCGACTACTCTGGCCAGACGATCAGTGCGGCGGCGCGGGCCGGCGCCACGCGGATCGTGCTCTGCGACACCAACGGCGGCACGCTTCCCGACGAGATTGCTCGGTTCGTCCGCGAGGCCACTGCCGCACTGGCCGCCGCGGGCGTGCCCACGCCCGTCGCCATCCACTGCCACAACGACTGTGATCTCGCCGTGGCCAACTCGCTTGCGGCCGTGCAGGCTGGGGCGGTGCAGGTGCAGGGCACGATCAACGGGCTCGGCGAGCGGTGCGGCAACGCCGACCTGATCTCAGTGGTCGCCAACCTCGCCCTGAAAATTCCTGGCCATGAGGTGCTCGGCGGATCCGGCACGGCCCATCTCACGGAGCTTTCCCGATTCGTCTACGAGACGGCCAACATGACCTACCGGCCAGGTCAGCCGTTTGTCGGGACCAGCGCGTTTGCCCACAAGGGCGGCATGCACGTCCACGCGATCGCCAAGGCGACCGAGTCGTACGAGCACATCGCCCCTGAGGCGGTCGGCAACTCGCGGCGGATTCTCGTGAGCGAACTCTCCGGCCGCTCCAACATCGCCGCCATGGTCACGCGGCCCGATGTCAAGAACGATCGCAAGCTGCTCGACACGGTCCTTGCGGAGGTCTGCCGGCTGGAGAACGAGGGCTGGCAGTTCGAGGCGGCAGGGGCGTCGTTCGACCTGCTTGTGGATCGCTGCGCCGGCACGTTCACGCCCGCCTTCGAGAAGCTCTCCTACAACGTGGTGGTCGAGAGCCGCGCCGGCGGTTCGAACGAGGTCCGCACCGAGGCCACCGTGAAGCTCTTGGTGGCCGGCGAACAGCGGCATGAGGTGGCCGAGGGGGACGGTCCGGTGAACGCCCTCGACGCGGCGCTCCGCAAGGCGCTCATGCCGCTCTATCCGTCGGTCGATTCCATGTCCCTGCTCGACTACAAGGTCCGCGTCATCAACGCCCAGGAGGGGACGGCGGCGAAAGTCCGGGTGTCGATCGAATCGACCGATGGCGACGGGGTGTGGGGCACGGTGGGCGTGAGCGAGAACGTCATCGAGGCCAGTTGGCTGGCGCTTGCCGATTCGTTCTCGTACTTTCTCGGTCGTGCCGGCGTGCGAGCCTGAGCGAACGGCGTGTCAGCCGTGCAATCCGGCGAGCCGGGCTGTCTCGTCGTAGCCGCGCAAGCCCTCGGTGGCGCCCAGACCGGTGACGCAGCAGGCCGCCGTCGCGGCGCCGAGAAGGCAGGCGTCTCGCGGCGTCATCCCACGGAGCAGGCCCGTGAGAAGGCCGGCGAGGAGTGAATCGCCGGCTCCGGTGGTGTCGACGACCGGCCCGGGGGCCGTGACGCAGGGGATCTCGAGCCACGCCCCCGCGCTCGGCGAGAGGAGCGTCCCCCGCGTGCCGAGCTTGACCCCGACCAGTCCCGGAGCACCATGGGAGCGGTAGCATTCGACGATCGCCCGGGGATCATCGAGGCCGGTTTGGTGGCGGGCTTCGTCGAGGCTCGGCACGTAGACATCGACCAGCGGGAGCGCCGGGGCGACCTGGGCGAGCGTCCCGCCGTTGCCGGCCGTCTCCAGGGCGACCATGCAGCCGGTCGCGCGGATGTCGGCCACGGCTGCGGCGAGGTCGGGCTCGAGGCCGGGCAGGAGCCCGAGGTAGCCGACGAGGGCCAGTCGGGCGGCGGCGAAGCAGGGAAGCTGCCGGCGGATGAAGGCGAGGTCGATCGTCGCCGGGGCACCGCCGTGGTGGGCGAAACTCCGCTCACCGCTGGGGTCGATGAGGACGGCTGTCGTGCTCGTGGCGACTGCCGCGCTCGCCTCGAGCGCGTCGGTGGCGATCCCCTCCCCTGCGAGCGTCGCACGGATCACGTCCCCCCACACATCGGTGCCGACGAGGCTCGACGCGGCGACCTTCATCCCCAGTCGGGCCATCGCAGTGCCGGTGTTGCAGACGATCCCGCCGGTGGTGACCCGGATCGGATCGACATGGAAGAGCTTGCCGGCGCCGGGGGCGACGGTGAGGGGGACGGGACGAACGAGGATGTCAGCGACGCACGTGCCGCAGAGGATCACGTCGCAGGGGGCGGCGGCGGAAGGCTGGATGGACATGCTCGGCTCGCAGAGGACGTGACGACGGACAGGACGGCAAACGGATGGCAGGATAGTCAATCGGCGAAAGGAATCGCCAGAATGGAACTTTTGGTGCCCCGCCCTCGGGTCTCGGAGTCTGCTCCATGGCCACCCGCTCTCCGCTCGTCGATGCCTATCACGTCCGTTTGCCCGCGGCGGAACGAAAAGCGCTCGAAATGATTCGGGCGGCGGTCCACGCGGCAGCCCCGGGGGCGGAGGAGTGCCTGTCGTACGGGATGCCGGCGGTGAAACTCGCCGGGAAGCCGCTCGTCGGCTGGCGGGCAGCAGCGAAGCACTGTGCCTTCCATCCCTTGAGCGGATCGACGGTGGCGACGTGCGCGACGTCGCTTGCCGGCTACGAGACGAGCAAGGGGACGATCCGGTTCACGGCAGCCGCTCCGCTTCCCGCGAAGCTCGTCAAGCTCCTCGTGGCCACCCGGATCGCCGAACAGGCAGGCATTGGAGACGCGAAGGCATCGCCCGAGGCAGCGAGCGGGCAGCGGGGGACTCCTCCGGCGAAACGTGTCGCTGGGAAGCGTGTCGTCGCCAAGCGTGGCAGGTCCAAGCCGGCCAAGTCCAGGCCGACCGGGCGGACGGCGAAGCGAAGGGGTTCGTGAGCGGTCAATCGTCCGAGGGCGACCGTCGCAGGGCAACAGGGCCCCGGTCCGCCTTGTTCCACCCGATCGGCTGGAATACGTTTGAGCTCTCGGGCCTTGGTCCTCGATACCCACAAGGGGCACGGTCCGCGATGATTCCCGTAGCCCACCCCCGCATGTCCGCCTGGCAGCCGATGGAACTCCGACGTCTCTTCCCGCTGCTGATGTTGCTGACGGCTCCGGGCCTGGCCGCGGCGGCCGACCCGGCGGCACTCTGGTCGACGAGGGTGCAGCCCCTCCTCGACCGCCACTGCGTGAAGTGCCACGGGCCGATCGAGGAGCATGGCGGCCTCGAACTCGACACCCCCGCCGCGGTGCTCGCCGGGGGGGATGGAGGCGCGGTGGTCGTGGCAGGGCAGCCCGAGTCGAGCCGGCTGTTCCTCAATCTCGCGGAGGGGGCGGAGTCGCACATGCCGCCGGACAAGCAACTCACCGACGACGAGCGCGCGATCATCCGGGAGTGGATCACCGCCCTCGAGGCTGCCCCTGCCGAGGCCCTCTCGGGCCATGCGGAACGGCTGGGTGAAACGCGGAACTTCGCGACGGTCACGGAGGCGATCGACGTGCTCATGGCGGAGGCGTGGGCGCGACGGGGCGTCGAGCCTGCGGCCCCGGTCGACGATGCCACCTGGTGCCGCCGCGTCTTTCTCGATCTGGCGGGGAGGATCCCGACGGCGGCCGAACAGCGAGCGTTCCTCGCGGCCCCTGTCGAGACGCGGCGCGTTGAACTCGTCGACGGGATTCTCGACTCCGACGAGCATGCCGTGCGGCTGCGCGAGCTTTGGGACGTGTTCCTGATGGGGCGAGGAAAGCGGGAGTCACGCGAGGATCGCCGCCGCAACAGCGGCTGGTGGGCCTGGCTCGAGAAATCCTTCCGCACCAATCGCCCCTGGAACGAGATCGTCCGTGAGATCCTCGTCGCCCGGCCCACGAGCGCGGATGATCAGGGAGCGTCGTGGTTTCTCTACGAGCGACGCAACGACCATCAGGCGATCGCCGAGGCGGTCGCCCCGATCGTGTACGGTGCCCGCATCGACTGCGCCCAGTGCCACGACCATCCGCTCGCCCGCGAGATCAAGCAGGCGCACTACTGGGGCCTCGTGGCGGCCTACAACCGCGGGAAGAACGTCGACGGGTCGACGGCGGTGGCGGAGTCGGCCGTGGGGGGCTTCGTCAACTTCACGAATCTCAAAAAAGAGTCACAAGCGGCTGTGGTGACGCTTCTCAACGGCCCCACGGTGGCTGAGACCAGGCCGGAGGACGGCCAGAAGGAGGAGGACGGCGACGATCGCTACGTCGATCCGGCGGCGAGCCCCCGTGTTCCGAAGTTTTCCAGGCGCGATGCGTTTGCCACGGCCGCCACCACCGACAACCCGCTGCTTGCCCGCGGTTTCGTCAACCGGCTGTGGGCCGTGCTTGTGGGACGGGGGATCGTGTCACCGGTCGACGAGATGACCACCCGCAACGCGCCGAGCCACCCGGAATTGCTCGACTGGCTGTCGAGCGACTTCGCCACGCACCACCACGACATCCGCCGCATGGTCCGTGGCATCGTCTTGAGCCGTGTCTATGCCCTGGGGGTGGCTTCGGTCGGCGCTTCAGGCTCCGATCCGGCTGCCTTCACAAGCGCCGCGGAGCGGCCGCTCACCGCCGAGCAGATCGCCCGGTCATGGTGCATCGCCGCCGGGCGCGAGCCACACAACGATCCGCTGCGTCGTGCGGCGGTGGCCGCGATCCCCGACGTCATGCCGCGGGAGTATCAAGCGACGTTTCAGCAGGCCCAGTTTCTCTCGGCGGCTCCAGCCCTGAAAGAGCTCCTCGAGCCGGTTCCCGGGAGTACGGTCGCCGGGATCGTCGCGCAGTCGAGCCCCCGCGACCGCGTCGATGCCGCTTTTCACGCCGTGCTCGGCCGAGCGCCTGCGCTCGAGGAAATGGCGCAGGCGGAGCACTTTCTCGAGGCCCGCCCGGAGCAGCCGGCCGAGGCGGCTCGCGATCTCGTCTGGGCGTTGCTGACGAGCGCCGAGTTCCTCACCATGCCGTGAGCCCTGATGACACGCCCTTCCAATCCCCTGCATGCCGGCGAGTGTCCCCGCGACGAGCACCGGCTCCATCGCCGCCTCTTTCTCCAGGGGCTCTCCGCCGCGGGCGTGGGGGGCTTTTCCGGGCTGTTCCACAGCCCGCTTTTGGCCGCCGAGGCGAAGCGTTCCCAGAAGCACTGCATCCTTCTCTGGCTGTGCGGGGCTCCGAGTCAGTTCGAGACCTGGGATCCCAAGCCTGGCCGGCCGGGGGGCGGGCCGTTTGGAAGCACGCCCACGGCCATCCCGGGCGTCCACTTCTCCGCCCTCATGCCGCAGTGCGCGTCGATCGCCGACAAGCTCAACATCGTCCGCTGCATGAAGACAGCCCAGTCGGAGCACCTCCAGGCGATCGAACTCCTCCAGCGCGGCAATCCCGAGCGCGCGGGCTTCACCCGGCCGACCCTCGGCAGTGCCCTGTCGCAAGCCGTCGGACAACTCGATTCGCCGATTCCGAACTTCGTGTTTCTCGATCCCGTCCCGGGAGGGAACGAGTTCGAGACATTCAAGGCGGGCAACTGGGCCGGCTGGCTCGGGGTGGAGCACGCGCCGGTGCGGCTCGGGGGCGATTACACGCAACTCGTCGACGCGGCCACCGATGCGGTCGGTCGACACGACCGTGAGACCCGCGAGACGCTGCGGAAGTTCCTCACGTCGCGTTTCGAACGCGAGCGCAACAGCGCGATTGCCCGCAGCCAGAACGCCGCCTTCGAGCGGATGCGGGGATTGGCCGCGAGCGCCGAGCTTTTTGATGTGGAGCGGCTCCCCCCGCGCGATCGTGAGCGCTATGGGCCGGGCAGCTTCGCCCAGCATGCCCTGATGGCGCGGCACTTGGTCGAGCACGGTGCCCCGTTCGTGATGGTCGCCAACGGCATGAACTGGGACAACCATGTCTTCCAGCACGAGATCCACCAGATGCTCGTGCCGGAGCTCGATCGCGTCCTCTACCATCTCGTCCGCGATCTCGAGGAGCGCGGCCTTCTCGATTCCACGCTCGTGATCGCGATGGGGGAGTTCGGCCGCACCCCGTGGCTCAATGCCGCCCGCGGCCGGGATCATTACCCGACAGCCTGGAGCCTGATGATGACCGGATGCGGGCTGCGCCGCGGGGTCGTCGTCGGCGGCACCGATGCCGACGGGGTCGACGTCGATGGCAAGGCGCTCGACGAGCAAAACCTCTTCGCCACGATCTTCACCGCTTTGGGCCTCGACCCCCACGCCGGGTACGATCTGCCGGGCTTGCCGACCTTCCACCGGGTCGAGGACGGGAAGGAGCCGATCGGCGAGCTCCTCGCCTGAACGCATGAAACTCACTCTCCTCCACGACCGTCCGCTTTCCACCGGCGTCTTCGGCCTCGCGCTCGCTCCCGACGGGAGCCGGGCGTTCGCCGCTTGCGCCGACGGCCGGGTGGTGAGTCTCGATCCCGCGTCGGGCGAGCAGGTGGCGCTCGCCGGATCGCACGGGTCGTACGCGAGCGGCTGTACCCTGCTCCCCGATGGAAAGACGCTCCTCTCCGGAGGCTACGACGGGCAACTGCTGTGGCACGATCTCGGGTCAGGGGCGGTGTCGCGCCGCGTGTCGGCGCACCGGTTTTGGAGTTGGGATCTGGCGGTCTCTCCCGACGGGAGCCGGGTCGCGAGTTGTACCGGGCAGTACCTTGCCGGAGGCTGGAAGTACGAGCCGGCCACGGCGACCGAACCGGCGGTCAGGGTGTTCGACGCCGCGAGCGGCGCGGTCGTCGCCGAGTTCGACCACCAGCCGCCGGTGCTCTGCTGCGGCTTCAGCCGCGACGGCCGACATCTTGCCGCCGCGAACATGCTCGGCGAGGTGCGGGTGTGGAGGCTCGGCGAGGGGGGCGGTGCTGAGCCTGTCAGTCGGTTTACGTCCCCCGACTTCACCTCCTGGGGAACGACGAAGAGCCATCACTACTGCGGCGGTATCTACGCTCTCGCCTTCGCTCCTGACGACGCGGCGTTGCTCGTCTGCGGCATGGGGCCGATGGGGGATCCGATGGCGGGCAACGGGAAGATGACCTGGCAGCGGTGGGCTTGGCAAAAGGGGGAGAAGATCGACCAGATCCGTGACGGTCAGCACGGCTCGGGGCTGATGGAGACGGTCGCCTGGGCTCCCGACGGCGCCCACTTCGTGATGGCGGGGCGGCAGGCCCAGGGAACCTGGAATCTCGCCCTCTTCTCCGCCGCCGACGGGAGCCTCGTGACGTCGCTCGACACGAAGCAGCGGATCACCCAGGCCCGGTTTACCGCCGACGGTAGCCGGCTCGTCCTCGCCGGTGCCTTGTCACAGCAGGGCCCCAAGCAAGGCCAATGGCCCGACTGGGGCCGCGTGCAGGTTTACAGCGTGGATGCCTGACCAGCCGCGCAGGCTCTTGCGTACCGCCCATGGCCCCGGGGATTCCGGGGCGTTCGTTCCAGATTGGCAAATAGTGCCAATTGGGGGTAATCTTCAGTTCGTCGCGGGCGTCCTGGTGTCGCCGGGCTTCCGGCGAAGGACTGGTCCTTGTCGTCGATGCCAAGCAAAGTGTGTCGGAGTTTTTTCCAAGAGGACTACATGCCGACGCGGAACGTGAATCTGACGGACTCATTCGATGTTTTTATCGATGAGCAGATCGAAGCGGGGAGGTATCGCAACGCCAGCGAGGTGATGCGGGCCGGTCTCCGGCTCCTCCAGCAACAGGCCGCCGAGGATGGGGCCAAGCTTGCCGCCCTGCGGCGGTTGGCAAAGACCGGGCTCAACCAACTCGATCAGGGTCGCGGTGTCGAGTTCACCACCTCCAAGGAACTTGCCAAGCATCTTGATGGTCTCGGGGGCCCGAAGCCGGTGGGGTCGGCGCGGCGTCGGTCATGAGCCGGCCCTGGAAGGTGATTCTCGCTCCGGCCGCGGAGGCAGACCTCGCGGAGATCCTCGCTTGGTCAGCCGAGGCCTTTGGCGATTCGGCCCGCCGCCGCTATGCGGCCCTCATCGTCCAGGCAATCGAGGATCTCGCCGCTGAGACGGCCCGGGCGGGTGTCGAGACCCGGCCCGAGATCGCTGCGAAAGTGCAGACGTATCACCTTGCCCATGCACGGAATCGTGTCCCTCCCGCCGCCGGCAGGGTGATCACGCCGCGGCACTTCCTCATCTTCAGGCTCCGGGGCGACTCGGCGGTTGAGATCGTCCGGGTGCTGCACGACAGCATGGATCTCCCCCGGCATCTGCCGCCGGCAGAGTGATCCTGGCAGCGTGGGCCGCTCCGTCACGCGAGCACGGCTTTGATGACGTGGCCGTGGACGTCGGTCAGGCGCCGTTCGATCCCGTTGTGGTAATACGACAGCCGCGTGTGGTCGAGGCCGAGGAGGTGGAGGATCGTGGCGTGGAGGTCGTAGATCGTGCAGACGTCTTCGACTGCCTTCCAGCCAAACGCATCGGTGGCGCCGTGGTGGAAGGCCCGCTTCACGCCGGCGCCGGCAAGCCAGACGGTGAAGCCAGCCGGGTTGTGATCGCGGCCGCTGGCCCCCTTCTGAAACGTCGGCATCCGGCCGAACTCGGTCACGAACGCCACGAGCGTGTCGTCCAACAGGCCGCGGGCTTCGAGATCCTCGAGGAGCGCTGCTGCCGGCTGATCGAGGATGGGAGCGTGGACGGAGTATTGGTCGACGAGCGTCTTGTGGCCGTCCCAGTTCCCCACCCCCTCCCCCATCGCATACGAGCCATTGAAGAGCTGCACGAACCGCACCCCCTGCTCGAGGAGCTTTCGTGCCAGGATGCAGTTGCGGGCGAAGCGGGCCTTGGTGGGGTTAGTGGCGTCGTCGACGCCGTAGCTGGCGAGCGTCGAGGCGGACTCGTTCGATACGTCGGCGACGCGCGGCGCGGAGAGCTGCATCCGCCCGGCGAGTTCGTAGGCGGCGATCCGGGCGGCGAGGTCGGAGTCGCCGGGGTTGCGGGCGAGGTGGTCGTCGTTGAGCCGGCGGATGAAGTCGCGCGTGTCGCGGTCGGTGGCCTCCGCGATCGAAGCGGGGCGGGCGAGATTCGGGATCGGCCGGTCGGCTCCCAGAGGGGTCCCTTGGAAGACGGCGGGGAGAAAGCCGCTTGCCCATTGTCGCGGGCCGATCTGCGGCACGCCGCGAGGATCGGGGATGGCGACGAAGGCTGGCAGATCGTCGCACTCGCTCCCCAGGGCGTAGGTCGTCCAGGCCCCCATGCTCGGGAAGCCATCGAGCGTGAATCCGGTCGACATCTGGCTCTCGGCCGGCCCGTGCGTGTTCGACTTCGCCGTCATCGAATGGATGAAGCACATCCGATCGGCGAGGGCACCGAGACGCGGCAGCAGGTCGCTCGTCATCGTGCCGCTTTGCCCGCGCGGGCGGAACTCCCACTGTGGCTTGATGAGGTTGCCCTGTTCCCCCTGGAACGTGATCACCTTCTCCCCCGACACGCTTTCCGGAAGCGGCGTGTCGTGGAGCCGCAGGAGTTCGGGCTTGTAGTCGAAGGTGTCGACGTGCGACAGCGCGCCCGAGCAGAAAATCACGAGAACGCGCTTCGCCCGCGGCTGAAAATGGGGAGGCCGGGGAGCGAGTGGACGTGCCGGGTCGATGACAGGCCTGATCGGCTCCGCGGCGCCGGCGGCGGGGCCCAGGAGCGAGGCAAGCGCGATCCCACCGAGGCCTGAACCGGTGTCGCGAAGGAAGCCACGCCGGTCGAGGAGCCGCATGCCGGGGAGCGAGAGAGGGGAACGCATCGTGCTTGCTCGACAGGGGGCCGTGGTGGAGCTGATGGGAAATTGTCCCCACGACCGCGGTCCTGACGCAAGACGGCGCTGGCTAGACTGTTTTCCTGCGGAATCGGGATCCATGGCCCCGGGAGAGAGATCGATGTGTCGCCACTGCCTTCGTTGGGTGCTGCTCCCGCTTGTCTCAGCGATCCTGTTCGGTGCGGCGGCATGCGACACCAGGGCGGCCGATGCGGCGGCCTCGGCAGAAGCGCTTGGATCCCTCCGTGCGGCCTTGGCGCTCCCCGGAGCGACTCCCGAAGCCATCCGGAACGAGGCCTGGGCGGAGGTGCCGCTCACGAAGGGCGATGCAGCCGCGGCCCGTGATCTCCTCTGGGAGGCCCATCGGGCCGCGACCCGCGCCGAGCGACAAGCCGAGATCGAGGCCCGCGAGCTTCGCGAGGGCGACCTCGTCATGCCGTTCTTCATGAAGGTTTTCGGCGAGAAGCCTGCCGGCGGCCACTCCCTCTGGATCTCGCTCCATGGCGGCGGCGGTGCCCCGGCGCGGGTCAACGATCAACAGTGGGAAAACCAAAAGAAGCTCTACACGGTCGAGGAGGGGATCTATGTCGCCCCCAGGGCGCCGACGAACACCTGGAACCTCTGGCACGAGGCCCACATCGATCGCCTTTTTCACCGCCTCATCGAAGATCTCGTGATCACGGGCGACGTCGATCCCAACCGGGTCTACGTTCTCGGCTATTCCGCTGGCGGCGACGGTGTCTATCAGCTCGCCCCCCGGATGGCCGACCACTGGGCGGCGGCGGCGATGATGGCGGGGCACCCGAACGGCGTGTCGCTCGAGCCGGTGCGGAATGTCCCCTTCGCGCTCCAGGTGGGGGAGCTCGACTCTGCCTACGACCGGGCGAAAATCGGCGCCGACTACGGCCGGGCCCTCGAAGGTTTTCGTGTGGCTGACCCGCGCGGCTATGAGACGTTCGTGAAGATCCACGAAGGCAAGGGGCATTGGATGGACCGGGCCGACGCCGCCGCCCTCCCCTGGATGGCGAAGCACAACCGCAATCCGGTGCCTGACCGGGTCGTGTGGCAGCCGACCGGGGCCTCCCGCGAGAGCCTCTCATGGCTCGCGCTCCCCGCCGATGCCCCCCGGGCCGGCGGGATCATCGACGCCCGCATCGACGGGCAGGGTATCGATATCCTTCGCGCTGAGGGAATCGATTCGCTTCTCATCCGGCTTGACGACCGGATGGTCGACTGCGATTTCCCCGTGCAGGTCCGCTTTGGCGACCACGTGCTCCACGGCGGGCCGGTGAAGCGCTCGATCCAGACGCTCGCCCGGACGCTCGCCGACCGCGGCGATCCGGAGCTGCTTTTTCCCGCCGAAATCTCTGTCGCGATCCCGGCGCGCAGGTAGAGAGACGGCTGCCGCCGCAGCGCTGATGGGGACGCGCCCCATTGGAGGCATTGCGCAAACTGTCGTGCGCAATGCGCTTGGTGGATTGCGCAATCTGGAGGGTGCTCGGGCCCGATTCGTCCCTGGCACTACCCGATTCGTCCCTGGCACTACCCGATTCGTCCCTGGCACTACCCGATTCGTCCCGGAAAATACCCGATTCGTCCCTCGAATTGCCTTTTTTGTCTCAACCTCGAACGGGGGATTGAAGCCGGTTGGTCGGCCGATAGACGCTGTTCCAGCTTCGCGTGACGGCGGCTGACGACAAGCGACCGAGGAGAGACGCCAATGGCACACAAAACTGCGATCGAGTCGGCGGGGGCATCCGGGGTGGGGAAGGCCAGTGTCTTTCGACGACTGGGCAGGCCGATGGCGCTTGCGGCCGCAGCCCTCGCCGCAGCGTTGCTGATGGCCCCGCCGGCGAGCGCGCAGCTCTTTACGTCGAGCACCTCGGTGGGGGATTGGCTTGTCGCCTCCGGCACCGCCGGCCGCTGGGCGACCGAGAGCGGTGGAGAACCTGGCAGCTTGCCCAGGTTTGGTGGCTGGCACCTTTTTCGATTCCAGCCCGTCATCGGACGGTGAGAAACTCGTTGGCGTTGTAGAGCGCCCGGCAGAGCGCCGGGAGGCCGTGGTCGGCCACGAGCGTTGTGCCTGCGGTGACCTCCGCTTCGGTCGCCTCGCGGCCGAAGGCGAGGAGGATCGCACGACGGACTCTGTCTGCCGGCTCGTCGCCGGCTTCACGGGATACGCGCGCGGCGAAGCGGTCGGCCTGGTCGATGAGGAAGGCGCCGTTCAGGAGATTGAGCGCCTGGAGGGGGGTCGTGCTCGAGGTCCGCTTCGGTTGGATCTGCCCGGCGTCGGGGCAATCGAAGGCGCCGAAGAAGGTGTCGAGCTCCGAGCGCGGCTTGCTCTGGTAGATCATCCGCCGGAAGTCGTCGGCCGTGAACTCCGTCTTCGTCTCGTAGACCTTCACGTAGTTGGCGTTGGCGACGAACAGATCAAATCCCGGGCCACCGGCCTGCGGATTGAGGCTGCCGCTCGTGGCGAGGATCGTGTCGCGGATCGCCTCCGCCTCGAGCCTGTGCGGCGGATAACGCCACAGGAGCCTGTTCTGGGCGTCGAGGGCAAGCGCCCGGGGATCGGCATCTCCTCCCTGCCGCCAGGCCCGGCTCGTGACGATCAGCCGGTGGATGGGCTTCAAGTGCCAGCCGTTGGCGATCAATTCACTTGAGAGCCAGTCGAGGAGTTCGGGGTGCGACGGCCGCCCCCCCCCTGCCCCGAAATCGCTCGGCGTGTCGACGAGCCCCGTGCCGAAGTGGTGGTGCCAGAGGCGGTTGACGATCACCCGCGCGGTGAGCGGGTTGCCCGGATCGACGATCCAGTCGGCAAGCGCCCGGCGGCGGGCCGCCTCGGCCGTGATCGGCTCCGCAGGCCACGGGCCTGAGCCGATGCGCGACAACGGCCCGGGGAGAATCTCCTCGCGGGGCTGCGTGGGATCGCCACGGAACATCCGAAACGTCGCCCCAGGCTCGATGAATCGGCCGGCGTAGGCCATCGGGCCGCGGTCGAGGGTGGCAAGCTCGCGTTTCAACGTGCTGATCCTCCCCGCCACGCTCGTCGGATCGCCGACGCTTCCCGGGGGAATCGCCGCGGGGCCGTCGTCTGCAGTGGTCGAGGCGCCGAAGGGACGGCGGTCGAGATCGGAGGCGACAGGCTGCCACGTGACGCCGTCGTTGGACAGCGCGATCTCGTAGCGGGTCGCCACCCGGTCGGCATATTTGGGCTCCGCGGAGCGATCGCGGCTCCACACCACCCGGTCGATCGTCTCGGTGGCCGGAAGCTCGAGCTGCACCCAACCGGTGCCGGGAGTGTTCGAGATCCAAGAGTGTTCGTTGCCAACCTGGCCGTCATTCACATGGGCCAAAACATGAAAGGCGTTGCCGGCGAAATCGCCCGAGGAGGTGGGCTTGGCGCCGACGGAGACGTTGCGGCCGTCGCTCGAGAAGACTTCGAGTTCGTCGAGGCAGGGTTCGGCGCCGGTCGTTTCGAGGATCGTGAAGCGGATGAAGCGGGCCGGCGTGGGGGTGAAGCGATCGACGTTTTCCCGGTGGGTGACGGCGCGACGCAGTGCCCCGATCCCCGCCTCGGCCAGGAGCCTACCGATCT
>Ga0208086_1000376_pt1 | contig 13305 bp, 11 predicted proteins | sample LakMenEpi06Jul10_FD_150675 | JGI IMG/M metagenome (GOLD analysis project Ga0208086, IMG submission 150675) | Freshwater microbial communities from Lake Mendota, WI - 06JUL2010 deep hole epilimnion (SPAdes) | ecosystem: Environmental > Aquatic > Freshwater > Lake > Epilimnion/Euphotic zone ...
AACCCGCCTCGCGGTGGCAGGTCTCTTGCACCGTGCAGGTCCCTTCGCTGGCCCAAGGCCCGCTCGTTGAACTCGGCCCCAAAGACCCCGAGTCGGTTCTTCGACGCCTCAAAGCCTACGACCATTGGCTCAAAAGTACCGCCGAACAGTGGAAGATCGCGCCGACGAATCCCCCCAACTTCCGAACGGCAAGATCCTATGCCGCTCGACAAAAAGAAACACAACAATCCCTGGAACGATGGTCTCAAATCGAACAACTCGCCTCGCAAGTTTTCCATGCGGCTCGCGTCGAGTTCGAACTGACCCCCGCAATGATCGAAGCCCCCTAGGAAGTTTCGGCCGCCTGTTGACTATCGACTCTTTTGAAGTAACCTTACGTCCCTCGATGGCGATCGCCACCGAGAAAAGCGCGTGGTGACCTCCGAGCTTCAAAGCTTCGAGGGCAACAGGGAACTCCGGTGCAATTCCGGGACGGTCCGGCCGCTGTAAGTCGTCGCTGAGAAGCCCCAAAAGGTTATCAGCAACACACCCTCCTTCTGTTGATTTCATTCCAATTGAAGCGTGCCATTGGCATCGACCGCATCCTGCACGAACCGTGCAATGCGGACCGATAGGCTGAGAAGGCAGTGAGGGTCTGCAAGACGACAAGTCAGAAGACCTACCATGCGAAATCGCAACTAAGGGCCTCCCGAGCATGAGGCTGTTGCGGTGAAAAGCCCCTAATTTCCGGCCCATCGTGTCGATGCCGACTCGAGCCACCACCCGCTTTTTCCATCGAAGGGTTCCTCTATGCTTCTGGCTAGAATTTCGCGCGCACTTTGCGTCGCCTCCTGCACGCTCCTGGCGTCTGCTGCGCTCTGCTCTGTCGGCCGTTCGGATATCGTCGGTTTCGAAGACAACACTCGCTATTCCCAAGGATCCAACGGCCAGTTCTACAACGGGGACCTAGGAAACAACACCAGCAACACCCAAGGTTGGTCCAGCGGTGGCGTCCACTTCTCCAACTCCTACACGTTCGACACGCAATTCAACTACGGCTATTGGTCAGGGTTCTCCTATTCGCGCGTCAACGCCGGAAATCTCGCAGGATTCGAAAACCAATACGCCGCAAAACCTGGGATCGGGAGCGATGGCTCCGCCCACTATGCAATCGTTTACAACGCCTTCTCGGGCAATGCCGTCGTGACCTTCGGCGCCCAAGTCCAACTCTCCTCGATCGATGTCTCGAACACGGCCTACACCTACTTTTCCATGCGGGACGGGGACCAATTCGCCAAGAAATTCGGCGGCGATAGCGGCAACGACGAGGATTTCTTCAAACTCGAAATCCAAGGATTCCGAGGAACCGTCGCGACCGGTTCGGTCGATTTCTTTCTGGCGGACTATCGCTTCGCCAACAACTCCCAAGACTACCTCGTCGACCAATGGGCCCGTGTGAATCTCTCAAGCCTAGGAGCCGTCGACTCGCTCAAGTTTGCGTTGAGCTCAAGCGATCTCGGGCAATTCGGCATGAACACCCCAGCCTACTTCGCCATGGATCGCATCGCGTTCTCCGCAGTGCCAGAGCCCGGCAGCATCGCACTTCTGGGCATAGCAGGTGCCGCAGCTTGGCTGCGAAGAAGATGGAAAAAAGCATCGGCTCGCTAGAACCCGCCGAACTCAAACCAGCCTGCGAGCTGCGATGACCCGACCGGCAGATGCGAGTGCCTCGACCAAAGCTCCCTGGTCGGTCTGATGACTCCAAGACAATCGCACCGCACCGCTGAGCTGCGGCTCGCCGAGCCCCATGGCCGATAGCACATGGCTTGCCGTTGCACATACGCTCGTGCAAGCCGCCCCGTCGGAGATCGAAATCGACTCGCGCACCGCTTCGAGTAGATCATCGGCATCCCATCCGGGAAACGACACGTTCAGCACGTGTGGCATGCGGTACTGGGCGCTGCCGTGAATCTGCCCCCCATGGGACTCTGCCCAGTCGGTCACGATCCTGCCGATGCGCTCGCAAGCCTCCCTGCGAAGCGCGTGCTCCTGAAGTGCCAATTCGGCGGCTAACCCAAATCCAACAATCAACGGGACTGCCAGCGTCCCGGATCGAAGCCCCAATTCCTGACCTCCGCCGACAAAGACCGGTTCGAGGACCGGTCCATCCTTGCGCTGTCGTCTGAGGATCAATGCTCCTATCCCCTGTGGCCCGAAAATCTTATGTCCGCTGATGCTTATCGATGCAATTCCCGGATGGGTAAGCGGTTCGAGGTCCCGACCGAACCCTTGGGCCGCGTCGACATGCAACCAAACCCCTCTGTCCTCCGCCGCTCGGGCCACTTGGGAAATCGGCTGAATGACCCCTGTCTCATTGTTCGCATGCATCAAACTCACAAGCAACGTGTCGGTACGGATCGAATCGATCAAATCCTCACTTCGGATGCGACCATCGCCATGCGGCTTCACAAGCGTTACTTCAAATCCCCACGACCGCATCCGTTCAAGCGGTTCGAGCACCGCCTTGTGCTCGATCGCCGAGCTGACGATATGACGCTTGCCCGACTCGCGTCCGTACTGGGCAAGACCGAGGATCGCAAGATTGTTGCTCTCGGTCGCCCCACTGGTGAAAAAAACTTCATTCCGTTTGGCTCCCACCACCCGACCTATGCGATCGCGAGCACCATGCACCGCATCTTTGGCGTTGTGCCCATGGACATGCGGACTCCCCGCGTTGCCCGGCAACAAGCGATAGGCATCGAGCATCGCTTGCAAGACCCTCGGGTCGATCGGATTCGAAGCATTGCAATCGAGATAGACTGGGCTCATTCGAAGTCTCGCATCTGTTGGATCACCTGCGCAAAAGCTTCGACTCTCTCCAATTCTGCAACACGCTCCAAGGCTCCGACGCTGTAACAAATCGGATAGTGCTTCTCGAAATACCAAAGCTTGGCAAAGTAAAAACCGATCGGACTTGGCGCAAACTCCGTCCCATGCCTTGTGCTTCGGGCGATCCAGGCGACCCCAAAATCCACGGCCTTTCGGCAATCCTCGAGAAGCTTCGGCTCGCAAGGAAATACCCCAGGGCGCCCGAATGCCCGACAGCAAAGTTCGGCCAATGCTTCGACAGCTAACGCGGTTTCCTCGATCGACCCCAAGGCTTCTATTGGCGCGCTTTGATGCTGGTCCTGCAACGAGGGGCGATCCGATCCGGTCCAACTCCCATCGGACTGCTGAGCCCTCACGAGCCAACGGGCGGCCATCGCAAACCGCGAAGGAATCTCCAGTTTCCTGTACTGCGCCAGCCAGGGTGAATCCCACGCAGCAAGCCAAGCCAACAGCACGCGGCTGGTTCCATATGTCGGATTCTCCTCATCCCGAACGTATTGATTGCCAAACCACAGCGGAACCCATGATCCGTCGGGCCGCTGGCGACGCTTGAGAAAACCCATGGCTCTTAGAATCGATCTGCGCATGCGCGATTGCAAATTCGCATCGGCAAGGTCGAACCAAGCCAACCAAGCTCGGATCGCATGCGCGGTGATGTCCGGGTTGGATCGATCGAATGGCAAAGTTCCCCAACCCTTGCAGAACGTCGGAATCCCACCGTCGCGATTCTGCAAATCCAGCAACCAGTTCGCTCCGGCAAGAGCCCGCTGCAGAAGCTTCTCCTCAGGCTCGATCGCATCGGGACTCCCCTGCGAGTCCGGAGCATTGTAGTAAGCCCGCAAGGCGAGCAGCGCACCGGGGGTATCGTCCGCGTCGGGAACCCCGCCGCTCAGTGGGGTCCAGGACCACCCACCAGGGGCCGCGTTGGTGAAGGGATGGACTCGGGTGTACTGCTGGTCGCAAATCCATCGCTTCAGCGATAATTCGCTAGAGCCTAATCGCGATCGCCAGCCGTACGAGTGGCTCAGGGCATTGACCGAGAGGGTCGATACCCAGGTTGCTAGATGCGTGTCGATCGCCCAACTCCCATCGGATCGAAACGTATCGAGCAAAAACGCGATCCCTTGGCCCACGGCGCGATGGCCACCGTATCCAGCTCCGATCAGTGCGATGGCCACAAAGCTCGTCAGCGGGATCGCTTCGAGAAATCCACCGCTCTGAGGCTGAATCGATTCGAGAACCCGCAAGCACCTTGGGGTCGTCGCGTTGCGTATCTGTCGCACCAGCGGATTGCCCGATGGAGCCTGTCGATGCCGAACCAGCCCGATCGCGATCAAGGCCGGCAAGGCATAACTGACGACCGGAAGCTTCATCGCCGCGAACCAACTGCGAGGAAACGCAGCCAGTTCAAAGGGAAGTTGCGGTACAAGCTTCCATCCCTGTTTCGCAGACTCCCCGAGTCGTCGCGTCGATGCCAACGCCATGAGAATAGGAACCGAAAACGTTTGGTCCTTGCCATAGCGAGCCCGGACGGCTCGCGCGATGTCCTCAGGAGCTAAACTCCCGGCAACACGTTTGATCCAAGCCTCGGCCCGCGAATTCGCATCCACAACGGCTCGCTCCTGCTCTGGACCCTCCGGGGTGTTCAACGCCCCCCAGACCAAAAGCGTCGTGCTGATGTTGCTCAAACTTTTGACGGTATCTCCCCAGCCTCCATCGGAGTTCTGGTTCTCGATCAACCAAAGCCTCCCACGCACGATCCGCTCGAGGATCGTCTCGCGAATACGAGCATCCAGACTCCGGCAATCGCTCAGATGGGCTTCCAACGCACAGACGGCCGTCGCGGTCGAAAGAGCGCTGCTCGATAGCTCGCCTTCCCAATACCCATGGGCATTGCGAGCTTCCAATAGAGACTGGCGCGCGTTGGCCAAGAGGACTTCGAAGGATGTGGGCTGCTCTTGCCACTGCAACTCTAGGTCGGGGTCATTCATCGCCTTACCAAAAACTCAGATGCCCGAGGCTCAAGAGTCCATAATAGGTGTATTCGATATCCAACGCATCGTCCTCCCAGCTCCCGACAAAGCCACCGCGCGCCGTCCAAAGCGTATCGAGGTAATCCAGGTTCTTCTCCGCGATGAGCCCGAGATCAAACGACGTGGTACTGAGCGCATGCAACGCGGTAGCTGTCGACAATAGGTCGGGCATGACGATCCCCTCTCCGACGCAAAATCCACCGTCTTGGTGCATCTGCGAGAGCAACCAATCCCGAACTTGATTCCCCTCGTCGCTCCCTAGATGACGGAACAAGGAAGCTGCTGCTGCCGTCGTCGGTGTCAGACCAAAAGGTAAATCGGGGCTATTGGAGTACCCTCCATCGTGTGACAATCGACTGCGGATGCACGAGAGCATTTCGTCTTGGGAACCGATCCGATATCCGATGTCGTGCTCCAAACCCAAAGCGACATAGCAACCGTACATGGAACCGTGGGTCTCGCCCGACTCGGTAAAGAACCCACCGTCGGGGGCCCGAAAGCACTCGAGCCTAGCAATCGTCCGATCCCGAAGATCCTCCGGCCATAAACTCTTTGGCAGAAACGCCCAGCATCGGGCCAAACAGGAAAGATCGACGAGGTTAAGCTCCTCGATTCTTCGATGCTGCGAATTCAAATAACGCGCAAGCGCCTCGACCGGCAGCGGCATCTGCAAGGCCATGTAGCCGGCGATTCCAAAGGTGGAATAGTACAAATCGGGCTTGCCCTCCCGATCGCAAAATCCACCGCTCGGGTGGTGCTGCGAGCGGAGAAAACTCGCGACCAATTCGGTCGCATCACCGAGCAACTTGGGGGCTAGGCGAGCGACCTGCAGCATTTCTAGTCTCAAACTCACTGCACCAATCCTTCACTTCCACCGTGAATATCTTGCTGATCACTCGCCGCAACAGTCCCTTGACACTGGGGTTCTCCAGTTCGGTCAAACACCGGATCGCTTCCTCCTTGTAGGATTCCTGCAGGACGCGGCATCGATCGCCAATCTGATATTCGGTAAATAATTTTTCGACCTGTTCGAGCTCGTCGACAGAACATGCTTTTCTCCAAGCTCGATCGACAAGTTCTCGGTGTTGGGGATTTCCACGGACCCGTTCATGAAGCAAGGCCAAAGGCAACGAAGGTCGCATGGCTTTCAAGTCGCTGAGCGACTCTCCACTGACCATGTCCTCGAGGTCATCTCGGATCTGGTAAGCCACCCCGAGCGCATCGCTAAAGCGACTGATGATGCCACAGACGGCCTCGTCGCAATCGGCGGCCAAGGCCCCAAACTGAAGCGCCACTTCGAAGGCCGTTGAGGTCTTCTTGCGGAAAATATCGAGCACCTGAGTCGAACTCAACGGGGCAGGGGACTTGGCCCACTGAAACTCCGCGCCCTGACCTAGACACAAGGTCCGATGCCCGGAGGCAGCGACCTTGCTGATCGCGATCCGCTGCTGAGCGGACAACCCGCAATCGGCGATCAAAGCGTATCCATCTCCGAGGAGCAAATCGCCAACGTTCAGCGCTACGGCGATCCCTTCTTGACTATGGAGCGTCGGCTCGCCATATCGCAAATCGTCATCGTCTTCGATGTCGTCATGAACCAACGAAGCCTTGTGGAAACACTCGGCTGCGACAGCCAACTTCTTGAGCGATATCGGTACGGTGACGTTCGGATCATCGACCATCGACTTCCAGACACAAGCGGTCAAAAACGGCCTCCATCGCTTGCCGTTTTTGGCCAACCAAGCCCTGGCGATCTGCTCGGTCTGGGTCGGTGCTGGCCCCATGATCTCCTCGAGCGATTCGTCGTTAAACCACTCCTTGACCTCCCCGCGCAGGCTATCAAGGTTGAGTCGATAGGTCGCATCGTCGCTGGTCAAGTGAATCGTCTCCCAAATCCACTCCAAGTCGACCGTCACGTCCTTGCAGTCATCCTGAAGCAATGGAATAGCGACGCCAGGGATCGCTGCGGACTCCATGTAAGGAAACGCTTTTTCCAACACGCTCAAGCAACTGACCCCTACGATCGCATCGATCTTGCCAGTCTCGATGATCGCCATGACCAAGGCAGATCCCTCGGCGACCAGTACCGCATAGCCGAGCCTCTCGGCTTCCTCTTGCAACTCTTGGATGGTGCACAAGCCGCACTGCTTGCACAGTAGCCCGAACTCATCGAACGGAGCAGGGCACTTGTCCTCGATCCGCATGCACTTGGGAAGCAACAGCAGGCGTCTTTGGTAAGGAACCCGCGCGAGCTGATCGCGCCAAACCTCGCTGTTGAGCAGCACGCCGACATAGTCGGTGTAGATCGCGGCCAATCCCTGCTGCTCGACGCACAACTCCGCATGCCTGCGCAGATCCGCAATCGATAAAGGAGCGACCAACTTCGCATCGATCACGTACTGCCTAAGCTTGGTTCGCACCGATTCTCTCTCGGGTCGCGTCTGCGGAATGTTCTCTTTAGGCCTGCGCTCGCGCTGGACGGGCACGGCGCGGGGTAAGGTCATTATCGGCAATTGCATAAGTGAGTTCTTTACAAACGGATCAAGTGTAGGCACCGAAACCAAAATACCAGTGCTTCTTGGCGAACCGGTATATCCAACTCTCTTCCGGGATCTCCTGCCCGGGCTGGTGCTGGCTGGTCCGCGATTCAAGAGCCTCTAATTCTAACATCGCTGTTTTGCGCTGCGTGGTGTCGACCGCAGAATGTTTTTCAACCAAAAGCTTGACCAAATCGGGCCGCTCGAGCACCACGCAACCTCGGGTCGCAGCCGCCGACGTCTTGCGAAAATCATCCAAAAACTCCGACTTGGCCATGATCTGGTAAATGCTCGGACCGTCGTGAATGCTCTCTTTGGCAAATTGAATGATCGGACAAGGTTCGATCGCCCCCGATGGACCGATGTGGTGACTGACACCTGTGGCCATCGGACAAAGCGCTCCACCACGGTCGTCCCAATAAGGCTCGACAATGCCGATCGGAACCCTTGTCCGCATCTGAACGATGAAACGACGCAACTGGACGATCTGCTCGGGACTCAACGCCAATTCAGGCGTGGGCTTGGGTCCAACAACTCGATACGTATGGAACCATGCATAATGGACCCCCATGCCGATGAGCTTCTTGAGCCACTCCTCGCTGACCAAATCGTAGTTCGTTTTGCACACGCTCGTGGCGACCCCGACAATCAGCTTGTGCTTGACGGCCGTCTGCAATCCCAACAACGTCTTGTCGTAAACATTCTTCGCTCCGCGACGCTCGTCGCTGATCATATCGGTCCCTTCGATGCTGATCAAAGGCGTGGCATTGCCCGCCTTACGCAACCGACTCGCAACCTTGTCCGTGATCAACTGACCATTGGTGAATATCTGAAAGTAACAGTCCTTGTGCGACTCGATCACATCGAGCAAATCCGGATGCATGAACGGCTCGCCACCGAGAATCCCAAAATAACTGTTCCCGTGCTTCTTCGCGTCGGTGATGATCCGATTGAGATCCTCCTTGCTGATCATCTGACGAGGGGATGCGACGTCAACCCAGCAACCCTGGCATCGCAGTTGGCACGAATTGATCACCGAAATAAACAGAAACGGAGGGAAGTGCACCCCCTGCTTGAGCCGCTTCTTGTACTTCTGAACCGATCGCATCCCCTTGTACCCAAAGTTGTAAGCGAACTTCCAAAGCAACCGTGTATCGACGGTTCTGAGCATGCGTGTTGCGATTCGTGCGACCATGGTCAAGTCTGCCTGCTGAGAACTAGGATGTTGCCGGTTTGGGGGATACTTCAACTTGTGCTTGACTAGCCTGTGCTTGACTAGCAAGAGCCTGCTCGGCCCGCTGCTTGGCCGCCTGCGCCTTGGATTGGATCTGGTCGAAACTCGGCAAACTCGAGAGCACTTCCGCAGGGATCTCCAAGCCGTCGATGTTGGTCTTGAGTTTATCAAGGCACCGCTGACGCTCTTTCAAGGCGCGATCGTCGTCACGCTCCTTGGAGAATCGCGACTTGGCCTTCTCACTGCGGTCCTTGAGCATCGAGTAGATGTCTCCACCGAGCAACGCGCTGATGTCGACCTTCATCGCCTCTCGCCGCACGTCATCCTGGTTGACTTCGTCTCCGTTGATCGGACCGGCTTTGTACTTCGGAAACAAAATCGCGACTTCAGGACACACGCGAGAACATGCCGGACAATCGGTTTTGCAATTGGTCTGATTCTGTACGGTGATCTGATTGGCCTGATTGACCCCATACACATCGAACAGACAAAAACTCAAGCATTGCATGCAGTTGGTGCATCGATCGTAATCGATCACCGGAAACCAGGGCTTCCAATGGGGTCTTGCTTCGGACACCCCGTCGGCTATCGAGTCGATGTACTCGATAAGACTCTCCAAACTCTCGTCCCGCACGTCCCTGGTGTGGATTTTCAAGTCCCCTTGGGCGGATTGGAAGTCCGCAGGACGCGTAAAGCGGCCCAAGATGATCAACTCGTTATGCCCTAGATTCCCCAAATTGGCGTTTTGGGTAATCCGCGTCACGGTATAGCCTCGGTCGAGCAACTTCGGAACGATGCTCCTTCGCAAAGCCGCATCGATGGGCTCAGCGCCGGCACCTTCGTAGAGCAATACCCGTGGCCTCTCTCGATTCGTAGCGATCATGGCGAAACTCCTGTGCTTTGGCTCTGAGCACCCTCGACCGTTTCTTTGGCCCCGATCCCAAGCTTGGCACAAACGCTATCGGCCGTGTCGGTCCGCATGTTGAGCACCTCGATGTACACAGGCTCCTTCGCATCGCTTTTGCGTGATTCGCTTTCGCCTGATTTGGACGGGACTGATTCGGACTGACCTGATTCGGACTGACCTGATTCGGTCTGAATCGCAGCTCCGGCCGCCGAAAAGAGCCATTTGACGGCCCTGGGATAGCAAGCCACGATCCGCAAGCCCGCCTGCTGCGAAAGAGGCACAAGCCCCGGATCCTTGCGAGCCGACATCTCGCACAAATCGCTGACGGATTCAAACGGGACATTCGAATCGATCAGACGCTCGAGCACCAAATCCTTGACATCCTCAGGAAGTACTTTCGCGTACGCGCATCGGCAATACAAAATCGGTCGGTGCTCGCTCATGCATCCCTGAAGTTTTAGAGGAGATCGGTTTTGCTGCGGCTAGGCAACAATTATCGCAAGAGACGATGGGTCGGAGTCGGTGGGAGCGGACGGAACGCCGCTGAATGGAGTACCTGCGATGTCAATCTAAACTCCTCGCACCCCTTTTGCAAGGATGCTTCGACGGCCTTACTCAACATTTCAGGGTCTGCCTCGGCTCGCAAATTCAAGGTCAATTCTCCGCTCTCAAGCGATTCGAGCAAATGATGCGACTGTTCGACGATCCCGTCTTCTCGGACCAAATTCGCCACGGCGATATCGTTTCCCTGGTCAGGAACCAACGTTCCCTTCAAATGCGCAATGGAAATCCGATCGGCAAAGCGCTCGTGAAGCCCCCCGAGCAACCCCTTCAAAAATTCATTTCCATCGAACTCCCTACCGCTGAGTCTCCAAGAATAGTTCACCCATCCGAGCAACGCCTCACCTTGGGCATACACCTCGTAGTCGACCTCCATCGTCGTGCGGTCCTGCTGTTGCGATGATTCCAGAGATGATGACAGAATCATAAACCAATCTTCGAGACCCTCGCCGGTCCGGGCGCTGAGACTCAATACGCGACTCTTGGGATAGCGATCCTGAAGGGCCCTGGTCAAGCGATCCAAACTTTGTGCGTCGAGCAACTCCTTCTTGTTGATGACGATCAAGTCGGCTTCCTCTAGCTGCTTGTCGTAGATGTAATTGACTTTGGGAGAAAACGTCTTGCCCGTCAAAATCCCCAAAAACCGCTGCGCTCGGATCGGGTCGACCAACACGCTCAACGGGGCGATGCTGTAGCGATGACCGACCATCTGCTCGAGCGGATAGACGACCGTGGCCACCAAATCGGTGCACGAGCCGACCGGCTCGGCCAAGTAAACGTCGGGTTGCGCGTCGCGATCGAGCCGCTCGGTGGCTTGCAACAAGGAAGGGAAACGGCAACAAAAACACCCCCCGGATATCTCCTCGGTTGCAAATCCACTCGAACTCAACAAGTTCGTATCGACGAGTCCTTGACTCTGATCGTTCGAGATCAAACCCACGCGAAGCCCTTGCTCGGAAAAATACTCAGCCGCCTTGAGCATGCAGGTCGTCTTGCCCGCACCGAGAAAGCCGCCGATCATGATGTACTTGAGCTTTAACACTTCTTTTGCTGCTCCTGTTCCTGAGACAAAATCCGGTCGATCGCCAGATCGAGGGCTTCGACATACCCCTGACAATCGACCACCCTCGAGTCGGGCTTTCCTCGCGCGATGTACAGCCATCCGCGATCATAAGGATCGCGATCCATGAACTGAGGGTTGCTCGCAAGCTCTGCGTTCGATTCGACAAAATCGCCATCGATCACGCTGTAAAGATCCGATACGGCCTTGAACCCCTCGATCCAACCCAATGGCAAGCCGACTTCGATTCCATCACCGGCATTTTTTTTAAACTCACACTCGACAAAGTCTCCGAGCATCCGGGTGGCAAAGTGGGTGATGCCAACGCGGTAGAGATTCGGCTCGAGCTCCTGCAACCAAAAATGCGACAGTGCATAGCGGTAGGACTTGGGCAACCGTGTCGTGAACCTCGCACGCCGGTAATAGACTGTGTTGGAAGGGTCCACCGGCATGGAACGTTGACTCTTTGGGTTGCGATGCAGTGCAGGAAATCCAGGCTCTGGGCGTGCGTAAGACCCATAGGAAAATTCAGTCTATCCGGCATTCCCACCGAATTCAAGTCACCGCGTAAGGGCCGAGCGCATGGCCAACCAAGCCCCGATCGCACTCGCACACAACCCGATCAAGCTCGCAGGGATCCCAATGCGTGATTCGAAGAGAAACCCCACCAACCATGCAACGAAACCGGCGATCATCGCGCTGTTGCCAACTCCAGGACGAGCTTGCTTGCTCGGAACATAAAGCGCGATCGCCATCGGGACAAACAACGAAACGAGCACCAGCACCAACGACAACTCCAAAAGCCCCATGATCGATTCGCCCGAGAAGGCAACTGCAAGCGAGCCTGCGATCACCAACCCGACGCTAGCTCTAGCCCCCCAGAATCCAGCACCACCGAGCGATTCGCTGCCTGACGAGTCCCTTACCAGTCCACGCAGTGGCTTGATCACATTCCGCGATACAATCGACGCTTGACTGAGCGTCGCGCTTGCAGCAACCGCCAAACACAAACTGAACATCCCGACAATCAAGAGAATCTGAAACGGCTCACTCAGATACCGCGCGGCGATTGCATTCAACGGCAACTGCGATTCGCTGAGTCCATCTCCAAACGTCCATCGCGCCGCGAGCCCCAGATAAAGAGGGATCAATCCGATAAGCAAGTACAAAACGCCACCTACCACACACATCCATCGGGCCGTTGCGGCACTCTTGGCCGATGCGACCCGCTGCTGGAGATCCTGACCGGGCACATTCCCAAGCAACCCGATCAACAATACGCTTAAAATCGCCAAACACTTCTCGAACGAAGCCGCATCGATGCGGAAATGATCCTTCGGCGCCGCGTCGATCACACGACTCCAACCCGCAACCGCATCGCCCTGGCCGATCCCATAAGCGGTCGCTCCAAACAACACCAACATGCTAATCAGCGATACGAGGATCATGATCGAGTTGGCCCAGGTCACTGCCCACATCCCACCCCCGACAACGATCGCCCAAGCCACCGCTGCCGAAAGCAAAATCGACATCCCCAAGGGGAGTCCCAAGGCGGACTCGATAAGCTGACCCATGGCCAAAAACTGCGCACCGATCCAAAGAAAAAACGAGGGAATCTGGATCGCACAACTCAGTCGCTCCGCAGTCGGACCAAACTGTTGCCGAAATAAATCCGCTACCGTCGCTGCTTGTGTCTTCCAAAACCGCTCTGCGAAAAAACATCCCGTGAATATCAACGTCGCTCCGCAGGCGATCGGATCGAGCAACACTTCACCGATCCCCCCACGGTACATCTTCGAAGAAGACTCGATGACCGACGAAGATCCAAACCACGTCGCAAGCAATGCCAAAATCGAAAGCCACAAGGGGACTTGGCGATCGGCCACCAAATACTCCGCCTCGGTTTCCACTCCCCTCGAGACGAAACGACCGACGAGAGCCAAGCCACCGACGAATAGAAACAACGCCCCCCCGAATGCGATCTTACCTAGCAGAGACAATTCGTTGACTTCGATCATTCCCGTTGGGCATTCCCGTTGGGCTAACCGGGCTGATACAGAACGCTCGGATGGGGGAACCCAAGCCGCTTGTCGACAATGTTGTAT
>Ga0208086_1000380_pt1 | contig 13270 bp, 11 predicted proteins | sample LakMenEpi06Jul10_FD_150675 | JGI IMG/M metagenome (GOLD analysis project Ga0208086, IMG submission 150675) | Freshwater microbial communities from Lake Mendota, WI - 06JUL2010 deep hole epilimnion (SPAdes) | ecosystem: Environmental > Aquatic > Freshwater > Lake > Epilimnion/Euphotic zone ...
GCTCGGCGGCGCCCCCGCCAATGTGGCCTGTGCCCTGGCCCGGTTGGGCACCCCCAGCGCCTTTGTGGGCCGGCTGGGCCTGGACCCCATCGGCGAGGCCTTCCGGCAGCTGTTCAACGCCCGCGGGGTGAACACGGCTGCCCTCCAGCTCGATCCGGAGCGCCCCAGCCGCATCGTGCTGGTGCGGCGCGACGCGGCGGGGGAGCGCCAGTTCGGCGGTTTTGCCGGGGAGCGGGGCGGGGGGTTTGCGGATCAGGCCCTCGCCGCCGACGGGCTGGCCGCCGCACTCGGGCCCCTGCTGGCGGCGGCCCGCTGGCTGCTGGTAGGCACGATCCCCCTGGCCTCGCCGGCAGCGTCCTCAGCCCTGCAGCTCGCAGTCCGCCAGGCCGCGGCTGCGGGCGTGGCCCTCGCCCTCGACGTGAACTGGCGGCCCACCTTCTGGGATGGGGCGGCCGATCCGGCCAGCGGTCCTAGCGCGGCCCAGGCGGCTTGGATTCAGCCACTGCTGCACCAGGCAGCCCTGATCAAGTGCGCCCGCGAAGAGGCGATCTGGCTGTTCGCCAGCGCCGATCCCGCCAGGGTGAGCGCAGCGCTGCCCCAGCGGCCCGCGGTGCTGATCACCGATGGCGCCGCGCCGCTGCGCTGGTGGCTGGGCGGCAGGGCCGGTGAACTGCCCGCCTTTGCGGTGCCGGTGGTCGATACCACCGGTGCCGGCGATGCCTTCACGGCTGGACTGCTGCATGGGCTGGTGGGCCGGCCGGAGCTGCTGCAGGAGCCGCTGGCGGCCGGCGCGGTGGAGCAGGCACTGCGCTTTGCGGCCGCCTGCGGTGCGCTGGTTTGCCGGGGTGCCGGCGCCATTGATCCCCAGCCGAGCGAGCAGCAGGTGCTGGCCTTTCTGGGGGAGAGTGCGGCGGACATCGGAGCCCCATGAGCAGCCCCCCCGGGTATTACGAGCGGGTGAATCCCGATCTGCTGCAGCGCATCCCGGTCACGGCCCGGGCGGTGCTGGAGGTGGGCTGCGGCGCCGGGGCGCTGGGTGCCGCCTTCAAGGCGATCAACCCCAGCTGCGTGTATGTGGGGCTGGAGCAGGACGCCGCCGCCTCTGCCATGGCCGCCGGCCGCCTGGATCATGTGCTGCGCGCCGACGCCGAGGACCCGGCGCTGGAGCTGCCCGCCCTGCCGCCCCTTGATGCCCTGGTCTACGGCGATGTGCTCGAACACCTGCGCGAGCCCTGGGCGGTGCTGGCCCGCCATGTGCCCCTGCTGTCCGACGACGGGCTGCTGATTGCCTGCATCCCCAACGTGCAGCACTGGAGCGTGCTGGAGCATCTGCTGCACGGCCGCTGGCCGCTGGCGGAGGAGGGGATCTTCGATCGCACCCACCTGCGCTGGTTCACCCGGGCCGGCATCGCCGAGCTCATGGCCGGTTGTGGTCTGCACATGCTCGGCCTGCACCCGCGGGTGTTCCAGATCGAGCAGGCCGAGGCGTTCGTGAGCCGCCTGGCCCCCGCCCTGCCGGCCATGGGCTTGAACCCCCAGACCCTGCTCTCCGGCGTGGCGCCGCTCCAGTACGTGGTCACGGCCAGCCGCCGCCCGCGCCAGAAGCTGCAGCTCGATGGCCTCACCTTGAAGCCCCAGGCGGGCATGTTGGAGGTGCGCATGCAGCAGCCCCTGGCGGCCGTGGCCAGCCGGGGCGGCATCGGCCTGCGCCTGCGCTCCGATAAAATGGAACTGCTGCGGCCCGATCCGGCCCTGCCGCGGCTGCTGATCTGGCAGCGACCCCTGCTGCATGCCCCCACCCACCTGGAGCAGCTGCGGCAGTTGCTGAGCAACCACTACGTGGTGATCGTCGAGTTTGACGATGACCCCGACCACTGGCCCGGCATCGCCGCCAACAACCATCTGACCTTCACGGGTGTGCACGCGGTGCAGGTGTCGACGGAGCCGATCGCCCGGGCGGTGCGCCGCTACAACCCCGAGGTGGCGATGTTCGGCAATGCGCTCGAAGCACTGCCCCCACCCCGCCCGGCCCCGGCTGCCGGCCAGCCGCTGCGCCTGTTCTTCGGGGCCCTCAACCGCGAAGCCGACTGGGCCCCCTGGATGGACACCCTCAATGCCGTGCTGCTGGAGACCCCCGAGCGCTGGCAGGTGGAGGTGGTGCACGACCGGGCCTTCTTCGAGGCCCTGGTGCTGCCGCAGCGGCGCTTCACCCCCACCTGCGATTACGCCACCTACCGCCAGCGGCTGGCGACCTGCGACATCGCCTTCCTGCCGCTAGCCGACACGCCCTTCAACCGGTGCAAGTCGGATCTCAAGGCGGTGGAGGCGGCGGGCCATGGCCTGGGGGTGCTGGCCAGCCCGGTGGTGTACGGCGAGAGCCTGCGCGACGGCGACACCGGCCGCCTGTTCCGCGACGCCGACGACCTGCTCCGGGCGCTGCGAGGCTGGCGGGATGATCCGGCTGCGCTGCACGCGATGGGCCAGAGGGCGCGGCAATGGGTGGCCGCCGGCCGCTTGCAGCACCACCAGACGGCCCCGCGGGAAGCGTGGTACCGGAGCCTCTGGGAGCGGCGCCAGGAGCTCAATGAGCAGCTGTTCCAGCGGGTTCCGGAGCTGCGGCCCTCAGGCGGCTAATGGGGCGGTCGCAGCACCGCCCGGCGCCTTCAGGCAGCCACGGCAGCCGCTCAGGCCACTTCACTGCCAGCATCGCTCCCAGGGCGGGGCTTCCTCCTCCTGGGCGAACAGTTCGGCGGCGGTGGCCGGCTGCTCCAGCCGGTAGAGATCCAGATGAACGAGGGCATGGGTCCGGCCGTCGACGCCCAGGCCGCTGTAGTGCTGGGCCAGGGCGAAGGTGGGGCTCGTGATCGGTTCGTCGATCCCCAGCGCCATGGCCAAACCCTGCACCAGGCAGGTCTTGCCGGCCCCCAGTTCCCTCTGACGCAGGGTAGGAGGGGTTGCGCCGCTGGCAGCCCCCAGAATCAACTCAGGTCAGCCAAAGAGAAACAGCTCGGCACTGAAATCAGAGACTTCCAGGCCTGGAAGCAGGGCCAGCTTGATGGGCCGTGAGTTGGAGCCATTGCCGTTGGGCGAAAACAGCAGGTAACCCGTGGTCTGGTCGAGAATCAGCGAACTACCGATCGCATCCTTGCGAAGCCCGCTTGACGTGAAGAGATCGCGGAAAACCCTGCCATTGAGCAGGAACTTGTCTTCAGCTGCGTTGAAGTCGGTAATTGTGTCGAATGAGCGGCGTTGATTTCGGAACGTGAATTGATCGGCGCCGTCACCGCCCGTGACAAGGTCTTTGCCGAGACCACCCGCTATTTTATTGTTGCCGGTATTGCCAACAAAAACGTTATTGAGCTTGTTGCCGCGAAGGTCAAGGTCTAATTCGCCCAGTAGCATTCCGTGGGTCACGTCTTGATGTTCGCGAACATTTAGCTTGAGATCAATAAACTCGCTTGTGATAAACTGTTCTATTGATGATGCGGGTGCCAGGATATCAGGAGGGTTTGATGTGGAAATAAGATCCCCATCTGCCAGGTCATCTGCAGTCCAATCAACACTGTCCGCTTCGAAATTGGCAAGGGGCTCTGCTTCCCCGCTTGCCAATGGCTCTTCTTGATCAGGTACGAGTGGCTGGTCGGTTTTGGCCAGTTCGGCCAATTCGTCCATTGTGGAAAGATCTCTGAAGGCATAGGCCCCGTGAAGTTCAACAGACGAGTACAGCACCGGTGTGGATTCAGGTTCAGTGAAGCAGTGTTCAAGCCAGATAGCATCCTCTCCGTCGCTGTCGGTGGGAGTGGGCATTGGGCAAACGATTGGTTGCCAGCTCGGATTCAGTTCAGTATCGAGGTGCGCGCTGGAGCTGGAGATCCCGCCGTATTGATCGGTCCAAGTCCAGATGCCTGAGTAACCTTTGACGTCGCCATTCTCGCTGAAGACGGGCTCAATGGTGTAGAGATCGGAAGAGCCATCGCTGTAGAAGCTCTCAGAGCGAACCAGGTTGCCGTTGATGTCGAAAAGTTCATTGCGCTGGTGGGTGGAGCCATCACTCCGGGCACTTGTGATCAGGTGGGTGTGACTGAGGAGTGCTGGCCCGATGGAGATCTCGTGGGGTGCTGTGCGAGTGGTGGTTTCCCAGTCGCCATCGCTGCTGCTGTAAGTGCTGGAGATGAGGTTGCTTTCACTGTCGTAGATCTCAACCCACTTGGCACTGTAGGAACCGTCTGAGGAGATGGAGGTATGGCGCGCACCGGTTGCGGTTCCAGACGCGTCGAGTATTGGTTCCCATGTAAAAGAATGGGTGTAACCGCTACAATCTGTATGGGTACTGCTGACCAGGTTTTCGTCAAGGTCGTAATGTTCAACTGTTTTGCCCCATTCGGTTTCGTTGATCAGGCTGTATCCAGTTGCATTGCCTAGTTCATCAAGGTGATCAAGACGCAACGGATTTAATTTGTCGCGAGGATCTTGATATTGATCGTGATCGCCAAAATCATCAGGTTGAACATCGGCTGGATTCACAGGCTCATCCAGAATGAGATCCACATGGACATCCGGAACGGGAAAGGTGCAAATCGATATTTCAGGTTCAAATGTCAGATAGGTGGGCTCGACCGTCGTTACTGCTGTATGGCTATACATCTGCAGAGAATTTAATTGATTGTCTAGGTGATTGCTCCAGGTAAAGACGTTGCCGTTTGTGTCAATCCAGGTCCATGTGCCCAAATAGCCTTGGATGCCACCGTCTTCGCTGGAGACGGGCATGATGCCGTAATCCTCTGTAGAGCCATCGCTGTAGGCGCTCTCAGAGCGAACCAGGTTGCCGTTGATGTCAAACAGTTCAGTTCGCTGGTAAGTGGAGCCATCGCTTCGGGCGCCTGTGGTTTGGAGGGCATGGCTGAGCGGCGCCGGCCCAATCAATTGCTCAGGCGGTGTAACGCGCGTTGTGATTGCCCAGTCACCATGGCTGTTTCTGTAACTGCTGGAGCGCAGATTCCCTTCCGCGTCGTGAATCTCCACATGGCTGTCGCTGTAGGAGCCTTCTGATGAGGCATAGGTGGTGGTTGAACCGACAACCTCTCCGTCTAGTTCCAGTGATGGTTCCCATGAAAAGCTGTGGGAATAGCCACTGAGGTTGGTATAGCTTCTGCTTATCAGGTTATCGCCAAGATCGTAGGAGTCAACAGTTGTGTCCCATTCGGTCTCAGTGATCAGGCTGTATCCGATCACGTTGCCGAACTCGTCATTGCGATTGATACGCTCTGTTGACGAATCGGGTGAATCGTCGGACCAAGCCATCTGCTCGCCGACCCTAGGGTCCGAGTTTTCCTGAAGACCGTGCTCAGTGATTACGGAAACGTTGCTGGTCGAGCTGGCGAGTCGCATTGGGGGTACTGATCGGAGCTCGTGACCTAGGTGGGTCGAAACAATAGAATGTGCTGCGAGTATAGGGCTATTGCCCTTTTGTGGCCGCAACTATGCAGTCACGCCTTGTTTTTGTGGGCCGTCTCTCGTCTGATGGGTCGTCAACAGGGTGCGGCCGGCCCATTGGATGTGGATGATTAGGCGCGTGCGGATGGTCTGGGCTAGTGGTCTGGGCTAATGGTCTGGGCTAATGGTCTGGCTCCGTCTCTGATTCAGACAGCACAACCGTTGCCAGCCTGCCCAGATCCGGATTGCAGCAATCCTGCAGCATCAGTTCCACCATCCAGGCTGCTTCGGGAGGGCGGCTCAGCCGCTCAGGCCACTCCACGGCCAGCAGGGCTCCAACGGCCATGGCCTCCTCTTGTTCTTGTAGGAGCAGTTCCTCGGCTGCTCCGGGTTGATCCAAGCGGTAGAGATCCAGGTGGAAAAGCGCGGTTGGCCTGCCGTCAGCGCTGCCCTGATAGTGCTGGGCCAAGGAGAAGGTGGGACTGGTGATCGGTTCTTCGATGCCCAGGCCCATCGCCAGCCCCTGCACCAGGCAGGTCTTGCCGGCCCCGAGATCGCCCTTCAACAGCAGCAGGGGTAAGGCTTCCGTGGGGTACCTCAGCCAGCGGGAGGCGATGAGGCGACCCAGGGCCCGGGTGGCGGCCGCATCCGCCAGCTGGTGGAGTTCGGGCTGGGGGGGACTGTCGCCGATCCCGGCTGCTGGCTGATCGCGGTTCACGCGGCACAGATCTTTGTCTGTAGATTGCCCGCCAGCGAGCCCGAAGCCTCGGCGTCTCTGCAGATATTTCCCAACCACGCCCTCCCAGTCGGGAGCGAGCAGTACCTCCGGAGTAACAACCCATGGTGGCCACCCCCGTCGCGCCTGCCCTGCAGAGCACCAGCACCTATGTGATCGCCGATCTCGGTCAGGCTGAATTCGGCCGTAAAGAGATCGCCATCGCCGAAACCGAGATGCCGGGCCTGATGGCCCTGCGCGCGAAGTACGGCGCCGAGCAGCCCCTCAAGGGCGCCCGCATCGCGGGTTCCCTGCACATGACGATCCAGACCGCCGTTCTGATCGAAACCCTGGCGGCCCTCGGCGCCGAGGTGCGCTGGGCCAGCTGCAACATCTTCTCTACCCAGGATCACGCTGCCGCAGCCATTGCCGCAGCCGGCATTCCCGTGTTCGCCTACAAAGGCGAAACCCTCGATGAATACTGGGCCTTCACCCACCGCATCCTTGAGTGGCATGACGGCGGCACGCCCAACATGATCCTCGATGATGGCGGCGATGCCACCGGTCTGGTGATCCTGGGCACCCGGGCCGAGAGCGATCCCTCGGTGCTCGACAACCCCTCCAACGAAGAAGAGACCGCTCTCTTCAACAGCATCCGCCATAAGTTGGCGGCCCAGCCCGGCTTCTACTCCCGGATCAAGGCCCAGATCCAGGGCGTCACCGAGGAGACCACCACCGGTGTGGCCCGTCTGTATCAGCTGCAGAAAAGTGGTGAGCTGCCTTTCCCGGCGATCAACGTCAACGACTCGGTCACCAAGAGCAAGTTCGACAACCTCTACGGCTGCCGCGAATCGTTGGTGGACAGCATCAAGCGCGCCACCGACGTGATGGTGGCGGGCAAAGTGGCCCTGGTGCTGGGCTACGGCGATGTGGGCAAGGGTTCGGCCCAGTCACTGCGCGGCCTTGGCGCCACCGTGATGATCGCTGAGATCGACCCGATCTGCGCCCTGCAGGCGGCGATGGAGGGCTACCGCGTGGTGCGTCTTGATGACGTGGTGCGCGATGTGGACATCTTCGTGACCGCCACCGGCAACTTCCAGGTGATCCGCCACGAGCACCTGATCCAGATGAAGGATCAGGCGATCGTGTGCAACATCGGTCATTTCGACAACGAGATCGATGTGGCCTCGCTGAAGCAGTACCCCTGGGACAACATCAAGCCCCAGGTGGATCACATCACCCTGCCCAGCGGCAACAAGATTCTGCTGCTGGCCGAGGGTCGGCTGGTGAACCTGGGCTGCGCCACCGGCCACCCCAGCTTCGTGATGAGCAACTCCTTCACCAACCAGGTGCTGGCCCAGATTGAGCTTTTCACCAAGGGCGATCAGTACGCCAACGAGGTGTACGTGCTGCCCAAGCACCTCGATGAGATGGTGGCCCGCCTCCACCTCGACAAGATCGGCGCCAAGCTCACCGAGCTCACCACCGAGCAGGCCGCCTATATCAACGTGCCGGTGGAAGGGCCCTACAAGCTCGAGCACTACCGCTACTGAGCTGGTGAGGCCGGAGCCCGCGTCGGGTGGCCAACGGCCTTTGGCCGAATGCCGCCCTCTCACGGGCTCCGGCCCCACCACGGGCTTGGGCGTGGAGGAGGCCTAGTTGCGGTGATCGTTGATCTCTCGCTGGCGGCAGCGTTCAGCCCCCCAGGCGGCTGAGCTCCCCGCCAACCACCTGCGCACACCCCGCACCCGTTGCGGAAGGCCGCCCCGGGCAGAGCCCGCCCATCCACCGCGTGGTGGGGCGGGCGACCCCGGCGGCCTTCCGCAACGCGGGGGTCAGAAGGGCACTTCCTCCTCGCTGGGCTCGCCGCCGAAACCACCGCTGTCGCCACCGCCGAAGCCACCGGCTTCCGCGTCCCGCTTGGAGCCCAGCAGCTCCAGGCGATCCACGCGGATCACCGGCTTGGTGCGCTCTTCGCCGCTGCCCTTGTCGGTCCAGCGGTCGAGCTTGAAGCTGCCGATGATGCCGAGCAGGGAACCCTTGCGCACATAGTCGGCGGCCACCTGGGCCTGCTTGCCCCAGATCTCCAGGTTGAACCAGTCGGGTTCGTCGCCTGAGCTGCGGCGATTCACTGCCAGGGTGAGGTTGGCCACCACGCTGCCGGATTCGAAGTAGCGCACTTCAGGGTCGCGGCCGGCCCGGCCGACCAGGGTGATGGAATTGACGCCCATGGTGTGTTTCCTCTGTGTTGGTTGGATCAATGATGCGGCACCCCTCGGGACGCCACCGTTGATTCAGTTCCACCACGGGGCCTGTCTGTCACACACCCCTATGATTCGGCGCTTGCCGGCCAGGGTCTGATCCGTGTTCTTCCGTCGCTTTCAGTTCTCCCGCGACATCGGCATTGACCTCGGCACGGCCAACACCCTGATGTACGTGTCCGGCAAGGGCATCGTGCTGCAGGAGCCCTCGGTGGTGGCCCTCGACCTGGAGCGCAACTCTTGCCTGGCGGTGGGAGAGGAGGCCAAGCTCATGCTCGGCCGCACCCCCGGCAACATCCGGGCTGTTCGGCCCCTGCGCGACGGCGTGATCGCTGACTTCGACGCTGCCGAGCAGATGATCAAGTCGTTCATCCAGAAGGGCAATGAGGGCCGCGGCATCGTGGCGCCCCGGCTGGTGATCGGCATTCCCAGTGGCGTCACCGGCGTGGAGCGCCGTGCCGTGCGCGAGGCCGGGCTGGCCGGCGCCCGCGAGGTGCACCTGATCGATGAGCCGGTGGCTGCCGCCATCGGTGCCGGGCTGCCGGTCACCGAGCCCGTGGGCACGATGATCGTGGACATCGGAGGCGGCACCACCGAGGTGGCGGTGTTGTCGCTGGGCGGCACTGTGTTGAGTGAATCGGTGCGGGTGGCCGGCGATGAGCTGAGCGATGCCATCGGCGTGTACCTCAAGAAGGTGCACAACCTGGTGGTGGGCGAGCGCACGGCCGAGGACATCAAGATCCGCATCGGCTCGGCCTTCCCGGACGACGAGCACGACGAAATCTCCCTGGATGTGCGCGGCCTCCATCTGCTCTCCGGCCTGCCCCGCACCATCAACGTGCGCGCTGGAGACATCCGCGAGGCGATGGCCGAGCCGCTCAATGTGATCGTGGAGGCGGTGAAGCGCACCCTTGAGCGCACGCCGCCGGAGCTGGCCGCCGACATCGTGGATCGCGGCATCATGCTGGCCGGCGGCGGCGCTCTGGTGCGCGGCATCAGCGACCTGATCAGCCATGAGACCGGAATCCTCACCCACGTGGCCGAGGACCCCCTGCTGTGCGTGGTGCAGGGCTGCGGCATGGTGCTGGAGGACTACAAGACCCTTGAACGGGTGCTCGATACGCCTGACTTCGTGCGGCCGATGGCCTGAGCCCGATGGCGTCGCAGGGTCGCAGGCTGCGCCTCCCGCCACGGCGCCTGGTCGGCCTCGCTTGGCCCTGGCTGGTGGTGATTCTGCTGCTGGTCGGCCTGCGCCTGAGCAAGGGGGCCGGCGTGCTCGATGTCTATGCCCTGCTCAGCCGGCCGTTCTGGCCGGGCACTGCCCAGTCGGAGTGGCTCACGGCGGCCCAGCGCCTCGACCGGCAGTCGCGCCTGCAGCAGCTGGAGGCCGATAACCAGCGGCTGCGCGGGCTGCTGGATCTGGAGCGGGGCAGCCCGGCGCTGGTGGGTGCTCCGGTGATTTCCCGCCAGGCCGAGGGCTGGTGGCAGCAGCTGCTGATCGGCCGCGGCGGCCTGCAGGGCATTGCAGCCGGCGATGCCGTGATGGGTCCCGGTGGGCTGCTGGGGCGGGTGGCCAGCGTCACCCCCACCACGGCCACCGTTCTCCTGCTCACCGACCCCTCCAGCAGGGTCGGCGTGTGGGTGGGGGCCCGCCAGCGGCACGGCCTGCTTGTGGGCGTGGGCACCTCCCGGCCGGTGTTGCGTTTCATCGAGCAGGATGGCGGCGTGCGGCCCGGGGATGTGGTGACCACTTCTCCCGCCAGCACGCTCCTGCCCCCCAATCTCACGGTGGGAGTGGTGCAGAGCGTCAACGAGCGCGCGGTGCCCGCGCCGGAGGCGGTGGTGCAGTTGAGTGCCCCGGTGAATGCTATCGACTGGGTGCAGGTGCAGCGGGCTGGTGACCGCCCATGAGTGTGTTGCTCCGCCAGCGCTGGACGCCCATCACGGCTGGGCTGGTGCCCCTGCTGGTGCTGGCCGCCCCGACGCCGCTGCAGCTGGCGGGCGTGCCGCCCTCCTGGCCGGCTTTGTGGCTGCTGCCCTGGGCGCTGGTGGATGGTCCATTCTCCGGTGCGGCGGCGGGACTGGGGCTGGGGCTGATCCTCGATGGTCTCCATGCCGGACCGATCAGCGAGGTGCCTGCGCTCACGCTGCTGGGCTGGTGGTGGGGGCGCCTCGGCCGCAGGGCTGCACCGATCGAGCGCAGTTTCAGCCTGGGGCTGCTGGCCCTGCTGGGTGCCGCCCTGCAGGGCGTGCTGATCTGGTTGCAATTGCTCTGGTGGGGAGAGACCAACGTGGCGGCCCTGCACACCCTGTTGGCTCAGACCGTGCTCACCGGTCTGTTGGCGCCCATGCTCTGTTCCCTGCAGCTGCTGTTCTGGCGCCAGCTTGCGCCCGGTGTGAAGGGCTGAATCCGATCAGCCGAATGCGATGGAGCCCCATGCGATGACCCTGAATCCGATCTCCCCATCGCCGCAGCTGAAGCGAAGGGAGCTGCTGCGCTTGCTGGCCCTGGGCGGTGGCTCGACCGCCCTGGCGGCTTGCGGGCCGCGGCGGCCAGGCGCCGGCGAGGCTGGCCGGGTGCTCACGGTGTGGACGCTCGATCTGGCGCCCCGCTTCAACACCTATCTCCAGGCGGTGATTGCGGCCTGGGAGGGGGAGAACCCGGGGGTGAAGGTGCGCTGGACCGATGTGCCCTGGAGCGCGGTGGAGCGCAAGCTGCTGGCCGCCGTGTTCGCCCGCACCGCCCCCGATCTGGTGAATCTCAATCCCCCGTTCGCGGCCAACCTGGCCAGCAAGGGCGGACTTCTCGATCTGGCGCCGCTGCTGCCCGCCAGTGCCGAGGCCCGGTTTCTGCCTTCCATCTGGCAGGCCGGCCGCCAGGACGGGGCCCAGTTCGCCCTGCCCTGGTACCTCACGGCGCGGATCACGATGGTGAACCGGCAGCTGCTGCAGCAGGCCGGCTACAGCGCCCCGCCCCAGCGCTGGCAGCAGCTGCCCGCCTATGCCGAGGCGGTGCGGCGGCGCACCGGGCGTTATGCCCTGTTCATGACGGTGGTGCCGGATGACTCCGCCGAACTGCTGGAAACCTTCGTGCAGATGGGGGTGCAGCTGCTCGACGACCGGCGCCGGGCGGCGTTCAACTCGCCTGCCGGGCGCCAGGCGTTTGCCTTCTGGACCGACCTCTACCGCCGGGGTCTGCTGCCCCGGGAGGTGGTGAGCCAGGGTTTTCGGCGCGCCATCGAGCTCTACCAGTCCGGCGATCTCGCCCAGGTGGCCACCGGTCCCGACTTCCTGCGCAACCTGCAGACCAACGCGCCGGGCATCGCCAGCCAAACCCGGCCCTATCCGCCGATCACCGGTGAGGACGGGGTGGCCAACGTGGCGATGATGAACCTGGTGGTGCCGCGCCAGAGCGCCATGGCCGCCGAGGCGGTGAGCTTCGGCCTGCATCTCACCAATGCCGCCAACCAGCTGGCCTTCGCCCAGGAGGCCCGGGTGCTGCCCTCGGCCCGGGCCGCCCTGGCCCAGCTGGAGCAGGAGCTGGAGCAGGAACAGGGCGGCGACCAGGCCTCCCGCCTGGTGGAGCAGGCCCGCCTGCTCTCCGCGCGCACCCTGGGGCGGGCGCGGGTGCTGGTGCCGGCCATCCCCGGCGTGAAGCGTCTGCAGGCGATCCTCTACACCCAGTTGCAGCGCGCGATGCTGAGTCAGGCCGACAGCGACCGGGCCCTGCAGGCGGCGGCCGAGGAGTGGGATCGCTACGCCGCCGCGCGCTGGCCAGAGGGAGTACAGGCGGATTCACGATCAGCCAGGTAGCAGCGGCGCCGGCTTTTGTCTGTTTCCGCAGAAATCCTTAAATCTGCCCAGATCGACCGGCTGGGGCGCGTTTGCGGGGATGACCACAGGGCGACCTGAGGGCTAAGGTTGCGAATCTTCACCCTGCCGGCACTGCGCCCATGCCCTCCGCGGACATGTCGACCCCGCCGGCTGATCCCAAGGCCACCCTGCTGGTGGTGGATGACGAGGCAGCGGTGCGTCGGGTTCTGGTGATGCGCCTGCAATTGGCGGGCTACCGGGTGATCTGCGCGGAGGACGGCGAGGAGGCCCTCACCCTCTTCCACCAGGAGCAGCCCGATCTGGTGGTGCTCGACGTGATGCTGCCCAAGCTGGACGGCTTCGCTGTCTGCCGGCGGCTTCGGGCGGAATCCTGCGTGCCGATCATCTTCCTCTCGGCCCTGGATGCCATCGCCGAGCGCGTGTCAGGGCTGGATCTGGGCGCCGACGACTACCTGCCGAAGCCCTTCAGCCCCAAGGAGCTCGAAGCCCGGATCGCCACCATCCTGCGGCGGGTGGGCCGGGGCTCGGCCAGCAACGAGCCGCGCGAGCTGCCCAGCGGCAGCGGCGTGCTGCGGGTGGGAGATCTGGTGGTGGACACCAACCGCCGCCAGGTCACCCGCGACAGCGAGCGCATTGCCCTCACCTACACCGAGTTCAGCCTGCTGGAGCTGTTGTTCCGCGAGCCGGGCCGGGTGGTGCCCCGCGCGGAGATCCTTGAGCAGCTCTGGGGCTATCCGCCGCGGCGCGCAGCCGACCTGCGGGTGGTGGATGTGTACGTGGCCCGGCTGCGGGGCAAGCTCGAGCCCGATCCCCGCAACCCCGAGCTGATCCTCACCGTGCGCGGCACCGGCTATGCCTCCCAGCGCATGGGCGACGGCGGCATGGCCGCCAGTGCAGTCGGCTGACAGAACCAGACCCACCAGCGCAAGCCGTGCTCCTGCAGGATGGCCGGAAGCTGAGCTGATCCGGTCCCTTGTCTGAGCTGCGCGAGACCCGCCTGGAGAAAGGCAAGGCCCTGGCGGCGCTG
>Ga0208086_1000383_pt1 | contig 13210 bp, 9 predicted proteins | sample LakMenEpi06Jul10_FD_150675 | JGI IMG/M metagenome (GOLD analysis project Ga0208086, IMG submission 150675) | Freshwater microbial communities from Lake Mendota, WI - 06JUL2010 deep hole epilimnion (SPAdes) | ecosystem: Environmental > Aquatic > Freshwater > Lake > Epilimnion/Euphotic zone ...
AATAAACAATATCAACTTGTAAATACACATTGGATGTATCTATCTTAATTTTTTGACTCTCTGTTATTGCTCCGTTTGCATACGTATCAAAATCATAAATAGGGTCTAAGCATAAACCAGATACAGATTTAAAGTTTGAATCCTCGTTGCCGTAAGCAGTTATGTTCTTATTGATTGCTCCAACAGAAATTGCTGTTGTGGTTGCTGGTGCTTGAGGTTCAAACGTTCCAACAAGCAATCCCATTTTGGTGATAGTATTGTCGTCAGCATCTGCGCTCACTTCCAATACAACTGCTTTATCATTGCCAGCGGGATTTTTGGTGATAATATTACCCACACTAAATCTTGCAGCATTACCTGCTTGTTGTGTTGTTATTCCAACTTTGGCTTTAACAACATACACAGTTGCTTGAGTTCCACCAACAGGTGTAAATACAAGGGCTTTCTCAGCCAAAAGGGTAAGTGGATATTCCTCAGAAATAAGCGGTTCTGCTCGTTGGAGTGATCCAGTATTTGATACTTGCGTTGCTTTAAGTTTCATTGTATATACAACACCTGCTGTCAAGTTTGTAAATGTGTATTCATTATTCGCAACAAAGCCCTCCCCCGCGATTTCCACTGCGATGTTAGTATATGACGTTGTAGCATTAAATTGTTCATTCCCTACCATGACATTTAATTTTGTATTGAGTAGTGGAGCACTACTTTTATCATACTCAACCATTTCGTTTGCAGTAAATGCACGACCGCCATCAAGAACTCTAATATTTTCCGTATAACCTGCTACGATATCAACAAGCACTCTTGAACCTTTACCTTCAGTCAAAACAACACCAGTCTCGTTATTAGCAGCATTACCAGTGTAGCCTCTCTGAACAAGTGCTACTTGTGCTATGGAGTCTTTTGCTTTAGTTGATAAAGAAGGCATAAAGACTGCGCGATCATTATTTGCGAATGCGCCATCCCTTGAAAAAACTAAATCAATGGTGATTTCCTCAGTTAAACTTCCAGTAGGTATTAAAAACGTCCCATCTAGGAACAATCCAGGAAATAAATCCATCAGTCTAATTGAATATTGTGGAGTGGTTTGTGCGCTTGTCGTCAGTTTAACTGCTTGTTTCCCATTCATCGCATATGGTGGTTGATTCTTTCGTCCTATTCTTCCGCCAAATGTAAGATTGTATTCATCAGCGACCAACCGATACTGACCGCCTAATACTTCTGCATTACCAGCATCAGCATCAAGTTTGGAACCACTGCAAGTTTCAAAAGCATAGTTTATACCATTCATTACTCTATTTAAATTCATTTTTCGTTCAGGATGAACCGTCATGTTAAGCATAGATAATAGTTCATTTGCGGGGCTTACTTCATCCCATACCTTACCACCAGAAGAAATTGTAGCCCTTGCAATAAGCGCATACACACCAACATTTACGGGGTATTGATAACCACCATCTGAGGCGACGGCGGGTAATACGATGCTTGCATCACCAGTAATAAATCCTTTGTTTGGCAAGACAATGGAACAAGCGCCTCCATATGCGCTATCATTAATGGTTCGTGGATATATGCTTGTGGATTCAATTCTCATCGAACGAGTTTCGACATCTGGGTCAGTTATGTTAAGCAATTGAAATTTTTTGGTGTTCATTTATATATATTCACAAAGAATATAAATAAAATTAAATCAAATGTAAAATACGACTATATCAGTATATTTTTTAACTGATGGCTATCATTTGTCCAGTTGCTCCCGATTTTTCAAGACTTGTTCCAGCATTGCAATACACGAAAATGCTCTGTGGTGTGTTATTAAGTTCAGATTCAATAGAATAGTTATAAGATGCGCTTTGGAAGTTTGCTGACTGACGGGCAAACAAAGCATCATAAGTTGTTCCAATACCAAATACATGAGATGCTGATTCATACTTACCAGTTCTACTCCACTTACCAGTTGTTGCATCTTTTTGCCATTGTTGATTAAAACCAAAATCAACAGACTGAGGCGTTCGTAGGTCAGAATCAGGGGGTGCAACCATTTGTGCTAAACCTTCACTGACAGGAGAGATTAGACAGCGACGATTATACACATACGGGAAAATGGAGTCAAGATACAACCGACTTCTCAGTGTTTGGAAACCATTTGGTTCTTTGTTGATATCCGTTTCATCAACAGGGTAAAGATTTGGAAACCTTACAGCCCCGCGGTTGGTGTTGTATTGTTTGATTCGTGCTACTTTAAACCCTTCAGTCGTATTGTCTTGTTCTAACAGCGGGCATGTGCTAAAACTATTGTATGAATAACTTTCTTTCCACGTTTTAGGGCTAAAGTTATGATAAATGGATTGAACTTGAGCAAGGTTTAAATCAACATTCAAGAACTCATTATTGCTATTGAGTGTTCCATTACGATGCTTACGGCTTGTATAAGTCATATCCAAATCAGCGAGCGGTTTATCAAGGTCAAAGTAGTCGCCCATGAGATACACATTATCAATAGATACAGTGAATTTATCAGCATTAAGACCATACAACGCCATTGCATCAGCGCACAAGTTAGCCTTAATGAAAAATCCACGGTTCAACGGTATAATAGGATTACTTTGAATATAACCAAGTTGAACTGGCATTGCGAACTCAATCGGACTTGACACTTCACGGCTTATTACATCGTTATTAGCATATGCACTGAGATTCATATTAGCACCACTACACATATCATAATATCCATTAGTTGCGCTATTAATGGAACTTTGGCCGCGCGCATAGTCGTCAATGATTTCATAGGAACTACCAAACAAATCACCACACTGGACATAATTTAATAGACAACTCACGCCCGTTCTGTCATCAATATAGCATACTTGTTCATAGGTATCTACACTTGCTTGCATGGCTCCAGGCATGTCAAAGTGATTTGCAGGCATTTGTGATGCATTCTTACCAACGATACTCATTCGCCCACATAGTCTCAAACTTGAGGATGATAGAACTCGTGTTGCATTTCTACTGAATTGAATATTGATGGTTGCGTTGCCATTCTTATAACTATAACCGGATGTGCTTTTGTTGATAGGATACATTACAAACGCTGTCTTTTTAACGAATTTTGCTTTTGATTCTGACATTTATATTATCTATGAAGATAAAATAAATAAATATAAAGTATATTAATAAAAATTAATACGAAACATTGACAGACACATCAGAAACATTTATACTGCGCTTATGAACAAGAAAGCATTGCATGAGAAGTGCGTCATTCTGTTTATAATTGACATCTAATTCTATCATTCCTTTTGTGTCATAACTATAGCCTTGCATCGCAAGACGTCGTCCAATGAAGAAATGGTTATGCATGTCTGTGATGTTATTTACTTCCCATGAAGCCGCACCAGCAGAAAGCATTTGCTCGCGTTGGCATATGGCATTGAAATTTCCGTCATTATACGGCGTTAGTGGAACAAGGCGGTCTGGAACAATAACATTGTTATATAACTTCAGAGAATATGATTGAAGTTCATTACCCGCTTGAACAACACTTTGAAACGTATCTTTAAGGGCATCAGTTCCAAGTAGAATTGGAATACAAAGCAACGACTTTGCGCGTTGATTCATTGCATTGAGAACAAGTGCATTAGAAAGAGAACCAGATGAAATATTTTTATTGAATAAAGTATAACTTGTAATGTCAAATCTCATCTTACCAGACTGAACAAGCCCCATGACTTCTTGTAAGTATTCTTGAGGAGGGTCGATGGTTCCAACATTCATTTTAAAGTTAGAAATGGTTATTCCTCCTGTAAATTCTTGGTCCGTTCTGATGTATAGTGGTGCATTTGCATCAACGGCTTCAGCAAGGGCAGGAACAGTCAATACAATACGTCTATCACCATTTATACTAACTTGTTGAATTACCATTTCCATGTCATCACCATGAGTATTTTTTACTATGATAGACTGACCAACACAAAACAAATGAGCGGGTGCAGCAACGTCATCACTTAGGACTCTATTAACAGGGTCAGCATTGTTCGTGATGTCATTAAACTTCTTTAGAGTTATCTGAGTAGCATTCTGTAAAGCATTTGCATGAACGCTATACGCTTGGTCTTCACCATATCCACCGTATTCACCCGTCAATACATTATCGCCGTTCGCATCATACTTATAAAGTGGTGCGCGTGATGCTTGAAACATATCAACCCATCTATGAAGTTCAAATTGAATACGAAGACCACGAAGAGCAAAGACAGGAGTTATATACTTTCGTCGTGGATTCAATAATCCAGATAAATAAAGGGGTAAGCATACTTTAACAGCAGTGTAATAATCTTCGGATTTGGTAGGGTCGCAATATTGGTTAAGCGATGAGTCGTTCTGATGCAATACGTTTTTATTTGGTTTTCCCTCATGGAGTTGAAATAAATTTTCGGTAGAGTCAAGTTTTTCAATATGGTATTTAAGGCTTTGCAATGCAGCATACGAGTCAAGGGTTTCCAATACGGTTGAACCGGTTCCATCCATGATTGTGATGGTTCTAAACAAACTATACGCCCCCGCAGATGGACATAAACAACCTTTATACTGAGACGAATCTAAAAGTATATCAAACACCATAAAGACCTCTTTCGTATTGACCATTGCCATAGTTGGTGGAATGAAGACGTTTATTACTTCTTCAGCCTTATAGTTTGTGTTTTTACGGTCGCTATAAACGAATTGATTTTTTGTGGTTAAATTCTGCATATATATCTATACACAAGCAATTTAAAAAATTATATTAATTGTTTAAGCGTTAGAAAAAACTGCTTGTTATGCTTTGCAATCCAGTTGAACTTAATGACGGTAGAACATTTGAGCCCGCAAATACTTGAGATTGAACACTTGTTTTAAGTTTGTCCTCTTGTTCTTGCGCAATATTTGCAAGGTTTGCATCTTGTGTTGCTGCATCATCACTTGCACCATCTGTGAATGCTTGATATATTGATACACCCATACCAGCCAATTGAAGAGCAACACCAATAGGAGCAAGAATACCAGTCGCATCTAAACCAGCGCCAACCGCTTCTAATCCAGCCTCAGCGCCAATTTCTCCTACTTCTTCACCTGCCTCAAGTCCTGCCTCGCCTGCTTCTGTTCCTACCTCGCCTGCTTCTGTTCCTGCTTCTGTTCCTGCATTCGTGTTAGATGTTGAAGCAAAGGCGGGTTGTCGTGATAAGTCAAGGTCAGCATCAAGTCCCATGACTTCACCATCTGCATCATCACTTACTGTATTTTTCTGAGACATGTCCTGTAATTCCTTTGGTTGCCATGCACTTGTTTGTGTCATCTCAATTTCACTATTATTGGTTCCCCCTAAGAAGTCATTAACACCAGACTGTATTCTACCTGTTGCATCATCAATACCAGATTGTATCGTATTTTGAGCATCTTCCATACCAGATTGTAATCGTCCTTGAACGTCATCAACCACTGACTGCGCTTTGCTTTGTAGTCCATCTGCTACATCTTGCACCTTATTTTGAATCATGTCTTTTAATTCATCTAGTTTGTCTCCAACCTTGAAGTCTCCTATACCTAGTTTTTCCTTTGCGGTTGAGTATATGTTTTTCAATAGCGCCAAGTTTTCACCACTCATACCAAGACCCGACAATGCACTTCCAATAATACCATCTTTACTGTCTTCTTTGTTTTTAGCATTTGTAATGTTATTTACTGCCGTTTGTAGGTCTAATTTCTTTATATCAAAAGGTAATTCAAGTTTTGAGAGTTCATTTGCTTTCAATGAATTTATAGCATCACTTACATTACCAAACTTAAGCGAATTTAGATATGATTGATAACTCATGTATTATATATATACACGACTTAATAAATATTATTTTTATGCTTAAGTGTTCCAAGATGTCTGATGTATGCATTATGCGTTTTAAATTGTTGATTACACGCATTGCAAGTTAAATAATCCGGTTGTTTTGTTATATCATACTTTTTTGTTGTTGGTTTTTCTACTACTGGTGTTGATGTTGTGTGATTATTAGGTTGTAATGATGAACTAACCCCTTCGTATTCGTTGAAGCCTTCAGACCCAATTTGAAATATACGAACATTTGATTCATCAGCCATGTTAATCATCAAAAAGTTATACTTCGTTTTGGTTGCATCGTTCCACACTTGCATCATCATATCACGACCACCTATGAAGTTTCCTGCATACTCATCCAATATACATGCAATTTCAATGTCGTTCGTGCATCTGCTAAACACCACACATTTCACAAGCGTTCTAATAACTCTTGGAACATCTTTTAATGTTTGATTTGATATGAACATCGTAGTCCAATAATGCCTATTACGTGATATCAAATGAACCACACTGGATGTCTTCTTTAAAAACCCGCTTATGTCATCAGCAATAACCAATGACACTGGCGGGTCTGGTTTGTCATCATCAGTGGTTGAAAAGTTTCTGTCAATGTTTTCAATGAAACCTTGTAATATACTGTCCATATTTTGAGGGTCTGACCTTATTGAAACTATGTCTTCCATTGATTCATGAAGGAAAGGTTGAGACGAGTTATCACGTTCAACAGTTGGTGATATATAAATAATATTATCAAATATATCTGCGTAATACTCTTTTCTAAATATCAAGTTTGTAATAAGATTGCTTTTACCCATACCCGATCCGCATATAAACATCCAGCTTGTTGGCGGTCGTGGTAGTGATGGATGTATAGGGCGCTTGAGTGGCATTGTTGTTAGAGTTGGTTTAACTGCATAAATCTTCATGTCTGCATTAGAAAAATCATGTTGTTTATGGTTCATATATACATTATACCAAGTAATTTAAATTACATGATGATGCAAGAATGGGGCGTTTCGCCTAACTCAACTGTAGTATTGACATCAACATCGCAATCCTTACAGTTGGAAGCACAAACTGAAGGCATACAACACACTTTACCCTTAACATCTATTTTGATGTCGTTGTCTTTGTCTGATTTATCATCATGTTCAATTACTATTTTTCCAAGCGCCTCTTTTATCTCAGTTGTAGATTTCATTTTATCTATCTTGACCATTAAATCAATTATTGCAGCCTTCATATAATATATATTAACAAAAATGTTAAAATATAATAAAATAAGTAAAAAGTTAATCAAGTTTAGGAGTGAGTTCATCATCATCATCATCATCATCATCATCATCATCATCATCATCATTCTGTTTTTCTTCTTCATCCTTTACTGCATTATACTTATCAATTGCCTTGACATGTTTTTCAAACGTCTTACTTAGAAAGTCATCAACTTTTGATTTCTTCAGAAGTTCATCAACTTTTGATTTCTTTGTTATGGTTTTACCGGTCATTAATGATGCTATTTTGTTTTCCAATTGTGCTATTTTCTCAAGTAATTCGTGATTTTGTTTGAATAGTTCTGTTTTCTCTTGATTTGCTTTTAATAGTTTGCGTTTCAATCCGTCATTATCCACGTCTCCAGTTTGTATGAACACATTATCCACATCCGCTGGTATTGCGACATCATATACTGTATTTCCACCGAGTTTCTTCTCACGAGGTTTAAACATGCTTGCTAACTTCTTTGAAAATACACCCTTTGACTCACATCGAAGGTTGTCGTTCTTACACCAACCAATATAATCATCAAATAAATTACCACATGTCATGCCCGCTTTTGCTTTAGGAACGAGCATTCTCAGATACTTATCAGACGTATCAATTTCACTAATATATTCTTTCTTACGAGCAATGACATATTTGGATTCTGTGAATTTCTTTGTTTTGTAAAGGTTTGAGGCTGACTTAATAAGGATTGTAAATAATTGGTCTCTATAACTTTTGCGGGTGAGAAATTTATTGACGAGTTCTGGGTTTTTCTTGCGGTGGTGAGACATTGTGGGTTTTTCAACGAATTGATTAGCAAATTCAAAAAAGCATACACGACGTTGCATGGCTTGTGAGTTCTTCCAGTTAGGGCGTTCATTACCACTCAATAATAACTTCATATTAAGTCTGACTGCACGGCTTTCACCGTATAGTTGGCGCACTGTGATTGTGTCATCACCAGTAATCATTTTAATGGTTGTCTCATCCAGTAAGTCTGATGTCGTTTCACCAAACGTTCCAAGAAACTTACCAATACACTGACACAGTTCAGGTGTCGCACCACCATTATTTTTTATTTGACAGAACATCTTTTTATCTACTGACGTGTATAGGTGGCTTCCCATTAACTTTTCCATAATGTTGAGAAGAACACTTTTTCCATTGTCTCCACTTTCACCATAGAATACGAAAAAGCTTTTCATAAAGTTCCAAGGAGTTAAACAATAGCCTAATATCTCGGTCAGATAGGTGAAAGTGTCTTTATCTTTCTTTGGACAGAATTCACGAAGAAACCCTTCAGCGTCTTTCGTTTTCTCCGTAAGGTCTGCATCATATTCAAATGTAAAATAATCTCTTTTCTTACGTTTCCTTTTTTCTAATGTTATGAGGTCAAGACAATAACCGTTTCTCACTGGTAAAATGTTTTTCGTCAATGTTTTCTGATTAAAGAAATCATCTGATACAACTGACCTACCAGCCATTGAAATTACATTTTTTATCTTGCTTGCAGAGCCTAACGATTTACATTGTTTAAGTGCGTCTTTGATACGCATTAGTTTTAATTCTTCTCCAAATTTTACTTCTTTTATCAGTTGCATTAGCGCTTCTCTTCGTGCTTCAATAATCGGTTTAAGAATTTCACACACCATTGTATTGATTTGTTGATTTGAGTTCATTTGCTTCCATAATAGTGTTTCTTCATCCCATATGTAAGCATGATTGCTGTCAATGAACTTTATTAGGTCAGCATCAGTTAGCATTGATGCAAGTATCGCGTCGGTGAGGTCTTCATAAAGATTAACATTGTTTGTGTCTTGTTCTGTGTCTTGTTCTGTGTCTTGTTTTTTGTTTTGTTTTTTGTCTTGTTTTCGGGAAGTCATGTTTTATACTCTACATAAATCAATAATTCTTTAAGCCAAAATTAATAATCCCTTAAATTTCAGGGAAACTAAAAAAACTACTTTACTTAAAGAATTATTAAATATATGAAATTATAAAAATGGTAAAATTAACAAAACCTAAAATTCTGACTTCATCAGCATTTCAGACTAAAGCAGGTAAAGTGAAATTCACTGAAAAGCGGTATAACTTATCCAATAAAGTTCAAGGAAAAGAGATTAGAAATACTGACGAACTGACAAACAGTGTGAAAAAGAAAATAAGTGGTATGGTGAAGGAGAAAGGAGCAATTATTGTGTCGGTTGCGTATTGGATGGATAAGATATACTCAACCAATACAATTGTATTAGAAAAAGAAGACGACATAGTCAAATTAAAATTTGATGAATTCATGGAAGATTACGACGGTGAGGGCGTTCCAGATGGACGCGTAAAACAAGTATCTATTATCTTTTCTAAAATACCAATTAGAAAGAAAAAGGCGGGAGATGACAACAAACAAAACGATTGTTTATTCAATGCTTTACGCACAGCATATAACAAAACCACTATGCCTAGTCTATTGAATGACCCAGCACAGTTCAAAACGTGGTGTGGTGTTGGTCGTGATGATAAAATTGACTTGGTTGAGATGATACCCAAACTTGAAAAGAAATTAAAACTAAATCTGACGTGTCATGGAAATTACGAGTATGAATCAAAGCGTAAATACGCAGGAGGATTGACACTGAAGACGTCTGAAGGACATGTTGAACATGCGTATTATATCAAACACTGGAAGGACTTAACACATGGCTACAAGGTCAATGATGTTCGCAAGTATCCAATAGTATATAAAAAGAACATTGAAGATAATACCGTTAAATTATGCAAGTATTATAAAGCAGGTAAAGGAAGCCGTAAAATTTGGACTGAAGATATGACCTTTCTTGATACCTTTTATAAAGAAAACCCAATGCGTAAAATGTTCTTTTTGAAGAGTGTTGAGAGTAATGAAGAACCAGAAGACGTTATTGACAAGTATATTAAACAAATGATTGACTTTAGGCAATGCGCTTACGATGTGTTGAGCCCTCTTGGACTTTATGTAAATGGCACAATGAATCCGTTCAATAGTCAGAGCAAGTTCGGCCCTATTGGATTGAATTATTGGTATAATACTTGTCCTCGTTCCATTTCTGATTGTGATGATATTGATTGTATAGAACAGAATTGGATTGGTAATGCAATGACTGGAGCAATTGTTTATAAACAGGATGGAACATACAGGGGTGTTTATGAGTATGATATTAATTCTATGTATCCTCATCTATTGACAGTCATTGATTTCATAACTCGTCGTGGAAAATATAAGACGGTAAGTAAAATTAAACTCAAAAACGATTATCAAATATTCAGATGTGTTATTAATGGTATAGATAAGCGGATTATGAGACATAACCCTAAAAACTACTACACAACATTAGATATCAAAACAGCCCTTGAGAATGGCTACTCAGTTGAACTGATTCAAGATGGAGAGCCTAATTGCTTGAAGTATGGCAAGAGAACCCGCATATCTGGTCATGAAGTATTTAACACGTTCGTATCTGCACTATATAAAATGAAGTCTCAAGGTTGTCGAGATGCAAAATTACCCTTAAATTACCTTTGGGGCTACTTAGCATCAAGGGCATTAAACGAAGTCAATACGTATCAAAAAGATTTGGCGATTGATGACATTACAGATATTAAAAAAATCTTTCATAGGTCAGTTGATAAAGATAACAACCAACACTACACATTTAGAATCAACGAAAAAACCAAAGAAGGAAACCTTAAGCGTTTCAAGTTTGCATATGCACGATTCGCGCCGTTTCTACTAGCACGTGGAAGACGAACAATACACGAAGCAACAAAAGACCATTTGGATTCCATTGTCAGGATTCATACGGATGGCTTTATAACAAAAACACAGATTGATAATATTGATGTTGGTGATGGTCTTGGTCAGTTTAAAGTAAAACATGGTGATGTTATCGTTGGTAAGTCTATTACATGGTTGTAAAACACATTACTTTTTATTTTTCATATTCTTTTCATATTCTTTTACCAATTCTGGTGTATCCTTCATTAAAGCCGTTCTTGGTTCTATTGTTGGTTCTTCATAATTTTTCCATTTTACTTCATACATAACTCTTCCATTCTTTTTCACTCTTTTTATTATTTTCTCAACTATCCATTTACGTTGCGCCGTTTCATTTGGCGCCGTTTCTTGCGCATCTATCAATTGAAGTTGTTCTCGTGTGTATAATGCATTACCTATCCCACTGACCGTATATAATGGCGGTTGTCCTGGCTTAAGGCTTAGTTTTGTAATGGTTCTTGGTGTTATGTCAAAGCGATAATCCCCTGCTCTAAACTTTCCATGCAATTTTTTTCCATCTGTTGCGATTGGTCTGTCAAGTATCACACGAACACGGGTTCCCACATCAAGTAATTTACAACTTGCGCCCTCACATTGTATTGTTTTAGTTGTTTCTAGTTTCTCGTTAATCTGTTCTTCACTCACTGTTGCGTTTTTACTTTCTTTAACAAACTCATTGTATGCCTGTATAATTGTTGGTAAATCACTTACCCACTGACGCGATGTTTCATTTGTTAGCAATTCTTCCGCATTTTGTCTGTATGCTATACTACGACCTATAACATAGTTAAGGTATTCTGCAAGTCCAACTTGTCTGTGTCGATTAGTCCTTCCTACTTTATGTTCAATATTCTGAGATTTAATCCATTCACTTACCTTACCTTGAAATTCTGTCCCGGGGTCTGTTTCAATGGCTACTGTTGGTTTCTTAAGATATTTGCCTTTGTATATAGACTTGAATGCTTGCAATACTGATTGCGCATCGTGTTTCTTCAGTGGTCGTGCATCTGCAAGCCTTGTTGTTGTATCAATCACCGTTAAGCAATACTTGTATCCATCATCGTCTTGAAGATATAATACATCGGCTTGATGCCTGCTATTCTTCTCAAAGTTCTCAATCTTAGGAACTATGAGTTCTTTCATTGGTGGTTTCATTAGTTCAACTACTACATTCTTTTCACCTGCTTGTTTTTTTACGCCCGTGGCTATGTTAATTTTGTTAAATAATCCTTTACTCATAATATAATACACGTATATTTTAATTATCATTACTTTTAAGGAAATTTAAAAAACTACTTTACTTAAAGAATTGTATTTTATATAATATTATTTAATGACAGCAAAAACACAACATAATCATATGTGCATTAAGTGCAATTATCAAACGGATTCAAATTCAAACTTTCACAAGCATTTACGAACTGCGAAACATAATAGACTTGACAACACGTATTATTGCGAAGTTTGTCAAAGAAACCATGGCTTTACAAAAAGCGAACATGAAAAGCATATGAGCGAACACACCGATATCATGAGAGTTGCGTCTATGATTCAGACCTATCAACAAGCATACAAGCATCTAAAGCAAATGGAAATATACGAAGACATGCAAGAAGCGCTTGATAAGATAAAACGACACGAAGAATACTACATGAAACATAGACCACATAAAGGCTTGAATATCCGTAAGCAATCAGTTCAAGACCCAATTAAACGCGCTAATAAAATTGCGAGTGTAATTGCTAAACTTGAAAATAATGAAAAAATTGTTAGGAGAACCAATATTGATGAGGTTCAAAGGTTAAGCCTGAAAGGCATGTTAGAAGATTACACGAATATTAATTGATTTTCTTTTTTACTTACTTGAAACGTTTTTTTTCGTTCTAAGTAAAACTTTATTGATAGTCTATGACTTGTGGAACTGTTTCACGTCTTTCCATATAGTCCTTTAGGTTGTTGAAGAATAACTGCTGTTCGATGCGCGGGTCGTCTTTGATTTCTAATACAAGTGTGGTGTATTGCTTCAATGCTTCAACCGCTACAGAGTCTATATCGCAGATTCTGATATGTATGCGGTCAATCTCAATGTCTTGAGCGTTTTGTAATACATTGTATTGTTCTGTGTATATTTTGGATGTATAGAACGATGAACTTTGCGATTGTTCAAGTTCAACTGCACATACGAATTGGTTCTCAGTTCCATGTGAATCACTTGCTGAATAATTTCTGATTGGAAGCGATGGTATTGACACGTAGAAAAGTGGATA
>Ga0208086_1000385_pt1 | contig 13196 bp, 11 predicted proteins | sample LakMenEpi06Jul10_FD_150675 | JGI IMG/M metagenome (GOLD analysis project Ga0208086, IMG submission 150675) | Freshwater microbial communities from Lake Mendota, WI - 06JUL2010 deep hole epilimnion (SPAdes) | ecosystem: Environmental > Aquatic > Freshwater > Lake > Epilimnion/Euphotic zone ...
CGCCTTGCAGCGCATGCAATTCGGCGACGTCGAAATGCTCGAAGGGATCGATCCGGATAGCCTTGAGGATGCCGAAGAAGCCCAGCAGGCCTCGGTCGTGCGGCTCGTCAACGAGATCTTGACCGAAGCGATCGAAGCTAGGGCCAGCGACATCCACATCGAATCGCAGGAAGCGGGTTTGAAAATCCGCCACCGAATCGACGGTGTTCTGCAGCGTCAACCCACCCCCTCGGAAATGAACCAGTTCCGAGCGGCGATCATCAGCCGGCTGAAAATCATGGCCAAGATGAATATCGCCGAGAAACGGGTCCCGCAGGACGGCCGAATCAAACTCCGCGTCTCGGGCCGGGAAATCGATGTTCGTGTTTCGGTCATCCCGATGCTTCACGGCGAAAGTGTCGTCATGCGGGTCCTGGACAAATCGAACTTGAAATTCTCCCTCCGAGGGATCGGGATGCCTGAGCAGGTCTACCAGCAGTTCCAAAAGCTCATTCGCATGCCGCACGGAATCGTGCTTGTGACGGGTCCGACCGGATCCGGAAAAACAACGACCCTCTACAGCGCGCTCAGCGAGATCAAGTCCGAGGACATCAAGATCGTCACGACCGAGGATCCGATCGAGTATCAGCTTGAGGGGATCAACCAAATTCAGGTCCACTCGAAGGTGGGTCTGACCTTTGCCGCTTGCCTCCGAGCAATCTTGCGACACGATCCGGACGTGATTTTGGTTGGTGAAATCCGGGACTTAGAAACCGCCGAGAACGCCACCCAAGCATCGTTGACGGGTCACACGGTCTTCTCGACGTTGCACACCAACGATTCAGCGGGTGCCTTCATGCGTTTGAGCGACATGGGGGTCGAACCGTTTTTGGTCGCGAGCACCGTCGAAGGGGTCTTGGCCCAGCGATTGGTCCGGGTCCTTTGCGCCGATTGCAAGGAGACTTATGAACCCGAAGTCGGGGAGATTCCCGAGGATTTCCCACTGGAGCTTTTGAAACAGTCCGGGCAGAAGCTTTACCGAAACGTCGGATGCGAGAGCTGTCGTCGGACCGGATACCGCGGCCGATTGGGGATCTATGAATTGTTGGTGACCAACGACGAGATCCGCCACTTGATGACCCAGGCGGGGACCTCCGATGTGATCAAGCAAGCCGCGATACGCAACGGGATGGAGACACTGCGGGTTGACGGATGGAATAAAGTCCTAGCGGGGATAACGACCATCGACGAAGTCTTGCGCGTCACGAAGGCCGATTAACCTAAGGGTTTTTACTCCCTGGAATTGTTTTTGTCATGGCTGAATTCGCTTACACCGCAAAATCGAGCACCGGAGAGAAGCTCTCCGGTTTGATCGCCGCTGCGTCGCGCGCCGAGGCGATGCAGAAGCTGCGAGCTCAGTCGATGTATCCGATGAGTCTGCAGCAGTCCGATACCAAGCCCACCTCCTTTTCGTTGCAACTGCCCGTCCGGGTCAAGAAAGAGCAGGTTGCCGATTTCTGTGCCCAGTTGGCCGATTTGCTGACCAATGGCGTGCCGATGCTCGAGTCGCTCAAGATTCTTGGCGATGCGACAGAGAACCCGAAACTCCAGGCGACCTGCTTGGCGATCCACGATGCGGTCTCCCAGGGCAGCAGCCTCGATGAAGCGATGGGCAAGCATCCGGCGATCTTTTCCGAATTGACCTTGAGCATGGTTCGGGCCGGACAAGAGGGAGCGTTCCTCGAAGAGTCCTTGCAGCGAACCTCCCATTTCCTCCGCAAGCAAGACGAGATGCGGAGCAAGATCATCGGCGCGTTGACTTATCCGATCATCCTAGGGATTGTCGGATCGATCATTGTCGCGGCGATGGTGGCATTTTTGGTCCCGAAGTTTCAGCCGTTCTTTGATCGGCTCGAGCAAAACGGCACCGGATTGCCTTTGATCACCATCGTGCTTTTGGGGGCTAGCAAGGTTTTGATGCAGTACGGATTGATCGTGATCTTGGCTCTCGCCGGAGTGGTTTTCGGCATCATGCGATGGATCAAGACCCCACGGGGTCGCCGCATGGTCGACCAGGTCAAGCTCAAGACGCCGCTTGTGGGGGACATCTTCCATGATGCGGCCGTATCGAGGGCTTGTCGCGTGTTGGGAACCATGTTGAAAAATGGAGTCCCCTTGCTCAGATCCTTGCGGATCAGCAGCGAGTCGACCGGAAACATTTTGCTCGCCGAGGCGATGCTCAAATCGGCCGAGAACGTGACGGCAGGAGATTCACTTTCCAAGCCGCTTGCGGCCAGCGGGCTGATCCCCACGCAAGTCATGGCCATGATTCGAGTGGCCGAAGAATCCAATACGCTCGACGATGTTTTAGTGAAGATCGCCGATCGGATCGACGGTCGGATCGAGCGGAAGCTCGAGGTCCTTGTACGGATGATCGAGCCGATGATGCTCGTCTTTATCGGCGGGATGGTCATGTTTGTGATCGTCGGAGTTTTGCTGCCCGTGTTCGACTTGAACTCCTCGATCGGATGACCGCGATTAAAACCAAACCCCAAACCAAACCCTAAACCAAACCCTAAACCAAAACCATGGCACGAACAGCAAGCCCATGGATTACACCCAACAAAGTGGAAAGGAAAACAACCATGAAGAGAAACACACGCAGAGGTTTGACCCTCTTGGAACTGATGATCGTTTTGATCATTCTCGTAGGATTGATCGCCATCGTCGGCCCGCGACTCTTGGGAACGCAGAAAAAAGCGGACATTCGAACGGCCCAAGCCCAGATCGGGAATCTTGCTTCGGCACTCAAGATGTATGCCGTCGACATGAAATCGTTCCCGTTGACCGAGGAAGGTTTGCAAGCATTGGTCGCAGCGCCCGAAGACGAAGCTTTGGCCAAAAATTGGGATGGGCCTTATACCGAGGGTGGTAAATTGCCGAAGGATCCTTGGGGAAGCGATTTCCAATACGAGTTTGAGGGGAGCGAGTCGTCCGATTCGAAGTCGACCGATAGTTTCCCGAGAATTTTCTCGATTGGCCCCGATCGCCAGCCTGGGACCGCCGACGACATCGGCAACCAGGCGGCGGCTGACGATGCCGAAAAGTCCAAGTAGCCACCGGACGGCTTGCGCCGTTCCGCTTTTAATTCGACGCCCCCCCGCCGCTACGAACACCTGCCTAGGATCCCACCATGCTTAACGATTTGAAATTCAGAGCCCGACGTGGCTTTTCGCTTTTGGAATTGATGATCGTCGTGGTCTTGATCGCCGGGATCCTGGCGATCACATGGCCGAGCATTGCTCGTCCGATGCGCAAGGCCGAGCTTAGCGAAGCGACGCAAAAGCTGCGCGAGGCGATCGAGGATGGTCGTTACCAGGCGATGGTCAGCGGCGAGCCGGTGTTCCTCCAGATCACGCAAGGGGACAGTCAGATGCGATCCGGGGGGATCGATGCATTGATCCAAGGCAAACTCGACGAGCAGCCATCCGATCAGGAGTTCGATTCTGGAGCCTCGGGGAAAACCGATTACGAAGTGGCAGGTGCATCGGATCGCAATCTTCAGCAGGCTTTGGGAGTCACATCGGATTCCTCGCATTCGGCCCATCCGGTCACGTCCCGGGTTTGGAAGTTACCGGAAAATATCGTCGTCAGTTCGATCCATTGGATGGACGATGAGTCCGGTTCCGAAGGGAGCTTGGGGATGGATACTACCGATGCCGGATCGGGATCGGCCGGCGTCGAATCGAGCGGTTCGGCAGGAGGTAGTTCTGGCAGTATGTCCGGTGGGATCGCTGGCGGTTCAACCGGGGGCTATTCGTCGTCAGGCGACTCCGCGTCCGATTTCGGATCCAGCGAAAAATGGTGTCTACCGATGAGTGCAGAGGGACTTGGACGGGACGCCGAGATCACCTTGCTCGATAAGCGAGCCCGCAAGACGCTGACGGTATCTTTTACGGCGGCGACGGGTGAATTGGAGATCGTGCGATGATCGGTTTGTACCGATCGCGGCGCGGATTCTCCTTGCTAGAGGTGATGATCGCGACAGCGATTTTGGCTGCAAGCGCGATGGTGCTTTTGTCGTTGATTTCACTTGGGACCCGTTTTGGCAGCAAGGCCGAGACGCGCATCGCGGGGTTGGTCCAGGCGCAGTCGATCCTCGATGAGTCGATCCTGAGGATGCAAGCTGGCGAAACGATCGAAAGCTACACCGCTGTTCTTCCGGGTACCAAGCCCAAGAGTTATCGGGTGACGATCGAACCTTATGCGATTGGCGAGTCGACCGGCACAGGGTTGTCAGGTGGTACGGGATTGTCAGGTGGCACAGGAACATCGAGCGGGGGATCTGGAGCGATGCTTGGGGGTTTCGGTGCGGGAGGTGGTATGTCTTCATCGAGAGGACCGGCCTTGACGGACAACCTTCAAGGCTCGAACGCTTCGCCGGGAGGAGCCGCTTCAGGACCCATGCCCACCGAGTTGGTGTCCGTCAAGGTTGAGTTGTTCGAATCTGAGAGTGCATCGAGTGCGCCGACGGGGGTAGGTGCGACGGGTTCGGGGGGTGCGACCGGTTCGGCGGAACGCGCGTTGATCGAGCTGACGCGTCTGGTACGCCGTCCGGTGGTTGTTCAGGAGGATGGTCGTTCGGCGGTACCGACGGGACCTTCGGGTAGGCAGATGGGCTTATGATCCAACGCGGGGCAGATCCAAGAAGAAACGCGATGCGGATTTTTGAGCGGGGCTTCTCGATTTTGGAGCTCATGATCGCCTTGGGGTTGCTGTCGGTGTTGATGCTATTGGGGTGGGGGATGATGGATTCCTTGCAGCGATCCCAGGAGCGGAGTTGGAAATTGACGCAGAGGGTCCGCGTATTGCGATTGACCCGATCTTGGCTAAGTGCCGACATGGATCATCTTGCGAGCGGGGTGACCTTTGGTTCGAATCCGAACGATCCTGGTTCTGTTCCGGCGAGTTTCGAGGGGGACATCACTGGATTTACCGCAACGATTTTGCCATCGATCGATCCGGTTCCGTTTCTCCAGCGATTGGGGGACGAGTCCCGAGGTGGACGCAGCGAACAGGGAGAGATCACCCTCGAATCGCTTGGCGCGACCCCAGAGGAGTTGGCTACCCAGGAGTGGAAGCAATCGCTATGGAGTGGCGAGCGGATCGATGTCGAGTACCGGTTAGAGCCCATCTATGAGCAGGACGTGGTGTTGGCCGAAATCCAGGATCCCGAGACGATCCAATACGAGTTGGTTCGGCGCGAGTGGATCCCTGATTCGTATTTTGATCAGTTCCGATCGACCACGCAGCCAGCGGGGGGAGTGCAGTCCTCGAAACCACCTCGCAAAGGATCGGGTGCGGAGTTGGCCAGGAGCAATCCTTTGGAGGCCATGGCCGCCGAGGAGACCGAGTGGATCCCTCCTTTGAAGGAGATCCGGTTGTACGGAGTGATCAAACCGAAGTTTCAGTATTTCGATGGATCGCAATGGCTTGAGGAATGGAGCAGTGGAGTGCAGGGGGGGTTGCCCAAGGCAGTGGCGATCACGTTCGATTTCCCTCCGATCTCGCAGTTTAAAAAGCCCGACCCACCGCCGCTTGAGTCCGAGTCCGACGATTCGGGCGACGAGACGATGGAGCTTGACAATCCCCTCTTTGAGGTCCAAGCCAAGAGTATCGATGATCGATCGGAGTTGGGAGGATTGGCCGAGCGATTGGTCGACACCTCGGAGTCCGAGAATGTCATCATTGTCGAGACCTTGAGGCGAGAGGCTCCGGCGGCGGGTGCTTTGGTGCCTAGTGGTCCGGCGGGGCCTAGTAGTTCGTTGGGGCCTGCTGGTGCGGTGAGACCTGCTGGGTTGGGAGGTCGACGATGATCCGCGAATTCTGGGGGCTTCGAGCAGAGGTGCCGAATCGAGCAGAGCGGCCTAATCTCGGACAGCAAACCGTTCGGTTGCCGGTACGGCGGCGCGGGATGGCTTTGTTGGTGATTGTTGTGCTGGTCATGTTCGTGTCGCTGGCGGCTTATCGATACTCGTTCGAGATGGAGAACGAATACCGATTGACACGATTGCAAGAGGAGCAAGTCCAGGCGAGGCTCTGTGCGCAGAGCGGGATCGAGTATGCGGCGAGTTTGCTTGAGCAGCCTTTGCAGTTCCGAGAGGCGATCTTGGCGGGTCAAGAATCCAGCGAGTTGTTTCGCCGGGTCGTCGAGCGGGGCGAGTTGCTCGAGAGATCGCTGGTGGAGGATCGCGAGGAATCGCAGTGGCGGTTTGCGATTCTCAGTGGTGGGTCCGTCGCAACGTCGGGGAGTTCGGTATCGAACTCGACGGGAAGTTTGGGGGGAAGTTTGGCGGGAAGTTCAGGCTCAAGTGCTCGGGGGGCGAGTCAAGTCGATGGGGGATCTGGAACGAGTTCGGTAACGGGGTCTGGAACGGGATCGGGAACACCGATCGAATGGGGATGGGGGATGGACAACGAGAGTGCCAAGTTGCACATACCGACGTTGTTGAGGTGGAATCAGATGCGTCCGGGGTTGGCTCGCAGTGTGTTGATGACTTTGCCTGAGGCCGACGAGGAGACCGTCGATGGGTGGCTAGCGAGTTTAGGGGTAAGAACGGCCACGAGTGCATCGCAGGACGCCTTGCAGATGGCGATGGGAGGCGGGATGCAATCGAACCAGCAGAGGCAGCAGCGGACACGGTCTTTGGATCGGATGCGATTGCGATGGCTCGGAGGGGATCTCGACCAAAACTATCGATTGGATGATTGGGAAGAGACACTCATGGAGCGGCTATTGAGCGATCCGATGTCGGGGGGAAGCGAGATGTCGGAATTGGGTAGGGAGTTATCCAAGGTCAATACGATTGCGATGGGGCAGGGGAATTCCGGGGGGATGGGGAGTCGCCAACCGGGTGCTTGGAATCGTTATTTGACTTGGGTCCATGGCGAGCGGAACGAGCGCCCCGATGGCAGGCCACGGATCTGGTTGAACCAGCCGGACTTGAAGCGTTTGCATCAGGAGTTGAGTCAGGTATTGCCGTTGGCGGATGCGAATTTCATCGTGGCTATGAGGCAATACGGCCCGGGGGCTTATGCGAGTCTTGGAGTTGGCAATGCCGGCGGTGGTCCGAGCGTCGCAAGCGGCCCGAGCGGAGCGGGGGATGGTCGACGGCGAGCTAGCAGGGCCGCCCAACAGGGGGTCGCTGGGATGGGGGCGGGCCAAGGAGCAGGGACGGCTGCGGGGGGCAAGTCCGACTCGGGTGCGGGGACCTTGAGCGCTGCCGGGTGGGTCATCGATTGGCGGGTAGCGGGCAGGTACACGCTCAAGAGCGGATTGGATTTGGTCGACGCCACGTTGTCGGTCGAAGTGGCTAGTGGTGCTAGTGGTGCTAGTGGTGGTCCGAGGCCGGTGCGACAGACGCTCAGCAGTCCTTTGGTTTCGTCCGCATCGGACTTCAGAGTGCGACTTGCCAAGTTGTTGTCGGAGACCACGGCGGTTCAGCAGCCGATTTTGGAGGGTCGCGTCGATATCACGGGGGCATCGGCGGTCGTGCTTGGGGCGGTGCCCGGAATGACACCGGAGTTAGCGCAAAAGGTCGTGCAGGCAAGGGAGCAGAGCTTAGGGGGAACAACGGATGGGGGACCCTCGATATTGTCGATTGGGTGGTTGGTGGAGAAGGGGATCGTCGATTGGGCGATGCTCAGGGAACTCGAGCCGCATTTAACGACCCGGAGCGACGTTTTTTCGTTACAATCGGTAGGTTTTCGCGACGATCGGACCCCGGTATTTCGATCAACAGTCATGATTGATGCAAGGCAGCTACCGGCCCGGGTGCGCGATCAGCGGGTTTGGCACCCTTGGGATCGTGGATTCTCGACCGAGTCACTCACACAAAGCGTTCCATGAGCATATTTGATCGATTGTCATTTTTGCCAAACAAGCAGACCCCACCGACGCTTTCGGGTCGCATGGTGGTGGTGCATTGGGATCGCGATCAGCTTTTCTATTTCATCAGCAATGGCACGAGTCGGACGCTCAAGGAGGGGGAGTTTGGTGTCGTCCCCTTGATCTCTCCGAGCGTCGTGCAGGGGGGTGCTGGAACTGGAACTGGAGCTGGAGGGGTAGCAGAGGAGAGCAAGCCGCAGGCGCCATTGATGGCACTTGCGAAGCATCTTCAGGAGCAGCGGCTGAGCGTCAATCGGTTGGTAGTTTTGTTAGCGCGCCCGGAGTTGGATTTACTGACATTGAGTTTGCCGCCGGCATCGAACGACGAGTTGCCGATATTGGTTGCAGCCGAGGTCGAGCAGCAGCAGGGAGAGACGCAGGATCCCCCGGCGGTCGATTACTTTGTGATTCAGGATTTGGCGAAGCAGGAGGAGCGAGCCGACCGCGCCAAGGTCGCGCGCGAGCAGGCCGAAACAGATCGCTCCGAGAATCCACGGGTTGGAGATTCCGAACTCGCCGCGAATGGATCGGGCAAGCAGGTATTTGCCTTTGCGTTGAACCAGCGGTTCCTTCAGGGGCTTCAGGATCAATGCAACGAGGCCGGTTTTAAATTGTTAGCGATCGGTTCGAGGCATTTGGCACCGCTGAGTGTTTTGCGGCAAGCGAATGTGGCTGAGCGTTCGTTGGCCATCTCGATCCATTTGTTGGCCGGTGAGGCCGAGGTCGCGATATGCCGTGGGAGTGAGCCGTTGATGCTCCGTTCGATCCGCTATAGCAACGAGGACCCCGAGCGAGTTGCCGAGCAGATCGACACCGAGGCCAACCGCTGCTTGACCTTGCTCCCGCAGTCGCTCGGCGAATTGCCCGTTTCGTGGATGGTTTACGAGACAGGAGAATTCGCAAGACAGGTAGCCAAGTCGGTCGAGGCGCAGGAGCCGGGCAAGGTCCGTTTGTTGGATCCGTTGACCGGTTGGAGTTTGAGTGGGCCATCGACATCGGCCGCGACGGTAGGAGCGGCGTTGGATTTGCAGCAGTTCCAGAGTTTGCCTGTGAATTTGTTAGCACCCAAGCGGGCCCCAGCGCCTCCGAATAAGTGGTTGCGTTGGGGGGGGCTTGGTGGATTGGCTGCGGCCGCAGCGGTCGCGGGCAGTATTTTTATGCTCCAGGATGTTGGCGAACTGCGAGAGCAGGCAACGGCGGCCCAGAATGAGCTTAAGGACACCGTCAGGGTGACCAGCAAGTACCAAGAAAAGTCCGATCAGGTGGCTTGGGTCGAGAGTTGGCTCGGAGACCAGGTCGATTGGGTATCGGAGTTGAGCGATTTAGCGTCGAGGCTTCCGGATGGCAAGGACGCGACGGTCCGTCGATTGACCGCGACGATCAACGCCAAGGGGAATGGAGCTTTGGATTTATCGATGCAGGTCAAATCGCAAGAGATCATCTCGGAGTTAGAGAATCGGATACGAGGGGCCAAGTATACGATCGTCAGCAAGCAGATCACGCAGAATGCCGACTCCCAGGAGTATCCATGGCAGTTTGAATCGCATATTGAGTTTCCGATCCAATCGCCGGGATTGAGGAGGTTCATCGCATCGAAAGTCGCCAGTCCCTCGGATAAACCTGCAGTGGCGGGGGACTTGAAAAAGGGGGCGGAGGACGTGGAAAAAGGTACCGATCCGCCGCAAGAAGCTCCGCTGAGAACTGAGGCGGAGTCTGGTGAGCAGGAACGCAAAGGGCAAGGGGAGAGCGGATCATGACACCGACGATGAAATGGTTATTGATCGCTTGTGGAGGGGTTTTTGGGATCTATGGATTGGATCGGCTTTATCAGGGTTGGATCGAGGAGCCCAAGCAGGCGCTCGAAAGCGACTTGGATCGTTTGAACAAGGAGATCCAGGATAGCAAGCAGTTGCAGTTCGCCTCGCAGAAGGCGGGCAAGAGGCTCGAGGAGTACGCGCATCGCGCGTTGCCTTCGGATCCGGTTTTGGCCCGATCGCTCTATCAGCAGTGGTTGCTTGGTTTGTTGGATCAGTATCAACTCAAATCCGCATCAGTCGATGCATCGCAACCGACGGCCGTCGAGATCAAGTCCCGGACCAAGAGGGGCAAGCGGGAGCGGATCGGATATCGGATCGACTATTCGGTCCGAGGGCAGTCGACGTTAGCCAAATTGAGTGCGTTTCTCGATGCGTTTCGTCGGGCGAGTCATCTTCAGAAGATCCGATCGGTCAGTTTGAATCCGATCGGAAACGATGGGCGTTTGGATGTGAACTTGAGCATTCAAGTCCTTTGTCTCGACAAGGCCGTCCAGAGCGAGCATTTGAGCGATTGGGAGTTGACCGACGAGGCCGCCGCAGAGCTATCGCCGACGACCGCTTTGGTTCAAAGGAATCCGTTTGCCAAGGGGTTTGCTAAGGCATTGCAGGATTTGGAGCTCAAGGCGATCACGGTCAACCGCCAGGGGGTCACCCAGGCTTGGTTTTCCACCGATGGGCGGGGGACGGTCCAAAAGGTACCTGCGGGCGAGAGCATCCCGAACCACTTGCACGAGGTGTTCGTCGCACAGATTGAGTCCGATCGGGTATTGGTCAAGTTCAACGACAGCGAGCATTGGATACGATTAGGTCAGTCGGTCGGCCAGGTCGTCGCACCCGAGGGTCAGGAACGTCCGGATGGCTCGGACCCGGAAGCATTGAATTAGGAGAGCACAGGAATGACGAAACGAAACGTTTGGATCGTGGGAATTTCGGTGGCGATTGGGATTTGCGTGCAGAGCGAGTCGAGCCAGGCGCAGTTGATTGGGAATCGCACGGTAGGGGCCACACCCGGCTCGATCCAGCAAAGGACCGCTGGGGGGCGTATGGGGGCCAATCCATCGAGTGTGCGCAATCGCGTGGCGGGGACACCTGGCTTTGCGAATCCTCCGAATCCGGGAGGCATTCCGGGTGGGAATCCTGGTGGGAATGCGGGTGGAGCGACAGGCCAGGGATCGAACAATCCTGGAGGGTTAGCCAGGCAGGACAGCCGTTTCATTCGGGGGAACCGACAGCGTGGAGATTTTGTAGGTTCCAACCGCAGCGACTTGACGGGTTTCGTCGGGTCGACTCAGGCCGTTGGGATTGGGAATGCCCCGTCGGCGACGAGCACCTTGAGGATCGAGACTGGATCGACCCGGCCCAATCGACCGTTAGGACCGTTGGGCAAGAAGGGGATGTACTATCCGAAGTTGGATTTGGATTCGCTTGATCAGGGGGAGGCTGAGTTGCTGTCGCCCGCGAACCAGCTTGGGGAGATCCAAGAGCGGCTCAGGCAGCAGGGAAACCCTGGTATCCAGGTTGGCTTGGAGTCAGGCGTTGCGGTATTGCGGGGTGAGGTTGCCACCGAGCGAGACTCGGAGTTGATCGAAGCGATGTTAGGGTTTGAGCCTGGGGTCGACCGGATCCGCAACGAGTTACGGGTTCGGGGAGTGCGTCACCAGACGACCAAGTGAGGTTGGAGAGAGAACCCGGTCTTTTCGAAGACAATTTTCTTTGCCCGTTCGAGGAGTTGGATGACTTGGTCGGCCGTCGCTCCGGTGTTGGCGGTGATGTAGTTCGGGTAGGACGAATTGAGTTGGGTGTTTCCTTCGATCAGACCGTTGACCCCGCTGCGTTGGAGGAGTTCCACAGCAGAGACGCCATCGAGATCGACAAATGCTAACGCTGAGCGGGCAGGGTAGTTTGGTTGTTTGCTCCGTTTGACGATCCAGAAGGTTTGCTCCCGTTTGGTCAGTTGTCGGATATCGCCTTTTTGCAGGTCGAAGGTCGCGTCGAGGATGACCAGTTCGTCCAAGCTACTTCGACGATGAGAAAAATTCGCGTCCTTTGCAGGGACGACGATCCGTTCACCTTTTCGGGTCAACAGGGTCGCTTGGGTTAGCAGGCTACCGATGTCACCTTCGTCGGTGCTGCTGTTCGAGCGCAGGGCACCGCCGACGGATCCGGGGATACCGACGAGGTGTTCCAGACCACCGAGGCCGTGTCCGACGCAGGCGGTGATCAAGTGAGCGAGTCTTGCACCTGCCCCGCAGTGGACCGAGTGATCGGAGATGGAGATTTTTTCGAAGCAGGGAGCCGAGAGGTGCAGGACCAGACCGTCGAAGCCTTTGTCACTGACAAGGACATTCGAGCCGCCGCCCAGGACCCGGACCGAGATCCCTTCTTGGGAGGCGAGTGCGACGATATCGACGAGTTGGTCGACATCGGCCGGCTCGGCCAAGTACTTTGCTGCGCCACCGAGTTGCAACCAGGTGTAGGGGGCCAACGGGACCCCCTCTCGCACAGAACCTTTGAATTTTCCGAACAACATCGATTGGATTGTGTTTACCGACTGCCTACCTCAGTCAACGAATTAGCGACGTGTCGGCAGCGCCTCGGATGCTTTTCGGATCAGTTCCTTGACCCGGCTTTCCGTCTGCATTCCTGTCAGTGAAAAGCGTTTCCAACCGGCGTCGCTTTGGGTAAAGACCACCAGTTGAGGGAGCAGTTTTCCTTGCATCACTTCGCTGGCCAACTCCGGGTGGGCATCCTTATCGAGCTGGGTGTAGACCACCTCTTTGAGGGCTCCCGATTCCTTCATGGGGACAATTGTATCCGCCTTGAGAGTTTTACAAGCGGGACACCAGTCGGCGCCAACAAGAATCAGGAGCGGTTTTCGCTCGTCGCGAGCCTTTCGGTAAGCGGCTTCGTAGGGAAGCACTTCCGATTCTGAGATCCGTGGCGGGAGCGTCGAGGGATCGGCCCCGAGCGCTGAGCCGAGGCCTGCCGAAACGCAAAAAACCGTAAAAGTTGCAAGTCGCAACATCGTGAGGAGCCTTTCCTTTTCTCGGGATAAGTCAAAGTAGGGACGAGTTCGATGGCGCGACCTTGGCCGGCCCCTCAGGGCCACCTCGGTCTGAATCCTTTTTGCCAACGTTCGACCTACTCGTGAAACTCTGCCGATACCGTCGAGTTTGCTGAATAAGCAGACTGCGACGGTGTCCGATAAGTGGGGCCAGTATAGGGACGAGCCCGGACTGTACAACCGCTCCGTCTACCCACCATGCCTAAGGAATCGCCAGGAAAAAAGCAAAGGTTGCGTCGAAGCGCCTTGGTTTATGGGAATACAAATGCGTTTGCTAGCAAATCCGTAAAGGTCGCTAAGTCCCGTTCATACGGACAGTTACGAAACTTGGTCCGGAACGGTGAAAAAGCGTGCCAAAGTGGCTCTATTTGCCAAGATTCCTAGAGGA
>Ga0208086_1000387_pt1 | contig 13163 bp, 18 predicted proteins | sample LakMenEpi06Jul10_FD_150675 | JGI IMG/M metagenome (GOLD analysis project Ga0208086, IMG submission 150675) | Freshwater microbial communities from Lake Mendota, WI - 06JUL2010 deep hole epilimnion (SPAdes) | ecosystem: Environmental > Aquatic > Freshwater > Lake > Epilimnion/Euphotic zone ...
CGACACGCTCATCGCGGTGACGCCAGACGGCACTGCGATTGGTTTTGCTTTTGCGAACCAGGTATCAAATCCGGAGAAGCCGCGCGTCTTTCTCTTCGGCAGGGTTCACCCAGCGCATCAGGGGCGTGGGATTGGACGGGCGCTCCTCCGCTGGACCAAGGCGCGCGCTGAAGAGATTTTGGACGGACATCCGCGCGGCACGGTGCAGGTGCAGAACTTTGAGGGTGATGCGCGCGCACGCCGACTCTGTGAGTCTGAAGGTGCGCGTGCGATTCGCTGGTTCGCTGAGATGGTGCACACGTTCGCGGAGACAAGAGAAGAGGTTGCCGCTCCGCTACCAGCCGGCCTGCGAGTGGTGCCGTATGAATCAGTGGACACCGAACAGCTGCGCCTGCTGCACAACCACTGCTTCGCAGATCATTGGGGCTCAGCAGCGTTCACAGAAGTGACGTGGCGTGAACGCATTGAAGCAAGTTCAGTGCGCATGGCGGCTTCGGAGGCGGTGATTGATGAACACGGAACGCCGGTGGCGTATCAAATCAGCGAAGAGTTCCCGCAGGATGCTGAGACGCTCGGCAACTTGCGTTGGCTCGCCACACTCGGCGTGCACCGTGCGCATCGCGGCAAGGGACTTGCAACGCACCTGATCCAGCGACACCTCTCACAGGCGCGACGCGAAGGGTTTGAAGGCTCAATGCTCGGCGTTGACTCGGATTCACTCACCGGCGCGAATGCACTCTATGAGCGCCTTGGCTACACGCGGCTCCAAGGGAGCGTGCGCTACATCTTCGGCGACGCGGAGTTCTCCTAGCGCGTCAGTCGCGCAGTGGGGTCTGAGAGACGGAGCGCGTTGCGGAAGCTTCAAGCGTTTCGGCCTGGCGTGCGAGCAGCCAGAGCAGGTCGGCGAGACGATTCATATAGGCGAGCAGATGATCGCCAGGGAGGAGTCCTTCGCGTCCGAGCGTGACGCACCAGCGCTCTGCACGACGGATGATCGTGCGCGCAAGTTCAATGGCGGAAGACGCCTTGCTTGACCCAGGGATGACGAAGTCTTTCGGGAAGACGATCGCCGACTCTGTGGTGACGAGGAGCGCGTTGATGCGCGCAAGCATGTTTGGCGAAACCTTTGTGCGCCCCTCAACGAGCCGCTCCCATGCGTCTGGATTTGTTGCAAGCTCTGCGCCCACCACAAAGAGGTCGCGCTGAATGGAGAGGATCGTCTCGTCGAGTGCGGCGATCCCTTCGCCAGTGAGGCCGATCAGTTCGGCGCGCGCCATCCCGAGTGCAGCGGTCGCTTCGTCAACGGTGCCGTACGCCTCGGTGCGCACATCATCCTTAGAAATTCGATCACCGCCGAAGAGGAGTCCTGTGGTGCCAGCGTCACCCTTTCCGGTGGCAACCTTGCTAGGAGGGAGCGTCAGTTCGCGCTGCGCGTCGCTGTTCGAATCGCTATTCGAATTGCCACTCACCAGGCAAGCCCAGCGTCTTTCGGATCCCAGCGCTCAGCGAGAAGGGTGACCTTCACCGGATGTTCAAGGACGGACTCTGCCGCCTCCTTCACCTGCGCAAGCATGGAGCCCGCGTATGGACAGAAGGGCGTGGTGAGGATCATCTTCACTTCAGATTCCGTCTCGCCAACGAGGACCTGGCGAATGAGCGCAAGCTCCACAACGTTCATCCCAATCTCTGGGTCAACAACGGAGCGGAGCGCGTCCAGGATCGCAAGTTCGGTGGCGCGCTTCTGTGCGTCGAAGGCGGTAGGTACGGCGAGCGTCTCTTCAGTCATGGGACAACCTTAGACGAGTGCCGCTTCGGCGGGTGTGAGCCCTGGGCCCTTCAACTCGCCGCTCGCCTCAAAGAAGTCTGCGTAGTGCTCGCGGTTCTCCTTGGCGAACTCGTACGCACGGGCGATCCCCACCACACGCAGTTCGGGCATCTCACCCATGAGGCGCTGCACGTCATAGCCACTCGCGCGCAGCTCGAGGAGTCGGCGCACGGTGAGACGCGTGCCGTAGACGAACGGTTCGCCGTTCATCACAAGCGGATCGCTCTTCACCCACTTGATTGTCATCTCACGCCCCCTTGTAGATGGCCTTGAGGATGCGATTGCGCTTTCGTGTGTCACCGCCGAGTCGACGGTGCCACTTCAGCACCGCAATCCCTTCGTTCAGCGCCTGGTCGGCAAACGCTGCCGCCTCACCAGTGATCGTTGCCGCCACAGCAACGCGCAGCCCTTCATAAAGATCGGTGACGTCATCCATAGAGATACGCCGGCGGCGCCACGTTGCAGTGGCGTGCTCGGTGAAGTTCTTCAGTGGGTTAACGCTCCCCGCGCCAACGCTCTCGCAGAGCTTCTGCAGTACCACCTCGGCATCGCGCAGCAGGTGCCGCAGTCCGAGCTCGCCCACGCGATCGCGCAACTCCGGATTGTGCTCAACGGCGGCGATGATGCCGCGGTCTGCCACTTCGCTCCAACGTGCGCTGATCTGCGCGGCGGCCTCAGGGAAGCCTGCGCGTGTGTCCAGTGGTCGTGCGCCGTGCAGTGGGTGGCTCATGCGGTTAAGGGTAGCATCGCCGTATGCGAACGGGACAGCGATCCAGGGTGACACGATGAGCGATCAGGGCGAAGGGGCACTCCTCGCAGGCCTCCTGCCGCGCACCTCAATTGAGGTCGGCGTGAGCGCCGGCGATTGGGAGGCTGCAGTGCTTGCCGCCAACGAGATTCTTGTTCGCTCCGGCGCAGTTGAGCGCGCGTACGGCGGGGCCATGATTGAGATGATCAAGAGCGAAGGTCCGTATGTGGTGATTGCCCCAGGTGTCGCGCTCCCACACGCCCGCCCGAGCGCGCTGGTCCATCGCACCGAACTCTCCATGCTTCTACTCCGTGCGCCGGTGACGTTTGGCCATCCCGAGAACGATCCCGTCACGATGGTTGTGGCGCTCGCGGCGCTCGATTCGTCCGCGCACATTCAGGCACTTGCGGCACTGGCAGGATCAATCGCTGATCCTGCGCGGCTCGCAAAGATTCTCACGGCATCGTCGGCTCTGGAGGTTGCTGACCTCCTTGAGGAGGGGGCGGCTACTTGATGTAGCCGAGCTTCTTAAGCGCGGGTGTGATGCGCTTCACCGCGGCCTCTACATCCACCAGGTTTGTAATGGAGACGATCGCCTTCGCTGCGCTCTTTGGAACCTCGTCCGTATGCATCGGCTGACCCACGATGAGATCTGCCTTCATGCCCCGCATCGAGGCAAAGTCTGTATGCGTAACTTCGGCCTTGACGCCGAGCTTCTTCAGCGCAGACTCAATCGTCATCTTCATCATCAGGCTCGATCCCATTCCTACCCCGCACACTGCAAGGACCTTGAGCACTCCCTTGTCCGCCATGCCGCCTCCTCAGTAAATGTTTCTGGGGCCCCAGGCGTCCACCTGGGGCCCCAGTTGAGCAACTACGCCGCGCTCACTCGAGCATCAACGTTGAACGATCACCCGCCGAAGAACGACTTCAGAAGGTCAGCGATCGGCATCACGATGGCGGAGATCAGATACCAGTCTGGATCCGCCAGTGTTGCCACTTCAGGCGCGGTGCCTGAAAGCGCTGGATAGAAGAGTGCTTGACCAACCGCAAGGATTGCGCCGTTGATCGCGCCACCCAAGACGGCTCCCTTCCAACCGCCAACCGCGTTGCCGAACACGCCGGCACCGCCGCCTGGGAAGAAGAGCATGATCATTGGCGGGATGATGGCCGCAACACCTGCAGCGCCGAATCCGAGCATGAATGCAAGGAATACGACGGTGCTGGAGAGGAAGCCGATCATCACGGCCGTTGGTGCGTACGAGAAGACCACTGGCACATCGAGTGCTGGCTTAGCGCCAGGAAGCACGCGATCGCTAATGCCCTTGAACGCTGGCACAACTTCCGCAAGGAAGAGGCGCACACCGTAGAGGAGCACCGCAATACCAGCAGCAAACTTGAGTCCTGTCACCACGGCCCAGACTGGCCACGCGAGTGAACCAGCTGCACCAGTCACCACTGCATCATCCGCAGGCCCAATGACCACCGCAGCGGCCGAGGCGAGCAAGATGAGTGAGATGACAAGCGAAGTGCTCACGTTGATGTCCTTGAAGATACCGAGCCAGCCCGGAAGCTTCATTGACTCTGCGTTCTCCTTCTTTGGGTCACCAACATACTTGCCGAAGATTGACGCGAGATAGCAGGCGAGGGAACTCGTGTGCGCAAAGCCCACGTCGTTGTTCCCCGTGATCTTCTTCATGAAGCGCTGCATGATCGCTGGCTGAACCGTCCAATAGATACCAGCGATTACCGAACCGAAGAGCGCAACCTGAACCGCATTCGCACCTGGTACCGACTGATACACGGAGACAGCGATCACAACGCTGATCCAGTACATCAAATGGCCAGTCAGGTAGACGAACTTCGTGCGCAAGATGCGCCCGAGGATCAAGTGCACGAGATACCCGCCCGCCATGATCAGCGCCACGGCGGAACCTGATGTCTGCAGGAATCCGGAGAGCGTGTTCGTTGACGTTGGCGGCGTGATGCCGAATGCGGCACCGACAACGTTCTGGAAGGCAATCAGCCCGCCAATGAACACGTCAATACCAACACCAAGGATCACGTAGCCGAGGGCGGCGCGGACCGTCCCCTCAATCGTGAGTCGGGCGCCCTTCCCTTGGGCGAGCAACCCGATCGCAACGAAGATTCCTACCAACAGAGCAACCTGATTGAACAGATTGTTGAGTAGGAACGTTGCTATGGCGTTAATGTCCACAGTTCTTTCCTCCTTACACCAGCCAGGGAGCTTCCCCAGCTAGCACAATGTTTCATCAGGCGATTAACCCGACGGCGCGGGCGTTGCGGATCGTGCAACATCTACGGGCACGGGTACCCGTGCGAGAGCGCGTTAACAGGAGGTGCCATGAGCCGCTGGCTAAACCGATCACAGGAACTTCTCGCCGCTCTTGCCACACGGGAGTCGGCGAGCCTCTCCGCAGCGGCGGCGAGTGCTGTCGCCACGATCCGCGGTGGGGGCCTCATTCACGCTGGCGGGACAGGGCACTCCACGCTCTTGGCGCTCGAATCCTTTTATCGCGCGGGGGGTCTCGCTGCAGCGTCACCAATCTGGGGGCTCGACCTCTTTCCGCCGCATGCTGCGCGTGCAAGCACGCAAGAAGAACGAGACCCGGTGCAGGGTCGCGCCGCCATTGAGCGCGCGGGTGTGCGTGCTGGCGACACGGTGTTCATTGCATCGCAATCAGGAATTAATGGCGCACCTGTTGAGATGGCACTCGCATCGGTTGAGCGCGGCGCAACGGTGGTTGCGATCAGTTCCCGCCTCCATGCAGCCAAGGTCACGAGTCGTCACCCATCTGGCAAACACCTCTTTGATGCGGCGAACATCGTGATCGACACTGGCGCACCGTACGGAGACGCACTGCTAGAACGCGGCGAAGGGAAGGCTGCCTACGCGCCTGTCTCCTCGCTGCTCACCATTGCTGTCTGGTCACTCGTCTTGGAGGGCGTGGTGGAGACGCTCGACGCCGCAGGTGAAGCCGCGCCGATATGGAAGAGCTCAAATGCGCCGGGCGGCGATGAGTGGAACGAAGGGATGCTCAACGCGTACGCGCCACGCGTGCGCGCGCTCTAAGCTATTGCTACCAAAGATCCGTGCGGTCGCTCTTCTGTGGGGTGCTCTTCCGATTAAGCGCGTGATCTTCGTGCGCCGCCGCCTCTTTGCGTGCGGCATCAATAGCGGACTGCAGAGCACTGGCACCGCCTACAAGTCCGTGTGGCGCTTCGTGTAGGTGATCCGGGAGACCGGTCTTCTCATCAGCAGCGCGAGGGCGCGTCTCGCCAAGGAAGGGCATCCCTAGCCGTTCGACCGCATCGAGTGAGGCGCGCATCACCGCACCCTTTGCACTCACCACGCTGCGAATCTCCTGCGCCTCTTCGTCGGTGCTGATCTCTCGACCGCGCAGCGGTTGTGCAATTCGCCCCACCTCAAGCCAGGCCAAGTGGTAGCGATCCATGGAGCCCCACGCCTCGGAGAGGAGTGCGTCGCTCGCGGCGAGCCAGGTATTCAGCGCGGCGCGCGATGGCGAACGATCAATGCGATCCCCCTCCTCAATGAGGCGACGAGTCTGTGAGATGAGATCGTCACGCTTCATCGGGGCGGATCAGCGGTCGCCCGCAACGCGGTCGGTGCGTGCGAACTGATCGAGCTCCGCGCGGCAGGCCTCTTCGGCCTTCTCCACCTGACGCTGCAGCCAGCCGCTCATGCGCGACGAGTCTTCAAGGTGGAGCAGTGTGCCGTTCGGCGAGTCGTTCAACGCGAAGCCGGTGGTGGTGCGGAAGTCGGAGAACCAGTTCGACTGCAGCTGCAACAGTTCATCTGCGACCACGCGTGTCTCAAAGAGCCAGTCGGTGTGCGCGGCGTTCAGCGCGTCTGCAACCGCCGCCACGCGCTCGCCAAAGCCGCGTGGACGCGCGAGGAGTAGTGACGCAACACGCACAGCGGTAAATGGTGATCGCGCTTCGGCAATCACTGGTGGCCACGGCAGGTGCGGTGAATCACTCATGCGCTGAGTATCCCAGACGCGCGAAGAGTTAGAGCAGCTCCCCGTGTGCGGCGGCGGTTGGTTCGCCCTCCTTCGGGCGCTCCTCGGTGCCGGATGGGAGGTCTTGTGCTGCGGCGCTCGCCTGCAGCACCTTCAGCGGCGCACCTGCGCTCCCTTCAATGGCGCCACCAATGCCGAGTGGCTGCCACTTGGATGGATCCTGAAGTCGATGCGCTTCTGTGTTGCCGCGCGAGTGGATCTCGGCGTGGCCCTTCGGTTCGATCCACATCTGATGTCCGGCGAGGAGTCCGTAGACGCCCTCTTGTCCAGGCTCCGGACGTGCAGCGCGACAGTCAACGCACTTCGCTGCGTCGTGTCGTGTGTAGTGCTCCGGCTCTTCGTACGTGCTGATGTAGCCCTCGTAGTTGCGCAGCACCACCTTGTGATCGCTGTACGAGATCAGGTAGTTCGGCATTACTGGGATCTTGCCGCCGCCGCCTGGTGAGTCGATCACATAAGTTGGCACGGCGTATCCAGACGTGTGTCCGCGCAGGCCTTCAATGATCTCCAAGCCCTTCCCTACTGGGGTGCGGAAGTGGCCAGAACCTTCAACAAGGTCGCACTGATAGATGTAGTACGGGCGGATGCGATTCTCGACGAGCTTGTGCACGAGCTTGCGCATGATGTGCACGCAGTCGTTGACGCCCGCAAGAAGCACGGACTGATTGCCAACCGGAATTCCCGCGCGCGTCAGCTTGTCAACGGCGCGCGAAACCTCTGGCGTGATCTCCTGCGCATGGTTGAAGTGCAGGTTCATCCAGAGTGGGTGGTACTTGGCGAGCATCTCGCAGAGTTCGTCATCGATGCGCTGTGGCATGAAGACAGGAACGCGCGAACCGATGCGAATGATCTCAATGTGTGGAATGTCGCGCAGGCCGCGCAGGATCTTCTCAAAGAGTTTCGGTGCAAGGGTGAGACCATCGCCGCCGCTGATCAGTACGTCGCGCACCTGTGGCGTGCGTCGCAGATAGTCGAGCTGCGCTTCGTGATCCTTTGAGTTGAAGTTCTGCGTTGGATCACCAACGATGCGCGAACGCGTGCAGTAGCGGCAGTACGATGCGCACTGCGTGGTGACAAGCATCAGCACGCGATCTGGGTAGCGGTGCACAAGTCCCGGTACTGGTGAGTGTCGATCTTCGCCGAGCGAGTCCTCCATCATTGCGGTGAACGCCTGCTGCTCAGAGCCGACCGGAATCACCTGGCGGCGGATCGGATCGTTTGGATCCTTTGGATCAATGAGGCTGACGAAGTACGGCGTGATGTCAACGCGGAACTTTCCGTCGGCGGAGAGTCCTTCGCGCTCGTCATCTGTTAGTTCAAGAATCTCGCCGATCTCTTCAAGCGTGTTGACGCGGTTCGAGAGCTGCCAGCGCCAGTCGTCCCACTGCTCGTTCGGAACGTCCTTCCACTTTGGAGCGCGTCGGCTGCGGAGCGGGAGACCGTCAGGGCCGACCGCCTTGGCGGGATCGCGCGGATTCACCCATGCGGCATCAGCGGCTGCGGCTGCAGCGGCGTTGCTCTTCAGGATCTCCGTTGCGTCCATCTCGTCCCCCTCGCGGGTAGCCCAGGCCACGCCTGGTTGGATAGGAAGTATCCACCATGAATCAGCCCTTGGGTAGCCCCCGCAGCAAGAAGCGAGGGTGCCGCCCTGGCGGGGCTAGGCCAGGAGCGAGAGTGCCGCAGGGAGCACCCCAAAGCGTGCGGGGAGGGCGCCGACCAGCTCGCCGTCCGCCTCGATCTCGATCTCTCTGGCGCCGGCAGCGCCGAGTGACGCGGCCTGAACCTCAGCGCCGCGCGAGTGCGTCACGTGTGGATGGGTGTAGTGCGTTCCTCTATAGAGGCGCGGCAAACTAATCACGAAGTCGCGTCGGGCAAGGTCCCCGAATCGCACCACCTCAAGTAGCCCGTCATCGAGGCGCGCGGTAGGGGCGACGTGCATCCCACCGCCAAACCAACCGCCGTTCGCAATCGCAACCGCCGCCGTGGGTCCGCGCTGCGCGGCAGCGAGATCCACGCGCAGCTCCATCTCGTCTGGCGCGTAGTGCAAGCCGGCGCGCACGGTGGCGAGTCCGAATGCCACAACACCGGCGCGACGCTTCAGTTGTGGGTACTCCTCCAGCGCATGCGCGATCTGCGCGCTAATCCCAAATGATGCAACGTTCAAGAAGAGCCGATCCACGCCACCCGCAAGGTGCACCACACCAACATCAACGCGCCGTGCCACGGCACCGCGCGCCAAAGTACGCGCCGCCGCAACAGGATCGCGCGAGATGCCAGCAGATCGCGCGTAATCGCGACCGGTCCCCGCTGGCAGTAGTCCGAGCGCAACGCGACCGAGCGCCTCAACGCCACCCGCTGCATAGATGCCGTTCACCGCCTGGCTCGATGAGCCGTCGCCGCCGAGCACCAAGATCCGCGTTGCGCCAGCACGAACCGCCTCAAACGCTGCGTGCTCAGCGGGCCGCTCCAAACCAGGTTGCGTCACGAACACATCAAATGGACGGAGTGGCGCAAGCTCCTCAAGGACGCGATCCAGCGCACGCGCCGCGCGTCCACCACCTGCGGCAGGGTTGACGATCAGGAGCGTACGGGCAGGATCCATCCGTGCACTCTGACGGAGCGAGCGCTTATGTGGCGCTGCTGTTGATTGTTCAGTGCGGAGCGCTAGACGTTGAAGCGGAACTCCACCACGTCGCCGTCGCGCATGATGTATTCCTTGCCTTCCATGCGCACCTTGCCAGCCGCCTTGGCGGCGTTCATGGAGCCTGCGCTGATGAGATCGTCAAAGGAGACGATCTCGGCCTTGATGAAGCCGCGCTGGAAGTCGGTGTGGATCACGCCCGCCGCCTGTGGTGCGGTCCAGCCCTTATGGATGGTCCAGGCGCGCGCCTCCTTTGGTCCGGCGGTGAGATAGGTCTGCAGGCCGAGTGCGCCGAAGCCGATGCGCGCCAACTGGTGGAGACCCGATTCGTTCTGGCCCATGGAGGCGAGCAGTTCGGCCGCCTCGCTCTCAGACATGTCCACGAGTTCCGATTCGATCTTGGCGTCCAGGAAGACCGCCTCGGCCGGCGCCACGAGTGCGGCGAGTTCGGCGCGCTTCGCCGCAGATGTGAGCACCGCTTCGTCCACGTTGAAGACGTAGATGATCGGCTTCGCGGTGAGCAGGCCGAGCTCCTTAATCAACGTGATGTCTAGACCAGTGGTGGAGAGCGGCTCGCCGCGATTCAGCGCGGCAACGGCGGCGTCAACAACGGTCAACACCTCGGCGTCCAGCTTCTTCCCCTTCACCTCTTTCTCATAACGAGAACGCGACTTCTCGAGTGTTTCGAGGTCCGCAAAGATCAGCTCGGTGTTGATGGTGCCGATATCACTCTTCGCGTCCACCTTCCCGTCCACGTGGATGATGTCTTCGTCGGCGAAGCCGCGCACCACCTGCGCAATGGCATCCGCTTCGCGAATGTGCGAAAGGAACTTGTTGCCGAGCCCTTCACCCGTCGATGCGCCACGCACGATACCGGCGATGTCAACAAAGGAGACGGGCGCTGGGAGGATCTTCTCCGAGCCGAAGATCTTGGCGAGCGCATCGAGACGCGCGTCCGGCAAGTTCACCACGCCAATGTTCGGTTCAATGGTTGCGAACGGGTAGTTTGCGGCGAGCACGTTGTTCTTGGTGAGCGCGTTGAAGAGCGTGGACTTGCCCACGTTCGGGAGACCAACAATGCCAATGGTGAGTGCCATGCGTACAGCCTAGACGCTACGCGCCGAAGTCGGTGCCCTTCACGAGCGCGCCATCACGCGTGAACGTCTTCCAGACGCCAACCTGGCGGCCGCGATCGAATCGGCCGGAGCGCATCAGTGAACCATCGAGACGAAAGAAGCTCCAGGCGCCGTGCATCTCTCCGTTGAGACGGGAACCGCGCGCCTTCACAGTGCCGTCGGCGTACTTGATGATCTCGCGAACTGGCTTCGCCGCCGCCATCGCTACTTTGGCTGTAGAACGAGCGAGACGCTATTGATGCACCAGCGCTGATCGGTGGGGACGTCGTAGCCTTCCCCCTCAAAGACGTGGCCCATGTGCGAGCCGCACTTTGCGCAGCGCACCTCCACGCGAATGCGTGGCGCGAGCGAGCGATCTTCAATCAGTTCTACAGCATCACTAGACGTAGGCGCATAGAACGACGGCCAGCCGCAGCCAGAGTGGAACTTGGTCTCGCTGCGGAAGAGTTCAGCGTCGCACGCCTTGCACTTGTAGACGCCAACCGTCTCTGTATCTGTGTACTCGCCAACGAACGGCTGCTCCGTTGCGGCGCGGCGCAACACCTCAAATGAGAGTTCATCAACTCGCGAACGCAACGCAGCTTCGTCAATCACAACCGGATACGCGCCGCTCACCACGATCTCTGGCGCAAGCTCCGAAGGGAATCGCACCCCCGTGTTGGCGTGGCAGTCGTAGCCCTTCGGGTTCTTCTCCAAGTAGCGCTGGTGATACTCCTCGGCCTCCCAGAACTCGTGACCCGAGGCAGATGCAATCTGCGTAGTAATTGGCCCGTGACCATCTGCAGCAATTGCCGCGCCATAAAGGGCAGAGGTTGACTCCGCCGCCTCGCGCTGCGAATCACTCACGTAATAGATGGCGCTGCGGTACTGCGTGCCCACGTCGTTCCCCTGGCGATTCAGCGTGGTGGGATCGTGCATCTCCCAGAAGAGCTCGAGCAGCTTCCGATACGAAGTAGCAGCCGTATCAAAGCGCACGCGCACGATCTCCGCATGGCCGGTGCTCCCCGTGCAGACGTCTTCATACGATGGAGACGCCTTGCTCCCGCCCATGTATCCCACGGCGGTCTCCACCACCCCCGGTGTCTGCCAGAAGCGTCGCTCAGCCCCCCAGAAGCAGCCCGTTGCGAAGTAGCCCGTCTCAATCATGGGTGCATCGTGCCATACCGTCGCGTGAACGCCTCGCCCCATACGGCTACGCGGTCGTGGAGTGACTTGGGCTTAGGGCGAAGGCCCTACATAAGGTCAATGGGGGTTGAGGCATACAATTGAGGAGAGCAGCAGCACTGCTGCCTGGTTGAGGATGCGTCAAATGGAATTCACGCAGTCGGTAAGACACTGATGGCTGAACGTTCGCAACCTGCGGCCGCGTGGGCGTGGTTAGTGGGGAGAGAGCCAGAGCGAGGCACGGTCGTGACCGCCGGTGCAGGTGGAGCGCTCCTGGGGACCATCACGCTCACGAGCGGCACGGCAGTTTGGTGGGTCAACTTCGCTCTGTTCGCCGTGGCGTTCGACCTCGCAGCGGGTTTTGTGAGCAACCTTACTCGCTCCACAAGGACCTTCTGGTCGGCGCAGAAACTCCGTCTGCGGGGAGCCTACGTTCTGGTTCACCTCATCGCTTATCCGCTCGCCATCTGGGCACTTGTCCCTTCGGCGGAGCTAGGAGTGTTGCTATCAGCGGTATTGGCGGCAAAGATTGGCGCCTTCGCCAAGGGAACATTGGGGGAGCCGCGCCGGTAACGAGACGCGCCACTGCCGGTGGTTGAGGCGTACAGTTGAGGAGAGTGGCAGCGTTGCTGCCTAGTTGAGGAGGCATCAGATGGAGTTCACGCAGTCGGTAAAGCGCAACATGACTACGGGGGCGTATGCGCAGATCTCGGGACGGGCGAGTCGATCGGAGTACTGGTGGTTCGTCCTCTTCACCGCCATTGCGAGTGCGGCAGCCGGCGTGCTGGACGTGCTCTTCCCTGGCGACCTGCTGCAGTCGCTCTTCGGGATCGCCACGTTCATCCCGGGGATTGCGCTCGGGATTCGACGCATGCATGACATTGGGAAGAGCGGCTGGTGGTTGCTCGTTGGCCTGATCCCGATCATTGGATGGATCGTGCTGATCGTCTGGCTCGCCACCAAGAGCGACGCTGGATCGAACCAGTGGGGAGTGACCGAGCGCGCGTAGCGCGCTACTTCTTCTCCTCGTCGCGCGGGCAGGTGCAGCGTTCTGATGTGGGGACGTCTTTCAGGGCGTCCTCAATGTGTTCGCCGCAGCCCTCCCAAGTTGGCTTGTTGCAGGTGTCGCAGGTGACCTTCTTGCACATCTGATCGCTCCTTTGGTTGATGTGGGCCCGCGCTAGTGCGCGTGCTTCCTGTTGTCCAATGCTACCGCCTCTTCAATGGTCTTGATGGAACGGAAGCTACCGAAGCCGAACATGAGCAGCGGCACGATCGTCTGGATGGTGGCGGAGACGAGGAGCGCAATAGGGCGCGAGGTTGCCTCCGCAATGACGCCGCCAATGAAGAAGCCGAACGTTGCGCCGAAGCCCCACGTTGCCACGCGGTTCACCGCCATCACGCGACCAAGGAGTCGATCCGGCACCACCTGCTGTCGGAATGCGGTCGCAGGGACCACGTACAGCAGCAGTAAGAATCCGCCGAGGAAGTAGTTGAGAGCAACGATCGGGAATGCGAACTCGCGCGGCGCAATACCGGCGAGCGGCAGGAGGAACTCCACGCACCCGGCGAGCACCGCATTCCA
>Ga0208086_1000393_pt1 | contig 13086 bp, 13 predicted proteins | sample LakMenEpi06Jul10_FD_150675 | JGI IMG/M metagenome (GOLD analysis project Ga0208086, IMG submission 150675) | Freshwater microbial communities from Lake Mendota, WI - 06JUL2010 deep hole epilimnion (SPAdes) | ecosystem: Environmental > Aquatic > Freshwater > Lake > Epilimnion/Euphotic zone ...
ATTGGGCAAACTCTTGTGAGACAAAGTCAGAGACAAAGGCAACCATGCAAATGCCATTGTTTTTTGCAAGGAGAGTGAGAACATCATCGGGAACATTGCGTGGAACATTTACTAGTGCTCTTGCAGAGGAATGACTAAAGATGGCAGGTGCGGTGGTTATTGATAGCGCATCAATCATTACCTCACTAGAGACATGAGATAGATCAACAAGCATTCCCAGACGATTCATTGTTTGGACAACTTGTTTACCAAAAGAGTTCAAGCCACCTAGCTTGCGCTCATCTGTTGCTGAATCTGCCCATGTGGTGTTGTGGTTGTGAGTTAAGGTCATATATCGAGCACCCAAGGCATAGAACATTTCTAAAATTGTGAGTGACTCATCTATGCAATGGCCACCTTCTACTCCAATAAGAGAAGCGATCCGGCCTGTTTGCTGAGCTTTGATGACATCATCGGCGCAGATGGCAAAGGCCAGGTCATTTGGAAATTTTTCAATGAAGGCGCGTACAAACATAATCTGTTCAACAGTAACGACTGCTGCCTGGCTGCCAGTTAATGTGGAAGGTGCGTAAACAGACCAAAACTGTCCTGTAACGCCCCCTGTGCGCAATCGTGCCAAATCAGTATGAAAAGCTGCTGAGTATTGTGAAAGATCTACTGCATCAAAGTTGTAGTTATGTAGTTGGCGCATAGCCCAGGCAAGATCATTGTGACCATCGATGAGCATTAGAAACCCGCAAGCGTGGAGATTAAAGTCATGTGGGTAGTCTTGCAGAAAAACTATGAACTGCTTTTGTTCGTTAGGACATATTCTAAATTAGACCTTGTCTGATCTGACAGTCGATAGCGGGCTTTTTTGGGTTAGAATCAAGACATGACAACGGAGTCAGCATTTGAAACGGCGCGTGCGCAGTTACGTAAAGCGGTAGATCAATTAGGCCTTTCTGAAAATGATTGGCAGACCCTTTCAACACCTCGACGCATCTTGGAAGTAGCTGTCCCTTTACGTCGGGACAATGACAAAGTCGAAATGTATAAAGGCTTTCGAGTTCAATACTCAACAACTCGTGGTCCTTCCAAGGGTGGAGTTCGCTTTCATCCAGATATTGATTTAGAAGAGACCATCGCTTTGGCAATGCTCATGACATGGAAGTGCGCCTTGACCAATCTGCCTTTTGGTGGGGCTAAGGGTGGCATAGCAATTGATGCTCAAACTTTGTCTGAACGTGAAAATGAGCGCTTAACTCGTCGCTATACCTCTGAAATCTTGCCGATTATTGGACCAGAGCGTGACATTCCTGCACCCGATATTGGGACTGATGAGCGAAATATGGCATGGATGATGGACACCTATTCGGTGAATGCTGGTTTTTCGGTGCGTGGCGTTGTTACGGGAAAGCCAATTTCACTGGGTGGATCAATTGGGCGTAATTCTGCAACAGGTGATGGTGTTGCAATCTCAACTCGTGAAGCGCTGCGAATGCGCGGCATTGACCCAATAGGTGCAACAGTTGCAATTCAAGGATTTGGAAAAGTTGGTTACTGGGCCGCCGTTGGTTTAGAGGCCATGGGAATGAAGGTCGTAGCAGTTAGCGATGTTAATGGGGCGGTTATTGGTTTTAAAAATGTGGCAGATCTTTGGTCGCATTTCTTAGCACATAAGAATCTAGATGCACCTGGTACGGATCGAATAAGTAATGCCGAGCTTTTGCATTTAGATGTTGATGTTCTTATTCCTGCCGCTCTGGCAGATGCGATTACAGCTCAGACCGCCTCTGGGATAAAGGCCAAGATTGTGGTTGAGGGTGCCAATGCGCCAACAACTCCAGAGGGCGATGCGATATTAAATGACAAAGGTGTTCTTGTTGTGCCAGATATTTTGGCTAACTCAGGGGGAGTAATCGTTTCCTACTTCGAATGGGTGCAGGATAAGCAGAACTATCCATGGGATGCTGATGAGGTTAAAACAAATCTAAATAGCATTTTAATGAAGGCATTTCATGAGGTGGAGCAGATGGCAAGTAGCCGGAAGGTTACCTGGCGTGAGGCCGCCCATATGTTGGGAGTTGCTCGTGTTGCTGAGGCGCACAAACTTCGTGGGCTTTATCCGTAATGGCTAGTCACGCATAACTAGCCGCAGTTGCATCCACACAGCTAAACGATCATCAGGGTTATTAAGGTTTAAATCGAACAAATCCTCGACTCTGCGCAGACGATATCGCAAGGTATTTGCATGAATAAAAAGAGATTCTGCAGCTAAAGCAATATCACCAACAGCATCTAGCCAGGCAGTTACTGATTCTGCATAGTTGGTCTTGTTTTCTATGTCGTATGCGAGCATGGCTTCGATGCCAGGATGCTTGAGCATGGGTTCACGGATGAGTTCATCAGCAACATGTGCGAGCAAAACTCGGGCGTGAACATCTCCAAGCTGGGCAACTGCAGGAAGATCTGAGTTGATTGTTGTTACGCGCAAGATGTCATCTATTTCGCGGCGCATAGTTGGCAAATCGAGGGGTTGAGTTGAAGCGTGAGAAATTGCTGCACGTATTTGATCTTTAAAAGCTATGTGAATAGCAGCTAGTGCGCCATTAATAAGGCGCACAACAGCATCTGATTCACCACCAGGCAACAGGACATAAACAGTTCGAGGTGTAATTGTTATGGCAGCATCAGGGCGAAAGACAGTTAGATATTGGGAGAGTTCATTACCCAAATGAGTAATCATGGGAACTGTGCCAAGTGAGTTAGGAATTGCAGCAAAACCAACGAGCGAGAGCGCTGTTCCTGCTGGAATTGCTAAGCGGTAGGCAATTTCTTTGGCACTTAGTGAACCATCAAGTGCTGCGCGTAATGTTTCTTCCCGAACCTGGAACTCCAACTTGTTATTATTTTGGCTTCTAAGGATATGTTGGGCAGCTAGTCGCGCACCTTCAAGAAGTAAACGCTCACCTTCTTGTGTGATGCCACCAATATTTTCAATAGCCCAGATTGTGCCGAGGGGTTTAGTGCCCGCTTTAACTGCTATTGCAGCACGAGCAAACTCATCACTTGCTTCTGGGAAGCGAGTAACACCGTGGCCCGCTAGCACTGTTCGGTACTGCGCTAAATTTCTTTCCATATCAGGCACATGACGGCCCAAGATGCCCTGTTCACGTAACGCATCAATACGTTGATCTGGCAGTGAGGAATAAGCCAAAACTCTGCGATCCATATCTTCAATAGCAACAGAGCCACCAATAAATGAGGCTAAAGAGTTTGCAAGGGTGTAGAGCTCATCACCAAGGCCTGTCACAGATTGCGTAAAGGGACCTTGTGATCCCAAAACTGTGTGCACAATTGAATCAAGGTGTTGCCATGTGATTTCATCGCTTGCAGCAAGCAAAGTGATGTTGTGTTTTTGGGCTTCTGTGATTAGCTGGCTTGCATCCTGGCCTCTGACTTTGACAATAACTGCGGAATAGCCAATTAATGAGGCGGCTCTGAGTGCTTCAATAGCAGTGTGTTCATTAACTCTGACACCAGTCAAAATCAAGATTGAGTCAGGCTCATTTGGCAACGCATCGATCGGATCATGTAAAACAGTTCCGCGGATTGATCGTGCTAATTGCTCTGGATTAAAGAGAGTTCGAATTTCTTCACTGCTTCGCTCTGTGAAAGCCTTTAGCAAATCGGATAAGAGCATGGCTCAACCATAGGCCGATCGGCTCAACAAAGATACGGGTGATTAGTCCACTATTGGCTCATGAGCCCCATGGATTCAATAAATACTCCTGAGGGGCAGATAATCTCTCTTTTTCCATCTGGGACCAGTTTAAATGAGAAAAAAGAGCTTCTGATTGGAGGCTGTGCAGCATCAGAGTTGGCATCTACCTTTGGCACACCAGCACTAATCATTGATGAAGCTGCATTAAGAAATCGTGCCCGGCGCTATCAAGATGGATTGCGCAGCAGATGGCCAAACTCAGACGTTATCTGGGCCTCTAAATCACTTCCGCTCACATCTGTGTTTCGCATAATTGGCGAAGAGGGTCTGGGTGTTGATGTCGCCGGAGGCGGCGAACTGGTCATGGCTCTAGCAGCAGGGGTCAATCCATCGAAAATCCTGATGCATGGAAATGCAAAAACTGATGATGAAATCCAAATGGCTGTTAATGCTGGGGTTGGCACCATTGTCATAGATAACTTTGATGATATTGATCGACTAGAAAGAATTGTAAAAGGTGAGCAAGCGGTCTTAGTGCGAATCATCCCTGGTGTTTTACCGGAGACCCATGCGGCAAATGCAACCGGCCAAGATGATTCAAAATTTGGTTTATCTCTTAGTGATGCAAAAATTGCAATCGCTCGGCTAAAGGCAAGCAGCAAACTTCGGCTCGATGGGTTACATCTACATCTTGGCTCACAAATTATGGCTACCGAGCCGTTCGTCGAATCAATACAAGCGATCGCCGCTCTCGGAGAGTTTGCTGTGTATGACCTGGGTGGCGGACTTGGTGTGCGCTACACCTATAAGGATAATCCACCGACGGTCGAAGAGTATTTAGATGCATTAATTAATACTGCCCGTAAATACTTACCGGCAACTGCCAAGATTTTGATTGAACCTGGTCGCTCAATGGTTGCCGATTCAGCTGTAACTTTGTATCAAGTGGTTACTATCAAGCGCTCGCTGCGCACATTTGTTGCTATTGATGGCGGAATGGCCGATAACTTAGAGGTTTCTTTGTATGGTCAGCGATTTGAAGCGACTGTGGCCAATCGTGTCGGCGGGGGAGATTTCTATTCACTCGTTGGCCGTCACTGTGAATCAGGTGATATTTTGATTGATGGTGTGAAGCTTCAGGATCCTAAGGTTGGCGACATAATCGCAGTGCCAGTTACTGGCGCATATTGTTTAACGATGGCAAATAATTACAACGGGGCTCGTCGCCCAGTAGTTGTTATGTGTCGAGATGGTGTGGCCAGAGCCGTTGTTCGGCGTGAAACCTATGATGATTTGTTAGCCAGAGACATCAATTGAGGCTTTTGGCATTGAGTCAAACGGACAAGGCCAAACCTTCTTCTTAGTCCAATCGCCCAGCATAAACCGGCTCCTAGCGTGCCATGATTTCAGCGTTGCGCTAACCACGAGGGGGCGGGTGCGACAAACCGCAAGAACCGTGAACGATGGCTAATTCGCCCACTGTTCGGCATTGATTGCCAAACTAAAGAAAGGACTATCTATGAAGAAAAAAATCTCATCGATTGCGATCGCCACTGCCATGATTCTTGCCTTGGGCCTCACATTCGCTGGAACTTCACAAGCAGCACCTACGCCAAAAGTTGGAGTTGCTTGTACAAAGCTCGGAACTGTCGCAAAAGTAGGACTCATCACTTACAACTGCGCTCTTGTCGCAGGTAAGCGTGAATGGACTGAGCCTTGGTTTACAAAGCTTAAGAAGAGCGCATCGTTATACAGATCTCTTCCTGCAGATATCAAAGCAAAGGGCAAACTCGTATTTGCAACAGATCCTACTGACCCACCATTCCAATTCTTCAGTGCTGATAACGACCTAATTGGTGCTGAGATTGATTTGGCAAATGCAGTCGGCAAAGTTCTTGGAGTAAAAGTTGAGTTTGTTGCATCTGGATTCTCAGCCATTATTCCTGGAGTTGAAGCAGGACGTTTTGATGCTTCGGTATCAGCATTTGCTGATCGTGTTTCTCGCCAGAAGATTGTTGATTTCGTCGACTACTTCAACTCTTCGCGTGCTTTCCTGTTTAGAAAAGGAACACTGCCTAATGTGAAAACTGAAATAGATCTCTGCGGACTTAAAGTTGGACTTCCTGCAGGAACAACAATGGCTACAGCGATCGTTGGTCTGAGCACAAACTGCACAACTGCAGGCAAAGCTGCAATCGCTTATTCAATCTACCCAGATCAGGCAACGACTGTTCTTGCTGTCAGATCAGGTCGCGCAGAACTGACTATCCTTTCAGCTCACGTTTCCTCTTGGTGGCAGCAGAATGCAGGAGATGAACTTGATATAGTCTTGCGACCAGATCAAGGTAATGACATCAACGGCATGGTTGTTCGTAAGGGCGGCCTTGTTAACGTAATGCAAAAGGCAATTCAGCAACTTATGAATGATGGAACTTTTAAGACCATCTTCGCAAAGTGGAATATTGAAAAGCTAGCGCGTACTCCGGCAACAATTAACGCCGGAACAAAGTAATACAACGGGGGTAACGAAATTGGACTCTAGAAAAGATCGGAGTCCAATTTCGCCCACCGCATCAAACCCAGAGGCAACAATTCTTAACGCAGTCCCAATCCGACACTATGGACGCTGGATTGCAACCGTCTTCCTGGTTCTTGTAGCCATGGTTATGGTGAAATCTCTTTTTACTAATCCTAGATTTCGCTGGGGAATCGTCGGTGATTACATCATCAGCACTCCAATTTTAGAAGGTTTGCGGCTGACCTTGATTCTTACCGTAGTCGCGCAGTTTCTTGGCATTCTTATTGGAATTATCTTGGCGATCATGCGCCTGTCATCTAATCGCGTGCTGGCCCGTGCAGCGTGGATCTATATCTGGTTCTTCCGCGGTACACCATTGCTGGTTCAATTAATTTTTTGGTACAACATCTCTGCTCTTTATCCAGAGATTTCGATTGGTATTCCCTTTGGCCCGACTTTCTGGCAAGGGAATGCGAACGAGTTAATTACGCCATTTGCAGTAGCAATTCTCGGCTTAGCACTTAACGAAGGTGCATACATGGCTGAAATTGTTCGCGGCGGCATTGTCGGCATCGATCGCGGCCAAGGTGAATCTGCAAAAGCTCTAGGTATGACACACATGCAGACTCTGCGTCGTGTCATTTTGCCTCAAGCGGTTAAGGTAATTATTCCGCCCACCGGAAATCAAACAATTCTTATGCTAAAAACTACTTCATTGGTAAGCGTTCTCGCACTTGCTGATTTGTTATATACGGCTCAAACTATTTATGCGCGAACTTTTGAAACTATGCCATTACTAATGGTTGTAAGTTTGTGGTACCTAGGAATCACTTCAGTATTAACTTTTGGACAGTATTTTCTTGAACGGCATTTCTCAGAAGGTAAGCAGCAGCGAGTGACATTTACTCAGCGAGTTACAGGCAGGGTCTCAATGCGCAAAAGCAGCTCAAATCTGGGGGAGGGCAAATCACTATGACTGAACCAGCACTGCGGGTAGAAGGCGTCCGTAAATCATATGGACATGTTGAGGTCCTCAAAGGAATAGATATGCAGGTAAAGCCTGGTGAGGTGGCCTGTCTAGTTGGTCCATCAGGTTCTGGAAAATCTACTTTCCTTCGCTGTATCAATCACTTGGAAAAGATTAACTCTGGTCGCTTGTATGTTCATGGCGAACTAGTTGGATATCAGGAGAAGAAGGGTCGTTTATACGAACTGAGCGATCGCGAAGTTTGTCGCAAGCGCGCTGAAATTGGAATGGTCTTTCAGAATTTCAATCTCTTTCAACACATGAATGCTCTTGAAAATATTATCGAAGCACCGATGCGAGTCTTGAAAATCTCCAAAGAAGAAGCCGTGATTCATGCACGTGAGTTACTTGCCTTAGTCGGCCTTTCAGGTCGTGAAGAAAGTTTGCCTAAACAACTCTCAGGTGGACAACAACAACGTATTGCTATTGCGCGTGCTCTTGCGATGAAACCAAAGTTAATGTTGTTTGATGAACCAACTTCAGCCCTTGACCCTGAGCTCGTGGGAGAAGTGTTGGCCGCGATGCAGGACCTAGCAAATTCAGGAATGACAATGATTGTTGTGACTCATGAAATGGGATTTGCTCGCAAGGTTGCAGACACTATTGCCTTTATGGATGCAGGGCTCATTGTGGAGTCAGGTCCGCCAGATGAAGTTTTAGATAATCCTCGACACGAGCGCACAAAGTCTTTCTTTTCAAAAGTTCTCTAATAGTTCGGAATTAGTTTTTCTCCACACAATTTCTGATTACTAGTTAACAGAAACCCAATAAACACTCTCTGCATCCCTCTCCAATATCCCGTACTCGATCATGTGTCTGCGTAATGCGGCGGTGTCAGGGTGGAACTTGGCGATGATCTCGTTGAGTTGCTTCTCGGGGTACTTGGTATCGGGGGAGAGCTCGGAGGCGATGTGGCGCAGGACTGCGAGCTTCTTGGGCAGCTTTACGGGAATGCTGATGAGCGTGCCATCGGGGCGGAAGAACTGGTCGATCTGTTCTGACATGGGGATAAGCGTAGAGCCAGTCTTGGCAGTTAACAGAAAGTTCTCAGAAACTATTTACAGGCAATTCTCAGAGGTCTAGTTTGAATTAACGAAAGACCCACATACCAAGGAGAAAACATGGCACATGTAGTTGAGACAGCAATATTGCAAGCAGTTGAAGGAAAGACTCGTGCCCAACAGGTTGCGCGCCTTAAGGAATGGAAAAAGCACTTTCTTGCAGAAGGTGCGGACAAGATAACCGTGTTTGAAGTAGGTCCAGGAAACATGAATGGTGAATGGGTTTTTACAATTCATCACAAGAGTGGCGCCGCATACGGTGCGATGCACGATAAGTATTACAAGAGCCCTAAGAGCCATGATTCGGCTATGGAAAAGTGGCAGAAGGCTCCAACTTTGAAGTTCACCAGCTATGCAGTGACATTTGAGGTTGATGAGATCTAAAGATTAAGTAGCAAAGACAAAGGCCTCGTACTGATGTGCGGGGCCTTTGTGTTTGTCTAGGGTCATAACCCAGCCAAAAGATTGAATTGGAGTACGCTGAAATCATGACGAAGAGACAAGAGTTCAGGGTAATTCGAAGTTATGGTGGCTTTGAAGTTCGCGAGTATTTGCCTTGTTCTATTGCAGAAGTAAAGGTCTCGGCTGATTACGCATCTGCGGGTAGCGTGGCATTTGGTTCTCTCTTTCAGTACATCTCTCAAGGCAATAAGAGTTCTGAAAAGATTGCAATGACAGCTCCTGTTATTTCTGCGCAGAAGGCTGATAGGAGTGATGAGAATGAATGGTTTGTATCTTTTGTGATGCCAGCTGGAACAACCTTGGGGCAGTTGCCAGATCCCAATGATCCGCGAGTTGTGTTGCGAGAGCTGGGTGCTGAAACATGTATTGCGGCATCTTTTCGAGGTAGAGCAACTGATGAGGTAGCAAAGAGAAAAGTGGCAGAGCTTCGAGCCTTAGCGGCAAAGGAGAATATTGCTTTGTCTGATGAGACAAGAATCTGTCGCTTTGATCCGCCATTTAAGCCAGGGGTGTTGCAGTACAACGAGATAGTTATTCCGGCGTATTTGTAGCGATATGAAGATAATCAAAAGAATTCCGCAGCTGATTTTGGGGCTTGCACTGGGTTATGCAGGTATTGGGCATTTAACAACTAGTCGGCAAGAGTTTCAGGCGCAGGTTCCGAATCTGTTGAAGGATTATGCAGATTTTGTTGTTGTGGCATCTGGGGTTGTTGAGATCGCTTTGGGACTTGCTTTGGTGGGGTTGTGGAAGTACCGCGTGCAGGTGGGTTGGGTAGTGGCTGCGTTTTTTGTGGCGATCTTTCCGGGAAACATCTCGCAGTATGTAAATGGTGTTGATGCATTTGGTTTAGATAGTGATACATCGCGCTTGGTGCGCTTGTTCTTTCAGCCGTTGTTGGTGGTGTGGGCGCTGTGGAGCACTGGAGCGTGGCAAGCGCGTAAGAAGAAGAGTGTTGTTACAGAGCGTGATGATTTAGAGGAAGACACTATCTACGGCTAGTTAATTGAGCTTGCTGTATTGATAACTAAGTGATGCAGCTGTTGCTACCCAGATTTGATAGGGCACTAGTGCGATTCCAATTGGGATAGATGTTCTAAAGGCGATGATCACCATTGGGATTGTTAATGCTGCAGTTGCTGCAAGTGCGATTGATGCAAGGCTTAAGTTGTGTGGGCGATAGAACTGAAAGGCCCAGGTCAGTGCGCAAGCAACAGATAGTGCGAAAAAAGATAGGTAGATCAGCGTGGTTGTGGTGGTTGCGCGTTGTGCGATGGTGACCGCTGCGATTCCAAGAACAACAAAGTTATAGGGCCAGATGATTCCAAAGATGAAATCTGGTGGCTGCCAGGCGGGTTGGTTTAAGGAGCGATACCAACCATCACCGGTGTTGACCCACAGACCTGAACCAATCACGTAGATAAAGACCAGTGCGATGCCTGCAAAAGCGGTCAGGTTTTTCATCAGTTAGTGATGTGTGCGTTCTTTGATTGCAGCAGGTACTGCGCCTTTTGCTCGATACGTTGTGCGGGGTTGTGCCTTTGGAATCTTTGCTGACACGGTGAAGTTTTTAGCAACGAGTAACAAAATCAATCGGGATTCGGCCAAAGCAAAAGATTCGCCTAGACATTTGCGAGAGCCGGCTAAGAATGGGAAGTACGCACCGCGGGGCAGAGAAGATTCAAATGATGGATCTTGCCAACGCTTGGGATCCCAAACCTGCGGATTTGCAAAATACTGCGGTAAACGTTGCGTCACATACTGGCTAATCAATACATGCGCACCGGCCGGGATATGCACGTCATCAATTGTCGTGTCCACTAACGCAATACGCGGTGAAACCCAGACAGGTGGTGCCAAGCGCAAAGTTTCACTTAATATCGCAGAGGCAAACTTTGAACTTTCTTCAAGCTCGGCAAAGGTTGGAACAGTGTTGTTGGTAATCCAAGCCGCCGAATCTGCCTCTTGTGCCAACTTGCTTGCTGCCTCTGGGTTGTTGCTCATGTAGGCAAAGGCCCAGGTTAAAACGTTTGCGGTGGTTTCATGGCCGCTAAGGATCAAAGTTAAGACTTCATCCCGGATGTGTTCCATCGAAATGTGTTCGCGCATTTGAAGCAGGATTCCCAAAAGATCATCGGTGTGAGTGGTATTGCTTGCGATACGAGATTGAATAATTTCTTCGGCGATATCTGCCAACTTGTTTGCGGCTTCTTCAAAGGCCACAAAGTAAGAAATGGCTGACTTATCAAATCGTTCAAGGCCCGGCAGCATGGTGCGCTCGATACGATCAATTGCAATTTCCATCGAATGGGCAATCTGGGCGGTGTATTTAGATGAATCCAAACCAAACAAACATTGACTGACTATTTCAAGGGTAAGCGCCATCATTTCAGGGGCGAGATCGACTGAGTCCTTACCCTTCCATTTAGAAATATGTTCGACAACTAGCTTGTGCATGATTGCGACATAGGAATCAAGGTTGCCGTGGTGAAATGGTGGTTGCATCAAGCGGCGATGATTTAAGTGGATTGGCTCTTCATTGGTAAGTAAGCCTTCGCCCAAAACTTTGCGCATGCGAGCAAAACCAACACCTTTAACAAAGTTGTGTTGCTGGGCAACCGTGACTTGATGAACCGCTTCTGCGGAAAAGACTCCGATGAATAACTTGCGGGATAGAAAAAATGAGCAGTGGTTGCCATACTTTTTCTGCATCGATGCCAAAAAGTTTGGGGTGTCGCGGATGAAAGTAAGAGTCAGCCAATCTGACAACAGGGGATTGGGGCCCGGAAGATTTGCTTGCTTCTTCCAATTCTTGCGAGCTACTGGCTGAGGAATTGCTGGGTAACTTTCAGGGCGAGGGGTATCAAAGGCGCGATCTGCAGTCATGCTCATACTGCAATGGTAATTGCTCAGTGCTGTTTTTCAAGGTGCTACCTGATTTAGCCTCCTGTATCTTTTCGCTATGCGGAGATTACTTGCCATCCTGATTGCGGTGACTATTTCAAGTACTTCATTTGCCTCCGCGCATCAACCTGTAGTGCTTCTCAACTCGGATACAACCGCAGCAAAAGGTCCACTGTTAGTAGATGGAACGGTTTCTTTTGCGATTCGTGCAGCCTTTACCAAGGCAGGACAGAAGAAAGCTTTCCGTGCTCAGTTTAAAGATGGCGATCAATTAGATGTTCAGTATCTAATTGTTGATGCAAAGCCAGAAAATGCTTTGCGTATGACCTCATTGCCAACCTTGGTTGTGACTGGGCCAAAGGGTACAAAGCCCATCACGATGAAGTTAAATGAGCGAACAAAGTTTTTTGAGCCATATGGACGAACTAATTACCTGTACCTAGGAAGATTTTCTACACCTGCTGTTGCCGGTATCTATAACTTTGTCTTAACCGCCCGTGGTAAATCTGCAATCACTGTTGCAGTGGGCGAGAAAGAGATACCTGGTGAAGTTGTTCGCGGAGCAGTTCCAGCGGCAACTGCGGTTGCATCACCTGCGCCAGTTGTGACACCAACACCAACCGTGACACCAACGCCAACGCCAACGCCAACGCCAACTGCCACCGCGACACCAACACCTACTCCAACGCCAACTGCGACACCAACTCCAACTATTGCGGGTTACACAATGGCGCAGGTACGCGCAAATAACTCTGCGCGCAGCTGTTGGACAGCAATTGATGGCGTTGTCTATGACTTAACCCGCTGGATTAGTTCACACCCAGGGGGAGCTGGTGCGATCTTGTTCTTATGCGGAACTGATGGAACAAATGCATTTAATGCACAGCACGCCAATCAGGCGCGACCTGCAATCAGATTAGATGGTTACAAGTTGGGGCCGCTGAATAAGTAAGTGCTAAACCTTTTTGCCGCGTTCAATTGGCATAGGCCACTTAATTTCCACGCCAAGTTTTTCGGCTGCATATAAAGGAAAACGTGGATTGCGCAAAAATTCTCGCGCCATGAAAACAGCATCTGCTTCACCGGTTTGAATGATGTGATCGGCTTGCTCTGGCTCAGTAATTAAGCCAACTGCCGTTGTCATGATCCCGGTTTCTGCGCGGATGGCAGTTGCAAAGGGAACCTGAAAACCAGGGGTTGCCTTAATTGGGGCGTTATGAAGATTTCCACCTGTAGAAACATCTACAAGATCTACACCGTGGGCTTTTAATTGGGCACACATTTCAACTGAATCAATTAAGTTCCAACCGTCATCGACCCAATCAGTTGCAGAGATGCGAACAAAGAGCGGAGTACCGGCAGGAATTGCCGCCTTAACTGCATCAACGGTTTCAATTAAGAAGCGGAT
>Ga0208086_1000394_pt1 | contig 13085 bp, 10 predicted proteins | sample LakMenEpi06Jul10_FD_150675 | JGI IMG/M metagenome (GOLD analysis project Ga0208086, IMG submission 150675) | Freshwater microbial communities from Lake Mendota, WI - 06JUL2010 deep hole epilimnion (SPAdes) | ecosystem: Environmental > Aquatic > Freshwater > Lake > Epilimnion/Euphotic zone ...
GCTAGGCCCCGGTCTGCGTGAGCGCCGATGGGGCGGGAAGGAGTGGCCGAGACGGTGGAGCGGGCAGCGCCGGTGAGAGCGGAGGGAGGAAGACCGGAGACAGCGGGGCTCCGGCAGGGCTCCGGCGGGCCAGCGACACTTGGCGGTCGCGCAGGTGCTTCTTCCATGCCCCGCCCGCCGGTTCGGTAACAGCCCAGCCGGTCAGAATGATCGTTATCATACCACTGCCACCAGGCGAGAAAAACGCCGATTCCGCGAGGTTCGTGAGCATCGACGTCAGAAATACCGCGAACGGGACGATGCCGCCACGGCTGGCACAGAGCACCAGTACGCCGATCCAGAAATAGACAAGCACCCCCAAGGGAATCCCGAACTCCTCGAAGATCACGATCGGCAACACCCCCTTCTCGACCGTCGCCATGAGGGGGAGACCGAGATACGGATCGCGCACGATGTTCGCCCGCAACTCCGGCGCTGAACCGACGCCGAATCCGATCCCGCTGAGCGGGTATCGACGGATGTTTTCGCTCATCAAGTCGATCGAGTTCTGCCGGGTCGACATCCCCTGCTCGAGGAGTGAAGCGTCTTCTTTCTCTCCGTACTTGAGAAGGAATTGTTTCATCCCCCCGGCGAGTTCCCGTCCAGCGACGATTACCAGGAGGAGAAACAGCACCCCTGCCACTCCAAGCCGGGTGGCGACGATCCGCGGATTCTCCCCTTTCACGAACAGGACGCTGCCGAACAACTGTACGATGAAAGCCAGGCCAACGCCCCCCGCCAGAGCCACGGCGCTCGCGCGAGACGCGGTCCAGTAAACTTCGACGACGGCAAGTCCGAGCAGCAGCACACGCCACCAGCGCAGCGGCCGAATCGTGAGACACTGCGCCGTGAGAACGGCAGCCACCGTGGCGGCGATGATCCCCATGGTCTGCGAATGAAAGATCACACCGCAGAAAAAGCCGGAGGCTCCCATCGTCCCGCGCCCGGCAAGGCGCATCGGCAGGCCGAAGAGGATCACCAACATCAGGCTGCCGAAGATTGTCTGAATGGTAAGGTGCCGCTCGGCCGGGGCCATCCACGCCCAACCGCAGAGCACCGTCATGAAAACGACAGCGAACATGACCGCTTTGAGGACCGAGACGTCAGTGATCAAGCTCGCCACAACCGAATGCCCGATCATCAGGACCAGCACCGGGATCGTCGCGGCGGCAAGACTTCCGACCTTCGTCGTCGCCGAACGGCTCGGACCACGGAACAAGACCGAGAAGGCCGCGGCAAAGAAGATGATGAACCGCAGCTGTGCGGCGTAGAGGGGTGGTCCACAAAACACGTGGCTGATCATGTTGAACAGCCAGCAGAAAAACAGGGAGAGAATCGCCTGCCGCCGCCCCGTCAGGGCCCAACCGGCGAGCACGACGTAGGCGAGCGCCGAGGTCGGCGACGACGCCACGCGGAGGATCGTGGCCAGAACGGGAACGAGGATCAGCCCGATCTGACTGAAACGAAAATTGCCCCGTTCCAGCCGCGCGGGAACCCGGGGAAGAAAATCGCTCCAGCTTCCGTCAATCGTCGTCGCGGACGCTGCATGGGTCATGGGATTCATGGCGAGCATCAAAAAAGTGTTCGTCAGCGAGAGGAAGACGCGCGATCGGTAAGCCCGTCGAGGAACAACCGAACTCCAAACTCAGGGGAATGTCTGGCCGCAACGGCATGAACATGCCGCCGCCTTTCCACAGTGATCTTACCGCCCGAAAGCGCCCGTTGCAGCGACTTGGCCAGGGGGCCCTCCATGCCTGCGGTCACGACCTCGCCAGCCACCGGATCATCGATCAAGTCGGCCGCACCACACCCATCACTACACACCACCGGCGTTCCGGCGATGAGCGACTCGTTGATGGTCATCCCCCATCCGTCATGGCGGCTCGGCAGGACGCAGCAGTCGCTCGCGGCGATCTCCCGACGGATGGCGTCGTTGGGAAGCGGGAGATGGAACCGGATACGGTCATGAACGGGGGAGCGGACGGCGGCCCTGCGGAGATCCCCGAGGAGCGGTCCGTCGCCATAAAGATCGCACGACCACTGCATCCCCTCCAGCCGGGCCAAAGCGGTGATGAGCAGATCGAAACCCTTCCGCCGGATCATCTGACCGACGGCGACGAATCGGAAGATGTCGTCCGAGGGCTCTCCCACGGGGGGACAAGGTTCCGCATGAACATCGAGAAAATAGCCGAAATCCCGGATTTTCCGGGCCGGGACGCCAATCGACTCGAAGAATCGCCTGCCGACTCTCCCCATCGCGAACACGAGGTCGACACGATAGCCCCAACGGCGAATGTGAAACCGGCCCCGCGCCCGCTTCAGCCACCCGGTCCATGGCCCCTGTTCGGGAGCCTCGGAGAGGATCGCGAGCCGCGCTTGCGAGTCGGTCAGCTGCCGGAACGCCCGCCACACGATTGCGTGCGAGAAAAACCCGGAGAACAGATGGATCGTGTCTGCCCCGCGATGAGCGACGGTCTCGGCGAACCCCTTACCTGACGAAACGTCAACGACCCGAACTCGTTCATGCCTGGCCTGCGGCCACCCCTGGGAGGCCCGATCGACGGGCAATCCGGATTCGGCGGCAAGGATCACCTCGCAGGAAACCGACCGGGCAAGCGCCTCGAGAAAGTCGCGTTGGTGCGGGCTGACGATCGGCTGCCAAAACACGATCCGCTGCAATTCCGCCGGCCTGCCGGGGCTCACGTTTTCACGACCTCGGCGAGCTTTCCGGCACCGACCACCCTCCCCTGCTCGAGACGGTATACGACGTCGCACTGTTCGACGGTCGACAATCGGTGGGCAATGATCACGAGCGTCTTGGCACCGTGCAAGGCGTTGACCGCGTCCATGACCTCGCTCTCCGTCGCCGTGTCGAGGGCACTGGTAGCCTCGTCGAGGACGAGCACCGACGGGTCGTGATACAACGCGCGGGCAATCCCGATTCGTTGCCGCTGCCCGCCCGAAAGCCGCACGCCGCGCTCACCGACGACGGTCGACAAGCCGTCCGGCAGCGAAGCGACGAAATCATCGAGCCGTGCCGCCCGAATCGCCCGCCCGAGTGCCTGCTCGTCGATCTCCTCCGGCGGGACCCCGAAGGCGACGTTCGCCCGCAAGGACTCGTCGCACAAATAAATACTCTGCGGGACATATCCGACCATGTCCTGCCAGCCACGGGGATTGCCGCGGATGTCGATCCCGTCGACCGTCACCTTTCCTGAAGATGGCTCGAGCAGACCGAGGAGGACATCGACAGCCGTGCTCTTTCCGGCTCCACTGCCGCCGATGATCCCGACCGCGGTGCCATGCGGAATGCGAATTGACACCTCATCGAGCGCCGGAGCGGGAGCATTCGGAAACCGGAAAGAAACGCCCTCGAGGGCAATCGACCGATCAAACGAAATCGCCGTCGAGGACTGCGGCGGCGAGTCGGAAAGTTGCAGATCTGCCTTGAGTGCTGCAAGCCCCGAAGCACCGTAGCGGAAGTTCTGCGCAGCGAGCGCGAGTCTGTTCACCGAAGGCAAAAGCCGGAAGGCGGCCGTCGCGAACAGCCCGAGACTGGCGACCATGTCGCGACTGTCCCGGTTCTGCCAGAGCATGGTTCCAGCCAACGCGCACAGGGTCGACACGGCAACCAACTCGAGCCACATCCGCGGAACTTGCCCCATCACGATCTGGCGGACCGAGAGATCCGCCGAGACCCGCATGTGCCGGTCATACTGCTTGACGAAATAGTCTTCGCGACCGCGGATCTTCACATCCTTGGCCCCTCCCAAACCCTGTGCCTGATGCTGATTGATCAATGCCCCGAGTCTGAAGCGTTGATCACCCCAATGCTGCATACGCTTACCGGTGATCCAGCCGAGAAGCTGCATCGCTCCCCAGATCGCCCCCGCGGCAACGACCGTTCCGAGGGGTTCGACCCAGGCAAGCATCGACACGATTCCCAACAGCACGAGGCAGTCGCTCACCGATGCAAGCATCGTCGAGCACAACTGCGAGAAGGTGTTGGCTTCATTCATCGTCCGTATTAATTCAGCGGTATTACGGCCGAGGTGAAACGACCATGGCTGATGGAGATAGATCGAAAACAGCTTCCGCGAAAGCCCCGTCTGCAGCTTCGAAATGAACTTCGACTGCCAATAGGCAGAGAAAAGCTGGAAGCAGGTTTTGACCAGATAAATGACAAACATTACCGCGAAAGCGCCGACGATCAGATGCTTCTTCGATGGGTTTCCGAGCCATGCGAGGAGCTTTGCCGCCATCGGGGAAGGTGTCGAGTCATCGAGCGTCATCGCTGCCAAGGCCGGAATCATCAGGCCAACGCCGAGCATCTCGAGGACCATGCCCACGAGCATGAGCCCGAGCAGCCCAAGAGAGCCTATTCTCTGCCTGGCCGTGAGGATCGACCAGACGGCTGAAACCATCTTGAAAACGTTCATCGCGTTCCAGCCTCCACAGGCAATCCCCCGGCCATTGAATCAGACTCGAAACGCCGGGCAACCCGTTCGACGCAATCCCCCCAGGTGAATGCCTCGGCACGGCGCCGACCCCGCTCCACCCAAGCCCGCCGCAGAGCACGATCGCCGCGCAGTGCCTCGATGGCCCCCACAACGTCGCGCGGATCATCCTCATCGACGTACCATGCTCCGTCCCCAGCGGTCTCTGGCACTGCCGTCAGTCTGCAGGCGAGCACAGGCAGGGCGGCGGCCATCGCTTCGAGCGCCACGATCCCGAAAGACTCGACATTCGGGAGATAGAGGAGTGCCAGATACCCGGGCATCATCGAGGCGAGCTCTGTGGGGGGCCGAAAACCGAGGCGGCGAATCGTGCGGCGGCTCCGGCAGGCCGCGATGCTACGGGGCTCGTCGAGGGTCCCGACGATGTCGATCGACATCCCGGGAAAACGTTCCACCAAGGCGTCGGTACTGGCAAGCACCCGGTCGGCTCCGTCCCAGCCGTTGAGGCCACCGACCACGAGGATCCTGTCTTCATCATAACGCCAGTCGGAGCCAGCGGCGATCGCCTCGTCGCCGGCTGCAAAGAACACGTCGTCGACGCCGTTCCCCACGACGACGGAGCGCTCGGGGCGAAGGCCGAACCGCTCCACGAGAAACCTCTCGAGATAGCGTGACACCGGGAAGACAAGGTCGGCGGAATGGCAGATCCGGCGGAAGAACCAGGCCATCCTCGCCCGCTCGAAGTGGGCCGTGACCGATCGATAACCAGGATAGCTCGGCTCGAAGTAGGTGCTTCCATGGACGGTGACGGCGGTCCGCGCCTTCCGAGCGGGAGCCCAGAGTTCCTGCGGCGACCAGATCCAATCGACACCGTGACAGAAGCGATCGATCGGCGGAACATCGCTGACGGCCCACAGCAGCCTCCCGATCCTGTTTGAAAACGGGATCGGGTCGGCCGGAAGCCCGTACAGGCTGCTCTCCTTCGGGAGATCTCCACCGCGGAGTTGGCTCCGTGGCGCCACGACCGAGACGTCGAACCCCGGGCGCATCGCCAGCCCGCGCACCATCCGCGCAATGTGTTTGTCGACCCCGGTGGGAGACCGGGTCGTGTAGCGGACGTCGACATGGGCGGCGACGCGAACTGCCACCGCGGTCCTCCGGGGATCGATCAGGACACGAGCGGACCATGACGTCCCGGCACGCCGTACACGAGCGTGTCGGCGGGGACATCGGCGAGGGCGGCCGAATTGGCGCTCACCTTGCTGCGGTCACCGACCCGGCGCCCGGGGCCGATCGACGCATGGAGACCGAGGAACACGTCGGCGCCAACGCGGGCGAACCCACCGAGCGTGGCGTAGGGAGCGAGCGCGGAATAGTCTCCGACCGACGCGTCGTGAGCCACCGACGCGTGGTAGTTGAGAAGCACCCCGCGGCCGATGGTCGCAGCGGCGCTGACGATCGCGTAGGGGCAGAGAATCGTCCCTTCACCAATCACCGCCGAAGGGGCGACGATGGCCGTGGGATGGACGAGCGTGAGGAAACGACCGCCGCGTACAGTGAGCGTCTCGGCCAATCGACGTCGGACACCCGGGATGCCGATCCCCAGGAGCAACCCGTCGCCCGGCATCGGTTGGTAGGTGTCCGGGTCACCGACAACGGTTCCCTCGGGCCCTCCACGAGACGAATCGGCGTCGAGGAACCCGGCAAACACGTACCCCCGGCCCTCCCACGCGTCGCGGACCCACGTGCGAACCTCGCGCCCAAATCCCCCGGCACCGACGATCAGGATCCGACGGCAGTCCGCGAACGGTGCAAATGATCGGTCGAGCAACGGAACAGTGCTCCGAGGACAGGCAGGCCGGGACGTCTCGGCAGGGACGTGCCGTCAATCCTACCCGATCGCCGCGCCCGAACGGTCACGCCGCCCCGCCACCATCGACGGTGAGCGTCTGCCCGGTGACGAACGAGGCGCCACGGCCGGTGAGATAGTCGATCGAACCGACGATGTCCTCCGTGGCCCCGAGCCTTCCCAGCGGGGTCCGGCGGGTGATGCGATCGCGGTCAGCCCTGGAGAGCGTCGCGGACAGCTCCGTCTCGAGGAAGCCGGGAGCCACCGCATTGACGCGGATCCCCCGCGTGCCGACCTCCCTGGCCAAACAGCGAGCAAACCCCTCCAACCCCGCCTTCGTGGCGGCATAGACGGCAAGCCCGGGGCTCCCTCGGGCTGCGACGACGCTCGACACCACGACGATCGAGCCGGTCTCGTCATCCGGCCCGGTCCGCGGTTGGGCCAGGAACTGGCGAACGCACTCCCGCACCAACACGATCGAACCACGGAGATTCACCGTCAACATCGCGTCGATGTCGGCGTCGGACATCGTCGCCAGGATGCCCTCCGCGGCCACCGCGGCGTTAGCGACACAGTGGTCGATGCGCCCGAACCTATCGACGACATGCCCCACGAACCGGCGCACCGCGGCGGAGTCGGCGGCATCGAAGCGATCGTGGTGAATCCGACCGGGAAACGTCGACTCCAGTTCGGAGAGCGACTCCGATCCCGATCGGGAGAACGTTGCTACCCGGTCACCTCGATCGAGCAAGCGTCGCACGATCGCGAGCCCCAGGCCCCGAGATCCACCGGACACGATCGTGGTCGGAGGACAGCGGGCAACGGGTTGACGTTCGGAGTCGACCAAGAGGCAGCCCTTCGGTTGAAACCGCGTCACCGGCCCACTGGCCGTCGCGACACCTTGCCCGACGGATTGGTGAACAGTTTGCGGGCAAAGTCGAGCACCCGAGGCACGCTGTGCGGCTCGAGAGCCGCCCGGCAGGCCGCCAGGGAAGCAGCCCGAAGACTCTCGGGGGTCACGCCATCGGGGAGCGGATCGGTGGCGACGATCTGCGCGGCCACGATCTCGCCGGTGATGGCGCTGGGAAGGCCGTAGGCCCGTGCATCGGCGACTCCCGGCACGGCCCGAAGCACGTCCTCTACCCGTCTCGGGAAAACTTTTGCCCCTCCGACGACGATCGTGTCACTCCGCCGACCGGTGAACTCATACCGTTCCCCACGACGCTCGACGAGGTCGCCGGTCGCCACCTCGGCGGTGTCTCGCGACAGTTGCACGATCAGTTCCCCATCTCGACGCGTCGACAGCCGCGTCCCTCCCGGCAACGGTCGTCCGAGCCAGTCGGCGGGGAATCCTGGCAAACCGTCACTCACCCGGAAGACCTCACCGAGCTCGGTGGTGGCATAGACGTGCGTAACCTTCGCCGCCGGGAAGAGGGCCCTGGCCTGCTCGAGGAGAGGACCATCGGCCGCCTCGCCACCGAGGGTGATCCGATCGAGCTTCATCCTGCCGACGGAGTCACGATCACCCGAGGAGATCACGCGTCGCAGGAGGGTCGGCGTGGCAGGAAGGATCGAGACGCCCTCGTCGGCCGCAGCCATGGCAACACAGTCCGGATCACGCGAAGCCGGCACGATCACCCGACCGCCGGTGAGCATCGACTGTAGCCACACCTGCGTGCCTGCCCAGCGTGTGGCGTCATAGACGAGGATCCATCCGCGTGCGTGCCACCGTTCCGCGAGCCGGGCCGCGGCCAGGAGGGAATCCCACGAATGCTCGACGAGCTTCGGTGGACCGCTCGTGCCCGAGGTGGCCACGACGACCTGGGGAGACGACGAATCGAACTCACGGCGCTGCTTCCCATGCGCGGGCGGGGGGGGGACGGCCAGATCGTCCCCGCACACGCTCCAGTCGCGGAGTTCTCCGACGAGGTCGCGAGAATCCTCGGCCACGAGGGCCAGGGGGACGCGTTGGCGACCGCAGGCCGCGACGATCGCGATCAGCGAGGGAAGCCCGCCGGCCCGCGCCACCACCCCGGTCGGGTGCACGTCACGGAGACGCTGCTCCACGGCGGCTAGATCGGCGGCAAGCTTTCCGTAGGAGATGGCATGCCGCTCCTCGGCCCCGCGGCCCGCAGCGGTGACGATCGCCACGCGATCGGGCTCTTGGGCGGCGATCGCATCGATCGCTGCCGCGAGACGGGCAGGCGCCGCGACCTCCGCGACGTCGGGGGACGCTGCGGGAGGAGACGAGGCCGCGGATGGAGTGAACATGATCGTGGCGGGGGTTCGGGGATGGGGAGAGCCGATCGTGCGATCGGCGAAAGGAGTCAGGGGCGCTGGGCAACCGCGGCGGAATAAAGACCGACGAGATCATCGACGGTGCGGATTGGAGGGAGGGGAGCCCCTGCCTGCGGATCGCGGAACGGGTCGACGCCGAGGGCGCGCTCGAGAAGGACGATCACCTGAGCGAGGTCGAGCGAGTCGAGGCCGAGATCTCTGCCGAGGATCGCCGACGCCGGAGTCTCGCGCAGTGAACGCCCGGTGTCCCTGTACACGGCGAGAATGGCCTCGCGCACCGCCAAGGCGATGTCGAGGGGTGCGCCTGTGGGAGCCGTCATGGCTCGAACTCCTGCATCGTGACTGCCCCCTTCCCCGAGATCCCGCGACCCGTCAATCCCTGCCAGAAGACGACTCCGAAGGTGGCGACGAGGATCCAAGCATCGAGCAACGGAGCGTACCAGCGCGAAAGCATCTCCACGTAGCGGACGTCGAGTTCGAGCCGCGCCGGCCAATCCAGTCCGTTCCGTCCGCGAATCTGGGCCAGCCCCGTCAACCCCGGACGGACGTCGAGCCGGAGACTCTGCCGAGAATTGTACCGGCTGACGTAGCGCACCGGGAGCGGACGAGGCCCGATCAGGCTCATGTCACCGGTGAGGACGCTGAGCAGCTGTGGGAGCTCGTCGAGACTCGTCCGGCGGAGGAAGCGTCCGAATGCCCCCAAACGCTCCGCGTCGGGCAGCAAACGACCATCTCGGCCGACCGCTTCCGACATCGAGCGGAACTTGCCGATCACGATCGGTGCTCCGCGCCGCCCGGCGCGGGTGTCGAAAAAGAAAGCCGGCGCCCCGAGGACCGCCACGACGGCCCCCCACACCACGAGGAGGACCGGCAGGAGCAGGAGGAGCAGGGCCGCCGCCGCCACGATATCGATTCCACGCTTGACGTAACGGGCGTAGAAAGTCGCGCCGCCGGAAGGCCGTTGAACGGTTTCGGGGGGCATGTCGCGCAACGCAGTGTCCTCCGGGGCCGGCAGCCTCGCTGCACGCGGAAAACCTCCGGTTTTCTCGAGTGCTACGCACTCGCGACCGCCTCGTGCGGTCGGGCCGGCACTCTCTCCACAGCCTGCTAGCGGCCCCGCTGGCAGGCAGCGATCGTCTCGCACACCTCACCGATCACCCCCTCATCCACATGGGGGCCGATGGGCAGTGACAGGCTTCGCGCCGCCAGCCGGTCGGTGATCGGCAGATCCTCAAGCCCATCGTGAAAACGGCGGAATGCCGTCTGCCGGTGGCAGGGAGGATCGTAATACGTCCGCGTCTCGATCCCCCGAGCGGTCAACGCCAGGCGGATGTCGTCACGCGTGGCTCCGAACACGGACGGGTCGACCGCGATCGAAAAATCCTTGTGGCTCGATGTATCGCCGGGGCAGACCTCGACGAACGCGATTCCGGCCAACTCACCCAGCCCGGCCGCATACCCCCAAGCGACGCCCCGCCGGTGGGTGGCGACGGCCTCGAGATTGTCGAGCCCCAACCACGCCGTGGCGGCGCACATCTCGGGCATCCGACCGTTGCAGCCGGAGAACGAGGCGTCGTAGGTCCCGCTGTTGCCGTACTCTCGCCCGATGCGGACAAGCGCGGCCAGGCAGTCGCAGTCGGTCGCCACGATCCCCCCTTCGCCGGCCACGAGGAGTTTCGTCGGTGACAGACTGAACACCTGCGCCGTAGCGCCTCCCCCGACGGGGATCCCGTGCTGCTTCGCCCCGAACCCATGCGCGGCATCGATCACCAGCGGAAGACCATGCTCCCGGGCAACCTCCCGAAGCCCGGTGACGTCGCACGGGTTGCCGAAATTGTGGCAGGCCGAGATCGCCACCGTTCGGGGAGTGATCGCCGCCGCCACCGCCTCGGGCCTGGCGTTCGTCGACGCCGCATCGACGTCGACGAATACCGGCCGCAGCCCATTCCAGACGACGGCGGCGGGGCCGGCGAGGAACGTGAAACTCGGCATCACGACTTCACCGGGCGTCGCGGCCGAACCTCCTCGGGGGAGCGTCGCCGCCGTCGGGCACTCCGGTCGATCGGATGCCGTGCACCCCTGTGCGGCCAACTCGGCAAGGGACCGGTAGACGAGCATCAGCCCCGTAGTGCAACTGCTGACGCCGATCGCGTGGCGGACGCCGAGATGAGCCGCCGCCGCGGCCTCGAACCGCTCGAGATAGGGCCCCTTCGTCAGCCGTCCCGACCGGCAGATCGCATCGAGGTGCGGTGCGAGGACTTCCGCCGGGGGGAGCGCCGGACGGACGAACGGCACTCGAACAGCAGTTTCAGCCGCCACGGGCAGGCCTTTCTGTGAAAGTACCGAGTCGGCGTTCGGTGTCGTGCCCACGGCTGTCGGAAGCCCCGTCACCGCCTCCCTCCACGAAAGGATCGGCAGATCGGTACTCCGGGACGATCCTCCGCAGGTGTTCCCGAATCGCGTCGGGGGGCTCTCCGACGAGCGAGTGCAGCCGCTCGAACTGTGCTTCGACATGGTCCAAAACCGGCTTCCGACCGACGACACAGCATACCTTGGGATGCCACGTCTGCACGGTTTCCTCGTCGGCCGAACTGAGTTCCTCGGTGAGCTTCTCCCCCGGCCTCAGACCGGTGAACTCGATCGCGATCTCCCCCTCGTCATGCCCCGACAGGGTGATCATGTCGCGCGCGAGATCGACGATCTTCACCGGCGCTCCCATGTCGAACAGGAAGATCTCTCCCCCCTTGCCGATCGCGGCGGCCTGGATCACGAGTTGCGCGGCTTCGGGAATCGTCATGAAGAAACGTTCCACGGCAGGATCCGTCACCGTCACCGGCCCCCCGTGGAGGATCTGCTCGCGGAACTTCGGCACCACGCTCCCGTTGCTCCCCAACACGTTGCCGAAGCGGACCACCATGAACTTCGTGTTTGCCTGCTCCGCGAATGCCTGCACGTAGCGTTCGGCGAGGAGCTTCGAGCATCCCATGACACTCGATGGATTGACCGCCTTGTCGGTCGAGATCGCGACGAACCGACCGACGGCGTACTCCTCCGCGAGCCGAACGAGCAATCGCGTGCCGAAACAGTTATTGGTGATCGCCTCGACCGGGTTGTGCTCGAGCATCGTCACGTGTTTGTGCGCCGCAGCGTGAAACATGACGTCCGGCCGGTGAGTGGCGAGGACCTCCCTGATCCGCGCCTCGTCGAGGATGTCGGCGAGGACGAAGGCCATCGGCACCCCGGAGCCCACCGACGCCAGGGCGCTCTCGACCTCGAACAAGGCGTTCTCGGCCCGTTCGACCACAACCAGCCGGGCTGGACGGTAGCGGAGGGCCTGCCGACAGAGTTCCGCCCCGATCGAGCCTCCCCCTCCGGTAACGAGGACGACGCGGTCGCGGACGATGCCCTTGATCGCGGAATCGTCGAGGACGACCGGATCGCGCCGCAGCAGGTCGCGGATGTCGACCGGCCTGAGCATGTTCGGCGAGGCGGCGGCCCCACCGGACGCGAGCAATTCGGCCATCGAGGGGATCACCTTCACGGTGGCGCCACCGTCGGCCGCGGCGGTCAGCAGCCGACGGAACACCTGGCTGGAGACTTCGCCGGCCGTGACGAGGATCTCGTCGACCGGCCTTTGCCGCAGTACAGTCAGGGCATCGCCGACACCCCCGAGGACCTGAAGTCCTGCAATCCTTGCCCCCCGCACGTGGGTGTTGTCGTCGAGGAAGCCGACGATGATGTACGAGGGGGTGTGGTTCGCGAGAAGGTTCCTGGCAAGGAGTTCGCCGGACTCCGTGGCGCCCACGATCAAGGCCGACCGGACCTCGCCGGAGGTGATCCACGGTCGGACCCCCTCCCGGATGGTCCGCGGCAGGGCGCGGAGGCCTCCGATCAACAGCATGGTCGCCGCCCAATCGATCACCAGCACGCTCCTGGAGAGCCGCTGGTCGAGACCGGGGAGCCCACCGAGGGTGTCGCGGGCGACATCGATCAGCACCAGAGCGAGCGTCGCCAGGGTGGTGGTCGAGGCGAGCCGGCCGAGATCGGCGAACGACAACCTGCCGAACAGCCAGCGGAACTGCCCGTGGAGCAGAAACACGACGCTCTTCACCAAGACCACCCAGACCACCGTGCCGCGGAACATCCCCATCATCCGCGCGTCGGGATGAAAATCCCAGCGGATGCAAAAAGAGAGCAACCATCCGAGGAAGAAGAGCACGACGTGCGCCGCGACCATCGCGAACCATTTCCAGTCCATTCCGGGCGTCGGCCACCACCGTCCCGTGCGGAGGGGACGCCGGCGGCGTGAACGGCGTGGAGGGGTGGGATCTGGCGTCATCGGAAACCGGGTCGACTGGGGTGGCTTGGCGGGATGGAACCCACGGCGTTCCTTTGAAGGTAGGGGGTGAACATCGGTCGGACAACCAAACCGGGGGGGAAGG
>Ga0208086_1000395_pt1 | contig 13076 bp, 10 predicted proteins | sample LakMenEpi06Jul10_FD_150675 | JGI IMG/M metagenome (GOLD analysis project Ga0208086, IMG submission 150675) | Freshwater microbial communities from Lake Mendota, WI - 06JUL2010 deep hole epilimnion (SPAdes) | ecosystem: Environmental > Aquatic > Freshwater > Lake > Epilimnion/Euphotic zone ...
CGTTGAGGTGACGGGTGCCGACGGCGACAAGACGCTCCTCGAGTCGCCGCGGATCATCCTCGCCGTGGGGAGTTCGAGCATCGTGCTTCCCGGCGTGGAGGTGGATGGATGTGTCGTGGGGACGAGCACCGAGGCGCTCTCCTACGACAGCGTGCCCGGGCATCTGGTCGTCATCGGCGGCGGCTACATCGGCCTCGAACTCGGGAGCGTCTGGCGGCGGCTCGGTGCCAAGGTGACGGTGCTCGAGTATGCCGACCGGATCCTTGCCGGCATCGATGCCGACATCGCCTCCGAGGCGCTCGTCCAGTTCCGCAAGCAGGGGCTCGACATCCGGCTCGGGGCCAAGGTGAAGGGTGCCCGGGCGGTGAAGTCTGGGGGCGCGGTGGTGGAGTGCGAGGGCGTCGAGCCGATCCATTGCGACCGGGTGCTCGCGGCCACCGGTAGGCGTCCGGCCACGGCCGACGTGGGACTCGAGACGGTCGGCGTGGAGACCGACAAGCGTGGCTACGTGACGGTCGACGGGCTGTTCAGGACCTCGGCAGCCGGCGTGTATGCGATCGGTGATTGCATTCCGGGGCCGATGCTCGCTCACAAGGCGGAGGAGGACGGCGTCGCCTGCGTCGAGGGGATGAAGACGGGCCATGCGCATGTCGACTACGACCTCGTTCCGGCGGTGGTCTTCACCCATCCCGAGATCGCCTCCGTCGGCAAGACCGAGGAGCAGCTCCAGCGCGAGGGGAGCAACTACCGCAAGGGTTCGTTCCCGTTCCGTGCCAATGGCCGCGCCCGGACGATCAACGACACGATCGGCAAAGTGAAGGTTTTGGCCGACTCTGCCACCGACCGGATCCTCGGCATCCACATCATCGGCCCGGCGGCGGGTGACATCATCGGCGAGGCCGCGGCCTCGATGGCCTTCGGCGCCACCGCCGAGGACATCGCGCGGGTGTGCCACGCCCATCCGACGCTCCCCGAAGCGCTCAAGGAAGCGGCGATGGCCGTGTCCGGTAGCGCCATCCACAGCTGACGCACGGCCGCCCCCGGGGGGCGGTTGTCGAGATGCCGTCGGGCGAGCGGCATCAGGCCGGCGCCGGCTGTTGTCTTGGGAAGCTCAGTAACGCCAGGCGATGCCGGTGTCGGAGAAGAAGCCGGCGGCGACGTCGTTGAGCCCCCAGCCGATGCGGATGCCGACTTCGATGTCGTCGGTGAGCAGGTAGTGGGTGCCGGGGCTGAAGAACGGACGGACGGAGTCGATCGGCAGGCCTTGGGTGACGGTTTCGAACCATTCGGCGTGGATCTCCCACCGCTCCGTGACCGGCATCCGGAGGATCGCAGTCGGTGCCCAGCGGCTGAACCAGCCGGTCTCCCATTCGGCGTAGGTGTAGCGCAGCGACGTGTCGAGACGCCACTCGCCGGGAAGTTCCCATCCGGCCACGATCGTGGCCACCGGCACCGTTCCCCACAGGTCGCCGTTGGTGGGGGTGCCTGCCTCCATGATGAAGCAGCTCTCCGGGAGGAGGCCGTCCTGATCGGTAACGTCGGCCTTGAACCCGTAGAGCATGTTCGCCTCGTAGAGCGTCTGCCCGTCGAAGCGTCCCTCCCCCACCTCGACGCTCGTGACAACGTTTCCCTGGGCGTTGACGGAGTAGTTCACGCCGAGCCGCCATTCGAGCCAGTCGGTGCCGCCGACACGGAGGAGGAACTCGGGGATGTTGTTCGTCGGTAGGCCGGCCCGGTTGTCGATGAAGACGTACGACCCTTCGCTGAGGGTCGACCCCGGCGCGATCGTCTTCGTCGACGGGGTGAAGGCATCGCGATCGGTGCCGAGGTCTTTGCCGGATGCCTCCTCGGCTCGCACGGTCGATCGGGCGGGCCCCGTGCCGACGAGTGCAGCCACGATCAGCGCGCAGGCGATCGCCCACCAGCCGCGCGGCTGATCGAGCGGAGGGGGGAGCGACTCGAGGTGGCGGTGGGGAGAATGCATGAGGACCGATTGGGTCGAGGCGAATCCACCTCTTCCATCGTCTTCGAGGGGCGATCCGCTCCCCATGCCACCTGCCGGATCGCCAGGAGTTGCCGGGCTTGCCCCGCTTCACACGCAAGTGGCACTCATCCCGGCATGTCAGGCGAGGATGCCGTCGACGATCCGCGCCGGGCGACCGGCTGTGAGCCGCTGCTCGACGCCGTCGTGCCGATAGACGAGCCGCTCGTGGTCGAGGCCGAAGAGCTTCAGCACGGTCGCCTGCCAGTCGTTCGGGGTGACGACATCGGTGACGGCCCGATGTCCCACCTCGTCGGTCTCGCCGTAGGCGATGCCCGGCTTCACGCCGCCGCCGGCCATCCAGATGCTGAAGCCTTGGCCGTTGTGGTCGCGGCCGCAGCCGCTCCCTTCCCCTTCGGTGACCGGGAGCCTGCCGATTTCCCCGCCCCAGTGGACGAGCGTCGTGTCGAGCAGACCGCGACGCTTCAAATCGGCGACGAGCGCCGCGGCCGGTTTGTCGGTCCGGCGGCAGATGGCGGGGAGCCCTTCGCGGATGTTGGAGTGGCTGTCCCAGGGCTGGCCGCCGAGGAACAGCTGCACGAACCGCACCCCCCGCTCGACGAGTCGCCGGGCGATCAGGCACCGCGTGCCGTACTCCTTCGTTGCCGGGTCGTCGAGGCCGTAGAGGCGGTGGGTCTCTTCGGACTCCTGCCCGATGTCGAGCGCGTCGGTGGCGGAGAGTTGCATCCGGGCCGCCAACTCGTAGCTCGCGATCCGGGCATCGAGATCGGGCTCGCCCGGATGCCGATCACGGTGGCGGCGGTTGAGCCGGTCGAGGAAGGCGAGGTTTCTCGCTTGGAGCGGGCCTGCCAGCCACGGGGGAGGAACGAGATTCGGGATCCGCGGTTCCTTGGCGCGGAGGGCCGTGCCCTGGAACAGCGGCGGGATGAAACCGCTCGACCAGTTCGTGACGCCGTCGACCGGATGGCCCTCCGGATCGACGAGCACCATGTACGAGGGGAGATCGCGCGACTCGCTGCCGAGGGCATAGGTGAGCCAACTGCCGAGCGTCGGGCGGCCGAGGGCGGCGGGGATGCCTCCGTGGAAATAACGGATCGAGACCTCGTGCCCATTGTGGCCGGTGTGCATCGAGCGGACGAGGCAGATGTCGTCGGCGATGCCCTGGAGATGGGGGAGCAGCTCACTGATCTGCGTGCCAGACTGCCCGCAGGGGGTGAACTTCCAGGGGCTCCCCAGGAGTCGCTTGCTCGCCCGGTTGACGAAGCTGTAGGCGACCTCGCCGCCGTAATCCTTGCCGTCGAGCCGCTGCAACTCCGGCTTGGGATCGGTGAGGTCCATGTGGGCCGGGCCACCGTGCATGAACAGCGAGATCATCGCCTTGGCCCGCGGCGGAAAACCGGGAGGGCGGGCGTGGAGATCGTTGAAGGCGGGTTCGAACGACGGCTTCGCCGGATTGGCGAGGAGCCCCTCCTGGTTGAACAGGTCGAACAGCGCCATCGCGCCGAGGCCGAAGCCGGTCTCGGTGAGGAATCGGCGCCTGCCGCAGGCGTGGCCGAGGGGACTCTCGGCCGGGACGTCGCATTCGCGGGCGGCGGACGGGTGGCGCGGGCGATCAGTCGACATGGAGAAACTCGTTGCTCGAGAGGAGCTGCTGGCAGAGGTTGGCGAGTGCCCGGGACCGGCGTTCGGCCGGTGCCGCGATCTCCGGGGCGAGTCCGCGGAGGATCGTCAGTTCGTCGGTGAGGAAGGCGGCGGCATCACCGGCTTCGTCGGCGTCGGGGGGGCGACCGTAGGCGCGTCTCCAGGCAGCTACGACCGCAGGAGCGAGGGCGAGAGCCTCGGCAGCGGCGGCCGCATCGTCCGCGACACCGATCCCACCGGCCGTTGCCAGGGCGGCGTCGGCCATCTTCCGTGCCTGCCCGAGGGTGAAGTCGCCGTTCATGAGGAGCAGGGCCTGGCCGGCGACGGTGGCGTGGACGCGCCGGTCGCAGTTGGTCTGCATCGTCGGGGCGTCGAACGTGGCGAGGAATTGCACCGGCATGCTCCGTCGCTGCTCGACCCACAGGCTGCGGCGCGGGAGCGCATCCTTGATCACGAACTCGCCGGCTTCGTCGGCGACGACCGGCATCGCCGGCCCGAACGGTGACAACTCGAGTGTGCCGGCAGCGGCGAGGATCCGGTCGCGGACCGCCTCCGCCTCGAGTCGCCGCACCGCCATCCGGCCGAGGAGCCTGTTGTCGGCGTCGATGGCGTCGAGTTCCGGCCGTCGCGCCGACGATTGCCGCCAGGCCGAGGAGAGGAGCACCATCCTGTGGAACCGCTTCAGGCTCCAGCCGGAATCGGCGAACTCGACGGCCAGCCAGTCGAGGAGGTCGGGATGGGTGGGGCGTTCACCGAGCCGACCGAAGTCGGCAGGCGTGCCGACGAGGCCACGGCCGAAGTGATGCATCCAAAAGCGGTTGACGAGAACCCGGCCGAGGAGCGGATGGTGTCCCGAGGTGAGCCTCCGTGCCCAGGCGAGGCGCCGGCCGCTCGTGGGCAGGGTCGAGTCGTCGGCCGGAATGGCCGTCTCCCCTTCGGGGCCGGTGACGCTCAGGTCGGCGGGGGCGACTTCCCCCTTCGGCTGGCGGTGATCGCCGCGGTGGTAGACGCGCGTGACGGGGAGGTGCCCCGGCGGCTCCGAGAGACAAAAGAGAAAATCCTCGACCGGCTTCCGAGCGCGGATCGCCGCGATCTTCTCGCCGAGAGCCTTCAGTTCGTCGGCGGCCGCCTGATCGTATTGATAGAGGACGCCGGGGGAGATGTTGACGCTCGGGCGCTCCTTGAGGAGCTGCTGCTGCTCGGGTGAGCGATCCTTCTCGGCGGTGCGCGCGGCCGTGCCGAGTTTCTCGCGCAGCTCCTCCGGATGCTTGAGGAGTTCCTTCTCGAGCGCGGCGGCGAGTGCCTTGGCCTGCTTCTCGTCGAGCTCCTTCGAAGCCGCCACCGCCTCGGCCTCGATCTCGGCCGAGCGGGCCCGATCGGCATCGGTGAACAGCGACACGAGTCGCTCGTTGGGGGCCTTCCACGCCTGTGGATCGAGTGCGGGCTCGAACAGGGCACGGAGGGCGTAGTAGTCGGTCTGCGGTATCGGGTCGTAGCGGTGGTCGTGGCACTGCGCGCAGCCGACGGTGAGCCCGAGGAGCGAACTGGAGACGATCGCGAGCGTGTCGGTGACGACCCGGTTACGGCTGTCGGGATCACCGCCGCCGGTGGTGCCGTCGGCCGCCATCCGGAGGAAACCGGTGGCGGTGAGACGCTCGATCGACTCCGGCGGCAGCTGCGCGTGTGGCGGTGGTACGAGCTCGTCGCCGGCGAGTTGCTCGACGAGAAAGCGGTCGAACGGCATGTCCGCATTGAGGGCGCGCACGACCCAGTCGCGATACCTCCAGGCGTAGGGACGTTGGGGATCGTCCTGGGTGGCGCCGGCCGAGTCGGCATAGCCCGCCGCATCGAGCCAATGCCGGGCCCAGCGTTCGCCGTAGCGTGGGGAGGCGAGAAGCCGATCGACGAGCTTTTCGAAAGCGGCCGGGTCGGGGTCGGCGACGAAGGCTTCGATCTCTTCCGGGGTAGGGGGGAGCCCGTGGAGATCGAAGGCAGCGCGGCGGATGAGCGTGGCCCTGTCAGCCGGCGGGGAGAAGGAGAGCCCGTCACGCTCGAGACGGGCAAGGAGATAGGCGTCGATCGGCTGGGCAACGAGATCGGGACGGGCCACGGCCGGGAGCGGGGGCCGGGCGAGAGGGCGGAAGGCCCACCATTCCCGCTCCTCCGGCGTGATCCCCAGGCCCGGCGGGATCGATTCCGGCTCGGGCCGGGCGGTCGGCGCCCCGACGGCCACCCAGCGTTCCAAGATCGCGAGTTCCTCGGGCTTCACCTTGAGCGTCGACGGTGGCATCTCGCCCGAGCGAATCCGCTCGAGGACGAGGCTCGCACCGGCATCCCCCGGGACCAGTGCCGTCCCGGAGTCGCCGCCGCGCTGCATCGTGCGGACCTGACGGAGATCGAGATTGCCCTCGAATGCATCCGCGCCTCCGTGGCAGTCGAGGCAGTGGGCGCGGAGGATGGGGCGGATGTCCCGCTCGAACGTCGGGGCGGCGTCGTCGGCACGGCACCAACCGGCTGCCACGAGGAAGGTGGCGGCGAGGGTCACGCCCCGGAGGTGGTGCGAAGGTCGGTGTCGTCCCGGCATCATCGGCACGAGGCTCTCGGCGGAGGGAAAAGCCCCGGTTCAACCGGCGCGAACCCCCATTATCCCTCGATTCGGTTCCCGAGGGAAACCCGGTTCGGGGGGATCCTTCCGCCCGGCCCCGCGCCGTGGCACAATTCCTCCCGTGCGGAACCTTGGGGAAACTCCCCGTGGTCCTGTCGGTCTTCCTGGAAGCGTTCAAGGGGGTGGTCATGCGTCTCGGTTTTTTCGATCTCGTGCGCGGCACGTTGGTTGCTGCCTCCCTGTTTGTCGCCTTCGGTGAGGCCCGGGCCGACGAACCGCCGGCCGGATTCACGGCCTTGTTCAACGGCAAGGATCTCGCTGGCTGGCGTGGCGGCGAGACGTTCGATCACCGCAAGCTCCTGGCGATGTCGGCCGAAGAACGCAAGGAACAGATCCGCAAGTGGACCGCTGGCGATCAGAAGAACTCGATGCTCGAGGTCAGTGAGGCGACCAAGAAGCCGCACTGGTACGTCGAGAACGGGGAGTTGGTCAACGACGGATTCGGTGCGTACGCCACCACCGAGAAGGACTACGGCGATTTCGAACTCCTCGTCGACTACCGCACCGTGCCGAAGGCCGATTCGGGGATCTACCTGCGCGGTGTCCCGCAGGTTCAGATCTGGGATTCGAGCCTGCCCGATCCGCAAAATCTCGGCCTGGCCAAGGGCTCCGGCGGCCTGTGGAACAACTCCCCCGGAGCTCCCGGCAAGGATCCGCTCGTCAAAGCCGACAAGCCGCTCGGCGAATGGAACCGGTTTCGGATCGTGATGCGCGGCGACAAGGTGACGGTGACGCTCAACGACCAGAAGGTCGTCGATGACGCCCGCATGGAAAATTACTACGACCGTGCCGTGCCGGTGCCGGAGAAGGGGCCGATCCAATTGCAGACCCACGGGGGGGAGATCCGCTGGCGGAACATCTTCATCCGCGAACTCCCCGCCGCGGCGAAATGAGCCCTCTGCCGACCGTCCATGCCGTGCGGCCATGCGTGATCGCCCTCCTTGCGGGGGTGGGGATGATCGTCGGCGGAGGCTCGGCAGTCGGGCAGTCGATCGAGGCGAGGGCGACCCGGCCGGTGGTGCCGTTGCTCGTCGGTGACGAACGTCTCAACGTCCGCAGTGACCGGCAGCGCTTCCGTGGGGTGGCCGTCAGTGCCGATCTCGTCGGGACGCCCTGACCGATCACCGACGGTACCCATTGCAGGAGCGCAACGAATCATGAATCTCGTCGAGATGACTTGGCCGGAGGTGTCGGCGCTTTCCAAGGACACCCCGGTGGTGATCCCGGTGGCGGCGATCGAGCAGCACGGGCACCATCTCCCGGTCGTCACCGACAGCCTCCTCCTCGGTGAGATCATCGCCCGCGTCTCCGGCAGGATGGCCGATCGTGTCCTCTTCGCGCCGCTCCAGTGGCTCGGCAACTCCCACCATCATCTCGACTTCGCCGGCACCCTCTCGGCCTCGCCACGCGTCTATCTCGACCTGCTCCACGATCTCGTCGAGTGTTTCCTCGCGCACGGCTTCCGGCGGATCGTCCTCGTCAATGGCCACGGCGGCAACGACATCCCCGCCAAGCAGGCGCTGTTCGAGATCCGCCAGCGCCACCGCACCCGCGACGATCTTCTCCTCCTCATGACCACCTACTGGGGGCTCGGCACCCGCCCCTGGGAGCACGACGGCTCGATCGAGCAGCGCGAGATGGGCCATGCCTGCGAGTGGGAGACGTCGATGGTGCTCCGGGCGGCGCCACATCTGGTGAAGCCGCTGGAACGCCTCGAGACGGTCCCCTTCGGCAATGCCTTTCTCCCCGGCTCGCGGGCCTGGATCACGAAGGAGCGGACGGTGCCGGGGCACATCGGCTCGCCGCAGCTGGCCAGTGCCGCCAAGGGGGAGATTTTGTTTTCGCTCTTCGCCGCCGATCTGGAGGCCTGGCTCGAGCGGGTACTCCGTTGGGACGGCCGGTCCTGGGAGGGCTAGACGATGATCGGATTCGGAGGGGGGACGGGGCAGTTGCCCCGTCGCGTGGCGGTGATCGCCGGGCTGCTCCTGGCGGCTTCCGCGATCAACTACATGGATCGCCAGACGCTCGCCAACGTCTCCAAACGGGTGATGGAGGAGTTCGCCCTCAAGAACGAGCAGTATGGCCGGCTCGAGGAATGGTTCGGCTATGCCTTCGCCGCCGGTTCGCTCCTGTTCGGCGTCCTCGCCGACCGGATGAGCGTCCGCTGGCTCTACCCTGCAGCGCTCCTTGCCTGGTCGCTCGTCGGCTTCGCCACGGGCTACGCACGCGACTACGATCAGCTCCTCTTCTGCCGAACGGCGCTCGGGTTCTTCGAGGCCGCCCACTGGCCGTGCGCCCTGAAGACGACCCAGTTGCTGATCTCCACGAAAGGGCGGGCTCTCGGCAACGGCATCCTCCAGAGCGGCACGTCGATCGGATCGATCCTCACGCCGGTGGTGATGTGGTGGATCATGGTGCGGCAGGGGCAGAGCTGGCGGCTCGGGTTCCAACTCGTCGGCCTCGTCGGAATCGCCTGGATCTTCGCCTGGATCGCCGCCACGCGCGACGAGGATTTCCGTGTGACGCCCGACTCCGGCGCGAGTGGTGGCGGCGATCGTCCGACCGCGACGTCCGACACGATCCGTCGGTGGGCCGCCGTCCTCGTCGTCGTCGTTGTGATCAACACCGTCTGGCAGATCCTCCGGGCCTGGATTCCGCTCATCCTCCAGAAGGAGCATCACTACAGCGAGACCTGGACGCTCTGGTTCACGGCGGTGTGGTTCGGCGTCTCCGACATCGGCTGTCTCGCCTCAGGGGCCCTTGCCTGGTGGCTGGCCGTGAAAGGCTGGTCGGTGAAGTGGTCGCGGGTGGCGACGTTCGCCATCTGCTGTCTCCTTTGCCTCGGGCTCGTCGCGGTTCCTTGGCTCGGTTCCGGGGCGGTGCTCCTCGCCGTGCTCCTCGTCGCCGGGGCCGGGGCGCTCGGGCTGTTTCCGATCTACTACTCCTTCACCCAGGACATCTCCCGACACCATCAAGGCCTCGTCACCGGCGTGGCGAGCTTTTTTGCGTGGGTGGCATCGGCCCGGTTCCAGAAGCTCTTCGGTTGGCTTGCCGACGAGACGCAGTCGTATTCGACCGGGATCTCGGCGGTGGGGGCGGCCACGATTCTGGCGCTCGTCGCCTGGGCTTTCCTGTGGCCTGCCGACCGGGTGGATGCGTCGACGCCCGCCGGTGAGAGACCTGCCTGACACGAGTCCACCCTGATCCGCTCCTCGCTTTTTTTTCCTCCAGTCATCTGCTCCGAGGTGTTGCATGGCCCCGCTGCTTCCGTCGCGCCTTTCCCGCCGTGATCTTCTTGCCGCCGGTGGAGCAGGGGTCGTGGCTGCCGTCGCCGCACCGGCCGGGCTCGCCGAACAGGCCCCGGCCCCCCCGGTGCCTGGGGCTCGTAAGAAGATCGCCGTCCTCGGCACCGTGATCTTCGAGCACTCCCACACCCAGCACATTCTCGACCGGCTCGCCAGCGGCTATCCCTGGCAAGGGCGCTGGCAGGAACCGCGTCTCGACATCGCCGGCGTCCATATCGCCCAGTTCCCGGAGGGGGATGGCAAGGACAAGCCGGCCGATCTCGGCAGGCAGCGGATCGAACGCTACGGCCTGAAAAACTTCCCGAGTGTCCGCGAGGCGCTCACGCTCGGAGGTGACAAGCTCGCCGTCGACGGTGTCGTGATCATCGCCGAGCATGGCGACTACCCGAGGAACGAGAAGGGGCAGACCCGCTACCCCCGCTACGAATGGTTCAAGGAATGCGTGAAGGTGTTCGAGGACTCGGGCCGCTCGGTGCCGGTGTTCAACGACAAGCACCTCTCCACCGAGTGGAACGAATGCGCCGAGATGGTGGCGGACGCCCGTCGGCTCGGGTTCCCGTTCCTGGCCGGGTCGTCGCTGCCGATCACCGTCCGCCAGCCGGCCATCGACATGCCGTTCGGCGTCCCGCTCCTCGAGAGCGTCTGCATGTGTTACGGCGGCGTCGACAGCTACGACTTCCACGGCTTGGAGACGGCGCAGTGCATGTCGGAGCGGCGGCGTGGCGGAGAGGTGGGGATCCGCCAGGTCCACGCCCTCCGCGGCGAGAAGCTGTGGGAGGTGCTCGCCGGCGGGGACCGCGAGGTGACGCGGAGATTGATCGTGGCGGCACTCAACCGCAGCCACAATCTGCCGGTCGAGGGGGGCTGGATGACGGCACCGGTGACGTTCGAATGGGCCCGCACGACGCTTGCCGACTCGACCGGGTATCTCATCGATCACCGCGACGGCTTCCGGACGACGATGATCCTCGCCCCGCTCCGCGACTTCACCTACGCCGGTCTGCGGACCGACACCGGGGAGATCGTCAGCTGCCTGATGCACCTGCCGATGCCGAAGTACGGAGCGACGACGGCCGATTTCTTCCATCCCCTCACGCGCCACATCGAGGATCTCATCCTCGGCAACCGTGCCCCCTACCCGGTCGAGCGGACGCTCCTCACCTCCGGGATGGTGATCGGCGGCGTGGAGTCGCTTGCCGCCGGGGAGACCCCCTACGCCACCCCGCAGATGGGAATCGCCTATCAGGCCCCGCGCGAATCGACGTTCTGGCGGGATTGAGGGCGCCTGTCAGGCGGCGTGCCGGTGGGCGACCTCGGGGAAGGCTTCTGTGGAGACCTGTCCGCTGCCACTGCGGACGCCGATCAGGACAAGGAACCTGCGGCGGACGGTGCGGAACGGGACGGCGAATCGCCGGTGGAGCCGAATCCACCAGGGCCGGCGGCGGTCGATCTCGTCCGGCGCCAGTCCGGTCTGGTCGGGGCGGTGATGAAGGCGGTGCTTGAGGAGGTGGTAGTCGTCGCAGTCCTTGAGGATCCTCAAGAGGCCACGCAGCGGAGCGGCGAGAAGTGGATGGCGGACGGGGAGCGAGAAGGAGATCTGGAAGTCGATCAGCCATGGGCGGCCGGCTCGATCGACGAGGACGTTCTCCCGCTTGTGGAGATCGACATGGGCGACGTCGCGCGCGTGGACTTCGGCCAGCAGCCGGGTGAAACGCGGAAAGAAGTCGTCGTCGACGCGTCGCCGGTGGTCGAGGACGTCCCCTTCGATGAATTGGCGAGCGAAGGCGTGGGGCATCTCGATGCCTCTGGCGCGGACGGGGCCGAGGTGGGCCGGGATCCCGACGACGCCGGCGAGCCGGGCGTGGAAGTGGCGTTCCCGGTCGGCAAGGAGCCTACCGAGCCACGCCATGGGGAGGCGGAGAATCGGTTGGCGCCGGTTGAACTTGCACAACGCCTTACCGGCGGTGGAAGCGTAGATCGCGGTGGCTGCCCAGGAGTCGTGCTTGAGGATCTCGACACAGCGGAACGGCGCGCCGTCGATCTCCACCTCGGCGGGCGGGTCTGCGTCACCGAGGGCGCGGAAGGTCGCCGGGCGTGGTCTGCTGCCCGTCCGGTGAGGGATGCTGGCTGGGGAGGGGGACGGTGCGGCAGGCATGACGCTGGCCAAAGGGGCCCGGGCTGCGATCAGGATCGGGGGGATCGGGAAGGGGTGCACGGGCTCATCCCTTTTCGGCGCTCGACGGTCGAAACTGGCGTGTGGCCACGCGCGGATGCCGTGGCAGGAATGATCCGACGAAGCCATCCTCGGGGATTGGCACGGGGGACAGGGTTCGTGGATGATGTTCGGGAGCGTCGCTCGGGGGAGTGGCGTTTTCCGGGCCCCGATCCTTTCCAGCAGGGAGTCATCCATGCGTCGTGTCCGTCTTCTTGTGCCGGCTGTGGCTTTCATCCTGATCCTCGCGATCGTGGTCGGGATCGGGGGCCGCGGCGTCTCGGCGCAGGCTCCGGCGGCCGCTGATCCGGCGGCCACATTCAACGGGGCCGCGGAGCGGGCGCTCGACGCGATGGCGAAGGAGGCGGTCGGGCGGCAGATGAAGGGGGTGGCGGTGATCGCCTTCGTGCCGGGCGACGCGGCCCTGTCATGGTCGTCGCAGATGCGTGTCGTCGATGCGTTCGTCCTCGGGCAGGCGAATGTGCTGGGGATCGCCTACGCAAAGATGTCGGAAATGGCCGACACCCTCGAGAACAGCGGCAGCGGCAAGCGGCCCCCGCACCACGGGGAGTTTGGCTACAAGGGCGGCGCGATCCGCAAGGTAGCTGGCGGCCACCTGCTTGCTGCCTTCAGCGGCGGCAAGGACACCGACGACCTCGACGTGGCCAACCTCGGGCTCGATCTGCTCGAGGAGGCGCTGAAGCACTAGCCCACGGCCGCCCGCAAAAAAGCGGGCCTCTCCTGCCCGCCAGTCAACCTAGACGCCCGGCTGGGATCGAACCAGCGGGCTAGAGTGGACGCTCCGCTGGCCATCGTGGCCACGTCGCTTACGAACCTCCGGTTCGTGGCTCGGGGGCGGGCCTCCTGCCCGCCAGTCAACCAATACGCCCGGCTGGGATCGAACCAGCGACCCTGGGATTAGAAATCCCATGCTCTATCCGACTGAGCTACGGGCGCGAAATGGGTTTTCGGGGTCCCAGGGGCCAACTGTTAGACGTATGGCGAGGCGCCGGGGTCAAAAACCTCTCCATTTTCTACCACGGGAGGGGAGGGGAGGTCACCTCTGGCGGCCTCGAACGCCTCTCAGGCAAAGCTCGTGCATCATTCCTTCTGTAAATCCGGTGTGGAGCTGGCCGGGGCGACATCCTCGGGCCAGACCGACTCAGGCGTGACGGCCCACGTGTTCGGCTCGCTGCTCACCCGGCTCAACGATCGCGAGAGCGACGGCTTCTTCGTCGGGACCTGCAACGA
>Ga0208086_1000398_pt1 | contig 13012 bp, 6 predicted proteins | sample LakMenEpi06Jul10_FD_150675 | JGI IMG/M metagenome (GOLD analysis project Ga0208086, IMG submission 150675) | Freshwater microbial communities from Lake Mendota, WI - 06JUL2010 deep hole epilimnion (SPAdes) | ecosystem: Environmental > Aquatic > Freshwater > Lake > Epilimnion/Euphotic zone ...
GAGGAGGAGGAGGAGGAGGAGGAGGAGGCCAAGGTGAACGTCCAATCAAAAACCAAACGACCCTGCGGCGTAGAAACAAACCTGCTCAAAGTGACGAACGCATAATCCAAACAAATAAGAAAGAGCGGTGTAGAAACAAACTTGCTCAAACATTTACCAATTTGGTAAAAGGAAGCATTATTACTGCACTTTTCGCATTGTTTTTTTTAATATCAGTAAATTGGGAGTGCCCGGCTCAGGACTTTGTGAACTACGCAAGTAACAAAACATGTGACGCCACACAAACAGGGTTTATCAAGACGAACTTTCCGTACCTGTGTGAGGTCTACACTGCGCTCCCAAAGTATGTGTTCCCAAAGTATGAGCCCATTACTTCGGATTTGCTGGAAAATCCAACAAGCAATGTGTCAGCGTTTGACTTTGAACGTTTCAACACATCATCTGTCGACGACTTGGTGCTTTGCCTCAAAGGTAGTTGCAGCAACACGTCTACGTTTTTGCAACCATACTCAAGTCCATCAAGCCTTGACTTGTTTTATGCTAGCTTTGCCGAGTGGGCAAGTAGACAGCCACCCCGTGCGTATGCATACATATCCAAGCTAAAAGTGGCTGTCACGGTCCATGGTATTCTGAGCAATGTAGTAGACCCAGACGCAAACCGCTTGTTTGTCGGTGTGTTCAATATTACGGGTAGTACTTTAAAAAGTACGTTAGATGTTGTGTTGGGGCATTTAAAGTTTTACATAGACAACAATTACGACGTGGAAAAACTAGCATCGGCTTTGGACGGAAGCTTGTATGGTAACTGGGTCCATGAGTGGCTGCTCGACTTGGCGCAACATCCGTGCCAACCTGACCAACTGAGTGTCATGGATGCATGGCAGCAATCATGGTCTAATGTTTTTACACAACGCTACCCGTATGCTCACCCGGTCGACCTGAAAGTGTTTGAAAACGACACAAACGTTAAACACCAGAAGGAAGTTTTTAGCAACGACATAACCGAGTTTGCAACAAATCGTCTTGGCAACGCAACGTTCATACGAGAGCATCCTTACCTAACGTACGTGGACTACATGTTGTGCATGGACGCAGCCATGCAAACAGTTTATTACAAAAAAATTTTACAAGAAACTGACACGGAAATGGTAACACAGGTGCACAACTTTTCAACACACGTGTACGACTACTTAAAACAAACAAAGCATGGTAGGGTTGATGATCTGGCCAAATTGCTGTCATCTATTGACGGTGGACCGAGAATAAATGCGTTTATGGAGATGTTGTCTTCTAAACAGTTTGGAGGACTTCAATGGCTTGAATATGGAAGGCATGCGATGTATAAGCGTGCAAGAGAGTACTGGATACAATTATGGAACGAAAGCGAAATAACCTTGACTGACCGAGTGACACATGACACGCTGTTGCATGCTGACTATGCACACAAAGTAGGTGAAATAGAAAGCGCGCTGACAGGTGCTGATTCGAGTGTTCAGGACGCCTCTGACAAGTTGAAAGAAGCAGACGAGTTATATTTTCCTATTTGCAAAGAAGTAAAACGAGTAAACGCTTTCAGCAATAGCCAGAGTGAAACGGTGCAAACACTAATACGCGAAGCGAATATCACGTATGTAGAGGCGCAACTGGCTTATGGACAAGCAAGTTTGGCTCTGAAAAACGCAAAGCATAATATCGAAAATGCACACACCAATACCAAAAGCAAAGCTGAACCAGACGAAGAGCACGTCAAGTTGGTGAAAGACGCCGCAAGCAATGCAAGTGCACTTGCCAAAGAAAGCATCGAAGCGTCAAAACGCACCATTGACCAAATACCCATTTTCACTAGGGCAGTGCAAGCTATTGACACAGAAGTTGAAAGGTTAAACAACCAATCTCTGGCCGAGCTACAACAAGCCGAAGAACGAGCCGAGCAACTAGCCAGGGAACGAGCCGAGAAACAAGCTGAGCAGAATCGTGTAGACTATGAAACCGTGCGTGCTCAAATTCAAAACGCGACGTCGGTTTTGTATAGCACAACTAAAAACACTCCAGCGTATGGAACTGAACCGAAAACCAGGGGCTTTGGTGATACCAACCCATATTGTTTTGACCATTCACCTGGCCATAATGCGTTGCGTAAAACAGGTGAAAAATTTGCGCTATGGATGACAAACCAAGACACCAAAGTAAAGCAAGAAACATACGATGTAACAACAGAGATCATCCACGGTATTTTGTCTTTTCAGGCGTTCGTTAACTACTCTACTTATGCCACACTTCTTAAAAACATGACACCATATTTGAATGCATGTGCAGAAGCAGCGTTAATGGGCATTCGTAACGACGTGGCACACGAAATCTACCAACGTTTAGAAGGTTTACACAATGGTGTAGTGGTGACATGGTTTGGCAACTTAATAAAGAAAGACTTCACGTCTTTGAAAGATCATGTACAAATTGCGCAAACGATGCTGCAAACATGGAACGAAACCATGTACCCCAAAATCAACGTGAGTATGGGTGGTGAACGTCCAAAACATTGGACTGATAACGTGTTGCAGCCTTCGAGTATGGTCACCTTGTTTAAGCCAAAAGGGTTCATGCAAATTAAAATTAAAGAATTTGTTAACACAAGCTTTACTGACTTTGGGTTTGTTGAACACTTGAACGTCGACGAAAATCGAAAACGACACATCCGGGAAAGCCTGACTTCAATGCATAAAGAAACGGTGGCAAACCCAATTTTGCGGTCAAGACTCGCAACGATAGTCGAGCTGTTACTTATTGAAGTGATTTGTATCAAGTGGGGCGATTTGGTTGTTTCGGACGATGTGACATCATCTACCATCGGTAAAACATTGTTTGCTGTTCGAAACGGGACACAAGTCAACAATGCCACCGTGTTGGACGAAAGTATTGCTGCGATTAAACAGCAAGGAATGCTTTCAGCTTTTGTCGACACGTTGATTGCACAAAACGCCATATCTTGGGTAGTTACAGACGAAGAACCTCTGTTAGAATGCAATTACAACCGAACTATGTGTTATGATCTGTCGTCTTGGGTGACTAACGTGTTGATGATCATCGGCACTACCGGCGTGACCTCACCCGACAACACACTTGAGTTGGAAATCAGGCAACTTGCAAACTTGTCGAAAACTCCAAGCTTGACTGGTGGGATGAGAACCATTTTGAAAGTAGGACTCGCACTTGCCGCCATAGTTGGTGTGTTCGTATGTTGGCCGTCGTCTTGGCCGTCAGAGGTCGATCTTGGTGACTACAAATCAATCGAGGAACGCATTCAAATTGACCAATACAATTATAATGAAGTTTTTGAGGCAACGCGCGACGCGTTGACTCAATCGGGTGCCTCTGTGACGCTAGACGGTGAAGCACTAGACCACGGCTTGCTCACTGAGGAGTACGACCCCAAGGTCCCCGGACACGCAGCGGGCGTAAAAACACAGATCGCAGTGTACCAAGCTCTGGTTAAAAAACCATTCTTGTCTAACTTTTTCGCAAACGCACAGAATTCGCTTGGTGACACCTCGCTTCCATCATTTAGTGATGTACGTGAGTGGGTCAGGTGGTCCTTACCGTGGGTTCGCAAGGAGTTCAACATTAATCAAAAACCCGACGATGAGAAATTCAAAAAAGCTCTCGAAGACTCGTCGAAACGCATTACAAACCCCACCGAAGCCACAGCACATGGTTTCTTGACCACAGCTTTCGGTGAAGACAATACTGGCTACAACAAACTTTCATTTTGGGTGTTTTGGTTTACGTTAATGGCCTCAATTAACTCGGCGTTTGCAGGTGGTGTCATATCGTACTTTCTTTCAAGTTTTATAATACGCGCGAAGTCAAAGCGCTTTGAAATCACGGCCGTGGCTTACGCAGGGTTGGGAATTTTTTTGGCGCTCTGTGTATCCGCTTTGTTGGGTCGAACGACAACATACCTTGGTGACGATCCTATGTTCACCTCTGCATGGAAGCCTCCGCTGCCTGAGAAAGTTCAAGATGTGGAAGACACTAGTAAAAATATCGCCATTGGTGTTGGCAACGTTATAAACGCCCTTAACGAAGATTTTATTATGCCTTTGTGGCATTTAGTGTTTGGAAAACCCGACGAAGAACAACAAACACAAGAACCACTAAAAACCACTCCAAGTCAGAATTATGATATGTCAACGGTTTTGTATTGTGTGAAGAGCGTGTTCGAGATTTTAACTACCTGGCAGTGCGTATTCTACAATACTGGAATGACATGGGGAAGTGACAACCCATATGTGACGGGTATAGCTGCTGGTATGACGAAAGTCATTCAGGTGTTCCAATACGTTAGTAAGTACATAGCCGCAATGAAGTGGACGTTGATGTTGACCGGTGGTTTTTTAGCTTTAGTTTGTGGCACGACTTATGTGATGTCAAAACAGAATGACTATTGGCAAGACAACTTGGACGTAGGCGGTCTATTTTCTTCAATTGCTTCAATCTTCACTATCTTCAAGGTCCCGGCGTTACGGCAAGTCATGATAAGCAGCGTGAGCAACGAACCTGTCTTGCGTGCGTTTGACGCAATGTACAGACCAGAAACTCTGACTATTTTGGACCTGCACTTCGTACCCTTTGTAGTGTCTGCACGGGCACTGCTGCTGCGTCATTCAAACAGGCAACAAGAAATCTACTCTCAAATATGTTTGCTTCCCGGAACAAAACAAACAGAAGTGCAAGACAAGCTTAATTGCAATCAATATTTACAGTACATGAAGTGTACAAAAGACAACGAGGTTAGAAAGGAAAATGCAATCTTTAAACTGCAACAAGGCAAGCCACACTATGCTTTAGCAACTTTAGGTACACAAACGTATTACCTTAACTGGATCGTCAAATCCAGTGAAGAAGCGTGGGAATTGTCAAAATACCGAACTGACTGTGACGAGTTGGGCAAACCAACCTCACAAGTTAACATTGAATGTCTGTTAGAGGTCGCACCACCAACCGACGGAACGACTAGTGCAGTTTGGAAATGTGTTCCCAGTCAAAAAGCGTACGACCACCCGATTTTACGATAAGTTTCATTTCTACACGACATGGGTTTTGCGAGCACGTATAAAACATAAAACAAACACTGTAAATTAGTTGCTAGCGCACATAAACCACAAACGTTTGACAAAGTGTCAAGCCAGCATACCAAAAAAAAAATAGGTATGGTTCAAATAGTATTAGTATATTACACATGTTTTGCTAAGAAGGCTTTACGAAACTAGATGATAAGTTTGCCAGCACGTCTTGGTCGATTTCAAAGTCTACTGGGCTGGCCGGCTTGGCCACAACGAACAGCATGTTGAGCATCTTCTTCCAGGCAGGCTTGTTCAAGAGGACGTGCGACTTTAGCAAGTAAAGCTTGAAGAAGTCGTGGTTGTCTTTCATGAACTTGGCGAAAGAGTACAAACTGGCCAGCCCAACAAAGTCTTTTAGCTCTCGAAAATCAAACACAAACGTGAACCTAGACATGTACACACTCGGTAAGGCGTCGATTTCTTTTTGCAGCTTGGCGATGCACTCAGTGGTCCGCTCAGGAGACACGTTGCCTTTGCCTTGCATCACCACCCAGAAGTGCCCAAACGCATCTTGGTCAAGCTGGCACCTCTTGATGTCGATGCTCATCGTACAAACTTCAAGTAATTTGTTATTTACTTGTAGACAAACTTTGGAACAAAGTAGTTTTCTTTTTTTAAGTATGCTTTAAACTCTCCAACTCGTAAATTTTCAAGATTGCTGGACGACTATCGCCGTACAAACGCACACAATCGCCAACACAACAAGCACAACGTACATCAACGTCTCTGCCAAACCGAACAGCGGTACCTTTCTTCTACGCATCAACGCCAAACTGACAAACCCGTGCGACGTGTCAACTGGCACACGATGGTTCGCAAGGCGCCACGCGCCGTCTATGCTGGCAAACTTGGGCGGCCTTGTGCTCGCCTTCATGCTTGCTTTTGTGTTTGTCTTCATTTGTTCAAACGCTTATACAAGTTTTGCTCAAAGCTTTGGTTTTGTAGTGTGATGTATGCTACTTGGTTGCCTAATGCTTTGCGTTTGACAAACCTTTTGAAGCTTTCACAAGTTGAACAAAACAAAAAACACTGCTAAAAAAACACTAAACGTACAAGTTGCTTATTTTCTAATATTGCTTGCAAAACTGACTTAACCTCATATACAGAACATTACTAGTTTGGTTTGTTGTGTGTAGGATCTTTACAATGGAAGAGCGTGCGCGTGGCAGGCGCCCAGTTGGCGGAGAGCTGCCTGTTTGCAGCAAAACTGCGATCTGCAAGGCCCAGCGTGTGCGCACCATGGGAGCATGCCGGAACTGTGCGGTCTACTCTCTGCGCAACGCCGTCGCACCCAAAAAGTCCCGACTCGACGCCTTGCTCTCACAAAGTCCTGGCTGCAAAGACCTCTACGCAAGACTTTGCCACAACAAATCGGACCCAGACGCATGGCTGATCGACATCTACGTGTACTTTGCAGGTGGCTGCGTAGCCGACGTCTACACCGGCAAAAAAGTCGAGCCCAAACTCGACGACTTGGCCCACGCCAAGCAACTGTTTAGCGTTGTCGGACTAACTTGCTTAATGTTCAACAACATGTCACCCAGCCACGCGTCTTTCAGGTTCATCGAAGACTTGCTCTTCTGCAAACGCCACAAACCCGTCCTGACTTCTTGGGGCCTGAAAAAAATGTGCCAAGCTGTGTGCCGGGCCTGCGAACCCGACCCCAACAACTTACAAACCATGGAGCGCATCGTCGACGTCAAACACGCCATCATCGCCCAATCCGCCGTCATGAACAACGACGTGTCTCTCAAACGCCAATTCAATGATTGGTGCACCAACTTTCTCAAACTTGACAACCAACTACCTCCAACTCCTACCTCGACTCAAAATGTTGCTCCCAAAGATCCATCTCAAAGCCAAACCTTGACTCTAAATCAAACGCCGAGCCAAAACTTACTTTCCCAAACTCCACTCCAAAGCACAGGCGTTCCCCAAGGTCAACCAACTAGCCAAGCGACCAAACGCCCAAGACGACTTGCGCACGTCGGAGCATCGCCTAACCAAAGCGAAAGCCAAGAAAGTAACGCACAAAATGTGGCACGAGTCGACACACAAAGCTTGCAACTTTCTGACGAATGCCTAGCTGACCAGCCAAGCGTGTCTCAACTACAAACCATTGGTCAGGGTGTCTCTTTGCAACAAGAATTCGCGGCAGAAGTAGTTGGCCAAACCAAAGCACCTACTATAAACCCAAAAGGTGGTAGTCTTACCAAAAGACATGCATGCCCTACGTCGCTCCGTACAAGCAAACGTGTGTGTCGCCAACCATAACGTCAAACAAACATAACGTCAAAAAAACATACATCCTTTGAACAAAACACCTGCGAAATACATTTTAAACCATACTTTGCAATCTTTTTTTTTTAATCTAGTCACACGTTTCACCCAACTCGGCATATCCTTGAAACAACATTCGTTGTTGGTCTTCTTGTTGGTCTTCTTCTTCTTGTTGGTCTTCTTCTTCTTGTTGGTCTTCTTGTTGGTCTTCTTCTTCTTCTTGTTGGTCTTCTTCTTCTTCTTGTTGGTCTTCTTCTTCTTGTTGGTCTTCTTGTTGGTCTTCTTCTTCTTGTTGGTCTTCTTGTTGTTTTGCTTGTTGGTTTGCTAGTTGGTTTGTAGGTTCTTTGATGGGGCAGTCGAGTTCGTTTTCGGCAAGTGCGCCGAGTTCTTTGAGGGCAAAGCGTGGCAAGTAGTAGAACCGCCAATTGTAAAAGCACGAGTAGAGCAGTCTTCGCGCGTAGTCGTAGTCAAAGTCGAGGATGGTGATTAGGATGGCGCCGGATGGGCACTTGACCAAGGCGGACCGGTAGGCTCCTAGTTTCCTGTCAAAGACGTACTTGCCGACAATCTCGGGTTCTTTGCCGGCAAAGTCGCCGACGTGTCCGGGAGCCCACACTGCAAACACGATGGGAGCGTCGTTGTCGACCACGTCCTCGCCGTAAGTTGGGCTTGCTTGGAGGTAAGCACTCATGAACTCGGCAAACGCCGCGCGGTGGGTTGCTAGGCCGCACGACTCGTCGATCATGCTCGACAAGGAATGCTTGCCCAACACAAGGCCGCACCACATCATCTGCGCGTAGTAGTTGGCCTTGACCGACATGGCAAGCTCAATCTTGGCGTGCTCGACTACCTCAAACTTGTGAAACTCGTTGACTCGCGGCCAAGCGTCAAAAGTCCACAACTCCTTCGTAAAGCCCTTGGTCTTGCACTTGAACTCGACTAGACTCCGAGCCAAGACGTTGTTGTCAGCATCCTTGAAGAAAAACGCGCCGTCCGGAGACCCACTGCTCCACGGATTGGCGATGCTGCCCACCAACCCATACTCAATGTGCTCCACCGTGTGGTACGCCTTGACTTTCGGAGAGAGCTTGCCGATAAACTCCTTGCCTACAACACTCGACAAAAACTCCAAAGTCGACTTTGCTGCGTCTTTTTCGTGCTCCGACCCAAATCCCAAAATGCGCCTTAGTCCAGGGCTTGCCTGCTTCTCCTTCTCGAACCTATTCCAAAGTGCGTCGCAAATCGCTGCACTAGGCGTCTTGTAGCGGTCCAAACCTGCCATGGCGTGCGCGATGCTGCCCGTGATTTGAAGCTTGCGTGCCTCCAACCAGATCGGGTTCGCCGTGTCGTCTTTCGTTTCATCTTTCGTCCCAACTTTGGACGTGTCATCCGAAAGGTGCTGCTTAATGCTCATCAAGTAGTCGCGCTTCTCCTTTGTAAAGCTCTTGAACGGCACGAACCGAGTTTCCAACAAACTTTGGATCTTGGCATCCCTCTCTGCGCTCGTCACTTCATTCAACTTTGGCCTAACCGAAACTTGCTCGGCTTGCTCGGCTTGCTCGGCTTGCTCCAAGCTTTTCACCTGGTAGCCAATCACTTTTTGTCCAGGCGCTTTAGGCTTGTTGAAAACATAAATCCGCTTTGCAACGTGCTTTGGTACATCCTCTACCTTGCGCTTCGCCGACATTTACGTCCTTTTGTTTTTGCTTCTCGAATTCGGCTACCAATACACAACGTACAACACAAACAACAAACAACACAAACAACAAACAACACAAACAACAAACAACACAAACAACAAAAACAACAAAAACATGCCTACACACAACCCAACCATCACAAATCTTGTTCAAATATGTAAAGGCCTTTATCAACGCAAAAATGTGACTAAACGCGAACTAAAACTCGGCCTGTTTGGTGGTCAGGCATAACACAGGTCGGCCTCGCGGGTGAGCTCGTTGCAGTCCGAGTTGGCATCGTCTCTACGACCCGAAGCGGACTTCACTTGGAACTCTACGGCTCGCAACTTGAGTTCCAAAGCAAACAACTTTTCGTCGTTGTCGGCCTTTAGGACGAGCAAGTCGCGCTTTTGCTTTTCAGCCATTCTCGAAACGTCTTGAAGCTTGCCTTTAACACTTGTTAGATCGTCGCTTAACATGTCCACGTCTCTGTCAAGGGGGGCTTCGCGGGTAGAGTAATGTTTCATAACCAAGTACCCCGTGAGACAAGCCAGGACCGTGTCGCGCGTCTGCCAATCACCCTTTGCAAGCTGTGAAGTAAACAACGTTTGGATTGCGGCGATCCACGTCGAACACCTCGTGCCTCGACTGGACATCTTTGTACAAAACAAGGTTTCAACACCAAAGGAAACAAACCCTTTGACTTGCCGAACGTTTCGTATTTTACAACGGCTTGACTCTTCGCACTTGCACAATGGTTCGACGGTTGACATGTAGCATCCTAGTTGCTGGCATCATATATTGTCCGGTCTAGCGACCTATCAACTTTGACTTGTGTTGTTGGTGCTTTGAGGAATGTCGTTGCAGACGCTGTTTTGAATACTAGTGTTGACTACAAACGTTCGGTCGTCGGTGATGAGTGCACAGGGGATGATGGCCGTGCCGAGGAGCACGATGTACGAGAGGCAAACCAACAAGACGCCTGGCCAGGCACCGACTTTAGATATCCAGCCGTATGGCGTGCGCTTAAACACGAGCAGGTAAGCCAGGATGCCGACTTGTGGTGCTAGCAAGAAGTAGGCGCCTAGGCAGAGGTAGACTACTTGGAGCCTCACAGCTTTGGCGGCGCTTGTCTCGGAGACAAAACTTCCTGAACCAGTCGGGCTTGTGCACAGTTGGTTGTTCTGGCACTTGCAGCTCGGCAACAAAGGGCACACTCTTTGGTTGTCTGTGTCGGCATTGCACTGGCAAAACACTGGGCTCGCCAAGTCGCAGTCTTTGTTGCTCATAGTGAGTTTACCGAGAAGCCGGTCGGTGCAGACTGCCTGCCCAGAGTTGGTCGAGGAATAGTCGTCTTTCAAACACGTCTGGATGCCGCTCACAACGTAGGCGCCCACGACCATGACGACCATGATCACAAGGAGTGCGAGAAGGTCCACTAAACTGAACACAAACTTGCGTGCCAGCAAGCTCTTGCCGAGCACGGACAGCGGCACGGAGATTACGGCGCATACAAAGCCCGCTACGACAAGGCCTGAAAACCGCAAAGGCTGGCGAGTCATGGGTACTTGCTCTACTTCAAACTTGCACACGTTCTGCACGGCCGTCACGTCGAGGCTGGCCGGGTTAATAAACGTCGAGTACCAGTTGGGGTCTGACAACCAGGCCTTCGCTTGGCTGCACTCCGAGGTGCAGTCCGCCGAGGTTTGAGTGCATGCCGAGTCGAAGCAAAGTGCAAACTTGGAGTTGATGCGGTCTTTCATCAAAGTTCCTTCTGGCACCGCTCGTGTCACGACGCACAAGCATTGCGTGTTGTACTGGCAGTAGTACAGCGCCGAGCCAGGACACTCGACGTAGTTTTTTTTTGCATCATAAAGCACGACATAGTAGGTGCACTCGCACGCCGAGCTCGAGGATGCATCACATGTCGGCATTGCAATTGACGACGGCAAGCCAGAGGTCTTGTCGAACACCTGCCTGAACGACGCTTCGGTCCAGTCGTACACACCCAAACTTGAAGTCGCCAAGCCGAGCACCAACATGGTAAACGTCGGCGTCACTTGGCACGTTACTTGAAGCACGTTGTTCAACGTTTTAGAAGTCGCTGCTAACACCGTGCATGGTGTCAGCTTCGTCACAGGCTCTCCGCCCCGCGAGTACCTCCCACTACTGTCCTGGAAAAACGCATTCAACCACACCTGAATTGTTTCGGTTTTTGGCGTACTAGAATCCGTAAAAAACGTAGTTGTACCCACATTAAACACAATGCTTACTTCAACTGAGCTGTCATCTTCTAAACCACTTTGGGTTTTGGCAACCACTTCTGGGAACGGGCAAATGGTAAGCGCTATTTGTGTCAAACTTGTAACAAAGTTTGTGTTGTCTTCGTAAACGCTAGTCAATTCGCTTACCAGGTCGGCCAAATACACGTCACTCAACGGGGCTTTCACATCTTGCGTACCTGGCAGCACGTACTGCACGAGCGAAATACCAACTTGAAAGTACTGCCACGACACATAGTCAACTAAACAGTCTTTCAATTTCTTGAAATCGTTTGTCAAATTGTAATAGCTCAAAAACGTGGCTATTGTAGGCCCCGTCGAGTCCATGAGCCTATCCTGCTATATGTATGTCTTGTGCGCCTACCTACTTTGTCAACCCAACCTACTTGCTTTAATGTACGACGTTACATCTTACATCAAAAAACTCCAACTTTGCTGTAAACTAGTAAACCTTTCAATGTTTTACTTAACAATACTAAAAATATGAATCTTGTTCTTGCAGGTTTTACTCTTTCGGTTTACTCTTATTGAGCTTCCTTTCTCTTGAGCGTCTCACTTGGCAGTATTCTCGGATGTTGAGGATGATGACGAGGACGATGTTGCTTTCGCCTTTGACTGGGCAATCGCCTTGTAGACAGCTGCGTACAAAGCCTGTAATTCGAAACGTATCAAACATGTTAGCATAGTAGTTTGGCATCACCACACAAAACACAACAAATCATCGCTTTTGTACTACTCTACTTTGTACTACGTACGGCACACGCTTCTTCGCTCCTGGGATCTTTCTTGTAGCGCGCATAGGCATCGGGCACACCCTAAACACACACAGGTTAATACCACACGGTTAAACAACCACCTCTTGGGAACAAGCTGGCAAGCCACGCAACACTTTCGGGCAACACACAAAACCATCACGATAACCGTATGAACGAACAACCACAAACAACTACAAATAAACCAAGCTTACCGGCGTGTCGGGGTACTTGGTCGCGAACTTAACGGCCATTGCAATCATTTTCTGTAGCTTTTCCCGCTTTGTTGCTTCCTCCACCGCCTTGGATTCTTCAACCTTCTTTTCCTTGACCTTCTTTGCTTCCTCCTCGGCCTTCTTGGCTTCCTCGGCCTTCCTTGTCTCGGCCTTCCATGCCTCCTCGGACTTCTTTGCCTCGGCCTTCGTGGCTTCCTCCTCGGCCTTCTTTGCCTTGGCATCCTCCTCGGCCTTCCTTGCTTCCTCCTCGGCCTTCTTTGCCTTGGCCTCCTCCTCGGCCTTCTTTGCCTTGGCTTCATCTTCGGCCTTCTTTGCCTCGGCCTTCTTGGCTTCCTCTTCGGCCTTCTTGGCTTCCTCCTCGGCCTTCTTTGCCTTGGCCTCTTCCTCGGCCTTCTTTGCCTTGGCCTCCTTGGCTTCCTCTTCGGCCTTGTTTGCCTCGGCCTCCTTCTTGGCTTCCTCCTCGGCCTTCTTTGCCTCGGCCTTCTTGGCTTCCTCTTCGGCCTTCTTCTTGGCTTCCTCCTCGGCCTTCTTTGCCTCGGCCTTCTTGGCTTCCTCTTCGGCCTTCTTTGCCTTGGCTTCCTCTTCGGCCTTCTTTGCCTTGGCCTCCTCCTCGGCCTTCTTTGCCTTGGCCTCCTCCTCGGCCTTCTTTGCCTTGGCCTC
>Ga0208086_1000400_pt1 | contig 12968 bp, 8 predicted proteins | sample LakMenEpi06Jul10_FD_150675 | JGI IMG/M metagenome (GOLD analysis project Ga0208086, IMG submission 150675) | Freshwater microbial communities from Lake Mendota, WI - 06JUL2010 deep hole epilimnion (SPAdes) | ecosystem: Environmental > Aquatic > Freshwater > Lake > Epilimnion/Euphotic zone ...
CCGGAGCCGGCGATGGCGACCGGGCCGTATTCACCCCCGCGGAGGATGCTCCCGCGCGAGTCGAGCCGCAGCCCCCCTTCCTGCGCTGCCTCGCCATGGCACTCGACACACCGGGCCACGAGAAGGGCCCGGGCGGCGGCATGGCGATCCTCGTCGGCGGCGGCCGGCCCCGTCTGGCCAGCGAGCACCATGACCGCAAGAACGGCCACGCGCGAACGGTTCGACGACATCGCGATCATGAAACTTCTCCCGAAACCATTCTACGCCGCGTCGCGGGGGTGCGAGCCGATCCTCGAGGGCAGGGGGAGGGCCCGCTCAGGAGAGGATCCCACGGATCACATGCCCGTGGACGTCCGTCAGGCGGCGATTGACGCCGTTGTGGTAGTAGGTGAGCTTCTCGTGGTCGATGCCGAGGAGCCAGAGGATCGTGGCGTGGAAGTCGGGGATCGTCACCTCGTTCTCCACCACTCCGTAGCCGACGTCGTCGGTCGTGCCGTGATGGTGGCCCGCCTTGACCCCGGCGCCGGCGAGGAAGCAGGTGAAGGCCTTGGGGTGGTGGTCCCGGCCGGTGGCCCCGATCCCCTGCGTCACCGGGCTGCGGCCGAACTCGGTCGACCAGACGACGAGCGTGTCGTCGAGCATGCCCCGGTCCTTGAGATCCTTGATGAGAGCCGAGACGGGGCGGTCCATCGTGGCGGCCTGGGTGTCGTGGTTCTCCTTCATGTTCTCGTGCCCGTCCCAGTTGATCCGCGGGCTCCCGAAGGAACCGCCGTTGAAGAGTTGCACGAACCGCACTCCCCGCTCGAGGAGCCGACGGGCCATGAGGCAGTTGCGCGAGAAACCTTTGTTCGTCGGGTCGTCGATCCCGTAGAGCTCGCGGACGGCGGCGGGCTCGTCGGCGAAATCGGTCGCCTCAGGGATGCTCACCTGCATCCGTGCCGCGAGTTCGTAGGAGCGGAGTCTCGCGGCGAAGTCGGTGTCGCCGGGGTGGAGGCGGGCGAAGTCCCGGTTCATGCTCCCGAGAAGCCGGAGGTCGGCCTCCCGATCGGCAGCAGAAAGCCCCTCGGGGGTGCGGAGATCGGCGATCGGATCGCCGCCGTCGGTGCGGAAGGCGACTCCCTGATGATTGGCCGGGAGAAAGCCGCTGGTCCAGTTGATCGAGCCGCCGGCCGGCTGGCCGCGTGGATCGGGAAGCACGACGAACGCGGGAAGATCCTCGTTGACGGTGCCCAGACCGTAGCTCAACCAAGCCCCCATGCAGGGGAAGCCGTTGAGCGTGAAGCCACTGTTCATCTGGAAGGTCGCCGGCGTGTGGTTGTTGCTCTTGGCGACCATCGAGTGGATGAAGCAGAGATCGTCGGCGCAGCTGGCAAGCCCCGGGAGGAGGCTGCTGACCCAGGAGCCACTCTCCCCGTGACGGGCGAACGGGTAGACGCTCTTCATGAGCATCCCCGGCTGGCCGAAGAAGCCGAGATTCTCCCCCTTGCCTTCGAGCGATTTTCCGTCCAGGCGTTCGAGCTCGGGCTTCGGATCGAACGTCTCGAGGTGGCTGACGCCGCCGCTGCAGAAGATCTGCACGACGCGCTTCGCCCTGGCGGGGACGTGGAGGCCGGAGCCCGTGCCCGTCGGGGCCGTGGCGGGCGTGGCCGCGGAGGTGTCGTGGGCGAGGATCCAGGAGAGCGCGACGCTCGCCAGGCTCCCGCCGGTGTTCGAGAGGAAGTGGCGACGGGGGATCACGGCGGCCGGGGAAGTCTCGCCGCCCCGACCGGCCACCCGCGGCAGCCCGTCCGAAGATTCACTGGACATAGAGAAACTCACTGGCATTGAGGAGGGCCCAGCAGACGCTCTCGAGGCCACGATCGCGGGCGGCGGCGACCGCCGCGAGGCGTTCTTCGTCGGTGGGGCGACGTCCGAGGGCGCGCTCGTAGGCCCGGTCGACGGCGACGACCGTATCGCCGCCCGCGCCCTCGAGGGCCCGTTCGGCCAACCGCTCCGCCTGTCGCTGGACGAAACTGTTGTTCATCAGCGACAGCGCCTGGAGCGGCGTGATCGTCTCGCCCCGCGTCGGCGTTTTCACCGACGGACTCGGGCAGTCGAAGGCGTCGAGGAGCGCTTCCTTCCCCGAGTTGACGTTCATCCGATAGACGGTGCGGCGGTTGAACTCGGGGTCGTCACGATCGATCGGGTGGTAGAAGGTGGCGTTGAAACTCGTCGTCGTGAAGGGGCGGAAGCTCGGGCCCCCCATCGCCGGATTGAGTTCACCGCTCACGGCGAGCATCGCGTCTCGCACTGCCTCCGCTTCGAGCCGGCGCGGTGGATACCGCCACAGGAGGATCGTGTCGGCATCGATCGCCGCGGCCTTCTCGTCGTGGGTCGAGGCCTGCCGGTAGGTCGACGAGCGGACGATGGCGCGGTGAAGGCTCTTGAGACGCCAATCGGAGCGCACCAGTTCGCCCGCCAGCCAGTCGAGGAGTTGCGGATGGCTCGGGCGGCCGCCGTTGAGGCCGAAGTCACTCGGCGTCGCCACGATGCCCCGGCCGAAGTGGTACTGCCAGATCCGGTTGGCGATCACGCGGGCGGGAAGGGGATTGGACCGATCGGCGATCCATGCGGCAAAACGCTTTCGTCGTTCGGCTTCCGGGGCATCGGGAAGGAGACCGAGGTCGGCGTCGACCGAGGTGATCGCCGAGAGGCCCGATGGGCTGACGATCTCGCCGGGAGAGGTGACGCTGCCGCGGCGCAGAACCGCCGTCGGCGGAGGCTCCACACGGACACCGACGTACGACACCGCCATGGCGGGGGCCGTGGCCTCCGCTTCTTTCGTGAGTCGGTCGATCCGCGCCGTCGCCCCGGCGTGGCTGGCACGCTCGTCGTCGTCGAGGCAGGCGAGGATCTCCTCCTGGGAGAAGGCGAAGCCTCCCGCCCGGAACGCGTCGGCCACCTCCTCGTCGCCGAGGGCCCGATCGTGGAGCGCGGCCTGGAGGATCTCGCCGTCGAGGAAACCGTTCCCGGCGCCATGGTGACGCAGGCCGATGAGGATCCTCGCCGCCCCCTTCTCGTAGCTCCGCAAAGACGCGGCCGGAACCGACGGCGCTGCGTAGGGCTTGCCGTTGCGGTAGAGGGTGATGCTGTTGTCGGCGCGGTACACGGCCGCGACATGGACAGCCTCTCCGGACGCCGCGGTCTCCTCTGCCGCTTCCAGGTCGTGGGTGCGGGCGAAGCCCCCGCTGCCGGCGATCCATTTCCGTGGCTGCCGCTCACCGAACACGATCGCGTCGAAGTCACGGTCGGCGGTGTTCTCGATCGAGATCGCCGCCCCTCCCCCCTGATCGAGATCAGGCAAAACCACCCAGGCCTCGAGCGTCTTCTCGCGGATCGTCGCCGGGATCGGATCGCTTTCGAAATACGACTGCTTCCCCTTGTCGAGCCGGAGCCTGTCGCCGACGACCATGGCACCGCCATGGAGCCTGCCGCCCGTGGGGGCGATCCCCTCGCGGAACGTCCAGCGGAGGAGCGGCAGCGGCCCCGGGGCGGGGGCGCCGCGATCCAGCGATCGAGCGCTCGCCCTCCTCGCACCCTCCCGTTCCAGGGCGGCGATCGTCACCCGCTCGGCGGCGATCGCCTCGGCCCGTGCCGCCGCCTGACGCTCGCGCTCGGCGATCTCGGCCGGCGAGGCAATCGGCCGTTCCCCGTGCTTCACGCCGTCGAACACCGCCTTGATGCGGAAGTAGTCCTCCTGCGGCACAGGATCGAACTTGTGGGCATGACAGCGGGCACAGTTGAGCGTCAGGCCGAGGAACGTCTGGCCGACGACACTGATCATGTCCTCCATCTCCTCCTCGCGCGTGATGGCACGCTGCGTGGCGTTGGCCTGGGCATTGCCTGCCCTGTCCCACGCGCCGCAGACGAGCATGCTCGTGGCGATGATCCCGTCGCTCGTCACCGGCTCGAGGACGTCGCCGGCGAGTTGCTCCTGCATGAAGCGGTCGTAGGGCTTGTCTTCGTTGAAGCTCTTGATGACGTAATCGCGGTAGTGCCAGGCGCGGTCACGGGGATGGTCGTATTCGAATCCCTCGCTCTCGGTGTAGCGGACGATGTCGAGCCAGTGTCGGCCCCAGCGCTCGCCGTAATGGGGAGAGGCGAGCAGGTCATCGACGAGCCGGTCGTAGGCGGCCTCCGAGGGATCGGCCACGAAAGCCTCGACCTGTTCCGGGCTCGGAGGGAGGCCGACGAGATCGACAAACAGGCGACGGATGAGGATCCGGGGATCGGCGGGGGGGGAAGGAGCGAGGCCGGAGTGCCGGAGTCTGTCGAGCACCCAGGCATCGACGGGGCTCCGCACCCACCCGTCGGCCGCCGCCGCCGGCAGCGGCGACTCCGCGAGCGGTTGCAGCGACCACCAGTCCCGGCCGGCCCGCGTCGCGGTCGTGAAGGCGAGCGGATCGAGCGGCTCTTTGCCCCATCGGGCGCCCCCCTCGATCCAGGCGCGGAGAAGAGCTTTTTCAGCGTCATCGAGGGGATGCTCCGGCGGCATCTCGTCGGCCTCCACCCGGGCAAGGAGGAGACTTCGGATGTTCCCCGCCTCGAGGGCCGGCCCACTCTCCCCACCCCTGCCCGCGCCGTCGGCATCGACCAGCGACAACCCGCCGTCGGGACTGGCGCCGGAATGGCATTCGAGGCAGCGGGCGATGAGGAGCGGCGCGATCTGCCGGTCGAAGTCGACCGGCGGCTGAGCGGGTTCGGCGGCAGTGGACGCCTTGAACCCCGCCACGCCACCGAGCGCCACACAGACCACGGCCGAGAGGATTGGGCGAAGGTTCATGACGCTGCTTCCCGTGGCCTGCGGCGGACTGTCCCGACGGGACGCCGCCGCATCAGCTGCTCGTACCTTGGTCCGGACATGACGACCGATGGGGACTCGAAGTCCGCTTCGTCGGCTGTGCTTCCCGCCCGCTCGTGCCCTGTTTCTTGAGGGTAGATGGCTCGTCCGGTCGCGTCAACGAGGCTCCTCGCCCGGGTGCCGGCCGACCTCTCGAAAGCTGTCGGAGTGGACGATCCCGCGGATCAGCGCCTTGACGGGGAATCCACGGTCGGCACACCGGGCGACGATCTCCTCCACCGCCAGGGTGTCGGCCGGCACGAGTTCGCGTCCGAGGGCGTAGCGGAGGAGATGTGCGGTGAAGGCCCGTGCGAAGCGCCTCTGCTCCGCGACGATGGCAGCCTTGAACGGGACCGCGCCTGCGAAGTCATGCATCCTGAAGAGCGTTCCGCCGGCATCGATCGCACGGCCATTGTCGTAGTGGTCGCGCCACCGACCGGTGATGTCGTAGTTCTCGAGGGCGAAGCCGAGCGGATCGAGCCTCGTGTGGCAGCCGGCGCAGGAGGGGTTCTCCCGATGCGCCGCGAACTGCTCGCGGATCGTGATGTTCGGATCGGCCGCGGCCTCTTCGAGGGGGGGGACATCGGCCGGGGGGGGCCGTGGCGGGTCGTTGAAGATCACTTCGGTGATCCACACGCCGCGGGCCACGGGGTGGGTCCGCTTCGGCCCCGACGTCATGCTCGCCACCGCGGCGTTGGTGACGATGCCGCCGAAACGCGCGTCGTCACAGGGAACGCGGCGGAAGTCACGCGAGAGCAGATGCCGGCGGAGTGTCTCGTCGCGGGCGAGGCGTGCCGCGTCGTCGGCGATCGGTGACGCGGGACCGCGGTACCAGGCTTGCAGAAACTCGCTCTGGTAGTGCGACTTGGGCGCGACCAATTCCACGAGTGGCCGTTCCTCCACGAACACCGCGTCAAAGAGGAGCAGCGGCTCGAGGATCATCTGCACGCTTGCGGGTCTGCCGGTCAGGACATGGAAGTCGCGGGCGAGCGTCGGGTCTGGGGTCGCCGCCAGGGCGTTCTCGAGCTGCATCCACTGCGCGGGGAACATGTCGAGGAAACGCTCGATCCGCGGATCGGCGAGCATCCGAGCCACCGTCCGGTCGAGGACATCCGGATGGAGGATCGCCCCCCGTTCGGCCAGGTCGAGCAACTCCCGGTCCGGGCAGCTGCCCCACAGGAAGGCCGACAGCCGGGAGGCGAGGGACAGGGGCTCTTCGCCGTGCGCCGCGACGGTCGTCCGGTAGAGAAACAGCGGCGAGGAGAGGGCCGCGGCCGCCGTCTTCTTCATCGCTTCGGGGAAAGGAAGCCCCTGCCCGAGCTTCGTCACCGCGAAGGCCGTGTAGCGATCGAGGCAGTCGCCGTCGACCTGCCCGCGGAAGGCGACCCGGAGGAATCGTTGGAGACGCCGCCGCACCTCGGCCTTGCCGTCGACCCCATCCGCTGGCGCGGCGAAGAACTCCCCCCAGATGCCGACCGTGGCAGGGTTGAAGTCGGGACTCTCGACGATCGAGTGAGCGAGCCTGAGAAAGGCGTCGAGCAGGAGCGGCGAGAGGGTCAACTCATCGGCTTGGTTGTCGAAGCCGTGCTCGGCGCGGAGGTCCTTCGGATAGGGTCTGACACCCTCGAGCCCTGCCGCCGGATCGAGCGCGTCGCACGAGACATGGACGAGGTCGGGGATTCGTGGGGGCGACGCGGCTGACTGAAGGTACGCGTCGTGCCGCGTCATCAGCTTCTCCGGGAGCGGGAACAGATCCCGGTCGAGGTGGAACAGGTCGCGGACGGTGTTGTTGTAGTGGAAGCGATTGAGACGTTGGAGCGGCTGCGGAGGCGCGGCGACGGCAGTACCGACGTCGTGGAGCCGGATGCGCAACTCGCCGATCGCCTCGGCGCGGGTTTCCGCGTCGAGTGGGGGCTCGCCATCGGGGGGCATGGCGCCGGAGTCGATGGCGTCGATCAGACGGACGACCAGACGGGCCTGCTCGGCGATCGGCAGACGGGCCGACGACACGTCGAGACTGACGCTGCCATGGGGATCCTCGTCACCGTGGCACGCCAGGCAGCGGCCGGCGAGAGACAGAGGGAGGACGGGCAGTGGCTCGGCCGCTCGGCAGATCCGAGCGCCGGCGAGGATCGTCATGACGGCGATCGCGGAGCAGAGTGCCGCGATGGCAGGCGATGAGGCCACGATCCGTTTCATGCCGTCTGCCACCGCGTCCCCCTGATCGGCATCCGCCCTGATCTCCCGGTCGATCGATCATCCGGGGGCCGCGCGGCCCCCGGCCGTTACGCATGGAGTTCGGGGATGCCACCCGTGCTGTCGGAGAAGGCATCGATGTCGAGACCCATCACGCGGGCGATCGACAGCCAGAGGTTCGAATTGAGCGTCCCGCTCGGCATCCTCAGGAAGCGTCCCTGTCGCACCGCTCCCTGGGCCGTGCCGGCGAGGATCATGGGGAGATCGAAGTATTGGTGGGTGGCGCCGTCGCCGAGCCCTGCGCCGAAGGCGACGAGCGAATGGTCGAGGAGCGGGCGCCCGTCCGATTCCCTGATCTCCTTCATCCGCCCGAGCAGATAGGCATATTGCTCCATGTGGAAACGGTCGATCTTCTGGAGCTCCTTGAAACCGTCCCCCTTCTGGTTGTGCGTCATGTTGTGGTGTTGGACGGGCTGGTCGAACACCCCCTCGTACATGAGCGTCGCGTCCCACCGTTCGGGTCCGATCATGAAGGTGCAGACGTCGGTGATCCCCATCCGGAAGGCGGTCAGCATCAGGTCCATCTGGAGGCGGATGTATTCGCCGCGTGGCAGGATCTCCTGCTTCGGGATGCGGACGTCGGCCTCGGTGAGGAGTCGGTCCATCTTCCCGATGCGTCGCTCGATGCCGCGGATCATCTCCAGGAAATCGTCGAGCGTCCGTCGGTCGTCCCGGCAGAGGCGTCGCGACAGGGAACCGGCGTCGGCAAGCACGAGATCCGTGACATCGGCGACGTGGTCGCGGTACCCCTGCCTGAGGAACAGCCGGTCGTAGAGTTTCCGGGGCTCGCGGATCGAAGGCGCGATGCGCCCCGGACCGTACCAAGAGATGTTGTCGAACTCGATCGGCTCCTTGGGGGCCGTGAAGCCGTTGCAGCTGATCTCGAGGGTGTTGAAGACCGTGGCGTGGCCGACGGCATCACCGATCACCTGGTCGAGCGTGCGGCCGTTGGGATGGGCGATGCCCCGGTCGGCGGCCATCGCCGGTGACAGGCTCGTCAGATAACACGAGGCCCCTTGGGCGTGGACGTCCTGGCCGTCCTTGTAGCTCCGGTCGAGACCGGTGATGAGCGTGAGATCGCCGACATGCGGCGCCAACGGTTCGAGGGTCGGCGTCAGTTCGAGCGGGTGGACGCCGGGCGTGTGCTTGATCCGCCGTTCGTTCTTCACCTTGTCGGCATCGAAGCCGCCGATGAAGTCCGGGGCGTCGACATGCCCCTCGCCCGGGAAAAAGCACCGGCGGACGATGCCATTGGGGAGATAGATGATCGCGAGTTTCTTGCGGGGCGCCGCGGCGTCAGCGGAAAGCCCGTCGGCCGCTGCCAGCGAAGGGAGGAAGGGGAGGGCGAGCATCGCCCCCTTGGCGCGGAGGAAGGATCTTCGCGAGAGGTTCATCGGTGATTCACCGGCGGGGGGCTCTGAGGGGAGGCATCCACTCAGGGGGAGAGCATACCGGGGATTCCGGCGAGGGCCGCGATCGCGTCGGGGTGCGAAAACGCCGGACCGATCTCGGCGAACAAACGCCGGGGATCGACCCGCTTGTCGCCGCCACGGGCGTCGGCCGCGGGAGGGATCCAGTTCGGCGGCGGACTTCCGACGAGGTCGGCGAGCCGGGCGTAGAAATCGCGACGGCGCACCGGCCGGCCGTCGGAGACGACGTACAGGGGGCCGGGCCCGGCATGATCGGCGACGGCCATCACGACGGCGGCGGCATCGTCGACATGGATGAGGTTCAGCCAACTGTCAGGATCGGCCTCGAGGGGGCGGCTGGCGCGGAGGTCGTCGATCCGCGGCAGGCGGCCCGGACCGTAGATGCCGGCCAACCGCAGGACCGTGCCCCGGCCCTTGGGGTGACCGCCGAGCAGCGCCTCGGCTTCGAGGAGAACACGCCCCGCCTCACGGTCGGGGTGGGGGGGGGTGGCCTCGTCGACGCGTTGGCCATCGACGCGCCCCCACACGCCGGTCGAACTGACGAAGATCAGCCGGGGGTTTCCGGCGAGGGCATCGAGGAGACGACGCAGGCCGTCGACGTGGACCTCGCGATAGCTGCGTCCGGCGGTGCGATCGAATCCGACCGCCCAGACGACGGTGTCGACCTCGGGGAGCGCGGGCAGGGGGAGGGGAGCGGCAACGTCGGCGACGATCGGCTCCACGCCGGCTTCCGACAGCCGGGCGAGGCGTGACGGCGTCCGCACCAAGCCCCACACCCGGGATCCCGCGGCCAACCACCGCGACGCGAGCCGTTCGCCGAGGTAGCCACAGCCGACGATGAGGCGTCGGGGCGGCGCGGAACGCGAGTCATGCCGAGCAGCGTTCAATGGTCGAGGGCTCCTGGGCGTGACGGTGGGCCTTCGGCTTCGATGTCCCCGCCGGATCGGCGCGTGGTATTCGTCTCCATCCAGGCGGTGAGGATGATGTGTGCCGCGATCGAGTCGGCCCGGGCCTTCTTCTTCCCGCGGGAGAGTCCGAGCCCGGCGAGCATCCCGGCGGCCTCCACCGACGTGTAGCGTTCGTCCTGGAACGTCACCGGTCGGCCGGTCGTCTCCCCCAGCCAGCCGGCGAATTTTTCGACCTCGACCGACATCCGACTGTCGCTGCCGTCGGCGTGGACGGGGAGGCCGACGACGAAACCGACGATCGATTCCTCCGCCACGAGGCGCCGGAAGTAGGCTGCTTCCGCGGTCGGGTCGCCGGTCGGCTGGCGCATCGGCCACGGGCTGGCGATGATCCTTTCGGCGTCGCAGATCGCGATCCCCATCCGCTTGCGGCCATAGTCGACCGCGGCGACGCGGCCGGGGGGAATCGGCACGGTGATCGGGCGCCGGCCTGGGCTCATCGTCGTTCGGCAGTCGGTGGGGAGGCGCCGGCCGCGGCAGCCCCGAAACTCCCCTCCCGGAGGAATGCCGCCGTGGCCCGCTGGACCGCCGGATCGCGCATCATGAATGCGTGGCGAACCGGAAGGAGAAGGAAGTCGTCGGCACCGTCGAGTTTCGTCTCCTCGACGCGGACGACGGCGTCGTCATCCCCTTCGAGGAGCGGGCTGTAGCCCTGGGTGTCGCCGGTGCCGCCGGCGATGATTCCGAACGGGCAGGGGGGGACGACGATCGTGCGGGCGATCCGCGGCCAGTCGAGGACGAGATCTTTGGCGGCACCGGTCGAGAGCTTCGACAGGAGCCATACCTGCGACACCCTCCGTGCCAGATCGGAGCCCTGATTCGGCGCACCGAGCATCACCATCCGTTCGATCTTCTCGAGATCGGCAGCGGGGGCATCGGCCATCCACCGACGGACGACGATGTTGCCGAGACTGTGGCCGACGAGGCTGATCCGGTCGGCCTGCCGCAGCCCGGCGATCACGTCACCGAGCGCCCGGGCGTGGTCATCGACGCCGGCCCGTGGACTGGCGTAGCCGAAGGTCATCACGGTGGCATCGTTGTGCTCGCGGAGATACGTCGCCAGCGGACGCATCGATCCGCGCCCCTCTCCGAGACCGTGAAGGAGGATCACCGCCGGTCCGTCGACCGGAGGGATCTGCCCGGACGACTCGAGCGCCGCAAACCGCTCCCGACAGGCGGCGGCGGTTCCCTGGAGGATCACCCGATCGGCCGGGTCGAGCAGTCGGGAGGCGTCGCTTCCCGGGCGTCGTTGGACGCGCCACTCGTGCCGGACAAGCTCGTCGGACCACTCGAACGATTCCGCAGCGTGGCGAAGTCGTTCGCTGAAAGAATCCTCGCGGTGGTCTCGGTCGGACGCCTCGGCGGTCCCGCTCGTCGGTTCGTCACCGTGCAGCCGGCCGCTCATGAGCGGCGCGAGCAGCGCCGCGACGAAAAGCGGCCACAGTCCGCGCGAGCGGGGGCGGACGGCATCGGAAGAATCGCCTGCAGGCATTGCGAGCCTCCTGTCCGGCGGCGCGGGTTCTCGGGCGACCGGGGATGGCACGATCACAAGAACTCGTTCCACCCCCGCTTTTCGAGTTCGGCCACCACGCGGCGGACCGCCTCCTCGTGCGTCCGTGCGGCGACGAGCGTGGCATCGGGAGTATGTACGACAAGCATATCCTCGAGACCCATCGTGACGACCAAATGATCCTCACCGGAATGGACGATCGTCCGCATCGTCTCGATCCCGAGGTGCTTGCCGAGCACGGTGTTGCCGTCGGCATCACCCCCGCGTTGGCGGGCCACCGCCGACCAGCCACCGAGATCGTCCCACGTGAACGGCGCCTCGACGACCGCCACGTCGGTGGCATGTTCGAGGACGGCGTAGTCGATCGAGATCCCCTTGATGGCGGCGAACTCGGTGGCGAATACTCCCTCGCGGTCGGGGCCGTCCCAGGCGGCGGCGATCCGCTCGAGGTGGGCGAGGCAATCCGGTTGCTGGCGGCGGAGGGCCTCGATGATCGTCGCCGCCTTCCAGACGAAGATCCCGGCGTTCCACAGATAATTTCCCGCCGCGACGTACTCCCGTGCGACGTTCGCCGGAGGCTTCTCCTTGAACCGGGCGACGCGGTGGACCGGGGCGTTGGAGTGTTCTCCGGAGCCCGGCGTTGCCGACGGAATCGAGGCTCCTTCCTGGATGTAGCCAAAACCCTCGGCAGGGTAGGTCGGGCGGATGCCGAACGTGACGAGCCGGTCGGGCGCGGCTGCCACGAGCGCCTCGGCCTGACGGATCGCGGCGCGGAACGCCGGGGCGGGGGTGATGCAGTGGTCGGAGGGCATGACCGCCATGATCGCTTCGGGATCATGCCGCGAGACGAGGAGCGCTGCCAGACCGATGCAGGGGGCAGTGTCACGCTTGCACGGTTCCCCGACGAGCCCCGCCTCGGGCACCGCGGGAAGTTGCTGACGGACCGCCGGGAGAAGACGAGCCGACGTGACGATCATCAGCCGTTCGGGGGGCACGAGCCCGTCGAGCCGGGCGACGGTGTCCTCGAGGAGCGTGGTCGCCCCGGCGAGCGGAAGCAACTGCTTCGGAAGGGCGGCGCGGCTGGCGGGCCAGAATCGGGTGCCGGATCCTCCGGCCATGACGATCGCGTGGAGCATCGTGAAATCCTCTCGGGCAGAGGGCGGAGAATCCCTCCGTCCCGCGGTGGAATGTCGCCGGAAACGGGGGCAGCGGGCAACAGGGGTTTTGGCAGGTCGTCAGCCGCCGGCCCCGACCACCGTCGGCCGCGCGATCCGGGTGCCTGAGGGCAGGACCGCGGCGAGGTCGGCCTCGTCGAGAATCCACGGTGCCAATTCCACCCCGACCCCGTCCGCCACGGTCATTCCGGCTCTGTTGAGGAGACGGCGGGCGTGGGCATCGAGGGCGGCCTGAACGTGCGCCAGGGTGTCGGCAGCGGCCCCGGGGGGATTCTTGAGCGGCGCGAACCCCTCGGCAGGATCGATCTCCACCAGACACACACGCCGCGCCAGGGGCATCAAATCGAAGATGAAACGTTCGAACTTCACCGCGTTGGGGGTCGACGGACGTGTGCGGGCCCCCGTCCGGTCGATGAACGGCACGGCCTTGTGGGCGAGATGGAGCGGCAGCGGTCCGCTGGCGGCGGCCCGGCGGAGGAAGTCGAGGGCGAAGGCGTGAACGGCGATGCTCCCCGCATGGAACCGGAGCCGGTCGCCGGGGCCGCGCTCGGATGCCAACCGGGCGGGGAGATCGCTGTATTCGACGACGAACGTCCGCTTGCCGTCGCTGGCGACGACCCCGACGCGTTCCCCGGGTTCGCGCTTGTGGACCACCTGCGTCGAGAACTCGGCGTCGTGGAGGAGATGCCAGCCGAGGAACTCGGGGTGAAGCGGCATCGTGAGGGGATTGTCGACCTGGAATGTCGTCACGTG
>Ga0208086_1000409_pt1 | contig 12870 bp, 13 predicted proteins | sample LakMenEpi06Jul10_FD_150675 | JGI IMG/M metagenome (GOLD analysis project Ga0208086, IMG submission 150675) | Freshwater microbial communities from Lake Mendota, WI - 06JUL2010 deep hole epilimnion (SPAdes) | ecosystem: Environmental > Aquatic > Freshwater > Lake > Epilimnion/Euphotic zone ...
CTACTACTACTACTACTACTACTACTACTACTACTACTACTACTACTACTACTATTACTACTACTACTACTACTACTACTACTACTACTACTACTACTAATATTACTACTACTATGTGTTTTCAGTAATTTACGCGGGACTTGTTCGAAGGTGTCCTCGACTTTACGCTTCAAAGGCTTGGTACCTTGTTGGGTGGGTTTGTAAAAAGACGTGTTTGTGTTTCCCATGTTTTAGGCGACTTTTGTGTGTCAAACAAGTCGGCTTTTCTAATTGCGTTTGGAAAATCTTGTTGGCCTTTTCAACGAACAAACGTCTCTTATAAAAGCCTAGGTGAAAAGAAAAAGCATCAAAGAAAAAAAAAGATAGGTTGCTCGCGGTTGCTTGCTACTCGCTTTTTTCATCATGTCTTCCAATGTTGACACCATCGACTTGTCGCCCGCGTCACGCTCGGCGTCCTACTTGCCGGTCGTCGCACTCGGCCTTGCTATCATCGCCTTGGTGGTTGTGCTGTGGTTGTACTCACAGTACCGAAAGTTTGTTGCAAGCCAGCTCTTGACGAACCACCGCTTCCACAACGACGTGACGATTGCCCACTCTGCGCTGAAAGACCAAAGTGCAGGCCTCAACGCTTTGAGAGCCAAGTGCGACCAGTTCTCTTGCATCACCGAGACCTCGGCAAGCAACTCGGCAAGCAACTCGGCAAGCAACTCAACAAGTACCACTCCGGCGTTGACGCCAAGCTCCTCGGGTACCGCACCGTCCAACGAAAAACCAGCCGGTTCTTCGGGTACTACGACTTCAAGCACGTTGCATGGCACCTCGGCTTCAAGCTCGTCGGCTCCTTCAAGTTCACCAACTCCAACGACCTCGCAAGGCCAGGACGACGACGACGACGACGACGACGACCTTGTGTCTCCGGTTGCCGTTCGGCCGGCGAGCGGCACGTCATAAGAAAGGTGTTTGTTTGTAAACCTTAGCATCTTCGTTGTACAACACTCGGTAAACATGTGAGTTAGTTGCAAGGTTTTTGGCAAGTTAGTTAGTTAGTTTGGACTTGGATTGGTTTGCATTGGTTTGGATAAAAGCATGGCGTCGTTCGTGTCGAAGCAAAAACGGTTGTCAGAACTGGCTGTATTTTCACTCAAGAAAAAAGATGCCTCGTACTTGGCGCCCAAACCGTACGCCATGTTGCTGGATGTCGTCGAGTACTTGGAGGATCCTGACTGGGTGCAGACTTTTTTGGTGGACTTGGTGGCTGGCAAGCCGTGCCGTCTTCGGACGATCTATGCGTACTTTACCAACATTGCACCCAAGCCGCAATACGCTAGTCTTGCCAACTACGTGTACAACAACCGCAAGTTTAATGCCTACGCGCTGTACGAGCAGTCCATCGCTTTTGACCGGCGCAAGCACAACGACGTCTTTGCCCGCAACACGTTCTTCCAGATAAAGCACAAAGGATCGCTCTTGCCGGCCCAAGTCGCACAAATACGCTTCTTTGTCATGTTTTCCCAAAACGGCTTGTTTGACTTCTTCAAGTCGGTCCTGCCTCAAATCTTGCAAGTCATGGACCAAGAAAAACCTGTCCTACTCGTCAAAGTTGACACCATATTGAACAACACCTTGATCCACTCCGACGTTTCCGAAACCACCGAACCCGACCTTGTCGACGACGACTACTTTGTCCTCAACTAACAATTTGTAAATACTAAACCTCCATGCACACTCTAAACATACAAGATGGCAATCTCGTAGATTTTAAAAATATTTATACTTTCAACAAAACGTAGTAGTAGGAGTAGTAGTAATAATCAAAGGAGTAGGAGTAGTAGTGCTAGTACGCGCAAGTAACATCCATCGTAAGCAAATGTTGCTTGGCTTGCATAGGTTTGCGGGCTTTGAGCAGACCAAGGACGTTTTGCCAGTTTGTCTTTGCAAGTCTAGAGTGCTCGGACGTTATGCCGTCGTAGACCTCGATGATCCTGGACACATCTTTGGCGGCGTAGTGAAAGTGCTTCAACACAAAGAGCATGTACTCGTGCGAGACGCGCAAATTGCCCGACTTGTCTTTTTCAAATGCTTCAAAGTTGCGTTCAAGCTGGTACAAGTCATTATCTAGAACCATGACGCCAAGCTGGTCGTCGCGCACGTACTTTGAGACGACTTCACCGCCTAGTTTACACTCGACTGAAAGCGGCAAGCCTTTTGTCAGATACACACTCTTGCCAAACCTGTCATAATGACTGAATTCCAAATGATTACTTGTTGCACTAGTGTTGGTAGCAGGGGTGGTTGACGCCATGTTTTGCAACCACACAAGTCTTTTAACAAGTTTGTCAACAAGTTTTTCAACAAATTTTTTAACAAACTTTTTGGTACGCTATAACCTTTTTTGTGTTACTTATCTCAAAAATTATATATGAACGCAAGTTGTGATGCTCTACCTTGTTGCTTTGTGGCATTGCCATCCACACGTTGATGGATGTTTAACACGTTACTACCAATTTGGTAGTGTTACTAGTTTGGTTGCTTGTTTTTTTGTCGGAGCAACCAGCGACGTCGCGACTTTTTACTCGGTGTGGTCGTCATGTTTGCTTTTTTGCATGGAACTGTTTCTTTGATCCTCCTCACAGTGTGCTTCCAAATAATGTCATCAAACCACCATACGCTTGAACATGATGCCAGTTTTTCTTGCAGTAAACTAGGCTCCATGACGATCGACACGCGCTCGCCGTGGGCTCCATACTCAAAGTACGCCGTGTAGTGGTCTTGGCTGCTCTCGGGTTTACCACGATCATGTGCCCACTCTGTGTAGCACTTTACCGCGCTTGACATGTCATCAAACGTTTCAGACCACGCGAGACTTCCCATGTGGTCACCAACAACTGCGTAGGCCATGCTTGCAAGTCCTTTTGAACGTGCTTTAAATAAGTAAGTTTAGCTTTTAAGCTTTTTGCTCTACTAAGCTTGAAGGCACTACGGAATGTAAACTACATTTATATGAGCAAACACTATAAACTTTTATAACAAGTCAAGTACGGTTTGGAATGTTGCTTGGTGGCTTTTGCTTTCTTTCGGAGCATCAACCGGCGCCTCGACTTGTTGCTTTGTTGTTTGATCCTCACCACATGGTCCCAGATGATGCTTATTCGACCCCAATCGTTTGTGGATGCCAGTTTTTTTTCCAGTACGTAAGGCTCCGCGACGATCGATACGCTCTCGCCGTGGGCGCCGTACAAAAAGTAGCACGACCAGTAGTCTTCGCTTATGCTTTCCGGCGTGCCGCGGTCTTCTACCCACTCCTTGTAACACTTTTGTGCACTCTTCAAGTCGTCAAACACGTCGGACCACTCTAAAAACCCATCGTCGTCTCCAAGAACAGCGTACGGCATACTTGCGTCTACTTTGCCTACTTTGTAGTCTTCCAAGTCGTCGTGCTTTGCTTGTTAAAAGTTTAAGTCAAGTTTGAAACACTCGCTTGTAACAATTCTCATATGACACAACGTGAGACTTACCACGATGTACGTCTTCGGGGTCTAGTATCCTAGCTTCGGCTTGCACAATAGGGTTTGCAATTAATCAATCATCTTCATTTGTTTGGCTTGGTTGTTGCCGAGGCTTCGTTGCGCGCTTTGAGGTCTTGGATGCATGATGGCAGCACAGGAAAGACGCGCCGGCTCTGCCTGGTATCGCTGCATGAACAAGTCGCATGTTTCGATGACTTCTTCTTTGGTCATCTCACCTTGCGCCAAACAGTTTTCAAACTTACAAGTCCGTCTTTGAACTCACCATCACACTCAAGACCAGAAGAATGAAGAATACGCTTCGATCTTGGGAGTCGTTGTGGTGACACGAGCCTTGGAAGCCGCGGGTTTGTTGTTGGTTGCCATGCGAAGAATTTGTATAAACCATATTGGTTTTTTGGACTTGTGTCAAGACATGCAAGGCTAGTATTAGGGCTAGTATCAGGACCCGCAAGGGTTGTCTTGGTCGGCGGCCGCGTCTTGTTGTCCGAGGTCGATCGAGGTGGTGTTTTGTTTTTGGGTGCGTATTGCAAGGTATACACCAAGGCCGGCGAGGCCCAGCATGAATACTAAAAGCGCGCAAAAGACAGACCATGTTGTTAGTTTGGAGAGTCGTTTTGAGGAGGCAAGGCAAATCCAGAGTGTGCCGAGCATGCTTGCCGCAAAGCACCAAGCGGCGACGCCTAGGTAGGCCAAGTCGGTCGGGCAAGTCGTCATGTCGCTTAAACTAGTAGTCACTGCAAAGCTGGTCAAGTTGGGGCAGAAGGAGCAGACGCCCTCGGAGGTGCAGGTCGCCGTGTTTTTTACCTTTGCGTCTTTGAAGCATTGTTGGTTGGCAACGTCGCACTGGCAGAACCTGACTTGGCCGCACATGTTGTCGGACAAGACGACTTTGTTTGACAGACGGTCGACGCAGCTGGCCGAGGCGGACTCGTCGAGGTCGACTTTGGCGCACGAGCGTTGGCCAGACAAGGCGTACACTAAGAGCACGGAAACTACTCCTATTACCAAGCAAAGCGCCGCAAGACCAAGGATGACTTTGACGTTGGTTATTTTGCGCTTGTTGTAGACACACCACGCAAGGATGCCGACTATGGGAGCCAGAAAGAGCACAATGCTGGCAGCCAAAACTTTGTAGTTGAGTTTAAAGACGTCGTTGTCGAACTGTCCTTCTGGCTTGATGCCCTGTAAGTTGCAGACCGAGACGATCTTGTAAGCATCGGTAAGCCCCGAAAAGTCTTGTGTCGGCGATGTCGGTGAAGCTTTTCCGCTGTACAGCGTGTACCATAGCGACGGGTGTGTGACTTTCATGGTTACAAGGGCTTGTTCTAGCTGGTCGCAGGCTTGGACGTAAGGTGGGTTGGGAAAGTCTTGGCAGGCAAATGCAAATGCGCGAGACACCTGGTTGCCAGCCCTCTTGGTGTTGTATGCACGGGGGTAAGAGTCGGACGCCAAGCAAGAACACGTGCTCAAAGCGTTGTTGACAAACGCATTGACTTGCGGTGTTGGGTCAGGCGTAAGTCCGGCTATCCAAACGGAGTAGTCGCAGAGACAGTGTGTAGAATCTGCACATAGAGTCGACAAGCACGTCGAGGTCTTGGAGTTGGAAGCCAAGCAGTCTTTGACGGTGGTTGAAGGGAGCAAGCTAGCTAGGATTGTTGGCGCAAAGACGGACAGTTTGGTCAGCACGCCGCCCAACTTGGACTTGGACGTTGTGTAGATTTGGGGCCAGGCTTGGTCGAGCCCGAAGGTAGTAGAGTTGCCCAGCATGTAGAACACGCTTCCAACACACAGGTCGGTGACCTGGGCGGTGTAAGCATAGCTGGCAACATACGTTCGTGGCGGCGACAAAGTTTTGGCAGAGTTCAAGACGAAGTTCTTGCTGGGAACTTGAGTGGCGCCCGACAAGACGAGCGGGCTCTCTGTGTAAGACAGGTTATTGGTCAAGATGGTAAAGCTATTAGTAAGCATGTTTGAGTCGATGCCCATCACGTTGGCCGCCTCCAAATCGCTGGGCCCGGGTGAAATGTCTTGAAAGAAGCTCCGTAACATAACAGCAAGCAAAGCGTCCATGGAGTAAGAGGCCAACATCAACAGGTATCCTTGGAGGTGGGCGTGCATGGCAGGGTGCATCCAGAGCGTCACGTAAAGCTTTTCGTTGATTCCATCCCATGAAAACACAGGATAAGACAAGTAGGCGCTCGTATGGTTTTGCAGCTCGGCCAGCCAGGCCGTGACTTCGTCTTGTGGCGAACTTTTGCTTTCATTTGTCAAGTTGAACAAAGTAGGCGTATTTGCGTTTTTGGTGTTGACTTTTTGCATGTAAAAGTACAAGTGTTTCAATAAGTCGGGCGCTGAGTAAGGTCCAGATTTGGTGTAGACTTGGTTGACGCCGAAGTAAGGCATGCGTTGCTGGTTCAGGTTGTCACCCAAGGCAAAGCCGTACATCAAGGAATACGCAATAGTCGTTACAAACTCGACCATCATGACGCCTCTCTCAAACGCCTTGACGAAGAGCAAGTTGCACATTTGCGACTTGAAGTCCGGTGTGTTTTGCGTCATCACATTCAGCGCTTGATCGTTGAAGTTTGTAATGCTCGTATATTCCAACGGTATGATAGTCGGGACATAAACAGAAAAAGGTGGTATCGAGGTGCCAGTCTTGGACTTTCCAAGATTGGAGTTGGTAGCTTGGTTGGGATTCAAGCCGGTAGGGTCAAGCAAGTTTGGGTTGTAAAAAACGACGCGCACGACGATGTCGGTTTCGTAGAGGTTTGTCTTGCCGACTCGCCGCACCGTTTGCATGTCGGGCCAGTTTGTAAAGTCAGAGTCGGAAGTGAAAGTGTCGAGAATGTAAACAGGACTTTGGGTCGTGTTGTACGTTGAACCAGCATTTTGCCCTCCGAGATGACGTGTGACGCCAAAGTGCCAGTTACCAGCTTGGTCAGGCAGTACGGCCCCAAGATGAGAAAATACGTCGGTCGACAAGTCGACGACTTCGGGAGACGCTTTGAGGGAGCTCAGGTTTGCCGGCAAGGTTGGTAGAATACCGGGAAACCTCCCGATGATGTTGAACGACTTCAAGTAGGTCGCGCTACCATATTTTACAGTTTGGGCAAAGTTGATGTTTGGAGGAGAACTCGGAAGTTGGATGTTGAGAAAAAGTCCTCTTGTGGCATTCCCAGTGTAGTCCATCATGTATTTACAAGACGGTGGCTTCGGTTCGGTGAGGGAAACGTGGGTCATTTTGGGAAACGCACTCATTACTATGGGGCGATTGCTACCAAAGTCCTGGAATTGGTTGGCACAGTAGATCACAGAGTGATCGGACAGGTATTGGTTAACACACGTAACTGGATCACCGCAACTCGACGAGCCGTTTTTATAGTAAGGGCGTGTGAGACCGTCTCTAAAGTTTGCGTAAAGAACGAGCTCTACGCCTAAGTTTGAGTTTGGGCATTGCTTACCTACCAAGTTTGTACATGTTGCTGTTCCATCACTGGCATAATAGGTTGAACCTGCGCTGGTAAAGTAAGCACCGTACACGTCTAGTGTGAGGTTTTCTCTCGTATATATTTTGTCGTTGGGGTTCACAAGCTTAAACGTGTCGTATGAATTAAAATTACCGTTGTAAAAAGGTGAGTCAGCTTTACCGCACGAACAGGACGTGTAGCCAGAAGCCTGGTTTGCCGGCGATACCGTGGTATTAAGCTTGTTTATTGTGAGAACTTTGTTGAAGGTATTGGCAGGGCACGTACCTGAGTAAAAGAATTGAAACGGATTTTGAACACTGGTTGTTGCAAACGACGTGTCGGCGTCAGGAGTCTGGATTTGTGTCGCGTCGGGTGTTTCCGTTTGGTACTGCACGGACAAGGTCAAGATGTCGAAAGTTTGGCTGAAAAAATTGGGATCTGGGCAATATTGGCCTGTACAATACCAAGAAAAATCGCACTTACCTTTGAATTGTGGCGTGAACGTGTCTTTACAAGTCTTTGCGTAACTTGCACTTCCATGTGGGTCTTGGCTTGAAAAAGAATACGACAAAAAAGACGAAGAAGAAGACGACTTTGTTAATGTGCTGGAAGGGAGGGTGTTGACGAGCACCGAAGGCAAGGACGTGTTGACAGTTGCGGACGGTGAAGACGTGTCGTTGCTTGCTAAAAAAACACCATTCAGGTTTGGCCATGACGTGTCTTGCGCGTAGGTTTCGTTAAGCGACGCGTCGGCACCTCCTGATGAAGGGTAATTACTTGTGCCTTGGCTGCAAGTCCCGAACACGTTACTGCACTCCGGGTCTTGAGGAGCTGGACAAGTAGTACTCATGATGCTTGTCTAAAGAAGTTTTAATGTGCTTGCACAACTCTTCATGCCCTAAAATTCATGACCTTTTTATTAAGAGACTCAAGATTTGGCGTAGCGTTTATGTTGAAATCTACCAGATGGAGGTTGAAACGTTTATATATGCAAGTTTGAGAAAAAAGAGATCGTGTATTGAAAACCCAAACTTGCGTCGTGTGTGGCAAGTCTAATTGTTTGGTGTATCCAAAGTAACAAACTAGGACAACTTAACGTTTAGTATCCCCAAAATGCCGAAGCGCCTTGCAACAACGTCTAACAAGGCAAGACCAAGCGCTTCAAATTTCAAGGTCAACACGAAGCGCAAGTTTGGCGCAAAGACGTTTGAGGTAAAGACTCGTAAAGCACCAAACTCGGTGACAAGAATCAAGTACTGGGCGGTGTGCAAGCCGTCAAGTTCATTTAGACGCAAGTTGGTGTTGTCGAAGCGCAAGCCGGGCAAGCACCGCAACTTGCTAAAAGGTGGCGGTGAAGGCGAGGTGATACAAGCTCTTCGAGACGTCCCTTATGATGGCCAATTGGAACGTGTGTGTCAAGTAGACAAAATCGAAAACTACATAGACCAGCTAAAAGAGCGTGCCGAAAGTCTTGCAAAGTTATTGAATCAAAATTACGCACAAAATGTTGACGATTTCTTCAACAAATTTTATGACATGGTGACATTTTGCACGCGAAACGGCGTCAACAAGTTTGCCAACATTGCTACCGGCCAAGCCTTTGAGACCATTCGAGCAATCATAAACTATTACTCGAAACAAGTCACAAGAAAAAAACAACTCGACGTTCAGTACTTAAAATTCCTTCGCGTGTATGTGCCCTACCATGAAGACGACAATGTTTACCAAGCAATCCGGGCATTCACCGGCTTGCCGCTCGACAGAGTATTGCGCAGCGGTGTAAGGGTGTCTACCAATACAACTTTCAAAGACCTCCAACCAAAAGTCGACGAAAGATTTACTGTAAGTATTTGGCACGAAACGAAAAAGTAGATGTCGCAAAAAAGATGATCTTGTTGCTTTAATTTTTACTTGTTCTTTTGTGAAAAGCTCAGTAGTCCCCAAGGACCAGAGCGTCGACCAAGTTGCCGTCTTTGTCCGACACGATGGTGTTTGTGACATCCCAGACGTTGAGCCGTGCGATGGCTGTTCGCATAAGTCCAACTGGGCCTTCCGAGCACCGACCGTCGATGTGTTCTTTTTTGGTGACTACTGTGCACGTTTGCAATAGACGTTCCGGCAAGCAGGTCAACACGACGTCGTAGAGAGCAATCCCATCTTTGTCGTCAAGAATGTTTTGCGCCAAGTCGACAATCACAAAGTCGTCCGACGTCAAGCGACATGCTCTTGCGGATAGCTTGGATACCACCCTTTTTGACAAACACTTCGTGCCTCCCAAAGTCCGGGTCGGTTGGGTTGACCAACATCCGCACCAAAACGTGCTTGTTGGGATTAAAGTAAAGAGGAAAAAAGTGCGTCGTAAACTTTTGTTGAGTAGCCACAAACTTAGTCGTCCAGCCTTGCGACTCTTCAAACCACAAAGTGCCTTCACCAAAGCGCCTCGACTCTATGCGAGCTTGCTTCAAAATCATTTCAGGTGTTGCATGCGCTTGAACAATCACCAAGACTCGAAACAAAGCTCCAAAGTGCCGGCTCCTAAAAGTTACCATTACAACGGTCACAAAATGCATGTTGTGCAATCTTCTCTGAAAAGTTTCGAACAACTCTACAATGCTTGTTCTCCAAGTTGTGTCTCCATTCTAAGTTTTAAACCACGACCCAAAGCCGTAACCCACGACCAACTCTATCGACAAGCGTCATATAAACTTACCATATATATTAGCAACAACGCGTCATGCAACCTAAAACTCTTTGACTAGCCGACTAAACTCGTAGGCTAAATTCTAGACTACACTCTTCAACTACAATACTACAATCTTGGATTAAGCTTTACCAAGCTTGACTTTGTGTTTACTTGATGAATTCCCCAAGCAGTGCCGTGCCGTACGCCCACCGGTCTTCATACATGGCCAGCCGACGCTTGAAAGTCTTGTCCCAAAAGTACGGCTTGAAAAGATGGCATTGGCTTGTTATCATCTTGTTCATGAAGGTGATGTTGCCGCAACGACTCGCAGTGCTGAAATTGCGCTTCTCACGGTGCGTCCAAAACGTGGTTCCGTACGACATCATGTACTGGTCAATCTGTGCGCGAGTCCACTTGAAGTTGGCGAGCTTGTATTCTTTGCCAGTATAGTAAGTGCCACACAGCCCTATTTCGTTATGCAATTCAAGCACGGTCTTCGCCTTGTGCGGTTTGGACATGACGCACAAAACACGAAACTCGGTGGAAGAAGCTTCACGCAAGTCAAGTAACCATTTCCTGACTTCTTCCTGGTTGTAGTTTTCGAAAGCTGTGTCAAACGAGTCCAAAACCAAAACTACTTGAAAGTCCGGGTTTTCAGCCAGTTGGGTAGAAAGATCGGCAATACTCTTCACGTTAAGGTCTTTCAGCACACCGTTCAGTGACGAGCTTTTGTAGTCATCAACATAAAAAACCTTGCGCGTCTTGGGAGAGATTTGTTGCCAAGCTTGACATACTTTCCACACGTAGGTCGTTTTGCCTGCTCCGGGAGGTGCCCAAAGGACGTTCATTGTCTTGACCTTGGTAGTCAACACCTTTTCAAGGTGGGTTTCAAACTCTTCATGATCAACAAACCCTGTCACCCGTTGAGGTGAAAAATCCTTGAAAGGCTTCACCAACTCGTGTACGAGTCTGGGATGCAACAACACCTCTAACGCGGGAGGTGGTGGAGGTACCGGAGGTGCCAGAGCAACTGCCTTTTCGTCCATGTTGTAAGCATACAAACCTAGCCCACTTACTACTAGTGTACCTGTCAACGCGACCAGCGACTTACCAACCGCGTTGGTAGGCGCGGTCTGGCTCGTAAAAAACCTTGGTCTACCTACTTTGGTGACCACCCGACGAAGCCGGCCGAGCATCTTTGTCAACTTTAAGTAAGTAAGCCAAGCCAAACCCCAAACTCTAAGTAAGTAAGCCAAGCAACAAAGCCAATCCGGCCTAAAGTCCGAAAAACAAACCAACAAAGGACAAAGGTACTTGATAACTAAAACCATCTACGAGCATATGTTTTAATGGTTTACACATATATGTGTTGACACACGCAACAAAAATTACCGATACTAACATCGTAACAAGTAAAAAGTTATGTTGGTTGGCTTAAAAGCAAAACTCGTGTTGCTCTTCGTCGCCACAAACCGTGAATTAGCACGTGCCAAACAACGAAACTTGGTCGGTTTTACTTTTTACTACTTGCTGTTTGGTAAGTTAACGCACAATGTCAAAACATTCACGTAGCTTGCACACACCCCCTGGGTTGCTTCGCCAATGGCGGCACGAAGACTAGCGTCTTGTGTGAATACCGGCTTCGTCGCAGGGGTTAGTAGCCGTCGACTACCTTCGGCGACATGACAGTGAAGACATGCGTCTCGTCTGGGTTGAGTTTCAAACTTGAAAATGGGTGATTGCTGTAAATGTCTGCGACACCTCGCTTTTTGTATTCGATTCGAGTGATGCAAACTGGCCAATGGGTCTGTAACGTTGCCCACATCCTCTCATCTGGACTCACGTTGAACGTTTCCGTGCGTACGACACCATCAACATTGCCCGTAAGTTCAACTTTGATTGGCGTTGCTCGACCAGCTTCGTGTTCATAGGCATGACTAAACAATGCCCACAAAATGGCATATGCGTTCATCATTGAGCTGCCTGTTCTACCTTCCAAAAAATACCTTGAAACTTCTAAATTAAAGTCGTCAAACAAATATTTATTAATCGCACTGATCTTTTCGTCATGGTCAAGCTCTTTGTCTTTCAGAATGTCATGTATCGCACTAGATGAAAGCTCGATCCACATGTGAGTTTTCAAGGAGCATTGATCGTGCAGGCGTTCCATCAAAGCTGAATTCCCATTCGCAATGTCTTTTACAACAGAGTCAAGGTAGGCGTTCCCGCCACCACGCAGACGAGGTTTTGACAAGCGACGCTTCGTCTTCTTCTTGAGCTTTGATTTTGTGCTCGGCTTGGCACTCGGCTTGGCAAGCGGCTTCACGCTTTTCTTGGGACGCTTCAGAGGTACGCGCGCCCAGTACTTGACTCTGCGATTCGAATGCGGGTTTGCTTTTTTCGTCTTGACGACGTACCCCGTGTGTTTGGTGCCAACTTTGCAATCAGCTGCGCGCGGACGCATTTTCAAAAGACTTTAATACGATACACAAACGCGTTATTTTATATACTATGGCATAAATTGTTTCAAACTTCCAAAATAGATTGTTTCAAACTTCCAAAATAGACTTTGTTACTTGTGACTTATTTCGGTGTATATTAGATCTTGAAATTACTGTAACAAGTCAACCTGACCTCATCATTGTGACATGTTTAGGCATACTCTATGCTGCTAGACTTTGCTGTGCTTGCTTAAAACCAAAAGTCGTCTTGCTCTTCGTCGTCGCTATCGTGGTCTTCGTGCATGCTCTTTGCGCGCTTAGAGTGTTGGTGCTCGTCTTGCTCGTCTTGCTCAGCAAGCTTGCGCTTGGCCTTTGCACTTTGAGCGACAAACGTCTCTTCACTAAAGATTTGCATGTTTGTGTCGCGTGCACAGAGTCGGAGCATAGTTGTAGTGTTGAGAGGAATGTCGAGCACGACGCGCGCAGTGGTGCCTGGCACGAGCTCGGCGCCTTGCGAGTCGACCGAAAAGGTTTGCTTGCTAGCCCAGCGCGTCGTAAAAGTCAACTGGTCGGTTGGGCCTGAAAAGACGTCGAGTACACACGACTCGGCATCGAGCTCCACCGGCAAATAAACTTCAAGGTCAACTTGCTTGGTTTGCCCGGCTTGCTCGGTACTTTGCTCGGCTTGACTTTGCTCGGCTTGACTTTGCTCGGCTTGACTTTGCTTGTCCTGGCACGACACGACGCGC
>Ga0208086_1000410_pt1 | contig 12846 bp, 13 predicted proteins | sample LakMenEpi06Jul10_FD_150675 | JGI IMG/M metagenome (GOLD analysis project Ga0208086, IMG submission 150675) | Freshwater microbial communities from Lake Mendota, WI - 06JUL2010 deep hole epilimnion (SPAdes) | ecosystem: Environmental > Aquatic > Freshwater > Lake > Epilimnion/Euphotic zone ...
AGGACAATCCACACTTGGAGCGGGGAAACCCCTCCGGAAGGCACTCAAATCATCCTTGCGGATGACACCTACACCTCTGGTCAGACCCTAAAGAGCCTTGAAAATGTGGTTGGCAAACCCGTTTCGGTTGCTACAATTGCCTACAGCATCTCTGGAACCGGATATGATCTCACACCACAAAAGGAACAAAAACTCCTTGCCAAGGCCGGGATTACTTTAGAAGAATTCACCCAACTCTATGGACAAACCCCTGCAGAATCTCTCACTGACGCCCAAGTCAACCAGTACCTCCGATCCGGAAAACCCGGAAGGGAGGGACTCCTTGCTAGGTTCCCTCAACGAGGAGGCACAGAGGATCTTCCAGAGGTTGGACGAGTTGCATCAGAACCAATCCCTCTAGAGCAGTTAAATCAATATGATGGCATCAACTTCATGCCATCGACGCAGAGGGATGAGGGTTTTAAGAGGGAGTTAAATCTCATTTTCCCTCGTGGCCCCAAGTCACTTGCTTTATTTGCTGGCGGTGGTCTCCATGCCGCGGGACTTGAAGGGTTGATCCAGAACACTCATGCCGTTGAATATAATCCTCAAATTGCTGCCGCCTATGCCGCGGCATTTGGTGATCATGTCACCGTGGGAGATGTTACCCAAGTTGACTTCAATCAATTTAAAGATTCCGATTACATCCACGCATCTCCGGTTTGTAAAAACTACTCGGCACTTAAAGCAACCACCCAAGGGGGTATAGAGTCTGATTTAGACATCCGTAGCGCAAATGCCATCGCTAATGGCATTGATCTTATCACCCCAAATTATTTTACCCTTGAGAATGTCAAGGAGTATGCAACTGGCAAGGATCAGAAGGCACTAGACATCATCAAGGCAACCCTTGATCGTCTTGGATATACCTTTGACGAGGGTATCTACAATGCCCATGAGTACGGAGCACCGACCGACCGCAAGCGCTACCTACTCCGTGCCATCATGGATGGTGAGTTGCCGGAACCTGTCAAAGTAAAGGGCCCATCCTGGTACGAGGTTGTTCAAGACATCATTGAGGATCTTCCGGATGCACCAATTAGGGGTAAGAAGGATCCGGAGAACAACTATCTCATCTCCACCCTACGAGCAGACGGCATCGATCCTTTCAATGTTCCGGAACCCATCCTCTTCCCGGGTGGGGGACTCCGCGGTGTCTTTGATTATCGCATGGCCAATGAGCCCGCCTTCACATTTAAAGCAACACCTGCGAATGTTGACCGCATTCTTCTCCCAGGGGGAATCTTCAAACGAGTCACAGCAAGGGCAAAGGCTCGCATGTCCGGACTTCCTGACTCATTCCCACTCCCACTTGACCAAAACCTCGGCATCAAGATCATTGGAAACGGCATCCCACGGGATCTTGTACGCAATGTCTTTGGTCCCATGTTTGAGGGATACCAGGGTCCACAATTCATGCCTGCAAGGGATTCTGGTTACATGGAAGCGTATGCCAAGGGTGACACGGAAGCGGAGAGGGAGATCATCCACCAGACAGCAAGGGATGCTGGGTACAATATCTTTGGTTACAAGGCAATGATCGGTGATAAACCTCACATGATGGGGAATGTGCCAGAACAAGAAATGACTTTCATGGCACAAGAAAGAAGGGTTGCTGGGATGTTCACAGAGGGAGGACAAAAACCAATCCGTGAGGTTGCCACGAATGCCTCTAACCTTTTTGATGCGGCTAATCCGGAGCACTTTTCCAAGTTTGAAGAATGGTTCCGTGACTTTGGTTTGGATAGGTACAACCAAGAGTATTTTGAAGTCATTGAGGGAGGTAAGGAAGGTCCCCATGGTCGTTTTACTTGGGATGACTTGGATTCCTTGCTATCGTTTGCTAAAGACAAGAACTATGCCATTCTTGAAATGCCCTCCATTACTAGGTGGATGCAAGAATCCGGATATGATGGGTTTTATGTCCGTGAGGATGGGCAAGGAAGCAGCACTCCGGATAACATTGCCGTCTTTGATCCCACCAAGATCAAGTCCATCGAACCGGAGACAACTACAATCTCTGGTCAGGTCATCCCTCCATCAAAGAGGTTTGATGTCACTCAAGCGAACATCAACTTCATGCCTTCTGCCAAGAGGGGTGAGGAAGAGTTTTCACCACTTACCAAAAAACAAATTGGAATGCTTCAAGACCATGTGATGACAAACATGTCTTGGGATACCGCAGCAATGTCGAAATTGGCTGATCGAGCACTTCCAGAACCAATGGATCTCTGGAGACTAGGTTTCCAGAAACATGAGGACGTGAAAGAGGGTTCCATTGTTGAATTGGCAAACGAATCTACCGGTCCTAGTTTTTCTTCCTTTAGTGAGAACAACCTAGAGACAGATGTGGAAGCACAAAGGGCAATTTGGGAACCTCTAGGAAACGAGTCCTTGGAAGACCTTCCAATCACATACAAAATCAAGGGAGCAACTAAGGGTTTTAGAATTCCATATGATAAGATTTTTGAAGGCATGGAAGATCGTTCCCTAGTGGATCAAAAAGAAGTCCTAGTTTCCGGTAAATACAAGGTGGATAAGATCACCGAACAAGGTGACCGCACATTGGTTGAACTTTCAGAGGTTCCAAAATCCACAAAGACGGATGCCACGGTTTACTTCATGCCTGCTGCCAAGAGGGGTGAGGACATGGAAACCGCATACCGAAATGTCACCAAACGCACCCCAGAGGTAGTTGATGCAGTTAAGAAGTACCAGAAGGGTGAGATTGACCAGAAAGACTTATTCAAGGTCATCCGAAAGTACATGCCCTACCGTCAGATGGATGAGGTTCCAAAACCCGCTACGAGGGAGGAGATGGAGATGGCACTAAATGAGGACAAAGTTGCAGATATTGGTAAAGCAAATGAGAATCTCAAGGATGGAGACTTGGTAGGACTCCGATTAGACATCCCGGCATACAAGGACTATGGGGTTTGGGTTGCATCTGTCCATGATGCCAAGGAACAAAAACTCGGTAGGATCAAGGGATACGAATCCGTTGCCATCGCCAATGATGTTGAGTTTGTCACCAACCCATCGGTGTCCATGGACATTGCGACTGGGGAGAAGAACAAGACTTCATATGCTCGTATGGTAGGAAAGTGGGAGGCAACTACTCCGGAGGCAGCAAGGAAGGAAGCAGAGGCAGCAATGAGTGACCCCACCTACATTCAGGTCGGCATGAATCCATTTAAGAACTCATGGTTTTATGATCGCAAGACTGGGAACCCAGTGGTCAATGCGGATCGAGTCATTCAGATCGGTGGTCTCGTGATGGCAAAGAACCCAGTGTTCACATCTCCACAGGATCCTCGTTTCATGACCAAGTATGGAGTTCAGTTCATGCCGAAGAGTGAGCAACCCACGGTAGATAATGAGGGGTTCACATTCCCTAAAGATAAATCTAAACCATTCAAGTTCACAAAACAAATGATGGCAAACTTCATGCCTGCACCAGGCGTGAATCTTGAAGACCATCAAGACCAACCAATTATTGCCCTCCCTTGTGACCGTATGGGTATTGGAGAACTCTATGTGGGTCCAACAGGAGCAAAACAACAATTGAGTGTCAAAGGACAAGGTGGTCCTGGGTTCATTTATCTTCAAGATACTGGAATTTGGGCATTCACCACTGAAGATACGGCAGATCGTTTCATGCTCCGAGCAAATCAAGAAATGGAAAAACAAGGAACGGATAGTCTTCTTGTTGCTCCTACCCTTCAAAGTCCTATCAATCATCTCAAGAATCCAACCGGACAGAAGGGATATGTGGAAAGTATGGAGGCAGCGGTTAAGGCAAAAATCTTAACCAAAAGGGATCTTGACGCACAAATAAAGTCGATTAGCGACGCAATTACCAAAAGTACTGCGGCAAGTCTTTCCAAACCCACAAAAGAGAAGTGGGCAAACATACAGAATTGGAATTCATTTAAAAATGCGGTGTATGCAAAACAATTGAATTTCCAAGATACTGCCCCTTACTTGGTTCAATTGGAGAGGAAAAGGCACCCGGTGTCAGCGAAAGAATTGGAGAAAATTGGTCTCCTTCCAAAAGACATTGCCCGGGATCTTGCTGACGATCGATTCTTTGACCTTAAATTTGGGTCTGTAGTTGCATTGTTTGAAGTTAAAAAGAATGCACAACCATTCGCTAGTAGTTTCCATGACTCCTATGGATGGCAAGTCCCAGGTCGCCCAATCGGTTTCCTCAACAACATTTACAATGTTGATGAACTCACTAGTGACCCTAGAATCCGTAACAAGGCAGGAGTGGTGCAAACTCAACCCCTACAGACGGTTCTTCCTCTATTGGATCGAGTGTCGGATGTACTCAAAGACCTTAAAATAGAACCAGTCATGATTAACCCTTGATTTTTGCAATAAAAAATAAGACAAATACCTCCTATGCCACTTCGTGTATGCTCATCCCAAAACTGCTTTGTCCGGAACCTAAAGACCGAACTTAAAGCCGGTAAACCTAAAAAGCAGGCGCTTGCGATTGCCTATGCCACGCAGCGGAAGGCAAAGTCCAAGGGTAAATAGTCATGGCCGAGATCAAGGATCCAAAAGATGTTGTTGCCCTAGTAGTGGACAACGGTCTCTTTGTGGAGATCGCAATCAAATTGGCGAAAACCTACAAGAAGGTCTACTACTACGTCCCCTGGGAGTGTGCCTTTGCCAAGATGAACCTCGGCATGATCGGAACCGGACTAGAGGGGATTGAGGTGGTGGATTCGATCTATGGCCCCCACTTTGATGAGGTGGATCTCTTTGTCTTCCCAGACATCTACTTTGGACACGAGCAAGAGATGCTTGAGAAGATGGGCAAGAAGGTTTGGGGTTCCCGTACCGGAGAATGCCTAGAACTAAAGCGTGAGGGCATGAAGGAAATCCTCAAGGCGCTTGACCTTCCGGTTGGCAAGTACACCCACATCAAGGGCATGGCAAACCTCCGAGCATTCCTCAAAGAGAACGAGGATGTTTATGTGAAAATTGACAAGTATCGTGGCACCTTTGAGACCTTTTATTCCGCCAACTACAAGGAGGTGGAACCCAAACTCGATGAGGTGGAGTTCAACCTCGGCGCCTTCAAGCATTCGATTGAGTTCACGGTAGAGGAGGCACTCCGTGACCGGGTTGAGGTAGGAACCGACTGCTGGGTCATCACGGATGACCAAGGGCAGGCACACTACCCACAGCACACCATCTCCGGTATCGAAATAAAGGATGTGGGGTTTGCCTCCATCTTCAAGAAGTACGACGACATACCGGAGGTTGTGACGAGGTTCAACACCCTCATGAAACCAGTTTTCGCTGCCTACAACTGGCGTGGGTTCATGTCTACCGAGGTTAGAGTGGGGGAGGATATGGATCCATATATGATCGATCTTTGTGCTAGGGCACCATCCCCACCCAATGAACTTTACCAAGAGCAATACTCCAATCTGGCCGAATGTGTCTGGGCCGGTGCCAACGGCATCGTCATCGAACCGGAGGCAACTGCCAAGTATGGGGCTGAAATCATGCTCCACTCCTCCTGGGCAGACAAGGGATGGCAACCGATCTTGTTCCCCCCGGAACTCCGTGACCGGGTTAAACTCCGCAATGCCACTTGCATCGACGGGACGTACTACTCAATCCCGCAATCTTGTGGACTTCCGGAGGTTGGTGCTGTCATTGGTCTCGGAAATACCCTGCAGGAAGCATTGGATGATGCCGTCGCAAATGCGGAGCAAGTCACCGGATACTACCTTGAGGCAAAAATGAGTGCCATCAACTCCATCAAGGAGGAGTGCGAGAAACTTGATGAACTCGGACTCAATATGTTCGATGCCGACGAATGATCACCATTGAGTTCATCAAACCGGAGGACAATCGCTACGTCACACATGGCGATTGGTACGAGAAGGATGGCAAACTCAAGATTACCTCAACCTCGTATGACAACGAGAACGGAAGTTTTCTTGTGGCGCTTCATGAATTTGTAGAGGCATGGTTGTGCAGGCATGATGGGGTTGATGAGATGGATGTTTCAGCATGGGATCTCTGCAACCCGGATGCATCGGAACCTGGTGAACTTGAAGATGCTCCATATTTCAAGCAACATGCCGTCGCAACTCAAGTTGAGAAGATTGTGTGTGAAGCCATGGGGATAGACTGGGAAGATCACAATCGTTGGGTATCGGAGGCAGCGGACGCTGTTGAAAAATGTCTAAACACTCCACAACCGAACTAGCGAAACGATTTGGGAAATCGGTGATGAAGGAAGTGGCAGCGATTGCTTCCGGTCAACCGAACGTCACCGCGGAAGAGATTTCCGGCCGCATGGCGGCATGTCGGCAATGCGAGATGTATGACGCTGTCCACAACAGATGCAATGCCTGTGGGTGCTTTCTCAATGCCAAGGCACTTTTTCGTTCCGCGGAGTGCGATTTGGGGAAGTGGGAAAAGTTGGATTGATCCTAGAGCAAGTGTTTATGGGGTTCTAGGGGTAGGTAAAAAAAAATTAAAAAAACCTATTGCCATACCCAAGTCGGTTGGGTATCTTCTCATTTGTCGATGAGACACAACACCAACCAACACACCAACACCGTGCCAAACAAAACCACACTACCAATGGGAGACTTCGACAAGATTTCTCAGAAACTACAGTCGGCAGTCCGTAGCCTCGCATATGCGACGCACAACCCAGCACTCACTCCCAGTGAGATCAAGAACACAATCTTCCTCCTTGAGGAAGCACTCAAGGATGTCTCCTACTTCCAAGTATGGGCACTCAAGGACGAGGCATAATCATGAGCTCACTCATCACCCGTTCCCTCGTCAAGAAGTACCTCCTCGAAAGGGCAAAGATGCTTCGTCCACACCATCCCTTCACTCAAGTTTCGGCGGAAGCGTTGGACACACTTGAGTCACGCCTCCGGAACATCTGTGATGATGCCATCCGGTCTCATCCAGCAGTCGGTAAAACCATCAAATTCTAATCCGCAGTAAACCCAAAACACACCAACACGCCATGTACACCAACATCGTCACGAACACCAAGTCACCCGTCACCCTGTCCCCCGCCTTCTTCACCAAGAGCCGGTACAACGACACCACCTCGGAACGTTTCGTTCCGTTCTCCACCGGAAATGCCGTCGATATGCTCCTGTCCAATGGATGGGAACTCATGTCGGCCAAGACCGCACGGGTTAGGCAAGTTGCCCGTGCCCCATATGCTCGTCACCAAGCGGTGATGATGCATCGAGACTTGGGAGAGATCGGTGGACTCATCCCCACCATCACCTTGTCCAATGCGAATGACGGCACGGCCGCATTCAAGTTCATTGCCGGACTCTTCCGTCTCATTTGTTCCAACGGACTCATGGTTGGCCGCACCTTCCAGTCGGTCTCCGTCCGTCACCTTGGTGATAGGGACACACTCCAATCCCAACTCCTTGAGGGTGCTGACACCACTCGCAAGATGCTTCCGGAGGTTGTTCTCTCCGCCCGTGGCATGATGGAGCACGAGTTGTCTGAGCAAGACACCTACAAGTTCTCCCACATGGCCGCCGCAATCCGTCTCCCAGGGGCCGAACCGGAACGACTGGCTCAGGTTGCCGAACAGATGGACATCACCCGTCGTCAGGAGGACAAGGGCAATGACCTCTGGAAGGTCTTCAACAGGGTGCAGGAGTCCGCAATCCGCGGTGGGATCATCAATGGCCGCCGTCGGATGAGGGGTCTTGGGAACTTCAACCGGACGAATGACATCAACCGGAACCTCTGGGATCTCGCCGTGGACACCAAGGAGGGGCGTCTTGGAGACCGTTACGAGGCATTCCGATCCCTGCAAGATGCCGTCCTCTCTGTCTAAAGGAAACAATGGGGGTCCCCTCCGGGGGATCCCCAAACCCCTTATGAGGCAACCCAAGACCAAGACGGCATGCAAAAGATTCCGGTATGGAGTTTTTGCTCGTAACCCCAATGGAGAGGCATATAATCCTGCCCAATGTGCTGCCATTGTTTTTTCACCCGACGATAAACGGATCACCTGGCAGTGTGGTCACCCCAATGGAAAAGGAACAAATGGACTCTGGTGCTCCCGACATATCCCCTGAAGAGAAAGACAAAATGATCGCATCATTTGCCAAGGCATTGATGGGCTCAATGGAGGACTTCATTGAGCAAGACACCACGGAGATCAAGTTTCCGGAACCACCGGCTAAAAATGTCATGGAATCCCGGTTGCAACTCGCAAAGATCATCACAGCACGGCCGCATGATTTCAAGATCTGCGAGGGATGTGACTCTATCGTCCGTGAGCAAGCGCCGATCTGTCCAAGTTGCCTTGCCTATCGCTTTGAGAGCGATGAAGCAAGGGTGTGTGCCCAGGCAGTCCTTCTAGCGAGTCAAGAACCCAAAGAAACTTTTATCTAGACAACCAAACGGGATTAGCTTTAGTTTTCGATTTTATGCCAAACACACAATGGAAACCACCAACCATCCCCAAGGGATGGACCGCAACAAAACGGATATATGGGTACTGGGAGTTGAACTGCCCTCATGGGGTTGGTCACCCGGATCCTAGAGACCCAAACCTAAAAGATGGCGATGGCATTCACGGATGTGATGGATGCTGCTCGCAGCTTCATAGACTAACAGACCCAACCGCAGACAACCCAAACCTACAAAACCCCTAACCCTATTAAAAATGTGGATACTACCAAAACCCTTACACACGCTTCCCTCTGCTTCGGATACGGAGGCATTGATCTCGGACTTAAAAGAGCAATCGGAGATGTGCGCACAGTCCTTGTTTCGGAAATCGAGTCCTTCGCCGTCTCGAACGTGGTTAGCCTCATGGAAGCGGGACTCATGGAGTCAGCTCCTGTGTGGACGAATCTTAAAACCCTCCCTTGGGAAGAATTTTACGGAAAGGTGGACATCCTTTCAGGCGGCTTTCCCTGTCAACCTTTTTCAAGTGCAGGCCGCCGAGCAGGCGATGAAGACCCAAGGCATCTCTTCCCCTACATCCTCGACGGTCTCGTCCGACTTGGACTCCCAGGATTTGTTTTCCTTGAAAACGTGGAAGGAATCCTTAGTTCCAAACTCGCGGGAGAAGGATGGAGAGACCCTGCGGGAACCCCGGTTCTGCTCCATGTCCTCCGAGAGTTGGAAAGGGTGGGTTACCACGCAGAGGCAACAGTGGTCTCAGCGTCAGAGTGCGGCGCTCCGCACAGGCGCAAGCGTGTCTTCATCCTTGGAGTCCGTAACGACTTGGCCGACAGCGCAGACTTCCGACGCCAATGGCGCAGCATCGCCAGACAGGGATGCTCACCGAAAGCAACTACGGGATGTGGAGACCGGAATGGGGGCATGGCCCACACCGACAACAGCGGAAGCGGACAAGATCTCCAATCAAGCGAACTATGGTCAACAGGGGTTGAGCAATCATCCTGCCATCGTGGGGGAGAGAACACGGGAGAAGGGCAAGAAGTCCCGTTCCGGGGAAGCGATGTGGCCGACGATGACAGCACAAGAGGCGCACAACACATTGGGGGGATCAAACTACAATCGTGTCACGATACCTCTTGGTACAATGGCACTCATGCATGGCCAAGCCGACCCGGACAGCGCCAATACCAGTGGGAACCACCAAGGGTTGTCGGAGGAGCAATCCCAAAGAAATTGGCAGACTTTTGCTCCGGGGACTCACGACCGGGGAGCTATTCCTCATCGTCAAGTGGTGAAGGGTCTTGTGACGGGGGAGAAAGCAAAAACCCAATGTCTAACGGTGGATCAAGTGTTTGCGGAGGAGATCAAAGGAACCAATCCTTCTTGGGCAACCCCCAACACAATGGACACGTTGCCACCACGGTCTCCGGAGGCACTCAAGAGGTACATCACGGAGATGCGTCCTGGGAGAACCAACCCATGCAATCTCAGGGAGCAAGTGGATCCGGAGACCATGGAGGCATTCAAAACATGGAGCACTCCAAGGGCATCGTCCAACGACGAGAACATCGAGACTTTCAAGGCGAGGATGGAGAGACTTCCGGAGTCGTTCAGCATGCCGCTGCAAGTACAAGTGCAGGAGTTCCCAACACCACGGACAACGGATTACAAGAGCACTCCGAATGCTCCGAGCAACGCGGACAGGGTGGAGAATGGACTAGCGACTCTTGGGGAGTTTATCCACGAGAGTCAGAAGGTTCCTCAAGTCAAGTCGACGGCAAAATTAAATCCAAGGTGGGTCGAGGCCCTAATGGGTCTTCCAATCGGATGGGTCAACCCTCTTTGTACGAATCCAATTGCGATCGTGCATCAGAACTCCGAATGCTTGGAAACGGAGTCGTCCCCCAGTCTTGTGAGCGAGCCTTCCGAATCCTCATCGACCGGATCTGCTCCTAGTAGTTGGGCAACCCCAAATTGCATGGACATAATTACCCCAACAAGGGATCTATCTAAAATGGATCCAAAGGGGCATTGGGGTGCAGCCATGAATACTGGAAAACTATCCGAACAAGTCAACCAAGATTGGGCAACCCCAATGGAGTCTGACCATAATATGTCTAATCAACCCCGTAGAGATGGGGGTCAAGAACAACTACCCAATCAAGTCGGTAGAATTGCTCAACAAGAGTGGTCCACTCCCACAACGGTTATGGCACCGGAGACGGTAGATCCGGAGACATTCAACGGGAAGTTCTTCAAGAAACCAGACGGTCGGAAACATCAAACTGACCTCCAGTTGCAAGCACAGATGCATGGCAATGGAGATCCAAGGTCTTGGCCAACCCCAACCTTGTCAGATGAGGAGTCTCTTGAGACTTGGGCGGCGAGGCGTGAACGGAAGTTAGAACAAGGGATCAACCTCCACAAACCTCTGTCCATTGCCGTGAGGCAAGAATTAGAGGTTGACGAACCAAAAGAGATTGGCTAATTATCTTCCATATGCGAAACAGCACACGCATGATTTACGGAATTGACCCAGGAAAGGGGGGAGCCATTGTGATGCTAAATCATGATGGCACCCTCAAGGCAGTGGATCCAATGCCACAGGAGGATGCAGAACTTGGTGCCTACCTCAACATGATCGTCGATGACTCAAATGTTGCCGACATCTGGATTGAGAGGGTTCCAAAGTTTGCTGGAAAGAACCAGTCCGGTTCTTCCGTTGCTACCCTCTTTGCCAACTACAGGTACATCGTAGGATACCTAGAGGGTCGAGGGGTTGAGGTGAACCAAGTTACCCCGCAGTCCTGGATGAAACCTTACCGGCTCATGACTCCACGGTGGCAAGTCCTCACCTACCCACAACGCAAAAAGCATCTTCATGAACTTGCTTTGGCGGAGTTTTTCACAGATAAGAAAACCCTTCCAAGGGCAGCAGCAGATGCTGCTTTGATAGCTTTGCATGGACATACCGTCTCTGCACTAACCCACAACACCTAAAACATAGATGGCTAAAACCAACTCATACCTCAAGGTCGGTTCCCCGGAAATCCGGGTCGGTCTTGATGCGTCCTCAAAGAAACCAAAAAAGATGCTCAATGTTTCGATGCCGAAACAAAAGAAAGTCATCGTACCCAAACCCAAAAAGCGCAAGTAATCATGGAGGGTCCAAGTTCCACAATCGATTTTGCCCTGTTATTTGGGTGTATCGCTTACTTTGTGTTCATCGTTTGGATCCACAACAGAAGACTTTAATTTATGTCAGACACCAACCAACCCGAAAACGTGATTCCACTAAACCCGGAATCTTCTCCCGCCGAGCAGACCCAACAGCCTGTATCGGATGCCTCCTCAACCCCTGCTGCCGAACAAACCGATCTGCCACCTCCCTCAGAAGAGAACACGATCGACCTAGACAAGGTCACCCACGAGGAGGTCATTCAGCGCCTCATCGAGGTGACCAAACGACTCACCTATGAGTTGCTCTTGAGTCTCAAACTCCATGAGCACATTGCTCTTCGTGACAATCCGGAGGCAGCGACCGCGGCAAAGGCGGAAGCAGATGCAACAGGAGAAGAGAAAGTTTAGTTTTCCCTTAGCAAACGAGTCCCTCTCCCGTCGAAAGCGGGAGGGGGTTCCTCAATCTGCTGCCAAAATCATCAAATCTCCTGAGACCCATAGAACCAAACCAAAACTAAAATGAAGTCAAAGCATGCATACAAGAGGGTTTCCAAACCCATCAAAGGATCGGAAAAAGCAATGGCGGCACGATCCCATGCGCTTCCCCAGGCAGATGAGATGGGAAAGAAAGCAAACCCGCAGCGTCTTGATCTCATTCGACGAAACATGCTTTCAACCCGCAAAAAGGACAATTGATATGGTTCAAGAAATTTCGTCGGTATACAACGACAACATGCTTCTCATCCGAACCCTCAAGGAGGAGATTCAAGACCTTAAGAGGCAGTTAAACAAACCAAAACTCATTGGTCTAATCGGCGCGGCCGGTTCTGGAAAGACAACGGTTGGGAACATCATTGAGAGAAACCACGGGTTTGTGAAACTCCGGTTTGCCAGTGGCATAAAATCAATGCTCCGTGCACTCTTGTTTGAGGCGGGAATAGAGCATGCTAGAATCCATGAGATGCTCGATGGGTCCCTTAAAGAATCCGCTTGTGATGAGTTGGCAGGAAAGACTCCCCGGTTTTGTATGCAAACTTTAGGGACAGAGTGGGGTAGGGAGTTCCTATCCAATAACTTTTGGGTTGATCTCACCATGCACACTGTCCAGAGGCATCTTGATGTTTCCAAGTCCGTCGTCATCGATGACGCAAGGTTCCCAAATGAGGTGAAGGCAATAAAAGAGGC
>Ga0208086_1000416_pt1 | contig 12738 bp, 9 predicted proteins | sample LakMenEpi06Jul10_FD_150675 | JGI IMG/M metagenome (GOLD analysis project Ga0208086, IMG submission 150675) | Freshwater microbial communities from Lake Mendota, WI - 06JUL2010 deep hole epilimnion (SPAdes) | ecosystem: Environmental > Aquatic > Freshwater > Lake > Epilimnion/Euphotic zone ...
CGTTTTCCTCGATGCCGATCGGCATCGCCGCCGTTCCAACAGCCATCGAGTACGAGTACCGTTTCACTGAGTACCGCTTCGCTGAGTACGAGTACGACGAAATCCGATGCGATCGATCCTGGGGGATCAACCAATTTTCCTTAGCGATTCCATTGGTTTCCTGAGCGAACCCAAGCCAAAACGGACCGGCAAATTCTACTGACGGGGCCATTGTTTACTGACGGGGCCATTATTTGAAGAGGGCCGCAGGGTCGGTCCTCCATAGCTTGCGGACGGCGAGCATGCCGCTGACGAGACTCATGACCAAGGTCAAGCAGCCGACGATGGCGATTCGATCGGTCTGTAGCCGCATGACCAACCCTGTCCAATCCGACAGCCATTGGTACAAAAACCAACTGACGATGCAACCTGGGATGAACCCCGACATGCACAGATAAAAGGCCTGGGCCATGACGAACCGCAAAAAGTATCCCGGACCATAGCCCATGGCCTTGAGGGTCGCATACTCGGGCAAGTGGTCTTGGATGTCGGTAAAGAGGATCTGATAGCAGATGATCACTCCGATCAACATTCCCATAATCGTACCGATCGAAAAGATGATTCCAATCGGAGTGCTTCGAGCCCAAAAACCGATCTCGCGATCGACCAGCTCGCGATGGGTCAGAACCTCAATGCCGCTACCGAGCCTAGCTTGCAATCCGTCTTGGACCTCTCGCACGTTGGCCCCCGGGGCGAGCCGAATGAGCCCTAGATCCACTGCCGCCAACGGCGCTCGATTGCCGTTTCTGGTTGGAAAAAAACGCTCGGTACCTGCTTCGCTGACGATCAGCGTTCCATCGTAGACAAAGTCGGTACCGATCGTGACCCAATCGCGCAGAAATACGCTTTGGCCGGAAAGCTCTACACTTTGACTCCGGAGTTTCTCCAAGTCCTTCTTTTCAAAACCGTACGTCTCTTTGCTCCGCCGATCCACCAACGCCATCCTCGCATCGATCAATCCCTCGCAGTGGAGATTCATTTTTGGGTCGACAAAAGGTTTCGCATCGATCGGTACTCCGATCACGCGAATCGATCGGGACACATGGCCTTGGACTCGGGCGATGGCCAAGGATCGATCGATATACAAAGGGATCGCCTGCGATACTCCAGGGATTCCTTTGGCCCGATCGATCGCGCCATAATCGAAACGCTGTTCACTCGGGACGGTGTAGCGAGCTGGACTCAAGATCACCAAGTCCGCATCGATCAACCTCAACACCTCGACGGCACTGTCGAAGAGTCCGAAAAGAAATCCGATCTGCGTGAACATCAATACGACCGCAAAACCGATCCCAAGGGCGTTTAGCAACATCCTGCCAAGGTTCGAACGAACGTTGAGCCATGCCAAAGGGACCTGCATCGCTGTGAAACACCTCCCTTTAGAACAATGAAGCCGGTTCGGCTCTCCAGAGCCTCAACATCGCCATGATCCCCGACGCACTGCACATAAGGAACGCCAAGCCGAGCACACCCCAGAATCGCTCCCATGTCATCGCGGTCGGAATGCGCGAAAGTCCCGCTGTCAATTCGTAGAGGAGAAAACTGATCAGAGCAGCAGGCAAATAACTCAGGATCGCCAAGAGCCACGATTGGACCAAGACGATCCGAGCCAGTGCCCAATGCGAATATCCCATCGCCTTGAGCGTCGCGTATTCGGGCAAGCGATTCGATACATCGTTAGCCAAAATCATGTAAACGATCGCCGCTCCGATGATAAACGAGAGGACTACCCCCATCGTAAAGATCATCCCGATAGGTGTGTCCTGCAACCACCTTGCGCGCTCCCATCGAAGTTGCTCGGCCATCGTCAGCACTTCAATCTCCTGCAAACATCGCGGATCCCTTTGTCCAAGCCATGCGATCAACTCAGCCTTGGCTTGCTCGGGATCGACCCCCGCACGCAGACGGACCAACCCCAGGGATGCTCGTTGCCGTGTGTCGATCCCCGCGCGAAGCCCATAGCCTACGTCGCTCAGGAGAATCGCACCGTTGGTTGCAAGTCCCGTGCCAAGCTGAAAATGGCCAGCGATGTGCGAGAGGCGGTTCCCGACCTCCAACGGACTGCCGATGTCTTTGTCCGAGAATCGCTTGCAGTCACTTGGCCCGTACTCGGCCCGCGTAGCCCGATCGACCAACAAGGCATCGGGATTCTTGAGCTTGCTCAACTGATCGTGGATCTCAGGGACATCAAGCACCGGGTGCTCGATCTCCATGGCCATCATCCCGACGGTCCGAAACGATCCGTCCGGTGGTGCTTGGGTGCACTGGGCAGGCCTGGGCGGATTTTGCCAACGCATGAGCATGATGAAAAAGGGATCGACGCGCTCGACCATCGGATGGCCTTGGACCATCCGCATCCAACCGCGGTCGAACGTGCGAGGCTCATAGAGGTGCACATAGTCAGGCGACCTGAGCACCAGATCCCCACGCAACTTGCCGTAGACAATGTTCGCGGTGTTGGCCACCGCACCCCTGAACCCTAGCTGCATGAAGATCAATAGCAAGGCAAAGGACACGCCAAGGATGCAGGCCAATGTTCGCGCCGGTTGGGAAAGCAGATTCAAAAGCGCAACGGGCGTACGCCTCGATGGATTAGGGAGTCGCATCGATGGTTCTGTAAACCCAATCCTTGACCGTTACCTTCGACTGAAAGACGCAGTAACCAAGCGGGCGTGAACGCATGACCTCGGCGCGTACCGAGAATTTGCGTTCCCCTCGGGGTACCTCGAGAATCTGCTCGTTATCGATCCAAACGGTGATGTTCTTGGCGTCAACCCGGACCTTGAATTCGTACCATTGGCCATTCTTGAAGTTCCGGTAACTGGCCGTCTCGTTTTCGCTCGCATCGTTTCCGTCGATGCTGCTGATTCCGACCAATCCACCACCCCAACCGCCGACAATCAGCGAGCAGTGCTCTTTGCCGACAGGAAAAGTGATACCGACAAAGAAGTCCGAGCCGTCGAGACGCTGGGCTTTCCATTGCATTTCAAAATTCTCAGTCGGGAAATCCTTGCCGAGCTTGTTGACGCCCGTCATGGGCTCGCCGGGCATGAGTACCAAAACGCCGTCTTTGATCTCCACGGCGCCCTCCCCACCAAAGTTCGTTTTCTCCCAACCCTCGAGCCCCGTTTCAGGCAAGACTTTCTTCCACTGGATTTTGGGGTCGGCCTTCGAAGTCTCCTTGGTCTCTTTGGTCTCCTGAGCGATCGACACCCCTTGGGAAACCAAGATCAAGCAAGCGGAGCCGACTAAGGCCAAGCGGCTCATCAGGCGTCCGCCTGTCCGAAGGGAACCGATCAGGCCAGAGCTAGAAAGAAGGTTCATGAATCGCATAGGAAAGAGCTAGTGCTAGGGTATAGGGTTGAGGGCAACAGAGTCCTAATACGGACAACGCAAAGATCCGATTATACACCAAAAGTTCCAGGCTCCGGTTGTTGCTCCTGACGCGGCTGCGAAGAAGAAAAAAACGCGGGAAGAAACAAACGCAAAGGTGCAAAGGCGCGAAGGCGCAAAGAAGAAAGAAGAAAGAAGAAAGAAGAAAGTAGGAAGTAGGAAGAGAGAATCAAGAAGGAAAAGAGAGGTCCGTCTCCCATCCAGATTTTCCTTCCTGTTTCTATTCTTGTTTCTGTTCTTTCCTTTGCGGCTTTGCGTCTTTGCACCTTTGCGTTAAATTCCGTTTGATTCTTAGCGTTTTCATCGCTACATCGGCCGGGTTGCTTTCGTATCTCCCGTCGGTCCGAGCACGATGCGGAACAACCCGGTCGGAAGCTTCAGCTCCGGCTTGGATACCGAGTCGCTCGCAGGGGCGATCGCTTTGGGTTCGAAGCCCACGGTCACGGCCTGCCGCTGTTCGGGCTTGAGCTCCATGTAGATCCCATCCTTTTTGTTGTATTCGCTTTGGGATTCGAAATACATCTGCGTGACCAATTCGGGACGTTTCGGAGCGATCACTCGGTAGTGGATATGAGGCGTACGGCCAGGGTACTTGCCTGGGTGGATCGTGCGGAACGCAAAAGAACCGTCGGCACCGGTGAGCATTTTAGCCCAGTACTGAAAATTCGGATCGGCTGGACGATCGTTGCGATCTTGAGGGTGATTGTAGCGCCCGCTAGCACATGCTTGCCAAACCTCGACGACGACTTGGTCCAGCGGTCGATCGTCCATGTCCAGGACCAAGCCTTGGACGACGATCTGCTCGCCATCGGCCACCGGGGACTGCTCATCGAGTCGAGTCAGGTCGGCATCGAAGTGCTTTTGCTTGTCGATGTCCGGGATGGGATAAAAGGGGCCTTTGGTGGCCGAGGCTGTCGGGGGAGCCCAGGAGAATCCGCGTTGGCCCAGTCCCATAGCAAAGCCACTTGCGATTGCGGCATTGGTTAAAAAACGTCGACGATTGTTGGACGACTGCATCGCTTCGATCCCTGTGTTAGTACCGTATTTTTACCGATCGGGTCTGCCCGATCCACTTATGATTGTATCAATTATTTGGTTTGGTGCAGAAATCCCGTTCGCGGATTGACTTTACCACTTGCCCGCATTGCATATGCGGCAAAGTATTTCCGATACTGATAAGGGCCTGATTCGGCCGATCCGATACCTCAAAGTTGCGAAACAGCCCGAACAAGCGAACCTAGGGCTACAAGGCAGCAGACCGAAAGACATCCTGATTATGTCGACGACTTTGGACCATCGTCCACCCACGCGGCAGACCGATTGCCCTGCGGTTTTTCCAATACTTGAGATCCACTCAACGAAGTCCCCATCGAACACTGTGTCCCCATCGAAAACTGGACGAGTCGCTTGGACTCGCCCCTATGCTTGGTCGACCATTATCCCCTCGGTCCGCCGGCAAGAATCGATCGAAGGTGCTTTGATCGGCTGCGCGATCGGTGAATCGATCGGGGGACTAGGGCGATCGAAACAAGCTCGCCTGAGGTCCGAGCTGTGCACCAAGCCTCCAGGGGAGATCGATCCCGGAGTACTCGTCGCTTCGCATCGTACCGAGGGATTGTTGGTGAGTGTCCAAGCCGTCTTGCTCTCGCAAGCGATGTCCGAGAATTTTCAATCGCATCTTTCCGAACGGCTCGCTTGGTACCAACGCCTCCAACCGACGGCCTATCTTGGAGGTCTGGTCAATTCACTGCTAGGTCGGTCCCAATCGACGGCCAAGCTCGGCGATGATCCGCTAGTCCGAGCCCTTGCTCTGAGCGTTCTGATGCAAGGCCACCACGACGGGGCTTTGAGTTGGGTCCAGGACTCGACGGAATTGACCTTCGGCAACCGTTGGGTGACCCAAGCGAGTTTTCTGATCGCAACGGCAGCCCAAGTCGCTCAGTTTCATCGCACGGCATATCAGATCAGTACCTCTAGCTTGCTGAAAGACTTACGCTCTGCGACCGGTTCCCAGGAGATCCGGCAGCGGCTCGATGCCTTGATAGAAGCCCAAGAGGCAGGTGAAACGGCCGTCTCAGCAAGCCGAATTCTTGGGTGCGAGGAAAATCGCTGGCAGGACCATTTGGTCGACAACGCACTGCTTGCGATCTACACCTTTGCGCGACATCCAGATGCCATCGACAAAGGCCTTGCTGAACTTTTGGAACTGCGTGGAAATCTGCGGGGCGTCCTCTCGCTCTATGCAGGACTGGCGACGGTCCAGTCGGGAGTCCAAGGCCTGCCGGGCCTTTGGCCTGATCGATTATCTCTCTATCCCTACTCGTCGGCCTGGGTGCAGCAGTACATCGACCGCTGCGTCGAGTGGCCTCATGGGCCCGAGGATATCCAAGCGACGCGGTGCTTGCCCTCGCACCCCGTCGGGCAATTCGTCCGCAACCTTTGCCGCGGATTTGCCTGATCAAGACGGATCCACCGTCTGGCGTATGGGCAGAATCGTAGCCATCCGCTGCCAAGCGGTGGTGGGGGTGCGAGTATGGCTTCCACCGTCTGGCGACAGGTGGCTAGTGCGACAGGTGGCTATCGGCGAGGGGTGGCCCCGGCGAAGGACGGATCGGACCGATAGGGTATAATCCGCAGGATCGTCCCTCCCCTTTGAGTCCATTTGGAGTTTGGTACCAACGATGCGATCGAAAGAATTTTGCGTTTGGCTGGCGTTGCTATTGGTCTGCGGAAAGATCTCACTGGCTCAGGAAAGTCCCAGCCAGGAGGATCCCGCCCGGAGCGTTCAAGCCGGTGTGCCTGTAGGGAAAATCACCCGAGGCGAATTCAACGATAGCAAGATCTATCCGGGAACCAAACGGGCTTACAGTGTCTATGTTCCTGCTCAGTACAACCCCGAGCAGCCTGCAAGCTTGATCGTCTTCATGGACGGCTCAGGCTACGCGCAGCCCGACGGTGCTTTTCGCGCACCGACGGTTCTCGACAATCTGATCCATCAAAAACAAATGCCTGTCACGGTGGCGGTCTTTGTCAATCCAGGAACCATTGCGGCCAACAAACCCAACACCTCCGATCGTAGCAACCGGTCGTTCGAGTACGACTCGCTAGGAGACCGTTATTCGAAATTTCTGATCGAGGAGTTCTTGCCCGTGGCGATCAAGGATTTGAACATCTCAACGGACCCGGCCGATCGTGCCGTGTGCGGGATTTCATCGAGTGGAATCTGCGCCTTTAGCGTGGCTTGGGAACGCCCGGATCAGTTTGGAAAGGTCCTAAGCCATATCGGTAGTTTCACCAACATCCGTGGCGGATGGGCTTATCCAGGCCTGATTCGCAAGACCAAGCAATCGCCCAAAGCGATCAAAGTCTATCTGCAAGAAGGGGAGCAGGACCTGGATAATTTGCACGGCAATTGGCCTTTGGGCAACCGCGACATGGCTGCCGCCTTGCAGTTCGCAGGATACAACTACCGCTTGGTCATGACCCAAGGTGGCCACAGCGGTCAATTCGGTGGTCTGGAGTTACCCGCTGCGCTGCGTTGGCTCTGGGCCAAGGATTCCGAGTCGACCCATATTCCGATCATCGAGACCAAGCCCAAGTGGGAACCGCATCCCGATGCGATCGCTCGGGAGGATGTGCCGCGGGGCAAGGTCGAGAAGATGGATGCTTGGGAATCGAGCATCTTCCCAAACACCACGCGTGATTGGTGGGTGTATGTACCGGCCCAGTACGACGGCAGTGAGCCTGCCGCGTTGATGGTCTTCCAGGATGGCGAGCGGATGCAGAACGTCAACGGACGCTGGCGAGTGCCGACGGTTTTCGACAACCTCATCGCTCGCGGGGATATGCCTCCGACGATCGCAGTGTTTCTCAATCCAGGCCACGACAAATCGCAACCGCTCAAGGATGGTCGATTTTCGAATCGAAGTTACGAGTACGACAGCCTCGGAGACCGTTACGCAAAGTTTCTGCTCGAAGAGATCCTGCCCGAGGTCCGCAAGCGATACCGGATCAGCGATGATCCGAACCTCAGAGCTATCGGTGGTTCGAGCTCAGGGGCCATCTGTGCCTTTACGGTCGCTTGGGAACGCACGGAGAGTTTCCGCAAGGTTTACTCGACGGTCGGCAGTTTCACGAATTTGCGAGGGGGTAATGTCTACCCGTCTTGGGTGCGCAAGACCGAGCCGAAGCCGATCCGAGTTGCCATGTCCGATACCAGCGGAGATATCGATAACCCGTTTGGCTCGTGGCCTTGGTCGAACCAACTCATGGCATCTTCGTTGAAGTACATGGGATACGATGTGCGGTTCGACTGGACCGAAGGTTATGCGCACAACGATGAGTATGGAAGTTCGCTGTTTCCCGATGCGATGAAGTGGCTCTGGCGAAAAGAAGTCCACACACCGGTGCTCGATACCCGAGGGGATCTAGGAGGGGATTTGACCCTGCTGAATCTACTGATCCCCGGTGAGACTTGGAAAGTCGTTGCCGACAATCTAGGGTTCGCCGACGCCTTGTGCAGCGATACCCAAGGGAACTTTTACTTCTGCGACATGAAAGCTCCAGCCATCTATAAAGTCAACGCCGTCGATGGGAGCAAGACCGAGCTTTGCAAAGAATCCGTTAGCGGATTGGAGTTCTCTCCCGATGGTAAGCGATTGATCGGTTGCCAGGGATCCAAAAACCGCATCATCTCGATCGACCTTGCAACCATGCAGGTGACAAGCCTAGCCGAAGGAGTCAAACCCAACGACTTGGCCGTCAGCAGCGAAGGTCATATTCTGTATACAGATACCGGAGCCCAGCAAGTCGTTCGGGTCGACCCGACCACAGGCAAGACCACTGTTGTCGATACCGGGATCAGCAAGCCCAATGGGATTGCGCTCTCGGGGGACGGAGGGACCTTGGCTGTCTCCGATTACGGTGGTGATGCGACCTGGATGTTTCGTATCAACGCCGCAGGTGAGCTCGATGCCAAGATGCCTGTCATGCCCATGCGATTGCCGATCGACCCGAAAGGTGATTTCAAGTTCAACGAGCCCCCCCCGTATGTCGCGGCATCCAAGGGAGATGGAATGGCCGTCGATAAGAAGGGGCGATATTACGTAACGAGCGAACTGGGAGTCCAAATCTTCGATCCTACGGGCAGGCCCTGCGGAGTGCTTCCGAAGCCCAACCAAGACCAGCCCATCACGACTTGCATTCTGGCCGGTCCAAAGCATAGCACGCTGATCATTGCCAACGGAACCACCGTTTACAGCCGAGAGCTAAAGGTCGAGTGATGCGCAAGTTCCTTTTTACAATCTGTATTGTCGCCGTAGCTTTTCTAGAATTCACAGGGAACGTGAGCGAAATCTGCGCTCAGGAGCGACCCAACGTTCTTTTCATCCTGACCGACGATCAGCGATGGGATGCTTTGAGCATCGCTGGCCATCCGCACCTAAAGACACCCAATATCGATAGGATTGGTCGCCAGGGTGTCTACTTCCGTAACGCTTTTTGCACCACTTCGCTATGTTCTCCGAGCCGCGCCAGCATCCTCAGTGGTTTGTACGCACACAAACACGGAGTGACAAACAATTTTACGGAATATCCTACTGATTTGAAAAGCTTCCCGATGGTCTTGCAGTCGTCGGGTTACCATACCGCTTACATTGGCAAGTGGCACATGGGTGAAGAGAATGACGAACCAAGACCGGGTTTTGACTGGTTTGTCACACACAAAGGGCAGGGGAAGTACTTCGATACTGAATTCAACTTTCACGGCAAAGAGCGGAAAGTCATTTCGGGTTATTACACCCATACAGTGACTCAAATGGCCAAAGATTGGCTCAATCGCCCCAAGGAGAATCGGCCTTGGTGCTTGATGATTGGGCATAAAGCGCCACATAGCTTTTACTATCCTGAGTCAAAATATCAGAAAGCGTTTGATCATGTACAAGTAACTTATCCCAGCTCTGCTTCGGACCAGGAGCTTCTCGATAAGCCCCAGTGGATACGCCAACGTCGCAATACATGGCATGGCATCTATGGACCCTTGTTTGATTGGCGAAAGAAATTCCCCGATGAGTCCGCCCAAGGAGTCAAGGATTTTGAGGCCATGACCAGAGCCTATTGGGGAACAATACCCTCGGTTGACGATAGCGTCGGAGAACTGCTTGGATTGCTCGAACAACGCGGAGAACTTGACCGAACCATCGTTGTTTATATGAGTGACAACGGGATTCTCAATGGTGAGCACGGCATGGTCGACAAACGCACAGCGCACGAACCGAGCATTCGGATCGTCCAATTGGTGCGTTATCCCGGCTTAGTATCCGAAACGCAACCCAAAGTGATCGATGAACCGGTTTTGACGGTCGACCTTGCACCCTCGATTTTAGAGCTCTGCGGCGCTGGCTCACTAGAGACTATCGACGGTAGATCGTGGAAGAAACTGGTACAAGGGTGCGAGGACCGTTGGCGAAAGAGCTTTTTATATCACTACAACTACGAGAAGCAGTTTCCTTACACTCCGAACGTCCGTTGCGTGCGGACCCGAGAGTGGAAATACAGCAGATCGCCCCATGGTGATCAGGGGGCCGACCGCCACATGGCAGAATTGTACCACATTTCTGAGGACCCCTTAGAGCGACGAAACCTCATCGCCGACCCTGAATATGCCAAGGTTTTAGCCTTGATGGAACAGGAGTTGATTCTCGCTATGGCGGCCGTAGGTCTCGATCAGACGAACGACATTATGCCCATCGATGAGGGGATCAAAGAGGCGCTTCCGGATCAGAAAGTTCGTTGATCTGCTACGCAAAGTTCTTTACGGTGATCCGTTTTTCCTAGGCAACGTTCCGTTGATTGCCCAAGGCCGCATCGAAAGCTAGAATCGGGCGTCTGCAATTTTTTGCCACCAACGTTAGAGCACCAACGCTAGAGGATACCGGATCGAATGACTAGAAACACCCTTGGGGAAGCCCGAACCAAGATCGTTGCAACCGTAGGACCGGCCTGCGAGGACGAGGAGATTCTCACCGAGCTAGTGCAACATGGAGTCGATGTGTTTCGCATCAATGCAGCCCATGGCAAGACGGCTGACTTTGAAAGGATTCTCAAGAAAATCAAATCGGTACGGATCAAGACCGGTTTTCCCGTCGCGGTGCTCTTGGACTTAGCAGGTCCAAAAATCCGACTCGGGCAATTGGTCCAGGACCCCTTGGAAGTCCAGATTGGGCAGGAACTCTCGTTCGTCCGCGGCGAGAATGCCAGCCAACCCGACGAGTTGACGAGCAATTATTCGAAACTCATCGATGAGGTCAACATAGGCGATCGGGTCATGCTCGCCGACGGCACCATCTCGCTCGATGTGATCGACAAGACCAAAGAACGATTGCGATGCGTCGTAGCCGTGCGAGGGACGATCCGATCCAGGCAGGGAATCAACCTGCCGGGTGTATCCTTGTCCGTCTCCTCGATGCGTCCCGAGGATGTCGAGAATGCCCTGTGGGCCGCTCGCAATGAAATCGATTTCATCAGCTTGTCGTTCGCAAGATCCGCCCAGGATGTCGCATCGTTGAAGAACCTTTTGGCATCGATGGATGCCCATGCGTTGGTGATTGCCAAGATCGAAAAACGCGAAGCCTTGGAATGCCTCGAGGAGATCGTCGATGCGGCCGATGGGGTGATGGTCGCCCGGGGTGATCTAGGTGTCGAAATCGATGTTGCCGAGACACCGGTAGCCCAGAAGCGGATCATCCAGGTCTGCAAGGAGAAAATGAAGCCGGTTATCGTCGCCACCCAGATGCTCGAGAGCATGCATCACAATCGACGACCGACCCGAGCCGAAGCCAGCGACGTGGCCAACGCGATCCTCGACGGTGCCGATGCTTGTATGCTCAGCGGCGAGACGGCCATCGGCGACCATCCTGTCGTCGTCGTCGAGATGATGAATCGGATCATGCTGAGCACCGAAACGATGCTCAAAAATGTCAGTGGGGATTCCAAACCGAGGCTTTCGACCCACGTCCACCCGATCACCGCAGCCGTGACCCACAATGCTGCGAACATCGCAGAATCCATCCAAGCAAAACTCGTCGTCGTGGCTACCCGGACAGGCGGAACGGCTTGGGTCAAAGCCAAACAACGCAACTACATCCCGACGTTGGGGGTAAGCGACTCGGAGGCTACTCTGAGGCGGATGTGCTTGTTCTGGGGAATCATGCCACACCAAGTCGCCCAGCTCGACAGCCCTGAATCGTTGGTCGCCGATGTGACCAAGTGGGGGAAATCGACCGGGGTGCTCACGGCCGGCGACAGGGTGGTCTTTGTCACGGGAACGGGGTTGCTCAACCAAACCCACAATCTGATCTTCGTCAATGAAGTGCCCAAAAACGAACGGACCGGGCAATAAGACTTCTCCAAAAGACTTCTCGGATTATTTAGACAAGTATTTCTCCCTGGCAGCGAATAGAATAGGAGTATGACCAAGCCAACTCGCCTGTCGTTCGTCTCCGCATTGCGTCTGCCACTGTTGTTCGCGGCTGTGCTCCTCGTTCCGGGGATCGGCCCTTGGGTCTTTGGGGTGCGCTCTGCGCTGGGCGACACTGAAACCCAAAAGCAATCCGAGGAAAAGGGGGCGGAATCTCCCCCAGAAAAGCCGCAGGACCAAGAGCCTCAAGTGGCCCGAGGAGCGACCTTGATCCGCGTTCCCTTGCCCTTGTCATCCGATGCCGATACCAGGATCCTCGCGTCGCTCGAATCGGTTGCGATGCGAAGCGATGCAAACCAGCGACCGGTGGTGATTCTGGAGTTTGTCCCAGCCTCAGTCCCCTCGGGGCCCGCCGCAGCCGATGCGAATGGAGCGCTCGAGCCTGTGGGTGAGTCCAAGAGCATCGGCCAGGGGACCTCGTTTGAAAAAGCGCTTTCGGTGTCGCGTTGGCTCAGTGGGCCGAAAGGGAATCGGGTCAAGAGTGTTGGGTACATCGCATCGAATCTCCGTGGACATGCCGTTTTGATCGCCCTTGCTTGCGAAGAGCTCGTGATGTTACCGGACTCGGAGATCGGGAAATCTGGAATCGATGAAACCCAAGTTGAGCCGACGCTCGAGCAAGCCTATTTGGACATCGCCGCTCGGCGGGGCATGTTCCCTGCATCGGCCATCCGATCGATGCTTGACCCAAGCCAATCGCTCGTGCAATTGGATCTCGAAGGAGGCGGGGTCGAGTACACGACCCTTCCAGAGCTCGAATCAAAACCTCGCGAGCAAGGTGCATGGCGGGAACGGCAGTTGGTCCCTGCAAACCAAATGGCTTCGTTCAA
>Ga0208086_1000421_pt1 | contig 12642 bp, 8 predicted proteins | sample LakMenEpi06Jul10_FD_150675 | JGI IMG/M metagenome (GOLD analysis project Ga0208086, IMG submission 150675) | Freshwater microbial communities from Lake Mendota, WI - 06JUL2010 deep hole epilimnion (SPAdes) | ecosystem: Environmental > Aquatic > Freshwater > Lake > Epilimnion/Euphotic zone ...
ACATTGACCGATTCATCGAGCGGGGCCTCGGCAGGTTTGGCGGTCTCGGCAGGTTTGGCAGGCTTGGGGTCTTGGACCCAAGGGGCACCTAGGGCGGCTCGGTGGCTGTAGCCACTAGGGTGATACGACCCGAAGAGGCAAAACAGGGCAGCACTTGCCGACAACAGCCGGAGCGTTGCCCGGATCGATGATGCCCGGATCGGCGTTGCTTGGATTAGGGAGCGAATATCTCTAGCCATACTTCAATCTGCGGTTCGGATTCTTGGGTTTTTGGATCGGGGTTGGGCCAGGCAAGCACAAGCTCGTTGCGAGCCTCTAGCCGTTGGCTGATGTGCCAATCATACCCGAAGCGGGCGGAATTCTCAGCACCTGAATTGCCGGTGCTGCCCAGTGATGATCCCTGTGAAGTTCCCGGTGATGATCCCAGTGAGGATCGCTGGGGGATTTCGAGGATTTGTCCGTTGAGCTGGATTTCGCGCAAGGGACGGTCGCTCTCGATCCGCAATCGAACGACGCTCTGCTCGCATAGATTGGTGGGCTTATGAAAAAAACGCTGCCAATCCTTGGAATACTTCCAGCCTCTTGCCAACGAAATCCGGTGGGGCTCGGGCCGCTCACTCATCCGCACTCTTGCTCCTGCTCATAGAGGATCCGGCTCGGGAAAACCCCGGGGCGATCCTCGCTGTACCATCGATCGAGGACCGCTTTCCATTCGTCAAAATTTTTCACTCGGACGAAGTGCTCTCGAACCTGTAAGCCTTCGGGGTGTGAGGCGGAGTATTTGATTCCGAATTTACGCATCGGGACCCCGGCACGCTCGGGTCCATAGAGTTGTTCGGCGAGCCGAAAGTGTTCGAGCATCACATCGCGTTGCTGATGGACGCTCGGAGGGGTCGGCATGGGCTTGCCATCGAAGATCGCTCGGGTTTGCTCAAAGATCCATGGGTTACCGATGCAGCCTCGGGCAACCGTGACGCCATCGACCCCGGTCTCGAGCATCATGCGCAAGCAGTCTTCGGCTGAGAATAGGTCGCCGCTTCCGAGAATGATTTTATCCTTTCCCACATGCATTTTTACCTCTTTGAGAAAGGACCAGCGGCTCGGGCCGACGTACCGTTGTTGGACGGTCCGTCCATGGACGGTGATGGCTGAGATGTTGTATCCGAAGGCCCCGTCGAGAATTTCGTAGAAGTGATCTCGGCTCTCCTGGGTGTCGTCGATCCCACGACGCATCTTGATCGTCACGGGAATCTCCGAGGGAACGATATCGCGAGTTCGGCGAACGATCTCCAGGGCAACGGCAGGCTGGCTGAGATGGAAACCGCCTCGGCAGCGTCCCAGGACCTTGCGCACCGGACAACCGAAATTGATATCGATGACGCTAAAGCCCGCTTCGACGAGCTTCTGGGCACCGAGAGAGAACTGTTCGGGTTCGGCCCCCATGAGTTGACCGGCTACAGGATGCTCCTCAGGAGTGTTGTACAAAAAATGCTGGGTCTTTTTGCGGTCTTTCAAGCTGACGAGGAACTGATCGAGCATGACCTCGCAAAGCGAATACGAAGCCCCCATGCGGCGCGCAATGAGCCGCATGGCCCAGTCGCTATAGCCGCTCAAGGCGGCTTGCACTACGGGAAAACCGATCGGAACATTGCCGATTTGTAGTGGGGCAATGCCTTGAATCATGCTCTGGATACTTCCGAGGAACGAAATGCTGTTGCTAAGAAGTCGGCAGCTTGCTTACCGACGCTGTCCCACTCTCCGATGCGTTGTTGACGCACGAGTCGGAGCGACGGATACCAAGGGCTATCGTCGCGGTCCAAAAGCCATCGCCAATCGGGGGTGAATCCCAGGACTACCAGCGTTGGCCGAGCAAGAGCACCAGCAAGGTGCGCCATCGAAGTATCGCTCGTGACGATCCAGTCGAGATGATGCAGAATCGCGGCGGTGTCCATGAACGCTCCGCTGGTCCGATCGACCTGTTCGGGCAGCGCATGGATGGGCTTGGATCCCTTCCACTGCTGGATCTGCTCGCTGCCTTTCCCGAATTGCAAACTGACCAATTGCACGTCATCCAATTGGCTCAAAGGTTCGAGTGACGACAAAGGAAACGACCGGAACATATCGGCTTGGTGGTCGGGATTTCCCTGCCAGACCAAACCGATGCGACGCTTGGCCGGGGGGAGAAGTTGATCGAGCTGGCGTTTCCAATACCCGACAAGACTCGCCGGAGGGTTCAGGTAAGGAACTTGGCCAGGGATGTTGCTCAGATTGGTGCCGAGCACATCGGCCGCGTCGATCAGCGAACAGTGGTAATCGAATGGCTGGTCGATTGGCCAAGTATTCGGCAACAGGGTGGAGATTCCTGGGCAGCCTTGGAGCAGGGCCATCAAAGGAGCTTGTGCATGGACGATCGTCCGTGCCCCCTGCTCTTGAAGGATCTTTGCGTAGCGAACGAAATGGATCGTATCTCCGAGTCCCTGCTCGGCGTAGAGCAAGATCGTTTTGCCTTGCAAGTTTTGGCCGCTCCATTTGGGTTGCGCATAGCGATGCTGGATCGACTCGGCGCAGTTCCATCGATGGCGATATTCCTTCCAGCCTTCCTCGAAGTTGCCTTGCAGCAGGCTGATGACCCCTAAGTTACGATGAAGCTCTGCGTCCTGGGGATGCAACCGCATCGCATCGGCATAGTATTTGAGCGCCAGATCGATCCGTCCGGTCCAAGCATGGAGGGTACCTCGATTGCGGTACGCATTGAAGTAATCGGGCTTCAGATCGATCGCTTGTTGAAAGCGTTGGTCGGATTCCTCGATGCGGCCGAGATAGCGCAGGGAATTGCCCAGGTTGTTCAGCGCGATCGGAAACGCAGGCTGGAGCCTCAGGGCTCGCTCATAGGCTTCCACCGCATTGGGATAATCGCGCTGGTCATGGAGCGCAATGCCTAAAAAGCACCAAGCGTTGGCGTTGCTCGGCTCTTGCTTGAGGATCTCTTCGTAGGTTTGCCTTGCTGCTGCGGGGTTTCCTTGTTGGTGGATCCGCCAAGCAGCGATGAGTTTTTGCTGGCTATCGGGCATTAGATTCTAGTGCATTCGATTCAAGGGTCGGGTTCCCGACGGTAGGTTCGCTTGACGTTTGGCTCGGTGCAGCTTCGGATCCTGCTCGGGCTCGATCGAAATACGCCAGCATCGCCGGCAGCAAGAACATATCACACAACAGGGCAGTGACCAAGGTGATCACCCCGAGGGCTCCGAAAACGCGGTGGTCTCTGGTGTCGGAAGTCAACACCGAGCTGAAGCCGGCCACCAAGACAATCGTCGTCATCATCATCCCGGTACCGACCTCTCGGAACGAACGCTTGATCACCTCTGCATGGGTCCCGCCATGCTTGAACTCTTCGAGATAACGGGACATGAAGTGGATCGTATCGTCGACGGCAATTCCCAAACAAATCGTAAAGCAGCAGACGCTCACGACCTCCAGCGGCTGCTTGGTCATGACCATATAAGCCGCCGAGGCCAGCAGTGGCAAGACGTTCGGAATGATCGCGATGAGCCCTAGACGGAGCGAGCGATAAGCGATCGCTAGGACAGCGAAAATAATCAGCGCGGCGCTTCCTAGGCTCGCGGTGAGGTCTGTGACGATCGTGTAGAGATTTCGCCATCGCCAAATCGCTTCGCCTTGCATCTCCATCGTGAGCCCAGGGTTCTTGCTAACGACGTCTTGCAAGGCTTGATCGATCCGCTCGTAGGTCGGCTTGTAGGTCGCCGTGCCGAGGTCTTTGCATCGGTAAGTCACCGTCGCGGTGGATTGTTCTTCGTTGAAGAGTCGCTGGCGAAGCGGCGGTGGCAAAAGCTCTGCCATCGAGAGTTTGTCCAAGACATTCCCCTCCCCGGGCAAGGCGTTGAGCAAGGTGACCAAGGACAAGGGGTGACCGATCAGTGGCTCTTTCTTGAGGATCGACTCGACTTGCTCGATCGCAAGTGCGGCCTGCGCGACGCTCAGTCGCTTCGGATCCCATTTGACATCGATCATGCACACATCGAGCCCCTGCATCGCTTGATCGAGATGCTCCAAGGACTCTTGGGCGTCGCTCCCGGTAGGAAACGCACTGGACTTGCGGTCGTCGGGGCGAAGCGCCAGGGCGACGATCCCAAGTCCGACGGTCAGCAAGATTGAAAGATAACTTATCAACCGCTTACGATTTATAATCCAACCGATCGTCGGCTCGATCCGCTCGACGACATGATGCAGCAGATCGCGCTCGGAACCGTTGGTCAGACGTTTGCTCCAAGGAGTCATGCTGATCAGGGGGATAACCAGCATCACCGAAATCCACGTCGCAGTGACCCCGAGAACGCAGGACCAACCGAATTCGCGGACCACTTGGTGGTTTGCCCAGGCCAGCGAACCCATCCCGATGGCGGTGGTCAGCGAGGTAAGAAAACAGGCCAGCCCGACGAGTTCCAGCGTCCTTTTGCAAGCAACCCGAGCAGGCAACCCCTCTCGCATGCACTTGCGGATGTGGATCATGATATGCACCCCATCGGTAAATCCGACCAAGCTCAGGAGCACCGGCAAGATCACAAAGCTAAAGGGGTTCTCTTGAAGGTCAAAATACCTAAGGAACCCCAGGGTCCAGAAGACTCCGATGACCGGCGCCGCAGCGACGACCAATACGACCGACAGGCCTCGAAAAAGGATCACTGCCATCAGCAAGATCATGCTATAGCCGATGGCTTGATAACGGATTTCGTTGTTCCGGTTGTTCTGGATCAACACCATCCGCAGCGGGACACTGCCGGTGACGTGAAACTCCATCGGCACACTCGGATGCTCCTTGGCGACTTGCCGAGCCGCAGCCAAAATCGGCTCGGTGCACTGGGCGTTGTCCTGGATATAGAGCCAGTCGTACTGAATCTCGACGAGCGCCGTTTGGGCGTCGCTCGAAAGCATCTGACCGACGACCAGCGGGTGCGAGGTGGCTTTTTTCTTCGCGACATCGAACCGTTGCTGCGAGGCGTTCGCGCGCGGGAGAATCGGTTCGCTGAGTCCGAAGATGTTCAGCGGAGGAGCTTGGTCGAGCGATCGGACCGAAGCGACCTCGGCGAGCCGATCGACTCGGTCGACCACGTTGCGAAACGCTTCGGAGCCTTCGGGAGTGAAGATCGCTGGCGACTTGACGACCAAGACCGCTTCGGCCCGCCCGCCGGATCCGGAAAAAGCTCCTCGTCGCCCAATGCGTCCTGGACCGTTGGAAGCAGGGGGCTTGGCGTTGCCCGTCTGTGGCGAACTTTCGCTAGAAACCGATTCGGTCTTCTCCGGGCTTGGAGCCCATCGGGCCTGAAGTTTCTGTGGCCAGGTTGGATCGAGGTAGCCTCCGATAGCCAAACCGGTCATCAGGATCAGCAGCCCTAGGCACCAATAAGGATAGTCCATGACCGATCCAAAAAGCTTGCCGGTCCAACTGGTGCCAGCAGGATCCGAACCGTTGGGTCCGGAAGATTCAGAGTTAGGCTCTGAGCCGCGGTGATGCAACATGAATCACCGACCGCCCTGTTGGCGATTCGATCCGTTGCGCGCGGCGCTGCTGCGACCGGCTTGGATCAATTCCTCTCGGCTGATTTCTCGATCGTTGTTGCGATCGATCCGAGAGAACCCGAAATCGCGAAGGACTTTCGGTGCTTCCTCCCACCCGACTTTCCCGTCCGCGTTGGCGTCCCACTTGGCAAGGTAATCGTCGGCGTACTCGGTTGCCGACGAATCGGCGGTTTCTTCGATCGTCGACATCCCAGCCTTGGGTTTCTGGTCACCAGTTGGGTTGCTGCGCGCTGCGATACTTCTGGCTGGGTTGTTTGGGGATTCGGGCAGACCCGAAGGGGATCGTGGGCGGGCGACCTCAAAGAATGCGACGGCCATTTCCTCCCAAGTCTGGTCGCCCCACATGACATACTCACCGGGTGAAGGGTTGGTGGGGTTGGCATCCGAGTTGTCGAACGAGGCGGTGAATTCGAGGGTATCGATATCGGCGAGCGGAATCCGCTCGGTCCATTCGTAGGTATGTTGCCAGTTGAAGTCATATCGGGGGACTTTCAGGAGGATTTCTGAACCCTCGGCCCGAGCGGCGCGCAGTTCAAAGGATTTGCCCCGAACGTGCATATGGGGAGATACCGCAAGCAGCTCTCCGTCCTTGGGGAATCGAGCGACCCGCGCGGTGACTTGGTGATCCGTCGCGCCGGGAGGGATTTCAAAGTCCTGGTCAATGCCCACGACGGTATAGACCTCATGGCTTACCTTCGGCTCATCGACAAAGGTCAAACCGATTTTCGATAGATCGCTCGTGGCTTGGCCATTGGGCGTATAGTGCATCTGGAATACGAACTTCGAGCCCGCAGGAATCTTTCTAGCGTAGCCTTGTGGAAACACAGTAGCCATCTGCCCGGGAACATAAGCCGTCAGCCAACCGATCCCGATGAACTCTGCGTCGTCGGGAGGGCGTATAAAGACGATCGCATGGTGGACGACCGATGGATCGCCAGGGATGACTTGGGCGGCCGAAACCCAACGGTCTTGGGTGATCTTCGGATCGACGACGAAGTACTGGTAGTCGACGGTCCCCGAGGCTGGAATACTATAGCCCTTGGTGCTCATCGGTACGATCAAGTCCGGATCGCGACCGAATCGCCAACCCCCTTGCGAGAGGTTCGTGATCGCAGGCTTGTCAGCATCGCTGAGTTTGCCTGCATCGCTGAGTTTGCTTAGATCGCCCAGGGGTGCCCCGTCGCGAACCCACTGGCGTACGGTTTCAATTTCCTGGCGCGAGATCGAACGGGTGTTTTTGAAACGGCCGTGTGCTGGGTCCGCGTGCCAAGGTGGCATGCGTCCGGTATCGATCGTCTCGAGGATCATCTCCGACCAGCCTTGGAGTTCGGCGGTATCGTTGATATCGAATGGCCCGATCTCGCCTGCTCTGTGGCATTCGGTGCAGTGCTTGTTGAAGATCGCCGCGACCGAGTCGGCATAGGTCACCGAAGCTGTCTCGGGTTGGTCGCTCGGGGAGGGTTTGCGTACATAAGCGATCTTGCAGCCGACCGGTTCGGTCATTGAGATCTCCGGAGTCTTGCCAGCCAAGGCGGATTCCAAGGCGTTTGCGAGATCCTCGCGGGTGGTTTTCGAGCGGGTGATCCCCGGTGCATATTGATCGTCGACGCGACCTCGATAAACGACTTGGTCTTGCGGATTGACCACGATGACCTCGGCGGTCCGAGTGACTTTCCAGGACTGGGCATGGGTCTGCTCGGTGTCCTTGAGAATCGGAAATTGGATTTTCATCTCTTGCGCGAACTGCTCGATGTCTTCGAAGCTATCCTGGGGGTTGCTCATGACACCGACCCATTCGATACCGCGCGACGCAAAGCGTTCGCTGAGCTCCCCGAGCCTCCTTGCGTAGAGCTTGGCCACCGGGCAATCGCAACCCAGAAACGCATAGACCCGCAGTTTCGAATCGGGATTCCAAGCGATGGGGATCTTGTCGACGGCGATCGTTTCGGGGGGTGCGGCCAAGGCCCGGGACGTAGGGTTTTCGATGGAGCCTCCGAACGTGCAAATCGCAAAGACGATTGCGAAGAACTTGCCCGTCCAAGCTGCTGAGGGACGAAGAAATCCTGGCAATGGATGACTGAAAACAGAATCTCGAACCGTCGGCGGGGATTGCATGGAGAGTCTCATACGGGGTTTGCTCATGCGGGGTTTGCTCCTACGGGGTTTGTCCAGGAAAATGCCGTAGTGAAGGTGTATTAGTACTCCTGTTTTATAGGAGAACCTGGGGTAACGGCAACTGTAGAAACCGATGAAGAGAGGGTAAACCCAATGATTTTTTGGGTTTGCGGTCTGCTTTCGGGGCGGGCGATGTGCGATTGGAGGACTAGATCCGTTTGAACATTTTATCGAGTTGTTCTTTGGAGAAGAAAAGAGCCGTTGGTCGACCGTGCGGGCAATGGTGGGTGTCGTGATAGAGGTGGCGTTGTTCGAGCAGTGCGGATATTTCTGGGTCGCTCAGACGATCCCCCGCCTTGATCGCAGCTTTGCAAGCCATCATGTTCATCAGTTCGTCGAGGACATCCTGGGCGTTGACCTTTTTGCCGCCGGACATCAAGGCTTCGAGCACCGTCCGGAGCATCTCCTCGGGGGCCCGCTTCGAGAGTATCGATGGGTAGGCGCTGAGCAGGACGGTATCGCCACCAAACGACTCGATTTCAAAGCCGATCTCGGCGAGCATCGCTTTCGATTCGATCGCCATGGCTGCCTCGGAGGAGGTCAACTGAACCGTCGCGGGCATGAGCATCCGCTGACGATCGAGGGACCTTGAGAGCACCTTGGTCTTGATCTGCTCGAACAAAATCCGCTCGTGGAGTGCGTGCTGGTCGATGATCACCATCCCAGCGTCGTCTTGGGTGATCAAGTACCGGTTGTGGATCTGGAAACCTACTGCTGGGGTCGATCCGACCCACTCGTGGGAGCCTTCGGCGCGGTTTAAAGCGCGCGTCGATGAGCCTATGGATGCGCCCGTTGCGGGGCTTTCGATGGGCAAGCTCGCCGCAGTTCCCTCTGGCAATCGATCTTCGAACGACGTGGTGGCTTGAGCGCTGTTGGGAGAGTTCGCCGGTGAGCCGCCCGGAAATGGATTCGCGCCTGGAAATGAGTTGCCTGGAAATGGGTTCCCGCTGCGGTACGCCTCGGGGGAAAAGCCCGCGTTGGGGAAGGGTTGAAAAGCTGGCACGTTTTGCTGGGAGCGAGCCCAATCCATCAACGAAGTATTCGACTCGGCCTCGGGGGTTCGAGGCGCAAGATTTTGGCCCTGCTGCAGGTTCCCTGGGGAATTCGGATCGGCGGCTTGGGGGGCTTTGGCAACGAGGTTTGAGGTCAGGAATCGGTGTCGAATGGTATGGAGCAAGCGGCTGTAAATCGCTCCGCTGTCTTCAAAGCGGACTTCGACCTTCGTCGGATGGACGTTGACATCGACCGTTTTTGGATCGATCTGCATCTGCAGAAAACAGATCGGCAAACGACCGACCATCAGCAGTCCACGGTAGGCTTCGGAAAGGGCATGTTGCAAGGCCCGATCGCGGATGTAGCGACCGTTGAGAAACAGATACTGCATGCGGTTGTTGCTGCGCGAGACGCTCGGATCGGCGACATAGCCCCGCACCTTGACCTTCTCATCCTCATGCTCGACCGAGATCAATGCATCGGCGATTTCATCTCCAAAAAATGCGCGGATCCGCTCCGACCATCGGTTCGTAGGAGGTAAGTCGTACTGCACGCGATCGTTGCTGCTGAGTTTCATGTGGACGTTGGGAAAGGCCAACGCGATCCTAGTGAAGGCTTCGACCACATGCCCCATTTCGGTCGATGGAGTCTTCATGAACTTGCGACGGACCGGCGTATTGAAAAACAAATGCCGCACTTCGATCGTCGTGCCGACATTCATCGCACAAGGTTTAATCGGCTCGCGATCGGATCCTTGAGCCCGCAACTCGTAGCCGCCGTCGCTCGAGGCCACACGGCTCCGGAGCGTCATGTGGCTGATCTCGGCGATCGAGGCCAGCGCTTCGCCTCGGAACCCGAGCGTCCGCACGTCGAAAAGATCCTCCGAGTCGGCAAGTTTGCTCGTCGCATGGGGAGCCAATGCCAATTCCAACTGCTCGGGCTCTATGCCACATCCATTGTCGCTAATTCGAAGCAGATCGATGCCGCCACCTGAGACCATCACCTCGATCAAATCCGAACCGGCGTCGATGCTGTTTTCCAGCATCTCTTTGACCACACTCGCAGGCCGCTCGATCACCTCTCCTGCTGCGATCTTGTTGACCAGACTTACCGGCAATTGTCGTATGATTGGCATCCGAGCAGTATTGGCTCCCTAAGGTGGCTCCCTGAAGTGCTTGTTCATGCGCACAGCGTACGCTAAGCGATAGGAATCTTGCAGTATAAGCCTGAGCGGTTGCCGAGCAACCCAGAAGCCGGTTTTCTGCTCAGGTTCCCTCCTGCGGGCGATCCTCGAAACGAATCGCAATCGGACCGCTTTTCAGATACAATGGACTTAGCAAACTCGGCCCCCAAGCCGACTTGCTCCTGCCCCTCCCTCCCTCGATCTGCCAGCGACTCTTAGAAGGCGACCCTAACGCATGCCAATGAAATCCCCTGGAAAGTCAACCGTTCACAACTCTCTAGCAGCCTGTGCTCAAGACCATGCGCAGGATCATGCCCAGGGCCATGCGCAGGCCCTTCGGCTCCTGCTCGGTTGCCTTGCACTTGCGTTTGCTAGCAATTTCAATCTTGCGCGAGCCCAGGAGCCGACAGAGGCCAAGCCTGTGGAACTGACGAAACTTTACGAGCCTCGCGAGTATGTCGGAAAGAGTGGCAAGCCACTGAAGTATCGGCTGATCAAACCCGTCGATTACAAGTTCGGCAAAAAGTATCCGCTGGTTCTGTTTCTTCACGGGGCAGGCGAGCGTGGTGACGACAACGCTGCGACCTTAAGGCATGCTGCCAAGGATTTTTCGAATCCTCAGACGCGTTCCAAGTACCCAGCGTATGTGGTGATCCCGCAATGCCCGACGGGTAAGAAGTGGTCGGAGGTCGATTGGTCCAAGGATTCCAGCGAGCTGCCCGAAGAGCCCAGCGACGCCATGCAGTCGATCAAAGAGCTCATCGACGATATGGTCGAAAACGCGGGTGTCGACCGAAATCGAATCTACATCACCGGCTTGTCGATGGGTGGCTATGGGACCTGGGATGCGATCGCTCGCTATCCTGGATTCTTTGCCGCGGCCGCTCCGATCTGCGGCGGGGGCGATCCGAAAACCGTCGACAAATTCAAGTCCCTTCCGATCTGGTGTTTTCACGGTGCCAAAGACCCGGTTGTCAAAGTGATCCGCAGCCGCGAGATGATCGAAGCGCTCCAGAAGGTTGGATCCAATGCCAAGTACACCGAGTATCCCGAAGCTCAGCACGACAGTTGGACTCAGACGTACTCGAACCCAGAGCTTTTTGATTGGATGTTCGCGCAACGCCGAGAAAGCAAATAACACGCGTCGGCTCGCTTTGGTTCTTCCTCGTACCTGTTGAACAACATGTTGCACCCGAGTCCTCGGTTCTTTTGCTTTAGTCGCTTCTTCACTCGCATGGCTCTCAAGGCCGTCGCGAACTGCCTGCTAGCAAGCTTGCTCGTGGGTGCGGGGATCACCGCGCCTAGCTGGGCCCAAGACGCTTCCTCGCCGGACGCTGCGGCCCCGAAAAGCCCTGCCAAGTGGGTCGACTTTTCCAAGGACATCGTTCCGATCCTGCGTGAGCACTGCGTTAAATGCCATCGCGGCCCGCAACCCAAAGGTGGTTTCGACATCACCGACCGCGCTGCGCTGCTCGGGTACATCACGCCCGGCTCGCTCGAGGACAGCTCGCTCTGGAATGATTACCTGACAGCCAAACCGATCGCCGAAGACCCAGAGAGCTTGGTCATGCCACCGGATGGTCCTTTGTCGAAACCCAAACTGGCGCTGTTGAAGTTATGGATTGAGGAAGGGGCCGCTTGGCCCGACGGGGTTGCGATCGATCAGGACGATGCCGCAGTGAGCACGACGGTGGCTACCAACGCTTCGATGCCCCGAAGAGTCTATTTGGCGATCGGTTACTTTCACCCGGCCATCGTTCACTTCCCCGTCGCACTGCTATCGCTCAGCGGTCTGTGCATCATGCTCTCCTGGGTCTTTGGACAAGGCTGCGTGCGATTCGCTTACGCTTGCTTGGTCCTCGGTGCCTTGGGTGCTCTTGCAGCGGCTCTCATGGGGTGGTCCTTTGCCGAAACGCGTGGGCTCATGGGCTGGACCGAAATGATCAAGAGCACCGCCGATGAGCAAGAGTCCAATGAGTTTTTCCATCGATGGCTAGGAACCCTTACGGCCCTTGCTAGCCTCGCCGCTTCCTGGATGGCTTATCGAGCCGGCAAGCCCGACGGGACTCGGCCGGGCTGGGGTTGGAAAACCGCCGCATTGCTCCTGGCCGCTTTGGTAGGGATCGTCGGTCACCAAGGGGGTGAAATGGTCTACGGCGATATCTTTGCCCAAGCCCTCGAACAGATCAATCGACCTTAATTAAGCTACCCATCGACCTTCCAAAGCCCCCCATGAGGGTGATCCTCTAGGGCCCTTAACTCCTCCGTTTCCATTTCCTTTTCTTTCCACTGCTTTTCTTTCCACTGCTCCATCATGCTTCATAGCCAACTGATCCACCCCGAGATCTCCCGCATCCTGGCCCAAGCCGGTCATCACGCAACGATTCTGATCGCCGACGGAAACTATCCAGCCTCGAGCAAACGCGGACCTCGCTCGGAGGTCGTCAGCCTCAATCTCATGCCGGGACTAGTGACATGCAACCAAGTCCTCCAAGCGATCCTTTCGGCCATACCCGTCGAAGCGATCCGCACCATGCAAACCGAAAAATCGGGTCCGTACGCCCTCGAATCCGATCCTCCGGTCTGGAGCGACTATCGAAAGACCATGCGCGATGCGGGCCTTGAGCTCGATATCCTGCCGGTCGACAAATGGGAGTTCTACTCCGCTGTCGCCACCGATGACCATGTCTTGACGG
>Ga0208086_1000422_pt1 | contig 12640 bp, 7 predicted proteins | sample LakMenEpi06Jul10_FD_150675 | JGI IMG/M metagenome (GOLD analysis project Ga0208086, IMG submission 150675) | Freshwater microbial communities from Lake Mendota, WI - 06JUL2010 deep hole epilimnion (SPAdes) | ecosystem: Environmental > Aquatic > Freshwater > Lake > Epilimnion/Euphotic zone ...
TAGCGGTCTCAAGCTCGCTCTCCTGGAGATTATACCACCCAAGCTCGAGCGTGTGAATTTCTCAAGTTTCCCCAAGCAAACGCCCCGAATCTCGATCCTCCAGGCGAAACGCATGCGCTGGTCAACGGCTCGAAAGGGATCTTGAGTCTCACCGCAAAGGCGCAAAGAACGCAAAGGGAAACAGCCGGGGGAGGAAATGGTGTTTTGACTCAGCGTATGTAGGCAAATGGCAGGTGCAAGGCACCCACTGCCGCTGCCTCGGTTTGCTAGCGTTCCTCAAGGTTCTCCCTCAGGTGCCAGGCACCCGTTGCCGCTGCCCGACGCGTCTAATCCGTCGGATCCGCCCCTTGCGGCACCAAGCGAAAAATCGGCATTGATTCAAACTCTCCATTTCCACTAAACTCCCGCTTCGATCCAGTTTTTCTAGTTCCACTAAAGGAGGGTGGTCCATGGGGAAGGAATCTATTCGGTTTTTGCACTCAGGTGACTTTCATTTGGAAAGGCCTATGCAGGATCTGACCGATATCCCGGAACATCTCAAAGCCGCCCTTGTCGATGCGCCTTGGAAGGCCGCCGAAGCATTCTTCGAGTCGGCTCTGATCGAGAACGTCGATTTCGTTCTGCTCGCAGGGGATCTTCTTAACCCGATTTCGACCGGAGCCGCAGGGCCGGCATTCCTGCTCGATCAATTCGAACGGCTCGCTCAACGCAATATTTTGGTTTATTGGGCCGGTGGCTCGGTCGATGATCCGGAGCGCTGGCCCGAAGCCGTATCGCTTCCTGCGAATGTTCACTATTTTTCCAAAAAAGAAGTCGAATCGGTCGTGTTCCGTCGCAATGGCTCGGCACTTGCCACAATCCTAGGTCGATCCAATGACGGCCGGGAATCGATCCGCTCGGCGGAATTCCAATGCGATGCCGATGGGACTTATGTCATCGCGCTGGCTCATGGCCATGCCGACCGCGAATCGCTTCTGAGCGAACGCATCGATTTTTGGGCAATCGGCAGTGACCATACTCGAAAAACGCTCCATGGCGAGGCGCCTCATATGCGAATCTGCGGAACCCCTCAGGGTCGTGGATTTGATGAAGAGGGCGCTCATGGCTTTTGGACGGTCGAAGTCGATGGGACCCACGATGCGCAGATCGCTGCGAGCGACTGCGATTACTTCCGTTACATCACGCAGACGCTCGATGTCGAGGACCTTGCGATGGGTCGCGACATTCGTGAGCTTATGACCAAACGTATTTCCAGGCTCCAGAGCGAGCATGGCACAAGGCATTTGATCGTCCGCTGGCGAGTGGAACTGGACCTGGAGAATACCTCGATGGTAGGTCCTGAGGCAATCGACGAGATTCTCGGTTGGCTAAGGCGAGAGTATAGCCATGGAGCCTGCAGTGTCTGGTCGACGGACATCGAGGTTCGCTCACCGAAGGCTTATCCTGCCAAGTGGCAGGAGGAGGATACCATACTCGGCGATTTCCTGAGAACCTCTCAGGAGCAACGCAAGACGCATGGACAGCATTTAAACCTCAAGCCGCTCTTGGAGTCGGAGACCCCAGGCACAGCGGCTTGGCAACAACTACTGATCGACGATGCACCAGGAGTTACCGGTGCGGCATTGGATCGAGCAACGCTCTTGGGAGTGGACATGCTCCGAGGACACAAAGTGGATTTGATGGCTCCTATTAGGAGATTCGGAGGGACCCGAGGATGAAGATTCGCGACGTACAAATCGATGGTTTCGGAGTTTGGAGTGGGTTGAGCGTCGATTCGATGCCCGAGGGCATGACGGTTTTTTATGGACCGAACGAAGCTGGCAAAACGACCTTGATGAACTTCCTGCGGACGATGTTCTATGGGTTCACTGCAGAACGACGCGCCCGGTACTTGCCCCCCGTTTACGGAGGCAAGCCCGGTGGTGCGATGCGTGTATCGGGTCCTGGAGGTGGCTATGAGATTGCCCGTCGAGCGACGCTCAACGATTCGAGCGTGTTCGGGCAATTGACCGTCACGAGTTCCGATGGAATCACCCAAGGTCAGCATCGACTGACCTCGCTGCTTGGAAACGTCGACGAGTCGATTTTCACGAATGTCTTTGCGATCGGCCTTCGAGAACTTCAGGAACTCAGCACATTAGACGATACCGCAGCGGCCGACGAATTGTACAAGCTATCGAGTGGACTCGATCGGGTTTCGTTGGTCGATGTCATTCGTCAGCTTCGAACCGCAAGGACCTCCATCGCCTCGTATTCGGAGGAAAGCGCGCAACTGCAGTCGATGCAGTCTAAGCGTGAGAAGCTTCGCGATGAGATCGAACAGTTGACTCTGCGAGGCCGACGCTGGGGCGAACTGGCTTCGGTCCGCCGCAACCAACAAAATGAGATCGAGGAAATCAAGCAACGTATCGAGCAGTGGGATCTGGAATCCCGAACTGTCGAGACGGCGATGCAGGTACGCGAACCTTGGCAACAGCGTGATGCGCTTCGAGAGAAGCTTACCCAAGTCCATGCACGAATCGATCTGCAGGAAGATTCGCGGGTGAAACTTCTCGACTTGCAATCTCAGATCGATCAGAAACGCCAGCAAACTCAATCGGTCGTCCTGGAGCGCCAGTCCCTGCGCAAGCAGGCCGATGCACTCCCATTGAACCGAAATATTTTAGGGCTTTCGAGCAAGATCGAGTCGGCCGCCGAACAGGGACCTTGGATCACTCAACTTCAAAAACAAATTCAACGACTCGAGTCGGAGCACCTACAAACTCAGGAACAGCTCGTCGAAGATGCAAAACGCCTAGGACTTAGCGACTCAGACCAAGAGGCCCTGCTCAACGATCGGCGTCTGTCGAGTTTACCGGATTTGAGCCGTCCTGCGATCAGTCAATTGGCAGGACCCGCTCGTGATGTTCGAATGCAGCAGACCCGCCTCAAGCAGGCCAAGGAGCGCGTCGAGACCGAGAAAAGGGAGATCGAGCGACTGCAAAATGAGATCGGTGGATTTCTCCAAACCCGTGATTCGGAGGATCTCCAGGCCTCCATTCTGAAGGCCAGTGATCGCATCCAATCGATCCGAAAATACCAGCAAGTCGATGAGCGATTGCAGAAATTAGGTTCGCATCGCCAGGAACTCGAAGGCGACACGATCGATCTTGAGAGCGATGATGGATTCTCATGGGAACGCGTGATCATGCTGGCGATCCCGTTTTTCATCGGCGCATTCATGCTGATCTCGGGATTGAACAACTTCTTTGGTTGGTACAACAACGCCAACCTACCTGCCACAGCCCGAGCCATTCAGTTGCAGTCACCCGACACCCAAAACACAGGTGTCCTGATGACCGTTCTTGGAATGATCATCTTGGTAGCGACTTATCTGTGGTGGAAGTCGATGGAAAAGGGGATGGAAGGTGAAATCACCGACGTCGAAACGCAACTCGATACCCTCGTGATGCAGATCCGCAAGACGGAACATGAAAAGCAGGAATTGATCGGATCGCTGCCTGAACCCAACGTTTCGCTTGAACAACAACTCAGACAAGCCGAGCATGAATTGAGCGAATGCGAATCCTATTTGCCGATCTACCACAATCAGGCAGCCGCAAAAGCCAGATACAACACGGCGCGCAAACAGGCAGCCGACGCGATCCATGGACTCAAAACGGCGAGGATCGCCTGGAAGAAAACCCTGCATCAGCTCGGACTCGCCGAGTCTCTCTCCCCAAAAAGCCTGAGAATTTTAGCCGAAGGTTACGAATCGTTGCTGATCACTCGAAAGAAACTCAGCACGCAGTCCGACGAGCTATCCCAAAGGCGAATCGAACTGGTCAGCTCCCTGCAAAAGCTCGACGCACTCCATACCCAGATGCAAGTCGCGATGGCATCACCCGATGGGGTCGCCCCCACGTCTCGCAAGGAGATTTCCTCTTCCAGAGACACCAAGGAATTGACGCGGGAGTCGACCCGCGAAACCAACAGTTCCGTCGAGGTACCGCAGCAGCGATTGCAGCAATTGATGAATGCACTTGCACAGCAAAAGCAATATTTGAAACAGCGCAAGGAGCTAAAGTCCCAAGACGAAGAACTGCTGAAAAAGCAAAAGGGGATTCGTCGAAGTGTTGAACGTCTGATCAGTTCGAGGCAGAGCTATCTGGCCGAAATCGGCGTCGAATCGCTCGAACAACTCGAGGAATTGCTGACCCGCAAGCAAGAGCATATGAAACTCGAGTCGCAGATCGCGTCGCTCGACGAACGCATTCGCTCGACACTGGGCAACCATGTCTCCTACGATTCCATCCAACGGATGCTGCAAAACACTCCACACCACGAACTCGAAAAACGTTGGGAAACACTGACGCTTCGCTCGAGCGGCGGTGCCGAAAGGATCGGACAATTGCAGTTGCGCCAAGGAGAGATCAATCAGGAGATGAAAACGCTCGCAGGGGATCGACGGTTGGCAGAAGCCAAATTCGAACTGGCAAGTCTGGAGCGACAGATCGAACTCTGCGCCGATCATTGGCGCACACTCGGATTTACCACCTGCATGCTTGAGAAAGTCTGCGAGATCTACGAGAGCGAAAGACAGCCAGAAACACTTCGGGAAGCTTCGGCATTTCTCAAACAGTTGACCGAGGGCAAGTACGTGCGTGTTTGGACACCATTGGGTAAGAATGCACTGAGGATCGACAACGACAAGGGACAAAGCTTGCCTTTGGAAGTCCTCAGCCGCGGTACCCGCGAAGCGGTCTTCATCTCCTTGCGATTGTCCCTCGCGGCAGCTTATTCGCGTCGTGGAGCTACACTGCCTCTGGTCCTCGATGATGTCCTGGTGAACTTCGACACGATCCGCGCGACCAGCGCAGCGAAAGTGCTCCGAGATTTCGCCGCCTTGGGACATCAAGTCGTCATGTTCACCTGCCACGAGCATATCATGCGAATGTTCGATTCGATCGGTGTGCAAGTTCGAGTCTTGCCCATGCAGGGTCAAGCAGGGGTAGCGGAAGTCTACAATCCTGAGCCAACCCCACAGAGGGTCATCGATTCGAAACCGACTGCTATCATCGAAGTCCAAGAAGCTCAAACGGCTATGGAAGCTCCCGTGCAGCCTGCTGCTTTGCCACAAGAGCCCGATCCGATTTTGCTACCGGCCCGAACCCGTGTGGTCGCAAAACAGGAGCCGCTGGCAGATCCAAAAATCGCCAAGGTGCTCGGCGAGCCTAAAATCGCCAAGGTGTCCGATGAGCCGCTCGTCGATGCGGTACCTCTTTGGTTCGAACAAGAGTGGGCCGATCAGGAATGGACAGGGCAGGAATGGGATGCGATGGATCAGTACAAGCCCGCCGAGTTCTCGGCGAACTTGGAAAATCGCGAAGCGACATCGGCCCCTGAGCCTAACTTTGTCTGGACCGAATCCGAACGAAAACCCATGGCGATGCCAAGCGACGCCGGTGGTCACGATGGTTGGTGGGAACAGCACTCGGCCACACGGAGCTAATCCAAGTAGTCTGCTGTTGGGGCGGATTTTTTGCAGAGTTGAAGCGGATTTGTTACAGTATCGCTGCGAGCAGGGCGGTTGGCTCGTCATTGCTTGACTTTTGACAGAGTCGATCGATTGCTCCTGGAAATTACGGATGCAGCGGAAAAGTCCGTTCAACGATTAGCTGATTCCCATGACACTTCGTGCTGTTTGTTGCCTTCTGTGCGTGCTTGTCTTGGGGCTCATTGGCTCGGCGCAAGGCCCCAGCGGGCCGGCTTTGCCCGACGCGTCGCTCTACACATGCCGCTGGGCAAGCACGCCGCCGAAGATCGATGGGTTGGCCGACGAACCCTGTTGGGAGCATGCAGTGACGATCAGCAACTTCCGAGCATCCTGGCTTGCGAGCGATTCGAAAACAGCTCCGATTGCCTCTGGCGACTCCATCCCCACGCAAGCAAAAATGGTTTGGGACAAGGAGTATCTCTATGTATGGGCTAAGCTCACCGACAATGACATCCAAGGGACGATCAAGGAGCGTGATGAGCAGACGTGGCTGGACGATTGCTTTGAGCTCTTTTTGAAACCTTCAAAAGACAGACCAGGATACTACGAATTCCATGTCACCCCTGCCAACACGCAAATGGATCTGTATATTCCCGAGCGAGTTCCCAAAGCTTATGCGATTTACAAATCCGCGGATACTTTCGATTTCCAAAGCTCGGTTCAAATCGATGGCACGCTTGAGGATCGGACCGATGCCGATCGCAGTTGGCAGGTGGAATTCAAGATAGCATGGAAGGACTTCCATCGAACCGGCGGTGGGCCTGGACCGGGTGATTCATGGACCTATTCACTGTGCCGCTACGATTACGATCGATCCACCGATGCACCTGTCTTGACAAGCACTGCTGCGTTGACACAACCCTCCTTCCATCGGCACGAAGAATTTAGCGAAATCCGGTTTTTGGGACCACCTTCGGATCGCGTTCCGATGACGACCTCCAAAGTACAGGGGTCTCCGGAGCCTCCGCTTCCTTTCACGACACAACGGGTTGATCTGGGTTTCGAGTTCGATCATCCGATCTGTTTGCGAGCCGAACCGAAATCGACCGGCTTTTGGATGATCACCCAGAAGACCCCTTATGGACCTTCGGAAATCCTTCGTTTGGCTTCTCAGGAAAGGAGCGAGGAGCGGTCGCATCAGGTCATCGAGCAAGCCGGTTCGGATCGCGTCCACTACGATTTATGTTTTCATCCGGAGTATCCGGCCAAGCCGTTTGTATTTGTGGGGCTCAATGAAAGCGTCCAGGGGGTCAAGCATTCTCGTATCGTGCGATTGGAAGTTCAACAGGACGACGAATCCATGCGGATCGTCCAACAGCGCGTGATCATCGAATGGCCGAGTGATGGGCACAATGGCGCCGCAATCACTTTCGGCCTCGATGGCATGCTGTACATCACCAGTGGAGATGGCACGAGCGACTCGGACATCAATTTGCGAGGTCAGGACCTTACCCATCTGACGGCGAAAGTTCTGCGAATCGATATTGAACCATCCACCGAAAGTGAGCCTTATCGCATTCCGCTCGACAATCCTTTCTTTCATCGAGCGGAGGCTCGCAAGGAAACGTGGGCCTATGGACTTCGTAACCCATGGCGTATTACCACCGACACCGAGTCGGGTCGAATATGGCTGGGTCAAAATGGCCAGGATCTCTGGGAGCAGGTCTACCTAGTGCAACCAGGGGCCAACTACGGCTGGAGTGTTATGGAAGGGGCCTCGGTCTTCTATGCCAATCGCCAGCGCGGTCAGGAGCCATTTGTGCCACCGGTCAAGGACCACCATCACAGCCAAGCTCGTTCACTGACCGGTGGAATCGTCTACCGTGGTTCGCAGGTAGATTATCGAAGCCTCGTTGGGGCGTATGTCTATGGCGACTACTCGACGGGCAAGATCTGGGCGATCTGGCACGATGGGAAGCAAGTTGTCGATTCCCGTGAGATCGCCGACACACCGCTTGCGATCACGTCTTTTGAGAGCATGAGCAATGGCGAGATTTGGATCGCGGACCACCTGGGAAAGGGCGTTTCTAAGCTTGTGCCGAACCGGGCCGAAGACACCTCCGATCGCTTCCCAAGGCTACTGAGTCAAACCGGTCTTTTCGAGGATGTCGCCAAGCATCGTTATGTCAAAGGGGTCATTCCCTATTCGGTCAACTCCCCATTTTGGAGCGATGGAGCTTTCAAAGAGCGAGCCTTTGCGATTCCCGATGATGCATCGGAGGATCCACGTATTGAGTTTCAGAACCAGTTGGGTTGGACGTTTCCAAATGGCACGGTCTTGATCAAGAGTTTTTCGCTTGAGAAGCAGCCGGGGAATAGCGAGAGTCGCCATTGGATCGAGACGCGGTTGATGGTCCGCGAGCAGAATGAATGGGTGGGTTATTCCTACCGTTGGAATCAGGATGGGACGGACGCTCAGTTGGTGGATGCTTCGGGCACCGATGTCTCCTATTCGATCCGGGATGCGAATGTTGCGGGAGGCTCTCGGTTGCAGAAGTGGCATTATCCGAGCCGAGCCGAGTGCATGGTTTGCCATAGTCGTGCTGCGAACTACACGCTCGGTTTGCAGACTTCGCAGCTCAACCGAATTTATCCCCACGAGAGTCCGTACTACGGTCATGATGAAAACCAACTCGTGGCGTTTGAACGGATGGGACTATTCAAAAGCAAGCTACCCACAGGGCCCGAGGGTTTGCCCAAGCTCGCTGACCCGAGCAACGAGCAAGAGCCCATCGATGCTCGCGTTGTGGCTTATCTGCACTCCAACTGCGCTTCGTGCCATGTGCCTGCAGGAGGAGGAAATGCGGCGATGGAACTGAGCCACCCGACGCCGTTTAGCAAAATGGGGATTCTCGACGTTCTGCCCAAGCATCACGATTTAGGGATTGCCGGAGCCAAGCTGGTCTTGCCTGGAAGCCCCGAAAAGAGCGTATTGCTTGAGCGGATCGCTAGACGGGGCAAGGACCAGATGCCTCCGTTGGCGTCGAACGAAATCGACCATCAGGCCGTCGGTTTGATAAGGAAGTGGATCGAAGGGCTCAGTACCGATCAGGGTCCTTAAGTTCCCAGGAGCCCCGGCGAGACGATCCGTTTTTCCAAAAGTGCAAAGCCGTATTGGACGGCCAGAGCCATTAGAGCTGCCGGCACGGCACCTTGGAGAATCAACCCTAGGTCATTGAGTCGGATCCCCGTGAGGATCGGTGAGCCGTAACCCCCGGCCCCGATCAAGGCGCCTATCGTCGCGGTGCCAACGTTGATCACCGCTGCAGTCTTGACCCCCGAGAGGATCGAGGGGAGCGCCAAGGGGAGTTCGACCAATTTGAGTCTGGCTTTGGCATCGAGTCCAAGGACCTCTGCCGACTCGCGTATCGCAGCAGGGATTTGCTTGAGCCCAGAGTAAGTCCCCCGGACGATCGGCAAAAGGCTGTAGAGAAACAGAGCCATGATGGCAGGTGCAGGTCCGATCCCCATGTCAAAGAGAGCAAAAAGGGGCATCATAAATACCAACAAGGCCATCGAAGGAAGCGTTTGGATCACACCGACAATTCCAAGCACTGTCTGTCCGATCGTTTCGTTACCCGCGGCGATGATCCCCAGTGGGATCGCTGTGAGGATCGCCAAGCCCAGAGACACCAGCACCAAAAACAAATGCTCGCCGGTAGTACTCAGAATCCTTTGGATCCCTTTGGAGAGACTTGCCCAAGGTCCTTCCTGAGGCAGGGGTAAGCTCAGGTTCAACTGTTTGTTTAAGAACTCACCTGCAACAACAGTCTCCGGTCTACGATCCAATCGAACTTGTGCCGACATGGCCGACATCGCCTCGGGTGATATGAGCCCTTGGATTTTCAAGATGGCTTCGGCTGCTTTCGGAGCCCGAGTGACAAGATCCTGCCGCATGAGCACAACAGCATAATAGACAGGAAAGAACCCCAAATCATCGTCCAAAGCGACTAAATCGTAGTACTGGATCTCGGGGTCGGTCGTGTAAAGATCCGTCACTGCGATCGAGTCTTTTTCAAGTCCCCGGTAGGCAAGATTGTGGTCCATGACTTTGATCTGGGTCTGGGGCAAGGAATACTTTTCCTTAAGCGGCCGCCAGCCATCCTTGCGTTCAAAAAACTCGTCGCTCAAACCCAACTCCAGTTGGGGATGATTCCTCAGATCGCTAATTTTTCGGATCGAGAGACGTTCAGCCACCGACCGCTTCATTCCGAGCGCATAGGTGTTATTGAATCCGATCCGCTCGGACATCACGACATTCTTCAGAGCCAAAGCCGATCTCATCTCGTTTTCGGACTCGATTTTGGTCCCTCGGCGTATCGCATCGGCGAGGATTTCTTCGCGGATAGTACCTGTGTAGTCGACATACGCATCGATCTCCCCGGTCTGGAGCGCTTGCCAGAGAATTTGCGTCCCACCCAGCTCGGCCCGATGTTCGATTCGAGCACCAGTATTCCTGACCAAGTGCGAGAGGACCTCACCAAGGACTACCGATTCGGTAAAGGACTTGGAGCCGATACCGATTTCCTTTTCCTCAGCCCATGCGATCCGAATCGATCTAAAACCAACCAGGACCCAAGCCATGCAGAGCCATAGTAAAACAGATCGCTTGCTCATGAAGACTCCTTGGGTGGGTTCAACGTCGGGAATCGTTGAGCGTTGACGAATTGGGTTACAAATGCATTGGCTGGATGGAGGATCATCTGCTCGAGTTTGCCTTGCTGTACGATGCGACCTTGGCCTAACATGATGATATGATCCCCGAAGAATCCGGCTTCGCCCATGTCGTGGGTAACGGTGATCGCGGTTTTCTTGAGCGTTCGGAAAATCTTCAGTAAATCCTCTTGCAGATCGTATCGAACCAATGGGTCGAGGGCACCCATGGGCTCGTCCAAGAGCATCACAGGTGGATCGAGCATCAAGGCGCGCATGATACCGACTCGCTGGCGTTGCCCTCCAGAAATCTGCGTCGGGTATCGGTCTAGGGCAGGGCGGGGGAGTCGAGTCAACTCAGCCAATTCCTCGATACGATTTCGGATTCGATCGGCTGGCCATTGAAGATGCTTAGCCATGAGTCCGACATTTTGGGCCGAGGTCAGGTGCGGAAAGAGGCCTCCGTCTTGTATGACATAGCCGATTCGGTGCCTCATGGGGATCCGATTGCCAGGAGTCATTTCGACACCTTCGAAAAGAACGCGCCCGGAGTCCGGAGCGAGCAAACCTGCTAGGATTCGTAGTAATGTACTTTTTCCGCACCCGCTAGGCCCGATGAGCACCGTGGATTTTCCGGGCTCAAACGCGACGGATGTTTCATGGAGCACCGTTTGATCGCCGAACGACTTGGAAACACCCTCGATTTCAAACATGGGTATTGCTCCGTGAATCGCGATTGGAAAGATCGCTGTGGTTTCGGTTCAACAAGTCGAGCATGGCTTGAATTCCCTGTTGGAGGTCCATGGTGAGTTGATCGGTAGACAGGGACTTGGCCTGTTTACCTTCTGGAAGAATAATAGGTTCACCAAATCGGATGCGCACCGTCTTGCGACCGTGCGAGGTGGGGTAATTTGCTCCCAAGAAATCCTCTTCGAGTTTATCGAGTGTTTCGGCTTGGCGTTCCCAAGTCGGACTTTCTGTGAGGTAGTCGCCCGGATAACTGTAGAGTTGGGTGGCCAAAAACATGCTTTCCATGTCGCCTTCCCATTCTTTTCTCTGTTCTAAAGGAGCTTGATCGGCCCTCTCGGCTATCTGGGCGATGAGGATACGGCGGATCTCTTTGATGCGTTCAGGGATGAGCTTCTTGGGGGGGCCGCTTAGGTATTTCGCTTCGGCACGTTTTAAAACCTCTTCGGTCAGTAAACCTATCCTTTGCTGAAGGGTTCCTTGCTGGCGTTGGCCGAGGATCTCTGTTTCTTTCCCAGACAGGACGTGCTCAGCGATGCTGAGTATTCGGTCGGTCATCGGCAGATGCGACTGGGCTTTCCAACCGAGTCGCAGTTCCATCTTTTCGGCGGTGCGGCACAAACTAGGAGTAGGATCTTCAAGGTACCAGCGTTTGATCGCCACTGGAAGAATTGCGATGGGTCGCTCCGATTTACGAGCGGCCATCAGGGCGATCGCTGCGGCACCTTCACGCAACGGAGTGAGTCGATCGTTGGAGTGGTAGATATCGCCTTCGGGAAATACGACCAATGGCTCGCGTCGGCGTTGCAAGATATCCAGTGCCGTTTTCATCGATTGGATATCCGTGTTTTCTCGATCGACACTAAAACAGCCGCAACGTTGCATCGATTCGCGTTCAAACCAACGGCTTTGAGAAAAAACCTGCCAAGCGGTCATCACGTAGAAGGGGACTTTAAGGCGATCCGCTGCGTTCAGTAAGCAGTAGGAATCCCAGTGGAACGAGTGATTTGGAGTGATCATCACCCCGAGTCCGGACTTTAAGGCTTCTTGAAGGTGTTCAAGTTGTTCGAACTCAATACTCAGGATTTGCTGTTGCCTGAGTGCTTTGGCTCTCAGAGGCCTAGCGGCGCGATACCACCAGTAAGTGAGTTTGGCTGGCCAATGTTTTTCCGGGATGCCGTAGGGTTGATTATTCATCAGCGGAGAATTCAATCATGAAAACACGTAGATTGGTATCGCCGGGACTCAGTATATCGACTCGCATTGACCGAGTGCGAGGAGGGGACTTTAGAACTTTGTTCGTGCTTCTTCTCGTACTCAGTCCGCCGCGGCGGACGGTACTCGTACTCGCGCTCGAACTCGAAGCAATCCAGTATAGCAATCCGGCCTATTGGTCCGCAAGTAGCCGCGAACTGCCTCGATCAACGATCGGCATCGCCGCAGTTCAAACAGCCATCGAGTACGAGTACGACGAAATCCGATGCGATGTACGAACAGGTGCTCAGAGGCCTTTGCGAGAATCAGCCATGATCCAATCACTGAGCTGAATTCAACTCAGGAGAAACACCTTCCTCGATCCTTAATGTGCGATTCAATGCGATAGGACCATCGATCCGCTGCAATCTTTTTGCACCGTCGGCAGACGCTGGAACGGGCCATTCGATCTGAATAGAAAGCACCTTGGTTGCTTTGCCCAATCCGATC
>Ga0208086_1000423_pt1 | contig 12639 bp, 13 predicted proteins | sample LakMenEpi06Jul10_FD_150675 | JGI IMG/M metagenome (GOLD analysis project Ga0208086, IMG submission 150675) | Freshwater microbial communities from Lake Mendota, WI - 06JUL2010 deep hole epilimnion (SPAdes) | ecosystem: Environmental > Aquatic > Freshwater > Lake > Epilimnion/Euphotic zone ...
GTAAGGTGAAAGAATTAGTAATTGCTATAAAGCTTGAAAATCAATTTACTAAAGATGAGATTTTAGAAAATTACTTAAACACTATTTACTTTGGCCGGGGCTCTTACGGCGTACAAACCGCATCCCAAGTTTACTTTGGTACAACAGTTGATAAGTTAACAGTGGGTCAATCTGCAGTATTAGCAAGCTTGTTGCGTAGCCCAGGTTTGTATGATCCTGGATTTAAAAAAGAGAACCAAGCACGTCTAGATGCAAGATTTTTGTATGTTCTTGATGGCATGGTGGAGATGAAATGGCTGGATAAGGAAGTAGCTGAAAAAACTAAATTACCGATCATAAATCCAAGAGTTACATCAGGAGCTCTTGCTGGACCTAAAGGTTATGTAATCTCCTGGGTAGAGCGGGAGTTAAATCAATTAGGTTTTACTGATGAGCAATTGATGATCGGTGGCTACATCATCAAAACTACTTTAGTAAAAGAGGCACAAGAGGCAGCGGTTGCAGCTGTTAATAAAGAGGCACCAACTAAAGCACCAGAGAATTTACATATTGGTCTAGTTGCAATTAAGCCTGGCACTGGTGAAATTTTGGCGATGTATGGCGGTCAAGATTATTTAAAGTATCAATTTAATGCAGCTACCCAAGGAATTACCTCAGGTGGCTCCTCATTTAAAGCCTTTACTTTGGTTGCTGCCCTTGAGCAAGGAATACCACTTTCATCAGTATGGAATGGTGATTCACCAAAGGTTTATGACGATGGAATTGGCCGGGCTTATTTTGTAAATAATTACGGCGGTGAGAGTTGGGGAAATATGTCTCTACTTACCGCAACTGAAAAGTCAGTTAATACTATTTATGTACCACTCGGCATGAAGGCTGGTTTAGAAAAGATTGTAGATGTTGCTCGCCGTGCTGGAATTCCAGATTCAGTTGAAATGGTTGCCTCACCTTCAGTTTCACTTGGTGCTGCCAGCCCGCATGTAATTGATTTAGCAAATGCTTACGCCACTTTTGCTGCGCAAGGAGTTTATGCAAAACCATTTATTATCAATGAGGTACAAGGACCTAACAAGGGAATTTTGTATCAAGGGCGAATTCAAGCTCAAGAGGTATTTAGAAAAGATGTGATGGCAGATCTAACCTATGCGTTAAGCAAGGCAACCACCTCTGGAACAGCTGCAGTAGTAGGTGCCAGAGTTGCTAGACCAACTGCCGGTAAGACTGGAACTTCAAATGACAACGCATCTGCTTGGTTTAATGGTTACACACCAGAGGTTGCAGCATCAGTTGCCTTTTATCGAGATGATGCCACCCAAACACTAAATGGAATTGGTGGCTTAACTTCAGTAACTGGTGGATCTTTTCCAGCAAGAATTTGGGCAGAGTTTGTTAAAGGTTATTTAAAGAAGGCGCCAGTTCAAGATTTTCCACCACCTGCATATATTGGTGGAAGTGAGGCCATAAGTTTTATTAATTCAGTACCTGAGATGGATCCAGCCTTAATTCCACCATCTCCTTCACCATCGCCTAAGAAAAAGAGATAACACTTGCTTACCAAAATGGTAAGTAGATCCTTTGTATTAATCCTGCTGCTAGCAGCGGTGGTTTCATTTCTTAAGTTCAACCATTGCAGAGTTAATGGCTTTACTTCGCCAGATAATTATGTCCACGCCTGCTATACCGATATTCCAGCTCTTTTTTCAGAGCGCGGCTTAGATACCAACACCTTTCCTTATCTATCACCAACAAACTCAATTGAGTACCCGCCAATTATTGGCCTTGGCAATTGGTTAATCTCATTTATTACCCCAAGTGAGAACTCTTTTCGCTATTTTTTTGATATCAACGCATTACTTATTATTGTTTTATTTTTTATCTCAGCAATCATTGTCAGAAAAATTTCACCTGCCTATCAATATCTATTTCCATTAGCACCTGCAGTAATAGCAAGTCTTTTTATTAACTGGGATATGTGGGCGGTAGTAAGCACATTACTTGCAATCTATTACTTTGATAAGAAACAGTATGAGGCAAGTAGTATTTGGCTTGGAGTCTCTATCGCAACAAAGTTTTTCCCAATAGTTTTACTGCTACCAATTGCCATTATTTTCTATCGAACCTCTAAGATACGGCTCTTTTATCGATACCTCTTTACTACCGCAATCTTTTGGGGTGCTATAAATATTCCAATTGCACTGACCCATTTTGATGGTTGGTGGCGATTTTTTAAATTAAATTTAGAACGAGGGGCAGATTTTGGATCTATCTGGTTCGCACTCTCACTCCTTGATATAAAGATCCCACACCTTGATTTAATCTACCCACTACTTTCAATCACATTATTTATTGGATTAGCTATTTACCTACTTAAACTTCCAAGTACTCCTAACCTTGCAGCGATTGCATTATTTGCTTTATTCATCTTCACAACTGTAGGTAAGGTCTACTCACCTCAGTACATATTATGGTTAACACCACTTGCAGTAATTGCCTTACAAAATAGTAGGCAGTTGATTACATTTTGGTTTTGGCAAGCAACTGAGATCACCTACCACCTGGCAATCTGGCAGTACTTAGCGTTGTTTTCAGATGCACAATTTGGATTACCAGCAGGTGGTTACGCACTTGCCACAATCATCCGGGTGATTGGGGTGTGCACATTTGCCTATATTTTGATGCGGGATTTAGCTACCTCTTCAACAGAAAAAAGAGATTAATTTCCCTCTTTTTACCCCTTTGGCTACCCTTAGCCTCAACACCTGCCGCGGAAATTCCGTGGCCGCTTTAGTCCAGAGGTGGTTTAACAAATGCGTCGCTATGAACTCATGGTCATTTTAGATCCTGATTTAGAAGAGAAGACCGTTGCCCCAAGTCTTGAGACCTATCTTAAGATTATTAAAGAAGGCGGCGGAAAAGTAAATAAGTTAGATATCTGGGGTAAGCGCCGGATGTCCTTTGAAATAAATAAAAAGGGCGAAGGTATTTACGCAGTTATCGATATGCAATCTGAGCCAGCACCAGTTAAAGAGTTGGATCGTCAACTTAATTTAAATGAGTCAGTGCTAAGAACTAAAGTTGTTCGCCCAGAGTAATCCCCAACAAATAACCAACAAGCATCTAACGCAGATAAGGGAGAAATAAAAATGGCAGCAGGCGATACCAACCTAACTATGATCGGTAATTTGGTCAGTGATCCAGAGTTGCGCTTCACTCCAAGTGGAGCAGCGGTAGCAAAATTTACTGTGGCATCAACTCCACGTTACCTAGATAAGACCACAAATGAGTGGAAAGATGGCGATAGCCTCTTTTTACAATGCCAGATTTGGCGACAAGCTGCCGAGAATGTAGCTGAGTCACTAACTAAGGGAATGCGAGTAATTGTCTCTGGACGATTAAAGCAACGCTCTTATGAGACCAAAGAGGGTGAAAAGCGAACTGTGTTTGAGGTTGAAGTTGATGAGGTTGGACCTTCACTTCGCAATGCAACAGCTAAAGTTACCAAGACGGCACGAGCAGCAGGTGGCGGTAATACCTATACCGCAGCTGCTGGTTCAAGCCAAAGCTCATCAACTGATGATCCATGGTCAGCAGCCCCAGTAGGCGGCGGCTGGTCAACTACACCAAGTGATGACGCACCACCTTTTTAAATAAGTAAACCAAACCATTCCTGTTTTAAATAACAGGGCCCTAACTAAAGGAGCACCACAGTGGGAGCAAGAAGTAATAAAACGCTTAGAGAAAAAGCTAAGCAATCAAAGTCAGCAGCCGCCGCTGCTGCGATGAAGAAGTTCAAAAAGAAGCCATGCTCTTTTTGCCGCGACAAGGTGACATATATTGATTACAAAGATATTGCCACCCTGCGTAAATACATCACCGATCGAGGCAAGATTCGCTCTCGCCGAATTACTGGTGCTTGTACCCAACACCAACGAGCAGTAGCAGCCGCGGTTAAAAACAGCCGTGAAATGGCGCTTCTGCCTTACACCTCAACTGCGCGATAAGGAGATAATCAAAAATGAAATTAATCCTTACCCGTGAGGTAGCAGGTTTAGGTGGAGCTGGAGATGTTGTAACTGTTAAAGATGGTTATGGCCGAAACTTTTTACTAGCCAGAGGCTCTGCAATTATGTGGACCAAAGGTGGCGAAGGTCAGATTGAGGGGATTAAGCGCGCTCGCACAACCCGCCAGATCCGCGATCTTGATCATGCCAAAGAGATCAAAGCCAAGCTTGAAAAAGCTAATGTGATTGTCAAGGTTAAAGTTGGCGCAACTGGATCAATGTTTGGTTCCGTAACTGACAAGGCAATAGTTGCAGCAATTAAGAGTGCAACTAGTGAAACCATTGATCGCCATAAAATCAAGATGGATAAGCACATTAAAAAGGTTGGAAAGTACACAATCAAGATTGCACTTGAATCTCAGGTTGTGGCAAATGTGCCAATTAATGTGGTCTCAGATAAGTAATTAAGAAATTACTTAAAAAGCCCTCCAGTTAAATGGGGGGCTTTTTTCATTTACCAAATAATGAGATGGGTAAAAAAAGTTTTCTCCACAAGGTAAATCCCATTTCCGCGCTTAATTTTTCCCTTAGTAAATACTTATCCACCGATATCTTTAACTTACCCACATCCTTATCCACTGTTAATCACAGGTACTACACAGCCAACCCCACAACCAAAAAATCAGTTCAAGCAATGGGTGAGTAAAGGGATTATCTTTACCTCCTAGGCGTAAAAACCATTATTTATTAATACTTTTCTTACTTTGTCAGTGGTAGATGGGAGGGTTGTTATATGAGCATCGCAGAGTTTCCATCTAATTCAAGCAGAGGCAAAAACAACTCTGCTGAGTTTGAGCGCACCCCACCACAAGATGTAATTGCCGAACAATCTGTATTAGGTGGCATGCTTTTATCAAAGGATGCAATTAGTGATGTAGTTGAGATTTTAAGAGAGCGAGATTTTTATCGACCAGCACATGAATTAATTTATGACGCAATTGTTGATCTTTACGGCAGAGGCGAGCCAGCAGATCCAGTAACTGTTTCAGCTGAGTTAACAAAGCGTGGTGATTTAGTAAGAGCAGGTGGTGCGCCATATCTGCACACATTAATCTCATCTGTGCCAACAGCTGCTAATGCTGGTTACTACGCAAAGATAATTCGAGAGCGCGCAATTATGCGAAGGCTGGTTGAAGCTGGCACCAAGATTGTGCAACTTGGTTACACCGATGAGGGTGAGGTTGATGACGCAGTTGATCAAGCACAAGCAGAGGTTTATGCAGTAACTGAAAGACGAGAGGCTGAGGATTATGTACAACTTTCTGAATTACTTCCTGCAGCTTATGATGAGATCGAAAAGATCTCAGCAGGTGTAGTTGGTGAAGGTGTTAAGACTGGTTTTAAAGATTTAGATGCGCTAACAAATGGTTTTCATCCTGGAAATATGATTGTGCTTGCAGCACGTCCTGCGGTTGGTAAATCAACTCTTGGTTTAGATATCGCACGCTATGCCTCAATTCACAAACGAGAGACCTCAGTAATTTTCTCACTTGAAATGAGCCGCTCTGAAATTACTATGAGAATGCTTTCAGCTGAGGCACGTGTGCCACTTAATAACATTAGATCTGGTCAATTAGGTGAAGAGGAGTGGGCAAAGATGGCCCGGCGAATGGGTGAGATCTCCGATGCACCATTGTTTATTGATGATTCACCAAATCTTTCACTGATGGAGATTAGAGCAAAGGCGAGAAGATTAAAGCAGCGCCATAATTTAAAGCTGATTGTTATCGATTACCTACAACTTATGACTAGCGGTAAGCGGGTTGAAAACCGCCAACAAGAGGTCTCAGAGTTCTCTCGTCAATTAAAGTTATTAGCTAAAGAGTTAAATGTGCCAGTTGTTGCCATCTCACAGTTAAACCGATCCCCTGAGCAAAGATCAGATAAAAAGCCAATGCTTTCAGATCTTCGTGAATCTGGATCGATTGAGCAGGATGCAGATGTGGTTATCTTGCTACACCGCGAAGACTTATATGACTCACAAAATAGATCAGGAGAGGCTGATTTAATTGTGGCAAAACATCGAAATGGACCGACTAGAACTATCACCGTATCTGCTCAACTTCACTTGGCCAGATTTACCGATATGGCAGCAAATTTTGCACCAGCTGAGAAGTTTGTTAAGGATAATTAAATTCTTTTAAGCTCACCAGTCTTAACATTATAAATTGCTCCAACTATCTCAATTCCTTTTGGCAGAAGTGGGAATTGCTCAATTCTTACCAAATCCGATTTTAAAGCAGCTACCTGATCAGTAACGGTTCTGATTTCAACACTTCTGGTATCTATGCCACTTTTTTCTAAAATAGTTGCATGGATTTGCTCTTCAGTTCCACTTGCCATTCGGCAATCAGTGTGTGGCATAACTAAAACCCTACTTACATTGAGCAAGGTGGTGGCAAGAATTAAGGTTCTAAGTACATCCTCGGTAACTCTAGCGCCAGCATTTCTTAATATTTTTGCATCTCCCGCGCTCATTCCAATAATTCGAAGTGGATCAATTCTTGAATCCATACAGGTAACAATTGCTAAACCTTTTTTGGCTTCGCCAGTTAAATCCTGAGATTTAAAGTTTTTTGCAAACTCAGCATTAGCTGCAAATAACTGATCAAAGCCACTCATTACTTACCAACCTGTGATCTGGCTTTATCAGCTAAATAAATTCCAAATAGCAGTACCGCAGCGCCAAGAAGCTGGGTGGTATTAAAGGCTTCATTTAGTAACCACCAGGCGATAGCACCAGCAAATAATGGTTCAATCATTCCAATCACACTTCCAGTGCTAGCTGATAACTCGCGAATACCTGTAACGGTGAGTAGATATGGAATTACTGTGCCAATAATTATTATCCAAAGCACTAATGCCCAGCCAGGTGCGCTGTAATTAGAAAGTGCGCCATCAAGTGAGTAGGTATCTGTTAGGTATTCAAATGGGAAGTTCCACCAAGGTAAAACTAGTGCCCAGAAAATAGCTGAAACGCCAATTCCCCAAGTCATTAAAGAAAGTGAGGTTCTAGTCTGAGAGAGGCGATCGGCAAGCAAAAAGTAAACGGCAAGGGCAAATGCATCTGCAAAGGCAACTGCAACCCCAAGTGGGTGAAGTGTTTTACCGGTCCAGATCTGAGAGAGCAAGAAAAGACCTGAGAAGGCACAAGCAATTCCCCACCACATGATTGGTGAGATCTGCTTTTTCTTAACAAACCTTAGGTAGAGCACAATCCAAATTGATGCGGTGAACTCAATAACTAATGCAACTGACACGAAAAGATACTTAATTGCAAAGAAGTAAAAGGAGGTAACTGCGGATACGCCAATAATTCCAAATAAAAGTAGATCCTTTAACTCATCTTTGCGGGCATATAACTGCTTCTTACCTTTATATAAGGCAAATGAAAGAAGGAGTATGGCTGCGCCAGTAATTCTTATTTGAGTTAATCGAAAAGCATCCATATCAGCTTCACGAAGCACTTTGGCTGCAACCCCGCCTAAGGCAAAGCCCATGGCAGCAGAGATCATTAAAAACTCAGCGCGGTGTTTCACAGAAGCACCTTACATTAAGCAGTTGCTTTAACTAAATTTAAAAGGCACTTTCTGCGATGTTCATAATTTCACCAGTCTCAGATTCAACCACTGCTCGCTCAACTGAGATATGTGGCAGAACTGATCGAACAAAAAACTTAGCTGATGCAATTTTGCCATTGAAAAACTCAAGATCTTTACCAGCAGTTGCTAACTTACTTTGTGCAATATCTGCCTGACGAAGAAGCAACCAAGCAATAATTAAATCGCCAGTTGCCATCAATAATCTTGAGGTACTAAGTCCAACCTTATAAATCTCTTTTGGATTCTCCTGAGACTCCATTGCAACACCAACCATATGGCCGATCATTGCCTGTACATCCTCTAGCGCTTTAAGAAGTGCTTTCTTCTCCTCGGGTAAATTTCCACCAGCGGAGGCAAACTTTGCAATCTCTTTACCAATAATTGTGATTGATCGACCACGATCTCTCACAATCTTTCTGAAGAAGAAATCTAATCCTTGGATTGCAGTAGTTCCTTCATACAAAGTATCGATCTTGGCATCTCTTACATACTGCTCAAGTGGCCAATCCCTAGTAAAGCCAGAGCCACCAAAGGTTTGTAGTGATTCAGTACCAAGCAGAGTCCAAGATTTTTCACTGCCATAACCCTTAACAATTGGTAGCAATAAATCATTAATTAGGTGCAGATCCTCTAGTTTGTCCTTATCGCCACCTTCTGCCTCAGCTAATGCAAATGCATCTTGAATAGTTGCGGTGTATAAAACCAAAGCACGCATACCTTCTGAGTATGACTTTTGCACCATTAAAGATCTGCGCACATCGGGGTGCTTAATAATTTCAACTCGTGGGCTGTTTTTATCTTTAGCAACAGTTAGATCTGGACCTTGCACGCGGGTTTTGGCATAAGAAAGTGCTTGTTGGTATCCGGCACTTAATGTTGCAATCGCTTTGCTACCAACCATCATGCGGGCGTACTCAATAACCTTAAACATTTGAGCAATACCATCATGGACCTCACCTAACAGGTATCCAACAGCTGGCTCTTTCTCGCCCAAACTAACTTCGCAGGTAGTTGAGACATTTAATCCCATCTTGTCCTCTAACTTAGTTACGTAAACACCATTTCGCTTACCTAGCTCACCAGTTTCAAAATCAAACATAAACTTTGGAATAAGGTATAAATCTAAGCCTTTAGTTCCAGCAACCGCGCCCTCTGGTCTTGCTAATACAAAGTGAATTATGTTCTCGGTTAGATCAGAATCTCCAGAGGTAATAAATCTCTTATTACCAGTTATGTGCCATGTGCCATCTGCTTGCTTAACTGCTTTAGTACGACCTGCACCAACATCACTACCTGCATCTGGTTCAGTAAGCATCATGGTGGCACCCCACTGCTTATCAATCATTAACTTAGCAATCTTCTTTTGCTCTGGTGTACCAAATACATGCGCAACATGAGCAAAGGCACTGCCAGAGGCATAAATATGAATTGCCGGGTTTGAACCTAAAACCATCTCAGCAATTGCCCATCTAATTGATGGCGGAATTGCTGTGCCACCTAACTCAACTGGGGCATCAATTCGCCACCACTCATTATCCATAAATGTTCGATAGGATTTTTTAAATGACTCTGGAAGTTTTGCATCTCCAGTTGCTGGATCAAACTTAACTTTAATTTGATCACCATCAACAAATGAGGCAGCTAAATCATTTTCTGCCATTCGCTTAACCTCTTCAAGCATTCCCATAGCGGTTGGGCGATCTAAATCTTTATAAATTGATTTACCTAAAATTGATTCCCGATCAAATAGATCAAATAAGCAAAACTCAATATCGCGCAGATTGGCTATGTAATGTCCCATGGGATAAGCATGCTACCCATGGGTAACTTAATCAATACCCACCAGTAGGTTTTAACCTCACAATTTTGTTATTCAGGATAGGGTCTGCGATTGTGCTACTAAGTGACCGAGATATTAAGGCGGAGATCACCGCCGGCCGAGTAAAGGTTGAACCCTTTACCGATTCGATGGTCCAACCCTCTAGCGTCGATGTTCGCCTCGATAGGTTTTTTAGAGTCTTTGAAAATCATAAGTACTCAGTAATTGATCCATCAACTGAGCAACCAGATCTAACCCGTGAGGTTGCGGTCGCCCCAGATGAACACTTTATTTTGCACCCAGGAGAGTTTGTATTGGCCAGCACATATGAGGTTATAACTTTGCCCGATGATATTGCCGGCAGATCAGAAGGAAAATCATCCCTTGGTCGTTTGGGATTACTAACTCATTCAACTGCTGGATTTATTGATCCAGGTTTTTCTGGTCACATCACACTTGAGCTTTCAAATGTTTCAAACTTGCCAGTGAAATTATTTCCAGGAATGAAAATCGGTCAACTTTGTTTAATTAAATTATCATCACCCGCTGAGCATCCTTACGGTTCAGCAGTTTATGGCTCAAGGTATCAAGGCCAAAGGGGACCTACACCATCTAAATCTTGGCTTAACTTTCACAAAAGTAAGATTGAGTAATTACTCCTGATTTAAAAAATGTAATGTGAAGGTTGAACCTTCACCAACTTTTGATTTAACACTGACATAACCACCATGTGCTTTCATAACTGCATCCACAATTGATAAACCAAGACCACTTCCCTCACCACTATTTCTCACCCGTGATGGATCTGCTCGATAAAATCTTTCAAAGATTCGCTCCTGATCTGATTGTGAAAGGCCAGGACCATTATCGGTAACAGAAATTGTTGTTTCATTTACTCCTACTCCTGCGGTAATAATTATCTTTGTGCCAGTCGGGGTGTGGGTTCTGGCATTTGCTAGCAAGTTTGCAATTACCTGATGGATTCGCTGGGAATCACCCAATACAAATATTTCACTCTCATCCAACCTCACCTCAATTGGGTGCTCAGGACCTGCGGCTTTTGCTGATGCAACAGCCTCAGTAATTAAAGTATTTAAATCAACTGGATCATTTGCTAACTCCCGTGCTTGATCAAGCCGGGCAAGTAACAATAAATCCTCCACCAATGTGCTCATCCGTACAGATTCTTTTTCAATTCTAGAGATTAGCTCACCAGTTTTTTCTTCCCCTACCACCGCTCCTTGTCGATGCAATTCAGCAAAGCCACGGATTGCAGTAAGTGGGGTGCGAAGCTCATGGGAGGCATCGGCAACAAATCTTCTTAATTTGTTTTCACTTGCAACACGTGCGGTAAATGACTCTTCAATTCGCGAGAGCATGGTGTTTAACGAGGTGGTTAATCGACCAACCTCAGTATCTGGTTTTGCTGCCGGTAAGCGAGCAGATAGATCACCAGATGCGATTGCCTCCGCGGTATCTTCAACTGCTTCAAGGGGTCGAAGACCAAGCGCGATAATCCATCTGGCAGCTAAGGCAATTGCAGTCAGAGCAATGATTCCTAATATCAAAAAGAGAAACCTTAATTGGCTTAAGGTCTTATCAACTTTTTCAAGTGAGTCGGCAACAATCACACTTCCCAAACCGGTAGGTAAAAGCTGAGCTAATGCCCTGATATCAGGCTGACCATTTTTGCCATCAATTGTGAAGGGCTGATTTTTGTAATTACTTACCTCAGTAATCTTCATGCCAGTTACCGCAAAGTTTTTTCCACCTAACTCACCACCCACCTGGCCAATTAAATTTCCATCCACATCTAATAAGGTGATTGAGATTGCAGTTGGCACTCCGCGCAATGGTTCTAAAATTTTATAAGGGGAGTCTTTATCATCTGCATCCAGCGGGGCAATACCAGCCCGATCTAGCCGTTCTAGAGAGGTGCTAGAGATACTGATTAATTGATCATCTAACTGCGAGATTAAATATGTGCGAAGTGCAGCATTTGCTGCAAAATCTGAGGCGATAATTGCCAGGCTTGCCAAAACAACTGAGGCCAAGATAAGCCGGTTGCGCAAACTCCAAAGTGAGAGCGGAGTGCGCACCCGACTTAACGGTGAATTCATCTGCTAATTGTGATCAATTACTTACCTGCTGGCAACCTCAATCGGTATCCAACTCCGCGCACAGTGTGAATTAAGGCTGGCTCATAGATATCAATCTTCTTGCGCAGATAGGAAACATAGGTTTCAACAATTCCCATATCTCCCCTAAAGTCATACTGCCAAACATGATCTAATATCTGAGATTTACTTACCACTCGATCTGCATTAATCATTAAATAGCGAAGTAGTAAAAACTCAGTTGGGGATAGATCAACTAAATTGCCAGCTCGTCTAACCTCATGAGTTGCCTCATCTAATTCAAGATCGGCAAATCTAATTTTCTCATCATCTGCTAAAACTTGCGTCGCACCAGTTCGGCGAAGCAGTGCGCGAAGACGTGCTACAAGCTCTTCAAGTGAGAATGGCTTGGTTACATAATCATCACCACCGATTGTTAATCCAGCAATCTTGTCCTCTACCGAATCCTTAGCGGTTAAAAACAAAACTCCAACATTATGTCCTTCACTTCGCAGTTGCCGGCAAACCTCAAAACCATTTTGATCAGGCAACATCACATCAAGAATCAATGCATGTGGTTTAAACTCTTCGGCAATTTGAAGTGCAGCAGAGCCTGAGGCCGCAGTTCTCACATCAAAGCCAACAAACTTTAAGCTGGTGGCAATCAGTTCGCTGATGGAGTTCTCATCATCTACAACGAGAATCCTCTGCGTGCTCTGATTAACCTCTGGGTTACTACTTACTCTTTCTTTAAGAGTTGTCATTGGGCATCACCTCAAGGATGATGATTATCTACCATCCTGAGGATTAACTGAGAATTACCCTTGGTTTACCCTGATCTTTTGACGCTGCGAAGCATAATTTGAGCCACATCTAACACCTCAACTGAGCTGTTCTTAGCCACCATGCCATCAGAGACCATTACCCGGCAGAAGGGACAGCCAACTGCCACCTCTTCAGCTCCAGTGGCGATCGCTTCATCAACTCGATTTAAATTGATTCGTTCACCAATTTTCTCCTCCATCCACATCCGGCCCCCA
>Ga0208086_1000428_pt1 | contig 12537 bp, 8 predicted proteins | sample LakMenEpi06Jul10_FD_150675 | JGI IMG/M metagenome (GOLD analysis project Ga0208086, IMG submission 150675) | Freshwater microbial communities from Lake Mendota, WI - 06JUL2010 deep hole epilimnion (SPAdes) | ecosystem: Environmental > Aquatic > Freshwater > Lake > Epilimnion/Euphotic zone ...
TGATCTCGTCGACCACCTCCGCCGACAGACTGTGCGGCGGGATGCAGCAGGCCGAGTCGCCGGAATGAACCCCCGCCTCCTCGATGTGCTCCATCACGCCGGCGACGATCACGTCGCGGCCGTCGCTGATGCAGTCGACGTCGACCTCGATCGCATCCTCGAGAAACCGGTCGATCAGCACCGGCTGCCCCTGCGCCACGGCAAAGGCCTCGGCCACGTACCGCTCGAACTGCACGTGGTCGTAGCAGATCTCCATGGCCCGCCCGCCGAGCACGAAGCTGGGCCGCACGAGCGATGGAAAGCCGATCCTGGCCACCTCGCGGCGGGCCTGCTCGAGTGTGCGCGCGATACCGCTGGCCGGCTGCTTGAGGCCCAGCCGGTCGAGCAGTTCGCGAAACTTCTCCCGATCCTCCGCCATCTCGATCGTGTCGACGCTGGTGCCGATGATCGGCAGACCGGCGGCAAAGAGGGCCCTGGCGAGGTTCAGCGGCGTCTGGCCGCCGAGCTGCACGATCACGCCGTCGGGCTGGATCCGGTCGGCGATGTTGAGCACATCCTCGCAGGTGAGCGGCTCGAAGAAGAGCATGTCGCTGGTGTCGTAGTCGGTGCTCACCGTCTCGGGGTTCGAGTTGACCATCACGCTCTCGATCCCCATCTCGCGGAGGGCGAAGCTCGCGTGGCAGCAGCAGTAGTCGAACTCGATTCCCTGGCCGATCCGGTTCGGGCCGCCACCGAGGATCATCACCCGTTTCTTTCCGGGGGTCTTCGGCCGGGTCTCGTCCTCCTCCTCCCACGAGGAGTAGTAGTAGGGCGTGAGCGCCTCGAACTCTGCGGCGCAGGTGTCGACGGCCTTGTACGTCGCGACGATCCCGCGGCGCTTCCGCTCGTCGCGGACATCCATCTCGGCGACGCCGAGGAGCTTGGCCAACTGGCGGTCGGAGAAGCCCGTCTGCTTGGCCACGCGGAGGAGCCCGTCGTCGACCGCGGCGAGGGACCCGAGTGTCTCGAGGAGCGCCTCCATCTCGACGATCTGCGAGAGCTGGTCGAGGAACCATCGGTCGATCGCCGTCGCCTCGTGGATCTCCTCGATCGTCATTCCGACCTTGAGGGCATAGCGGAGATACCACACCCGGTCGGGATCGGGAGTGGAGATTTTGGCGATGATGTCGTCCCGCGACGGCTCCGCGGGCGTGCCCCACAGATCCTTGCCGTCGCACCCGAGACCGAAGGCGCCCACTTCGAGGCCCCGAAGCGCCTTCTGGAACGCCTCCTTGAACGTCCTCCCGATCGCCATCGTCTCGCCAACGCTCTTCATCTGGGTCGTCAGGCGGCTGTCGGCCTCGGGAAACTTCTCGAACGCGAACCGGGGCACCTTGACGACGACGTAGTCGATCGAGGGCTCGAAGCAGGCCTTCGTGCGCCGCGTGATGTCGTTTTGGAGCTCGTGGAGCCGCCAGCCGACGGCGAGCTTGGCGGCGATCTTGGCGATCGGGAACCCGGTCGCCTTGCTCGCCAGGGCCGACGAACGGCTGACGCGCGGATTCATCTCGATGACGATCATCCGGCCGTTGGTGGGATGGACGGCGAACTGGATGTTCGAGCCGCCGGTGGCCACGCCGATGGCGCGGATGACGGCGAAACTGGCATCGCGCATCAATTGGTACTGGCGATCGGTGAGCGTCATCGCCGGGGCGACGGTGATCGAGTCGCCGGTGTGGACGCCGCAGGGGTCGAAGTTCTCGATCGAGCAGATGATGACGGCGTTGTCGTCGGCGTCGCGCATCACCTCCATCTCGTATTCCTTCCAGCCGAGGATCGACTCCTCGACCAGCACTTCCCCCACCGGCGACAGATCGATGCCACGCTGCACTTTCGAATCGAATTCGTCGCGGTTGTAGGCGACGCCGGAACCGGAGCCACCGAGGGTGAAGCTCGGGCGGATGACCGCCGGAAGACCGATCTCGGCGAGCACCTCGCGGGCTTCGGTGAGCGACCGGACGATCCGGCCCCGGCAGGTCTCGAGGCCGATCTTCCGCATCGTCTCCTTGAAGATCTCCCGATCCTCGCCGCGCTTGATCGCCTCCGCCTTCGCGCCGATCATCTCCACGCCATGCTTGGCGAGGACGCCGTGGCGATCGAGTTCCATGGCGAGGTTGAGCGCGGTCTGGCCGCCGAGCGTGGGGAGGATGGCGTCGGGCTTCTCCAGCTCGATCACCTTCTCGAGCATCTCCCAGGTGAGCGGCTCGATGTACGTCCGGTCGGCGGTCCCCGGATCGGTCATGATCGTGGCGGGGTTGGAATTGACGAGCACGACCCGGTAGCCGTCCTCCCGGAGGGCCTTGCAGGCCTGGGTGCCGGAGTAGTCGAACTCACAGGCCTGCCCGATGACGATCGGCCCGGAGCCGATGAGGAGGATCGTGTGGAGGTCGTCGCGACGGGGCATGGAGGGATCCGGGCTCGTCGCCGGAGCAAGGGGGGAGCGGGGGGATACGGGTGGGGCGAGGGCAGGTTGCGGGCAAACGCGCAAACCCTACCATCCAGCCCGTCGTTCCTTCAACGAACGGCTACAATTCCCGAGCCAGGCGCCTCTGCCGCCCTCCCCACCCCTCCCTCTTCCGGAAGCCCTGATGTCGATCGCCACTCCCGCTCTCGACGCCCTCCGCGACACGCTCCCCGACGATCTGAAGGACATCCGGCTCAACCTCGCGAGCGTTCTCTCCGGAGAAAACCTCGCTCCGGAGCAGGCGATCGGCACGGCTCTGGCGTCCGCCCGCTTTCTCCGCTGCCGTCCGCTCGTCGACGCGATCGAAAGCGATCTCCGCGCGGGGCTCGGCGACGCGGCGATGCCCCTGCTCTCCGACGCCCTTGCCTCCGCGGGGCTGATGGCGATGAACACCGTCTACTACCGCTTCCGCCACATGATCCACAAGGAGAGCTACGACGTCCGTCCGCCACGGCTGCGGATGAGCCGGATGATCCAGCCGGCGACGACCAAGCTCGACTTCGAACTCATGAGCCTCGCCTGCGCGGCGCTCGCCGGTTGCGAACTGTGCCTCCAGAACCACGAGAAGAGCCTCCTCCATGTCGGGGCGAGCGAGGACGCCTGCCACGATGCGGTGCGAATCGCCGCCGTCGTCTCGGCCGTCGCCTGCGGGCTTCAGGCATGACGCTGCACCTCGGCATGCTCACCCCTCGGGGCCCCGCCGGGCGGCGGCTTCCCCGGATCGTTCCGCTGCTTGCGCTGATCGTGACGCTTGCATCGATGGCCCCGGCGACGTCTGCCGATCCGTCTCCCTCCGCCTTCCGGCTCCAGGTCTTCAACCGCACCGCCGAGCCCGCGGCGATTCTGTCCCTTGATGACGTCGGCGGCCGCACCCCAGCCGGTGAGGTCGCCCCTGGCGGCAACACGATGCTCGTCGCCTCCCCCGGCCAGGTCTATGCAGTTGTCGGCCAGGAGAGTGGCGGCGAGGAGCGGACGACGGCGTCGCTGCCGGTGCAGGCGTTCGTCTTCCGCCCACAAGACGACTCCGCCACCGACCGTCCGGAGGCGGACGCCGAAGGGAAGGTGATCCCACCACCGGCCTCGCTCAAGGTCGATCCCTTCCATGCCAAGTACACGAGCGCCGGAGGCTTTCCGATCGTCGCCTCGGCCCGTGTCAGCGATTTCGCCCTCCTCGAGGCCGCCCACCTGATCGGCATGATGCTCGCGGCCCGCCCTGACGTCCGCCGGGCGCTCGTCGAATCGGGCGCGCGGCTGTGCCTCATCGGCCACGACGAATACACCACCGATCTGCCCGAGTTTGCCTTCCTCGCTGCCACGCCAATGGACGGTTTCCCCGGCATCTCCGGCCGCGACTTCTGGGACGCGCGGGCCCGGGGCACCGGCGGGAGCGAGAGCGATCCCTACTGCTCCTGCGGCGAGGAGAACCTGCTGGCCTACGACGGCGATCCCTATGCGGCGGAGTGCATCCTGATCCACGAGTTTGCCCACGCGATCCATCTCCGTGGGATGACGAACGTCGATCCCTCTTTCGATGGCCGGCTGCAGGCGGCCTACGACGCTGCGATACGCGACGGGCTCTGGAAGGGGAAATACGCCTCGGTGAACCACCACGAATACTTCGCCGAAGGGGTGCAGTGTTGGTTCGACAACAACCGCGTCAACGACCACGACCACAACCACGTTCATCTGCGGAGCGAGCTCCTCGACTACGATCCGCGCCTCGCCGCCCTTTGCCGAGAGGTGTTCGGCGACACCGAGCTCCATTACACGAAGCCGACCACGCGCCTCACAGGCCATCTGGCCGGCTACGATCCCGCCGCAGCTCCCCGCTTCCGCTGGCCCGAGCGGCTCGAGAAGGCCCACGCGGAGATCCGCCGTCAGGCCGAGGCCCGCTCGGCCGCAGCCACGCCTCCCGAGCCCGCTGACGACGCCAAGGCCCGAGCCCCAGCCTTCGAGGACGACGAATGAACCCTCCCCGCTCCGCTCCATCCTCGGCCCGCACCGTCGACGAGATCCTCGCCGCGGCGAGCGACGAGAGCCGGGCCGCGCTCAAGGTGCTCGGCGAACTCGTCGGCAACGAGCCCTCGTCGGTGGCCAACCCTGCGCAGTTCGCCACCCGGCATCTCGGGATCGATCCGCTGTCGCTGGCGAGCACGCGGTTCACCGGTCCATCGACGTCCCTCTCGATCCTCGGCAACATGCTGCGACTCGAGATCGCCAAGCATGGCGCTGCCGTCGTCATCGGATCCCCCGGTGACGGTCTCCCCCCCACCTGGTCGCAACTCGATCTCGGTCTCGACGAGCACGGCGCCAACACCCAGGTGACGGTGCCGGGCCGGCTCGTGGCCTTCTTTCCATCGGGCACGCTCGCCCCGGTCGGCCTCTGCATCCTCGTCGACGACCGCCACTGGTCGCGGGAGTTCGCGATCCTTTCCTCGAATGCCGACAAGGGGGTTGCCGAGGGGCTCCTTGCCTCGTTCCGGGAGCGGCTGAAGTCGGGCGACAATCCGCTCCGTGGCCGGGTCCTGCAGGCGAGCGTCAATGACGGCTGCATCCGGGTCGGTGTCAGTCCGGCGATCGACAGCCGACGCGAAGGCTTGATCCTCCCGGAAGACCTGTGGCGGGAGATCGACGTCTTCCTCGCGGCGGCGACGACGCGCCGCGAACTCCTCCGGTCGCTCGGCCTGGGGACGAGCCGCGGCCTCCTCATCGCCGGCCCGCCGGGCGTCGGCAAGACACACCTCGTCCGCGTCATCGCCACGAGCCTCGTCGGGCAGTACACGACGATCCTCGCGGATGCCACCTCGATGCGGCACGCGCTCGCCGATCTCTACGCCGAGAGCGACACCTTCGGGCCGACGCTCGTCGTCCTCGACGACATCGATCTCGTTCTCGGCCATCGCGACGCCGGGGGCGACAACACGGCCCTGGCCGACTTCCTCGCCACGCTCGACGGCGTCCGGCAGCGCGACGACGTCCTCACGATCGCCACGACGAACGATCCGAAGTCGCTCGACCCGGCGGCGCAGCGATCGAGCCGGTTCGACATGATCGTGACGCTCCCCATGCCCGACGCGGCCTCGCGTGCCCGGATCCTCGGCCGGCACCTCGAACCGCTCGGGCTTTCGATCGATCTCCACGCGATGGCCGAGCATCTCGAGGGCGCGACCGGCGCCGACGTCCGCGAGGTGGTGCGTCGAGCGATCCTCGAGCACGGCAGCTCGTTCACTCAAGGCCAGCTCACCGACATCGCCCTCTCCGGCCGCTGGCGCGCCACCGTCAACCGGCGGAAGTATCTTTGAGCGCGGGGGCGACGCGTGCCCGACGGCTTCGAGAACGGCGAATCGCTTTTTGGCGAGTCGTTCCCACGCGCAACGATTCCCTCAACCCCGAGCCCACGGCACGGAGGCTCTTTCGGCTGGGTGAGGCCGATTGCGGGCGGCTCTCCCCCGGCCCCCGATGAGCGGCACGCGGAATCCGGCGGCGTGCCTTCCTTCAGCGAGGGAAGTATGTTGGGAGGGGGGATTCACCCACCGGAACGCGCGGACCGCGGCCCGGAGGGAGCGTCCCCTTGCCCCCGCAGCCGCCCTTACTCAAGGGCTCCCGATCGACGGGAGGCTCGCGACCCTCCCTCAGCGAACATCTCCAACCACGCCATGGCTCCATCCGATCCGCACGAAGCGTTCCGTGAGGCCTTGGCCCACTCGCCCGACAACGTGCCCCTCCGCCGGCTCCTCGCCGATTCACTCCTCGCCCACGGCCTCGCCGATGAGGCAGAAGTGGAATACCGCCGCGCGCTGGCCCTGGCCCCCAACGACACCACCCTTCAACTCGGACTCGTCCGTGCCTTTCTCCGCCAGGAGAAATCGTCTGCCGCCCTCGCGCTCGTCGAGGCGATGGTGAAGCGGCCGGACGGACCGGCCGAGGCGTTCGTGATCCACGCCCGGCTGCTCGCCGCCCGGGGTGAGATCCCCGCCGCCATCGCCCAATACAAGCTCGGCATCGAACAGGATCCCGACGCCGCTGACGCCGGCTTCGAAGCCAGGTTCGGTCTCGGCGCCCATGATGACGGTGGCGAGGTGTCGGAGGGACGCGTCCGCGACCGCGGAGAGGAGGGCCGGTTCGGAATCGACGTCGAGCGACCGCGGATCGGGTTCGCCGACGTCGGCGGGATGGACGAACTCAAGGAGGAGATCCGCCTCAAGATCATCCATCCTCTGGCCCATCCGGAACTCTACCGGGCCTACGGCAAGCGGATCGGCGGCGGGATCCTCATGTACGGCCCGCCGGGCTGCGGCAAGACGCACCTGGCGCGGGCGACCGCAGGCGAGATCAAGGCCGGATTCCTCTCCGTTGGCATCTCCGACATCCTCGACATGTGGATCGGGTCGAGCGAACGGAATCTCCACGACGTCTTCGAGCAAGCCCGGGCGAGCGCTCCGTGCGTGTTGTTCTTCGACGAAGTCGACGCCCTGGGCGCCCGGCGCAGCGACATGCTGCGCAGCGGCGGCCGGCACATCATCAACCAGTTTCTCGCGGAGTTCGACGGCGCGAGCGCCTCGAACGAAGGCGTGCTTGTCCTCGCCGCCACGAACTCCCCCTGGCACGTCGATCCCGCCTTCCGCCGCCCCGGTCGTTTCGACCGGATCCTCTTCGTGCCCCCTCCCGACACCCCGGCGCGCGAGCAGATCCTCGGGATCCTCTGCCGTGACAAGCCGACTGCCGGTGCCGACATGGCAGCGGTGGCCCGCAAGACGGCCGACTACTCCGGCGCCGACCTCAACGCCGTGGTCGATCAGGCCGTGGAGGGCAAGCTCCGCGAGGCGATGAAGACCGGCTCGATCAAGCCGCTGTCGACCGCCGATCTCCTGGCTGCTGCGGCGCGGCACAAGCCGACGACGCGGGAATGGTTTGCCACCGCCAAGAACCACGCCCTCTACTCCAACGAAGGTGGCATGTACGACGACATCCTGAAACATCTGGGAATCAGCCGCCGATGAGCGCCCACCTGCAACGCGCCTTGTTGCTCATGCGGCAAGAACGGGCCGACGAAGCGATCCGGGAGTTTCATGCCGTCCTTGCCGAGGATTCGGGCGATGCCACGGCGCATGCCTGTCTGGCGATGCTCCAGGCCGAGCGCAAGGACTGGAAAGAGGCCGACGAACACGCCCGAGAGGCGGTCGCCCTGACACCCGACCGGGCCTTCTCACACTACGCGCTTTCGAAGGTGTTCTTCGAACGCGGGCGTTTCCCCGAGGCCAAGGCCGCGATCGAGGAGTCGATCCGACTCGATCCGCACGACGCCGATTCCTTCTGCCTGCTCGCCGCGATCCATCTGTCGACGAGCGAATGGAAGAAGGCCCTTGCCGCGGCCGATGCCGGCTTGGCGATCGACCCCGAGGATCAGGGGTGCACCACGGCCCGCTCCCGCGCCCTGCTGCTCATCGGCGATCGCAAAGCGGCCGCCGAGACGATCGAGGGGGCGCTGCGCCGCAACCCCGACGACGCACAAACCCACACCACGCAAGGGTGGGCGATGCTCCATGCAGGCGATCCCGCCCGTGCCGTCGACCACTTCCGCGAGGCACTCAGGCTCGATCCGGAGAGCGGGTATGCCCGGAGCGGAATCGTCGAGGCGCTCAAGGCGCGCAATCCCATCTATCGCCGGCTCCTCGGCTATTTCCTCTGGATGCAAAAGCTCCCCCCGCGGACGCGCTGGGGGATCGTGGTGGGGGGCTTCATCGTCGCGCGGACGCTCGCCCGTCGGCAGCCGGCAAGCGACGCCGAGGGATGGCTGATCGGCATCTTCCTCGCTGCCTACGGTGCCTTCGTCCTCCTCACCTGGGTCGGCGACTCCATCTTCAATCTCCTGTTGTTCCTCGATCCGCTCGGCCGACACGCCCTCGATTCCGACCAGAGGCGCGGCGCGATCCTGTTCGGGATCCTGCTCCTCGTCGCGCTCTCGCTGGCAATCGCCGGCTTCGCCGGAGGCATGGCCACGCTGGTCTCGGCGGCGATTGCCTGGGGGCTGACGGCGATGGTGTCGACGACGATCCATGCCTGCCAGCGGGGCTGGCCACGATGGATCACCGTGGCTGCCGTGTCGGTCGTGGCGGCGCTTGCGGCGGCGATGACGGCCGCAGCCGTCGCCGGGGCGGCGCTCGGCGCGGCCCCGGAGGAGGTGTTCGACCGCGGCGACGCCCGTCTGGCGGCGACACTGTTCTTCCCTGCCTGGTTCGGCACGATGATCCTCTCGCAGATCATGACGGGCCGCCGCGTCCGTCACTGATCGATCGGGACGGTGGCCGAGACTTGGGTGAGGCCGGTGACCGGCCTGCTATCCCAACTCGCGGAGATACTCGAGCGTGTAGATGCCGCTCGAGTGACCGTCGGAGAACTCGACGCTGTACGCATACTGCCCCACCGGCTTCATGCCCGCGATCGCAAGCGGCGTGAGCTCTTGCGGCGAGAGCACCGTCAAGAGCCCCTTCGGCTTCGGCGCCGCCCGCTCCTCTCGGCAGGTGGCACACGGACAGGCATCACGGAGGAGCCGCGGCGAGTAGGGGCTCCGCACGCCGTCGCTCCAGCCGATCTCCACGCTGCCGTCAGGGAGCCGGCGGATCGATTCGGGCTGGGCGGATGGGGATGGCTTGTCGGTCGATACTCCGGTCATGGATGCGTCCTCGAGTGTTCACCACGGTCTCGGCGGCGGTCGACGACACGCCTCCCCTTCCCTTCGAATCGCGGCAGGCTCCCCGCCGGCACGGCCGTCACCCCGACGCGGAGCCCGAGGCGGAGATGGAGCTCGCCGGCGACACGGCGCGGATCGTCGAGCCGGTCCTCGATCTCGAGGGCGAGTTCGTCGAGGCTCTCCCGCGAGAAGACGGTGAGCCGGTATTCCATCACCTCCGGGAAGCTCCGCACGATCCCGTCGATCGCGGCGGGGAAGACGTTCACACCACGGACGACGAGCATGTCGTCAGACCTGCCGAGGACGCCCCCTTCGAGCTTCACCCACGGGCTCTCTCCCGCGTCGATCTCGGCATGGTCGGGCCAGCGTGGTCGGACGAGGTCGCCGGTGCGGTAACGGAGAACCGGAGCCCCGACACGGCCGAGCGTCGTGAGAACGAGCTCGGCAAGCTCCCCCGGAGCGGCCGGCCGACCTGTCTCGACGGAGAGAAACTCCGGGTGAAACCAGGGCTCGAGGACGTCGAGGTGGTGGCCGTGCCGATCCCCCACCCCCCACGGCCCCACTTCACTGGCGCCGGCGTGATCGAGAACGGTCGCGCCCCAGGCAAGCCCGATCCGGTCGCGCACCGCAGGCACCGATCCCCCCGGCTCCCCGGCGACGATCACCAGCCGGATCGGCAGCGACGCCAGGTCGAGCTTGGCCTCGGCGGCGACTTCGGCGAGGTGCAGCGCATAGCTCGGCGTCGCCATGAGCACGGTGGCGGAGAGACTGCGGGCCATCTCCAGGCGGGCCAGCGACGACATGCCCCCCGTGGGAATCGCCATCGCGCCGCAGGCGAGGACGCCGTCGAAGCCGCTCCAGAATCCGAGGAACGGGCCGAACGACGAGGCGACGAGGACACGGTCTCCGGGGCCGATACCGGCCCGGCCGAGGATCGCCCGCCAGCACTCCATCCACCATGTCCAGTCACTGGCAGTGTCGAACACCGGCATCGGCCGGCCGTGGGTGCCGCTCGTGCGATGGCAGCGGACGTACGACGACAGCGGATGGGTGAGATTCGCCGGAAGGCCAGTCGCCGCCGCACCGGCGACGAGTTCTTCCTTCGTCGTCACCGGCCAGCTGGCAAACTCGGCAAGCGATTCCGGCAGCGCCCGGCCGGTGCCAAGCTTGGTGCGATAGAAGGCGTTGGCGGAGAGCACCTCGGCCAGACAGGCCTGAAGCCTGTCGAGCTTGAGCTTGTCGAGTGCGGCGCGCGACGCTGCACGCGAGTCGGGCGTGACGGAGGGAAGCTCGCCGGGGGTCGGTGCCATGGGGAGATTATGGCACGCCACGGCGCTGCGGGCTCACAGCCCAGCGGGGGGAGCGCCCAGACTCGGAATCCCCTGCACCGGGGCGTTGGAAGGCGACGGCTGGAGCGATGCACCCGGAAACTGGAGGGGACCGGCCGGCGGGGGCGGGAGCGGGCCAGCTGCCGGAGGGGGAAAGCCGGGCTGCTGCGGCGGGCGCGGCGGTACCACGACCGGCAGCGGAGAGGCCGGCACGGGGGGCAGGCTACCGGCGGCGAGGCGGGCTGTCTGGGCGCGGGCGACGACGAGTTCGGCGGGCTGCGATTCCACCGGAGCCATCGCCAGATCGACGACGCGTTCGTCGCGAATCTCCCACGGCCAGAGGTTCTCGCTGACGAAATCGAGCGGAAACACCTCATACCACGGCACGGGAATCGGTTGTCGCACCGTCAGGGTTTCGAAGCCGTCCTTCACGAGCCGGATCTTCCGCGTGCCGTAGTAGACGAAGTCGGTCGACACCGGTGTCGTTCCGATCTGGTAGTCGTCGACGTAAACGAGCGCCCCGGGCGGATTGGAGCGGATCGTCATCCGCCGCTGCACGCACCCACCGGCGGTGGCTACGAGCACGAGTGCCACGAGCACGGGAGGCCAGGCGGGGCAGGACCGGCAGTGGGTGAGAAGACGGTGCATGGGGGGACGGTACGGATCGAAGGCTTCCGCCGCCAGACCGGCCGAAGGGCGTTCTCCGCGGTCCCCAACCCCTTTTCCGGGGCCGGTTTGCGGTCGCCTGAGGCGTTCGGGGCCGCTAGAATCCGGCGGCCTGCGGGCGAGTGACCCCGGCTTCGTTCCTTCCCCCTTTTCAGGCTGTCGACGCGTGGGAACAGGCTCCACCCTCCTGTACTGCGACCGAACCGACATCGGGCGGCGTCGCGCGAACAACCAGGACTCCCTGGCGGTGGTTCCCCCGGTCAGCCCCCAGCAATTCCAAACGCGGGGCTGGGTGTTCCTCGTGGCCGACGGCATGGGAGCGCACGTCGCCGGGGAACGAGCCAGCCAGATCGCCGCCGAACAGGTTCCGCTGATCTACGAGAAGAACTCGCAGCGATCGCCCCCTCTGGCCCTGCTCCGTGGGCTCGAACAGGCCAACGCCGAGATCAACCTCCGCGGCCGTCGACAGCCGGAGTATCTGGGAATGGGGACGACCTGCACGTCGCTTGTGCTCCTCCCGCGCGGCGTGCTCGTCGGACACATCGGCGACAGCCGCGCCTATCGCCTCCGAGGTACGACGCTCGATCAACTGACACGCGACCACTCGGCCGTTTGGGAACTCGAATCCCAGGGTGGGCTGACGCGTGAACAGGCAGAGCGAACGGTCGGCAAGAACGTGATCACCCGCTCCATGGGCCCCCACCCCCGTGTCGAAGTCGACCTCGAGGGCCCCCATCCGGTCGAGCAGGGAGACGTCTTCCTGCTGTGCAGCGACGGCCTGTCCGGGCAGGTCGCCGACGAGGAGATCGGGCTGTTCCTCAAGGAACTACCGCCACGCGAGGCGTGCGCGGCGCTCGTCGGCCTGACGCTCGTCCGCGGGGCCCCCGACAACGTCACCGTGATCGTCGCACGGGCCGGGGCCGAGGAGGTCTCGACCGACCCCCCCGGCGCCCCCGCTTGGGCTCTCGACGATGACTACCAACCGATGCGGCAGGCGCAGCAACTCCCGTGGCGGCACTTGGCCATCGCCGCCGGGAGCCTCCTTGGGGCGCTCCTCCTCAGTCCGTGGAGCGCTCTGACGGAAGGCTTGGGGGACGTTCCCCGGGCGATCTGCACGGCGGCCAGCGGCGGCGCCCTCCTGGTGATGCTCGCGACGCTCGTGATGGCGTTCGTCGGCTTCGCCGCGCCCGGCGGGAACGGCCGCTCGCTCGCCTCCGGTCGCCGGCTCGGTCAGGGCCCCTACCGGACGTACAACTGCACGCCACGGGGGCCGCTCGTCGAGGGGATCGTGGCGAGCGCCGAATCGGCCGCCGACGGACTGGCCCCCCCTGAATGTGATCGGATGCTCG
>Ga0208086_1000432_pt1 | contig 12480 bp, 8 predicted proteins | sample LakMenEpi06Jul10_FD_150675 | JGI IMG/M metagenome (GOLD analysis project Ga0208086, IMG submission 150675) | Freshwater microbial communities from Lake Mendota, WI - 06JUL2010 deep hole epilimnion (SPAdes) | ecosystem: Environmental > Aquatic > Freshwater > Lake > Epilimnion/Euphotic zone ...
TCGATCCGCTCCGGTGTGTAGGTCTCGGTGACGTAGCTGATGTCCTTGGAGATCAGCGACTCGACCTCGAGTTTGAAGCCGTTGGTGAGCATCGCGGCGATCTCCTTCTGCCAGGCCTTCTTGTCGGCAAACCAGGGGTAGGCCGCGATCTGCTTGGCACGCTTCACGTCGGTGTCATTGAGGGCGATCTGGACGCTCTGGGAAAGTTTGCAGCGGTCGTAGTCACGCGAGCGGAGGCCGAGAAACTTCGCCTCGGGGATCGCCATCCGCTTCGATTCGTAGGCGAGGTTGATCGAACCCTGCTTGAGGACCGAGTAGATGTAGTAGCCCCAGGGATCGTTATCGAGCAGGCAGTAGATCGGCAGCTTGAGTTCGTTGTGGAGGCGGTGGAGCATCCGTCGGACGCCGCGAGGGGGCTGGCCTCCGCCGTGCGTGAGGAGGCAGTTGTGCTTCCGCCAGAACTTGTCTTCGTTGAAACGTCGCCAGACCGTGTCCTTTTCCACATGGAGGATGAACTTCGCGTCACACGATTTGAACTTGATGACGTTCGCCTCGACGATCGACGGGATGCTGTAGCCCCCGGACCCCATCCGCGAGCAGTCGATCTCGTCGCCGTCGTCGATGAGCGAGATCGGCCCCACCATGCCGCCGCGATTGCTGGCGTAGACGTGGAGTTCCTCGCGGAGGCTCTGGAGCGTGACTTCGAGATCTTCGATGATCGGATCGCACTCCTCCTGCGTGGCGAAAGTTTCCTCGCGGGTGCCCTCGATCGTATGCTTGAGGAGGTAGTAGAGACCTCGGATGCTCGTCGACTTCTGTTGGTCGATGAGTGCCTTGCAGCCGGTGGCCACGAGGAGCGTCTGCATGTAGCTCTTGGCCTGGGAGAGATTGAACAGTTGGCGACTGTTGGTCTGCCCCCCCATCTCGATGATCTTTCGCGCTTTGTTGAAGCGGACGTTGGAGAGCGTCCGGGCCGGGATCTCGAGTTGCGGGTCGCGGCGTCGGACGGCCGAGTCGGCCACGCGATTGGCGAGGTCGACGATCTGGCCGAGGGTCTTGGCGTCGACCGGAGGAAGCTTGCCGACCGGCTTCTTGGGGGCGGTGGCCGCGGCGGCGGCTCCCCCGGAGGTCTTGTTGGAGGCGGATCGTTTGGGTTTGGCGGCCATCGGCGGTACCATCGGGTCGAGGGGATTACCGGGAATACCCGGACGGCCGGTATCCTACTCTCGTCGACATCGCGGGGCACGGTCCCCGGCAGGGACGATCGGAGCCCGGGTGGCCGGCGCGAAGAACGACAGAGCACAGCGAAAGGGAACCGTGATGACGAGGATTCAGCGTCGGACTCGTTCGATGGTGCTGGCTGCCGCCCTCGTCGGCGGGATCATGCCGGCGACGCCGCTGTTCGCCCAAGGGGGCGCCGCCCTCCTCGCCAAGCCGCTCGACGAGCAGGCCCGGCCGAATCCGCTCCAGGGATTGCCGCAAGGGGCGCAGAACATGGCCCAGAACTTCGCCAACGGTGGCGCTCCGCAGGGCGCTCAGCCGGCGGCTCCCGCTGCCGATGCCCCCGAGGCGTCGATCATGTCGGTGAAGTACATCCCGGCGTACTTCATCACGATCATGGCAGCGGGCCTCGGGCTGTTCGTGGCCTGCAAGTTCAGCGGACGGCGCCGCGACGTCTGATCGTCCGGTCGCCACTCAGCAGCGGACGTCGTCTGCCCGGCCGACGGCCTTCATCGTGCGAAGGAAGTGCGGTCCGCCCTGGAGCGGAGATCCTTCGGCTGCGTCGCTGCGAACCCGTTCCTCCGTCCGTCGTCGGAGGTGCGGAGCGTGGAAGAACTCGGCGATTCTTCCCACGACCGTCTCCTGCTCGATCGCCTGCAGTTCGGGGTAGATCGGGAGGGCGAGCGTCTCGAGGGCGGCTTTCTCGGTTTCCGGGAGGTCGCCGACGCCCCAGCCGAGGTGGGCGAAGCATTTCTGGAGATGGAGGGGCACCGGATAGTAGATCTCCGTCCCCACGCCGCACTTCGCCAGATGTGTCCGCAGCGCGTCACGCTGGCCGCCGGAGATGCGCACGACGAACTGGTTCCAGACGTGACGCCCCCGCGACTCGTCACCCGGTACCGTGACGTGCCGGTCGAGATCGTATTCGGCGAACAACTCGGCGTAGCGGGCGGCGTTGTCCTGACGCCCGGTCGTCCAGGTGTCGAGATGGGGCAGTTTCACCCTCAGGACAGCAGCCTGGATCGAGTCGAGGCGGCTGTTGATGCCGACCACCTGGTGATAGTAGCGAGGCTCCATGCCGTGGACCCGGAGGAGCTTGAGTTTCGCGGCGAGGTCGTCACGCGTGGTCGTCATGAACCCGCCATCGCCGACGCCACCGAGGTTCTTGGTGGGGTAGAAGCTGAAGCAGCCGATGTCACCGAGGCCGCCGGAACAGCGGCCGTGCCAGGTGGAGAGGATCGATTGGGCGGCATCCTCGATCACCGGCACTCCCGCCGCCTTGGCCACCGGGAGGATCGAGTCCATGTCGGCCGTGCGGCCGAACAGATGGACCGGGATGATCGCCTTCGTTCGGCGGCTGATCTTCCGTTGCACGTCGGCCGGACTGACAAGGTACGTGTCGGGATCGATGTCGGCGAAGATCGGAACGGCGCCGAGCCGGGTCACGGCGCTGGCCGTCGCGAAGAAGGTGTAGCTCGGCAGGATCACCTCGTCACCGGCCTTGATGTCGATGGCCATCAGGGCGAGGAGCAGGGCGTCGGATCCCGAAGCGCAACTGATCGCGTGCGGCACACCGAGCATCCGGGCCAGTTCGGTTTCCAGATCGGTGACGTCCGGGCCGAGGATGAACCGCCCCGAGTCGCAAACCCGTTCGATGGCGGCACGAATGTCGTTCCTCAGCGTCGCGTACTGACGATCGAGTGCGAGGAGGCCGACCTGCGGCAGGAATCGCTCCGTTGGCTCGCCTGCGGCTTGCTCCGCGGACGTGTTCTGGGGCGTGGTGGTCGTGCGGATCATGGTGTGCTCCTCCGGTCCTGGTCGCGCTGGGGTGCGGGGACATGCCGGGGGGCCTCGACGCCCGGCCGCCACGACGAGATGCATTGGTGATCGTCACAATCGTCACAGCCGCTCCACTCAATCGTGCGGCGGTCCGGAGCCGCGATGTCTGGCGGCCCGCCACCGCACGACAGGAGCCCGAGAAGCGCGACAGAGGGGGGAATAGGGGAGGTTTCCACTGCCGGTCAAGGTCAGGGAACGGCGGCGGCCGCGGCGAGGAGCGTCGGACGGGTGTCGAACCCTGGCGGTGGGTTTTTGGGGCGAGGTGACCTGGTAGGGTGGGAAGGGCAGGCAGGCGGCGTCACCCCGGAGGATCGGGCGGTCGTGCGTCGACTCTGTCGCAAGGTTTGACACCACCCCTCCAGCAACCCTAGATTCCTTCTGTTTCCCACCCTCCGGCCGGGCCCCCGCGGCCCTGCCGTGATGCGAAAGCGGGTGGTGCTCGGTAGGGCGTTCCTTCCCGGTAATCCGCCGGCGGCCAGTGGGGCCACCTTCGGACACACCCGGGACACTGCAGGGGGAGTCGAGCGGATCACGGGGGCACCTGCCCCGGAGACGCGACTGGGATGGCAGCCATGACGCTCATCGATCTCGGGCTGATTGCCCAGCGACTCGACCTGCCTGTTGGTGGCGTCGAAGCGGTGGTTCGACTGCTCGACGAAGGGAACACCGTTCCCTTCCTCACCCGCTACCGACGCGACCAGACCGGAGGGCTCGACGAGATCGACATCCGCAGGATCGCGGATGCGGTCGGGAAAGCACGGCAGATCGCCGACCGCAAGCAGACGATCCTCCGCACCATCAAGGGACAGGGCAAGCTCACCGAAGAGTTGGAGAAGCGGATCGAGGCGGCGACGAGCACGAAGCAACTCGAAGACCTCTATCTCCCTTTCAAGCCTCGGAAGCTGTCGCTGGCGGAGATCGCCCGACAACGGCGCCTCGAACCCCTCGCCCGCGAGATCCTCGCCGCCGATCAGGCGGCGGCCGATCTCGACAAACGCGCCGCCGATTTCGTCGATACCGACGGACAGGTGGCGACGGTCGCCGATGCGCTCCTCGGCGTCGGGCACATCATCGCCGACGTCTTCGCCGAGCGTGCCGATGTCCGGCAAGCACTGCGGGCGATCCTCTCCAAGCAGGCGCATCTCACGAGCCAGCGGGTGGAGACGGAGGGGAAAGCGCTCTCCAAGGACGAAAAGCACTACCGCGACTACTTCAAGTATTCCGAGCACATTCAGCGCATTCCCCCGCACCGTGCCCTGGCGATCAACCGGGGGGAACGGGCGCGGCTTCTCAAGGCTCGAATCGAGGGACCGGTCGACGAAATGCAGGCCGCAGCCGAGGCGCTCCTCGTCGATCCTGCCCATCCACACGCAGATTTTCTCCGTGGATGTGCCCGCGACTCGGTCACCCGTCTGGTGCTGCCGAGCCTCGAGAGGGAGATTCGTCGGGAAATCACGGAATATTGCGAAGGGCACGCCGTGGCGGTCTTCGCCCGGAACCTTCGCAATCTCCTTCTCCAGCCACCGGTGAGCGGCAAGCGCGTGTTGGCGCTCGATCCCGGGTTCAAGAGCGGCTGCAAGGCCGTCGTCGTCGACGAGTGCGGCATGCCGCTCGAGCATGCCGTGCTGCCGATCATCGGTCAGAAGGAGAAACGCGAGGCCTCGGGCACGCGGATCGTGGAACTCGTCCAGAAGCACGCCGTGAACGTGATCGCCGTGGGCAACGGCACGGCTGGGCGGGAGACCGAGACGCTCGTGGCCGAGTTGGTCACCGGGCCTCTCAAGGACTCCGACGTCGCCTACTGTGTGGTCAACGAGGCCGGTGCGAGCGTCTACTCGACGAGCGCCTATGCCCGCGAGGAGCTTCCCGGCCATGAGGCTGCCGTCCGCGGGGCTGTGTCGATCGGCCGAAGGCTCCAGGATCCGCTCTCGGAATTGGTGAAGATCGATCCGGCGAACATCGGTGTCGGTCTCTACCAGCACGACGTGAAGGCCCGCCACCTCAACGCCTCGCTCGACGCGGTGGTTGAGAGTTGCGTGAATTACGTCGGCGTGGACGTGAACACTGCCAGCCCCGCGCTTCTCCGCTACGTCTCGGGGCTCAATCAGACGATGGCCAAGGGGTTCCAGGAGTGGCGTGCGAAGAACGGGGCTTTCACGAGTCGGGCGCAGTTTCTCGAGGTGCCGGGGTTCGGCGAAGCGGCTCACGTACAGGCGGCCGGGTTCCTCAAGATCACCGGCGGCATCAACCCGCTCGACGCCACCTGGATCCATCCGGAAAGCTACGAAGTGGCAGGGAAGGTGCTCGAACGGCTCGGGGGCACCCCGGAGGATCTCACCAACCGGCAGCGGGCCGGTGCACTGGCAGAGAAGGCAGCCTCGCTCGATCTTCCCAGCCTCGCCGAGGAGTTCGGGGTGGGGCGGCTCTTGCTGGCCGACATTGTCGATCAACTCGCCCGTCCGGGGCGCGATCCCCGTGAGGATCTGCCACAGCCGTTCTTCAAGAAGGGGGTTCTCAAGCTCGAGGACCTCGAAGTGGGCATGGAACTCCTCGGCTCGGTGCTCAACGTCGTCGACTTCGGGGCCTTCGTCGACATCGGTCTCCACGACAGCGGGATGGTCCATATCAGCCAGTTGTCGCGGAAGTTCGTCGGCGACCCGCATGACATCGTCAGCGTCGGGCAGATCGTCAAGGTCTGGGTGATCGAGATCGACAAGAACAGACGCCGCGTGGCATTGACGATGATCCAGCCGGGGTCATCGGAACCGCGGGCCGCGGGCCGCGGCCCGCGTGGTCGGCGAAGTGGCCAGCAGGCTGAGGCCGGTGCCGCGACGCCAGAGGGCGCGGTGGCCCGTCCGCCGCGTCGTCGGCCCGAGGGCGCAGCGGCGCCGCAGGGACAGCCGGCGGGTGGACGAACCGGTCAGCGCGGTGGGCGTGGTGGCGATCAGGGGCGTCCGCCCCGTCCGGCCCAGCCGTCGGCAGGTGGACCGTCGACCGGCGGCGGGCGCGGCGAGCAGGGGAACGGGGGGCGTCCTCCCCGTGGACGCCGCGATCAACCCCGGCCCTCGCAGCCTTCTGTCGGGCGCGTCTACGAATCGAAGTCCCGTCGTGAGGTGACGCCGATCACCAAGGCACAGATCGAGGGGAAGGAACCACTGCGGACATTCGGCGCTCTCAAGCAACTTTTCGCCTCGCTCAACGACCCTGCAGCGGGCGAAAGCCCCGTCGAGGCGACGCCTGAAGCAAAGCCGAAGCGTCGTCCGGCTGGCGGAACCGAAACCCCTGCCGTCGACGTCGCGCAGAGCGTCGACCCGGCTGCAAGCCTGCCGCCATCGCCGCCGGCCGAATCGGGGGTCGAGTCCGGAAGTCCGGAATCGAATCCTGAGTCGTAGGCACGCTTCTGAAAAGCCGGTGCCGCTCGGATGAGAGCCCAGGGCGTCCAACCGTCTGACTCGAGCCCGAGGGCATCAACGTTCCCGGAACGTGATTCTTCCCTTGGTGAGGTCGTAGGGCGAGAGTTCGACCTTCACCTTGTCTCCCGGGACGATGCGGATGAAGTTCTTCCGCATTTTGCCGGCGACGTGGGCGTTGACGATGTGACCGCCGGTGATCTGCACCCGGAAGCGGGTGTTGGCGAGGGCCTGTGTCACGACCCCCTCCACTTCGAGAGCTTGTTCTTTTTCGGCCATGGATTCCCGGATCTGAACGGAGCAGCGGGGAAGGCTTCCCCGAGGGTTGCCTGGTTTCAACCCAGGAATGTACCCCGCCCCGGCGCGACGGTCCAGCATGGATCGCCGGTGGGCAGCGCGAGTCCGACCGGGTAGAGGGGCTCAAGCCCTTGAAAAACAGCGGTGAACGACGCCCCGATGCGTGGCAGAATCGATTCCTCGGGCCGGAAGGCGATCAGTCGTCGCCAACGGCTGCGGGGGCCGAGCCAGAAGCGTTCCAGCGGAGATAGGCATCGAGAAAGCCGTCGATGTTGCCGTCGAGGACGCTCTGGAAGTTCCCCACGTAGTGACCTGTCCGCTGGTCCTTGACCCGTTGGTCGGGGTGCAGAAAATAGTTGCGGATCTGCGATCCGAAGCCCGTCTTCGGCTTCGACTGGTGCTGGGCGTGTTTCTCCTGCTCGCGCTTCTCCTCCTGGATGCGCGCGATCCGGGCCCGGAGCATCTTCAAGGCGGTGGCACGGTTCTTGTGCTGGCTCCGCTCGCTCTGGCACTGGACGACGATCCCGGTGGGGAAGTGGGTGATGCGGATGGCGCTCGATGTCTTGTTGACATGCTGGCCTCCGGCACCGCTGGCCCGGAAGACGTCCTCGCGGATGTCGGCATCGTTGATCTCCACCTCGGTGTCGTCGTCGGGGATTTCCGGGGCGACGTCGACCGCGGCAAAGCTCGTCTGCCGCTTCCCTTCCGAGTTGAAGGGGCTGATCCGTACGAGCCGATGGATCCCTGACTCCCCCTTCAGGTAGCCATAGGCCCACGGACCCCGGATGGCCACCGTGGCACTCTGGATTCCCGCCACTTCGTCGTCCTGGCGGTCGAGGAGTTCGATGGAAAAATCGTGCTTCGCGGCCCAGGCGGAGTACATCCGCAGGAGCATCTCTGCCCAGTCGTTGGCGTCGGTGCCGCCATCGCGGGCATTGAAGCTCACGAGCGCGTCGGAGGCGTCGTGGGGGCCGGAGAGGAGCGAGGCCAGTTCGAGGGCATCGACCTTCTTCTCCAGGCTCTCCGCCTCGCGGAGGAGCTCTCCTTCGAGCGATTCATCCTCGCGGGCGAGTTCCTCGAGGGCCTCGAGGTCGGCGCTGGCGGCCAGCGCCTCGTCGAGCGGCTTGAGGATCGTGTTGACCGCCTTCAGCTCGGCGACGGTCCCCTGGGCCTTCTCGGGATTGTCCCAGAAACCGGCCTGGGACATCGCATCCTCGATCCGGGCGGCGTGCTTCTTGCGTCCAGCCCAGTCAAAGAGAGTCTCGGAGCTGGAGGAGCCGGGCGCGGATCGTGCTTGAGCGGGTGTGGAGTGCGGTATCCATGGGGCGGATTGTACGCACCTCGACCTCCGCAGAGAAGCGGACGTTTTCGGGTGGTCTTCCGCACCCCCTCAAGCCCGTTGTACGCGGCTCCCTGCGAGCCGGCGGACGAGCCTCCGCATCTCGAGGACGCTGATCGTGGCGAGGACCTGCGAGGCGGCCAACTCGGAGGCGTCGACGACCGCGTCGATGGCGATGCCGGTCGCGCCCGCCGCAGCGATCGCATCGAACACTGCCCGTTCCTGCCCCTCGAGGGCGAGCTCCGCGGGGCTTGCCACCTCCCGCCCACTGTCGAGCTTCACCGGCTCGAGCAGCGGCCCGAGTTCCTCGAGGATGTCGTCGACGGAGGCGACGAGCTTGGCGCCGTCGCGGATCAGCCCGTGGCATCCCTTCGACAGCCGGCAGTCGACAGGTCCCGGCACGGCGAACACCTCGCGCCCCTGCTCGCCGGCGACCCGGGCCGTGATCAGTGCCCCGGAGCGATCGGCCGCCTGGACGACGACCGTGCCGAGCGACAGCCCGGCGACGATCCGGTTGCGCTGCGGGAAGGCGCCGGTATGGGGGAAAGCGAGCGGAGGGGATTCGCTGACAAGCGCCCCGTGGGCGATCACCTCGAGGGCGAGCTGGTCGTGCTCCGGGGGATAGATGTTGAGCACGCCGCTGCCGAGGACGGCGATGGTCCGGCCGCCTGAGGCAATGGCGCCGCAATGCGCGGCGGCGTCGATTCCGCGGGCCAGGCCGCTGGTGACGGTGTATCCGGCACGGACGAGGCCGCCGGCGAGTTGCTCGGTGATCCTCCTCCCGTAAGCATTGGCATGCCGCGAGCCGACGATCGCCACCGAGAGTGCGTCGGCCGGCGCGAAGGCGCCACGGACGAAAAGGATCGGCGGTGGATCGGGGATCGTCGCGAGGAGCCGTGGGTAGTCGGGATCCCCTTCGAGGATGATCTGCACGTCCTCGCGCTCGCAGAGGCGGAGTGTCTCGTCGGCAAACTTCCCGTCGGCGTTCTCACGGATCGCAGCTGCGATTTTGACGCCGACGCCGTCGACCCGCTGGAGCGCGGCAGTCGAGGCGGCGAAGACGGCCGCCGGCGAGCCGAACGCGGCGAGGAGCATCCGATGGGTCCGCCCGCCGATCCCTTGTACGCAGGCGAGGTGGACCCGGTCGCGGAAGGATGCCTGGCCCGCTGCGGAGCGATCTGACAGGGAGGTGTCGTCAGCCGCTGGAGCGGAGTCGTCGTCGGTCGTGTCAGATTCGGGAGTCTCGTCGGGCTCGTGTATGAGTGTGTCGGACGGCATGAGTGGGCCCCTCCGGTGGCGTCCGCCGAACGTCTCCGGCAGCGTCGCTGGAGAAGTGAACGGCTGTACCGTTGTAGCCCCGTGGGAGGGGGGCGTCAACGGACCTGGAGATGTTGCTGGCGAGCCGGCCGGCAGCTTGTGCGCAGCGAGCCAAATGATTGACGCTCCCCCAGGCCTGATCTACAAACCACTTTGTGGAGGGGGTGTTCTGGGGATTCTCACCGGGGAGCGATGCGGCCATGCGGGCGAGCAAACCAAGCAGGGAGAAGGCAGGGCGATCGGGCGAGCGTCACACACACACACACACACAGCCTTTCTTCGGCGGAGCGGCTTGAAGACAGGGCGTTGATGGCGGTCGATGCGGGGCTTGTGGGCGTCGGATTGAGTGGCCCTGGATTGCCCATCGCTGCAGCCCAAGTGTCGATGGCCCCGCTGGGCGGCCTGATTGGGTCTGGGCACTCCGGTTCATCAGCCGCGGCAGGATCGATGCTCGGTGCTTCGGCTGCGCCGCAGGTCGTTCTGCCGGCGATATCGTTGAGCGGAGTCCAAGCCGGCACGCTCGCGATCCAGTCGAATGCGATGGCTTGTGGCACGCGTGCTAACGCCCCGCTAGCACCAGCTTCAACCGTGGTACCTGGGGCTGCCTGGGAGAACGGCACGCCTGGGCAATCAGCTGCCGGGCCAGTCGCGCAGCCTGTGTCTGCTCATGGTCCTTCGAGTGGTAGTCCTTCGAGTGCCGGCAGTAGCCCTGTTGGCCCTGCACCCGATCCGCAGAAGGGCGGGAAGTACGAACCTCAATGGGTGCTGCCGCCTTCGAAGCCACTCGCCCCGACCGGCATGCCGCCGTGGGCGTCATCCGGGCCCTCGGTGGATGAGCAGGAAGCTGTCGCCCTGGGGGGAGACAATCAGGACGCTCGACGTGAGATCGAGGAGCTCATCAAAAGGCTCCAGTCCGAAGGCCCGGTTGCCGGAGGATACCTTCTGAGCCTCCAGAGGCGATGGCGAGCGCTTTACGACCGCGAAGCCGACCTAAGTTTACACAACGATGGCGTCGGAGCGTGTGTCTCATGGGTTCTTGGTGTTGACGAAATCCTTCGGCGTACTCGAGTGGACGGCGCGCACGTCACAGCCGAAGGAGTTCTATGGGAAATCGAGTCGGTGGTTCCGTTCCTCTGGGGAAATCATGTCGGTGTACGTATCACCGTGCATGTGGATGGCCAAACACGGTCTTTTTATATGGATAACGGTTGGATTGGGGGGGACGACCACATCTTTTTTTCAGGGGAAGTCCCTGAGAATTACAAGAACGAGTTGCCGTTGGCGCCTTGGAAATGAAGGTTCTGTGAAGAGTCGCGTTTTGGCGAGATAACGATGTCAGCTTTCGCCACACCGCGTCGGTCGATCACGATGAAATTGTCTGCGAAAGATAAGGAGAGCATGGCTTTGGCAGATCGAGGAGCACGGACTCGGGTCGCGATCGCAGCAGGAGTGGTTCTGCTCTGGGGAGCACTGTTGCTCTTTTTTCTTGCTTCGGTTCAACGCATGCCGGTGGCCTTGGCGATGCTTCTCACGATCATCACGATCGGTGTTCCTACGATGGCGTCTCGTCTATGTCCGGGCCTCTTGAGGCGGTGGTGGATGTGGCCGATCCTTTTGCTTCTCGTTCTCGATCTGGCCTTCACGTGGCAAACCGTTTTCGTGTACGACGAAAGGACATCTCCTGCGACCCGCGCCAAGGAGGCCGATACGCGGAGAAGGGCCGCAGCGTTGGAGTGAAGCCGACGCTTGCCGCTACGCTCGAGCCCAAACGCACGAACACGCCGAGAAGGGCCAGTGGATGACGAAGCGACCGCGGCTGGAGACGCCCGGCGGAGCCGTGTCAGCCGGCGGCAACCTTCATCTCGGCCAGACGCTGGGCGTTGCCGACGAGCCGGTCCCAGTTGGCTTCGACGTAGTCGGGCGGCCCACCGCTCTGGGCGACGGCGACGGCCACCATCTCCGTCGGCACCATCTCGATCGCGTCCCAGGGGCAGACCTTGAGATCGTAGGGGTTCGACTTCTTCCCCGGGATGTGGACGCAGACCTCACAGCCGACGCAGCGCTCGACGTCGATCTCACACCAACTCTGGAGATTGTGGAATTGGTCGTACTGCTGCACCTTGAGGATGCAGTCGACCGGACAAACCTCCAGGCACGACTCGCACCCGGTGCAGTTGTCGGCCGTGATCACGGCCAGTTCCTTCGGCAGCTTTTTGCGGGGTCCGGCTTTGGCCATGGGGGTGGGATCGGCTGGCGGGGAGGGGTTTCTGAAGCAGGCCGCTCGTGAACATCCTAGTCGGCCGGCGCCGCGGGGCCAACCGGCTTTGCCGGCGGGAAAAACGCCTGCCGAAAGGCGGATGTCCCGGGAATCGGATTCAGACCGTCTCGCCGCGGAACAGATCCTCGGGGGTCTGCCGGGCCCGGACGAGCCGGGCCTTGCCGCCGTCGACGAGGACCTCCGCCGGGAGGGGTTTGGAGTTGTAGTTGCTCGCCATCACGAAGCCATACGCGCCGGCGATCTCGATGACGAGCAGATCCCCGACTGCCGCCGCCGGGAGATCCCGGGTGGCCACGAAGCCGCCGTCGGTCTGCGTGAAAATGTCTCCCGACTCGCACAACGGCCCCCCCACTGCCACCTCCTCGCGGAGGCCGCTCCGCGCCGGCGACGTGGGGCCAACATCGGCCGGACAGAGGCTCATCGGGTGGTAGGCCCCATACATCACCGGCCGTGCGAGGGTATTGAAGCCGGCGTCGACGAGCAGATACTTCCGCGTCCCCTGGTGCTTCACGGCCCGCACCTCGGTGACGAGGAATCCGCTCTCGGCCGTGAGGTAGCGTCCCGGTTCGATCTCGAGGCGGAGGCGGTGCCCGAAGGCCTCTTCGAGCCGCTTGCGTGTGGCATTCCAGAGTTCGACATAACCGCCCAGATCGGCATGCACCTCCCCAGGGCGGTAGGGCACCGGCAGTCCGCCGCCGGCGCTGATCGTGGTGAGGGTTCGGCCGATCTCGCGGGCCACCTTCTCGAGTGTGCCGGCGACTTCGGCGAGGTGCGCGAGG
>Ga0208086_1000435_pt1 | contig 12412 bp, 6 predicted proteins | sample LakMenEpi06Jul10_FD_150675 | JGI IMG/M metagenome (GOLD analysis project Ga0208086, IMG submission 150675) | Freshwater microbial communities from Lake Mendota, WI - 06JUL2010 deep hole epilimnion (SPAdes) | ecosystem: Environmental > Aquatic > Freshwater > Lake > Epilimnion/Euphotic zone ...
TTGGATCGGCCCTTGCGGTGTCCTGTTGCTAAATCAAATACACTCGCGATGTACTCGCGAAAGACATCTTCGGGACGTGGACCGAGAGCCATCTTACGTACGGTTAAAAATCACTGGGTACCTGTGACGACTACACGATCATCCCCTGTGATCACCGGATCGGGATCGACCGCCTCTGGATCGTTCGGATCGAAAACCGCCGTGCTGACGATGGTCTTGGTGTAATTGGAATTTCGATTCTCAGTGGCAAAGTAATCCCATTCCTGGCCAATCGACTCGAGCTTGCGAGTCGCACTGGTCGTGTAAGTCAGCGTCTCGATGGCTGTCGCCGAACTGCCCCCTGTGGCAATAAGTTCGCCATCTTGCCCTGCGGAGGTCTGGATTTGCTGTAACCTTCTTGAGTGTGACCAGTGACCGAGCAAGAACGACACCTTAGACTGGAAGAAGCACGAGGCGAAGCGGATTCGTGGACGGAGTGGTATCGCCTTACCCCGCTTGAGAGAATGCAGGAATCCACAAAACTTTGGCGTTTCTACCTAGAGGCCGGAGGCTCACTTGATCCCGAACCCGATTCTCAAAGTCCTTTCGACGCTGTCATGCCACGAAGTACGCCACCTGCTTATCGGCGGTCAGGCTTGCGTGTTATACGGCGCAGCGGAGTTTAGCCGCGACTGCGATGTCGTGATTTTGGCCGATGATCCGCCGCTTAATCGAAGCCCACTATGATGAGAATCAAAATGGTCACAATGACGCGATGATTCAATTCTGGCTGCGAGAGTCTCGTACACCAGAAATGCTAAGTCAGCTCATGCAACGCTTTCCAGAATCCGTGATGACACTGACCTCCTCGCGACCGTGGTTGTCGTCGTTTGAACCGAATGACTTCGGGCAGATCGAAAAGTACCTCAGGCAAGAAGAGGAGATGGAACGTCGCGCTGACGAGGCGTATTGGAAGCCACTGAAGGAAGAACTCGTGCAGCTTCGGTTAAATCGGGATCGCCAAAACAAAGACTAGCTTAAACGATCCGGGACCCTTTAAATCTGGGTGCGACACACAACGAATTGGCCACATTCTTCTACCTGCAAGCGTTACTACGTTTTCCTTTGTACTATGGATCGCACTCTTTGTTGAGCGATTCGCCGCGCGTTCTTGAAGCACAAGTACCCTACGCCCCCCACGTGACGCGCTAGCCTTTTGTTTTTCATCCCACTGCCATAGGCCATTTCCGCTAAAACTTCGATCGGCGGCAAAATCGCGAAAACCCATGGAGCAAGGCTCGGCCGTCGAGGAATTCGCTCAAATCCCTATAACCCGACACGTAAGCGTGGGGGGCTTATGCCGGAGGAATCCTCTATGTCCAAGACTGGGACGCTTCCGGTCGCACCGTTAATCCGATTCTCTGAAGTACGTCGGGGCTTGGCGGAGAATAGTTTCCAGCGGAACTTCAACGAGCATCGCATGCATCAGTGCTGCCTTTTGTTGACCGTCCTGATGGGTCGCAACGAGAACCATGGTTGCGACAGCAGGAATAGTTGCAGGATTTCTCTTGGTCAAAGCTTTGTAAGCTGGTTGGATTTGGTTGATAGGTTTCAATACTCGCTTTATGTCGCTTAGATCCACCAATTTTCTAGATCGTTTAAGTTCGCTTAGGATCGCCTCGGTAACTTGCTCTTTTTCGAATGTGTATTCGAAACTCCCATCGGTCGATTCAAGGCATATGCATTTGGAATTTGCTTTATCTGCCTCCTTTCGATCCTCTCGCAGCAACGAAGCGTCGGCATTAAGATAGATTTGGAGACGGAACTTGTTAGCTCCTGGCGCGGTGTACTTCCACTGGATTTTTTTTCCGGCATCAACGACGAAATGATCCTGCGTCGCTTTGATGGAAAACGGTTCAGGAGCCGATGGCAATGAAACGATGGGTATGCGATACAATTTTCCAAACGCCGTTGAGTACACAAACGACCCACATACGGCTTCGTATTGTTCGGTGTTGATCAAATCCACCCTTGAGATCGGCTTTTTTTCCCACTTTCTGTGCTGTTGACCTCCCGAGGATGAGGCGCCATAGAAAATCGAGTTCCCGACTTCAACTTTCGTATCTTGATGGATTTCATGTCCTTGCAAGACGACGAGTCGATCGGAGGCAGCACGCACAATCGTGTCGGAATTCGGAAGATGCGTTCCGGGTATGCTCATGAAATCCTTGGGTGCAAGGACCGTTGGATGGGAACCGATCAGGCTGGTTTTGACAATACCCTCAGGAACCAATACAGCGGCATTGGAAAACAACTCGCTAAAACGACTTGCATCAACAAGCAGTTGGGGCGTTTTCAGTGTGGGATCCCAGAGGATTCCATATTGGATGGGGCAGTCCCCGATAAGTCCTTCCACGGGTGGAGATGAGCTCTGTGTTTGTTCTAAAATCTCAAGCTCTGGTATTCGGAACCTATATTCCTCCGATAGAGTTTCTCGTGAGCCATTGTCAAACTCGGCGCGTTTGTAAAATGCAACCATTTGATCGGATCCTTGGAACAAGAGTCTGTAGGATGCACTCCCCGCAAGGTATTGCAGTGGGAACGCACCAGTTCGCTTCATAGACTCTCGATCGAAACGCAGGACTAGCCCCTTGACTTCGGATCCGACGGTCGAATAAGCCGAGGCATTGCGAGAAGTCGCATAAATACCGCTAGAGTGCAGCGCTGCATAATCAATGTCATAGGGAAGCTGTATCTGTTGAGTAATCGATTGACTCGATACATCGTAGATCGCAAGAATACCCTCGGGGGCGTTAGTAGCCAATCGCTGATCTGGATCATCGCTGGACGTAGGCTCAGCGTCAGGAACTCCCCAGACCACGGCAAGATTGGAATCGGGACTTCCCGAAACACCTTGAACCCGGAAATCAAAACTTGCGGGGGTTAGATTGGATGTGATTTCTACGGGCCAACGCCATTGTCGCTTTTCCTCGCCGAAAGATCCCGTGATGAGGATATCCTGTTTGCCGACAAGTTTGAGGTCTGGGCTCCAGCGGATCACATCGCCAATATGTTCCGGGAGGTTGACTGACTTGGTAAGTTCTTCCTCCCATGGTGGTTGCTCCAGTTGAAAACCAAATTGCACTTTGTGGTTTTGCATGCCTTGTGGTAAACGGATTTCAGTAACCTCACCCGCTTGGATCACCGAGGGTAAGCGAAGCGAGGAAAGGAGAGGATGATTATCCTGTAATCCTTTGGAACTGCAGGGGATAATCATCAAGTGATCGTCGATCGTTAGGATCCCAAGTTCACGTTTCGAATCAGTAAACGCTTCGACTTTGGCTCGTCCTACCGTATCACCAAATCGCTGGCAACATCGCGAATCGCTTGTCAAAAAGTCGTAGCTATCGGCTCGATTCCGCACCATTAATTCAGGAGGTAGGGACAGAGTCAGGTGTTGTATTCCGGTGAGTGATGATCCTACGGCGATCCCGTCCTTGGACAAGCCGATTGCGATCGGAAAAGAATCAAAAGAAGCCAAAGGTTCGAATTTCGCTTGGCCAACCTGGATCAACTCCAGATCTTCGTTGCCAGAGTAAGCGGGTGCTAGGAGATTCGACCGAATCGCTACGTTGTCGTTGATTATGCGTACACTACCTCCGTATTCGGATTGAGCTCGAACACTTTTCCGGTTCAATTTTTCGTGATTTTGGAGATCTTTCCAATCGCCAAAGAAGTAGCTCAAGCCCGAGGAATCTGGATTGGTTTTTTTAGCATAAATTGTATCACCATCTGGGTGTATCTGAAAATCGACAAATGGAACATTCGCAACGATGTCTGTTTGTCTCTTGTTCAAATCTATGCGGCCAATCGACGTGGATTTGGATCCCGGAGTCTCCCGCTGTATAAGAAAATAGACGTTAGGATCCAAAGGGTTTCTACTGGAAGCAAGGAAAATGATAGGGTGGACTGATATAGGAATTTGGAGATCTACGTTACCCGTGCGAGAATCTACAAACGAAACAACCGGGTAATCCGCCTCGCAATAGATGAACCAATGCTTGATTCCAAACTGCTTGTAGCACAATGCTTGAGGTCTCGAACGCATTTCGATCGTGGTCTCTGGGGTTGTTACCCCCTCGATCAACCGATCGATCGAGTGGATCGTTATCTTTTTATCCTCTTGGGATAATGCAAGTCTTCCGTTTTCCGGATCGTATGCGGAAGACCATGCGGTGGACGCAAGCCGGTAGAGTCGTATTCCGTCGTCGCGGGGAATGTTTTGGAATCCTACAGGACTACGCGCTGGTTGGGTGACGGGGCGTGAAGTGACCGATGAAGTGCTCGGGCTTGTCGACTCTATCTTCGATTCGTATTTCGGCCCATATTTCGGATCGACACGGACCGGGAGCGACGCTGATCCGCTTGATCGGTTCGATTCGTCAGAGTCTTCCAGATCTCCAACAGGATCGGTAAACCTCCCACGCACAAAAATGGACAAAATCAGGATTCCTAACGTAACGGAAAGTCCTACGAGCCGTCTTGACGCTGGCGCCCTTTTTTTATTTTTGGTTTCTTCTCTAGGAATGGGTTTGGCAATCGTCGGTCGGCTGGCTGGATCTTCTGCTGCAGGATAATCAGTGGCAGGGACAGTGACAGGGTCAGGAGAATCGGATGCGAATTCGGGGACCACAAATGTCTCGTCGCATCGGGGACATCGCATCCGCGAGCCGACGAGATTTTCATAGACTTTCAGATCATGGCCCTTGGGGCACTTTAAGCGGATATACATCATTCCCCTTTGGTGCTTTCTAGAGAGAAAGACGCGAATCCCTGATGGATCCCATCGCTGGTCACCGAGATGATTACATCGACACTACGCGGTCTGTATCCGCTAGGTACATTCCAAGTGATTTTGCCAGTATCGTCGACAGCAAGTCCGGATGGACCAACGAGCAAGTCGTATTTAAGATCGCGTCGATTCGTCTCAACCCGAACTCGAGATGTATAAATCTGTCCCGGGACAAACCGCGTGATTTTCGGGGCATATGCAAAAAAATAATCCGACGAAGTCTTCCTGATCGCCGCGATGAGATCGAAGGGTTGAATATGAATTCGATCATTAGTCTTTGGTATCGCAACCAACAGGTTGGATTCCAAATCAAAGTAAAGCCGTTGATCCAAGGTCAATTCGTTCGCTTTACGAAACACATCGCTATCGGGAAAGTCTGTGCTGGTGAATGGCAAGCGGGCCAAGGGGTATTGTGCTCCAAATTGATGAACCGACACACCTCGAAGAACAATGGGAGAATAAGGAGAATCGTCTATTCGAGGAAAAGTCAGGTAAAACTGCGGGTGAGACGTGGCGAAAAAAGCACCTTGATTCGTTTTGTCTTTGACTTCGTAAGCATTCGTTGCGTTGAGAATTCCACACCTGCCAGTCAGAATATACGATCCGTCTGCATTGGGTAAAACATGATCGGCTACATCGCGCGAGGACTGGAAAGTTAAATTGCGATCGATGAGAGTGCCTATATAGATACCAGATGGAGAAACAAAGGGCTCCCACGCGCCGAAAACCTTGCCGTTGGCAGATGCACGAATGATCATTGTCGATTCAGAGATTGCGGTGATATTCGGTTGGTTCACCGGAATGACCTTTAGCCGCTGTGTGTCTAAAAAAGTCCAAATTCCTTTTTTATTCTTGCTTTCGGTCGTTACACCGGACAAAAGTAGCGGACCGTCGGAAGCTTCACCACTGGCCATCGATTTGATGGAAACATTGATCGGAACGGCCACGGCAAGATCCGGTTCACACGTTTCCAGGGAAAATCGAGTTAATCGACTCATCAGCGGGTCCAAAAGAAAGAAGTGATTCTGCGTACCTGAGACAAGAGTCGTCGATGATGGCATTTTCAGTGTTTTTACAACTACTGCTCTATCCACCTCGACGATAAAGAGCTGTAAAGACGAAGCGCAAGAGACCAATAAGTATCTACCGGCACCTGCGCGCGCAGTATTGGTAATAACCCCCGGGATTCGGAGCGTCTTGGCTTCTTTAACCTTGGTCTCCCGCTCTTTGGTTTCAAGGATTTCAACTGCATTCTTCAAGGAGTCTACAGGTCCCGAACTACTCCTGTTAGCTAGCGTAGCCGAGGCTGCTTCGACCTCGATCGTTTCGTTGGTGTCCAACGTGTGGATAAATAGGATTTTTCCCTCGCTCTTTACCTCCAAACGTGCAGTAATCTTCGGCGTCTTTTCCCTGACAATCTCCAGATACTTAGCCTTTGAAAGCGGCAAAGTGGCTGGCAAATTCCCGTAGTCGACTTGAATCGCGGGGAGTTTCTCCGGTTCGACACGTAACTCCTCCCCGCTTCGCATCAATACGCTAAATGCATTTTCATCATCGAGCAGTCTGATCGAGGAGACTGAAGACCACCAGTGCTCCTTGCCCCCAAGCATCCATCGTTCGTTGTTCAATCGAAAGCTCGCTTCGCCTTGCTCGAAAACCGCTCTTGCTCGCAAAGAGAGTTTCGAAGCCTCCTCTTGAGCGACAACGACATGAGCTTGGTATTGGTTCTGACCGCTAGGTCTAAGCTCATATCGCTGTTCAGGCAATTCTCCCACCCGCACCAAAAGTTCGAGAAGGGGATCTTTTAAGATGGATTGCATCATGATGAGCTTCGCAACGACGGTGACCGGGCTTTCCGGATTTAAGCCTAATTCTGGGGCTTGAACCTCGATCAGCGGCGTCTTTAACAGCGGCCAAATCTTATCAGAAGGAATCGCGAAATTGACGCCCGAGGTAAGTAATCCAAAACTAACCACTCCAACGACCTTCCCGGATTCATCGACAACAGGGCCACCTGAGTTACCAGGATTCAATGTTGCGTCGAGTTGAATCAACTCAACAATCCCATTCTCCTTCCGTATGGCCGTCAATTTCCCAACGTTGACACTGATCGATGGGTTTGCGCCCTCTTTGACCGTCAGTTGCTTGCCAAATGGGAATCCATAAGCAGTCAGGTTCATTGTCTCATAAAGACTTGGGTTCTGTGCGAGCTCAATCGCAACGAGTTTCTTACCCTCCGGGATGCTGTCAGCTTTGATAATCGCAAGATCGTTTTTTTTGTCCGTTGCAAGCACCGAAGCGCTCAAGGTCCATTCGTCAGATTCACTCGATCGCATGACGAGTCGTACAAAACCGTCTTTCTCGACTTCGTCAACGACATGGTAGTTGGTTACAAAGATTCCATAAGGATCGATACAGAATGCCGTCGCGACTTTATCACTATCGACTTCGACAAGCGCGACGGCCGCTTTGCAGGCCTCGATCATCGACCGATCCTGACTCAGGCAAGTTGCAGGTAACATCTGCCAGAGAAGCAGAACGCACAGACACCGTATTGGCGTCTCAGAAAACAAGGCCAATGGACGTATCTTGCGTAAACTGGGCATGAGACACTCCGGTAGAACAATCAGTATCTTGGATCAGCGCGAAACGTATTTTTGTCTTTTGGCTTCCCTCGTAGGGGGGCCGGTCCGCTGTTGCTTTTGAGTTCTTCGAGATCCCATCGCTTGGATGCATCTCACTCTCACCAGAATCAAAGGAAATCCATGCGGCACGGTCACCCGCTCGAGCACCTGCGATTCTAACCGATAAGGATTACACATGCAACTGTTTTGTCCTGCATCGGCCAAATGCAAGATGGACCTGAATCAATGAGCTTTTAGGCCGTAAAGCGTTTGTTAGTAGTTATCGATTAGGAAGGGGTTTTGACCGATGACCTCTTTTCCTCGATGAGTGACGTACGCCTTAAACACATCGGGCGGTATGCGATTATCGAAGGTTGCGACACCGCCGTTAGCGAAAAGTCCGATAATCACTGGGCTGTCAGATTTCCCCAAGCAAGCAACTGCAGAGCGTTCATCAAAAGGGATGTCTTCGGGTTTGGTCCAAGTAATCGCTTTATCAGCGCCGCACGAGATCAGTATCAGGGTAGACATGTTTCCATCGATGAAATCTCTGCTGCTCGGACCGGGCCCTGTTTCCTCGAAAGGGGTGCTCGGGCCGGTAAAGCGCACGACTCGCGTCTTGGTCGAACCGTTTGGATCGGCAGGATCTCGAAAGATTTCTGGCATTTTCGGAATAAGTTGTAGGTTGTGGGGGCTATCCCAGGGCTCGTTTAGTTTGAATTGCTCGAACAACGGTCGATATTCCATGAATTGCAGAATGTGGACTCGCCAACTGAGTTTCGGCTTGTTGTTGGCGTCGAACCACACCGGGTTTTTACCAATAGGGTAAACCTTAAAGGCACTTTCATAGTTAGATACAGCACGGCCTACCTCAAATAGCTTGGTCTTCCGTTGCTTTACGATCGCCAGGGAAGGCGATGTAGCGGCATATTGGCTCATCGCGTTTCCGACATCGCTACCATCAGCACCTCCGACGTTTTTACCTTGATAGGTCGCTTCGAAACGGGAATTCAGTGCCAGCGAGTCGACCGGTTCGTGTCCACGAGGCGTTAGTAGAGCGTAGAAGTCGAACGGAGAAATGTCTAACATCGAGAATATCGGTTTGGCATCGGCCGCAACTCCGCAAATAAAATTTTCTGGCAATCTGCCGAGTGATTCGATCGGCGTGTCAGCTACAATAGGAAATTCATCAGGTTGGGTCCAAACCACAGCCTTATCACTCCCAACGACCACCGTTAGGAGTGTATTTGCCGAACCGTCCTCGAAGACGTTGAATTTGGGAACGATTGAGTTGCCGAAAACGAAGCTTTCGCCCGTTGGCGTTCGGATTCGGGTTAGTCCCTCACCAAGTTTTTTTCCTGGAATATGGAACACCTCAGGCATGAACTTCACAAGAGCTAGGTTGTGGGGGCTATCCCAGGGTTCATCAAGTTTGAATTGCTCATAAAGCGGACCTTGTTCCAGGTAGGGGAGCAAGTGGACACGCCAAGATAAATTCGTTGGATTAATCGGGGTGAATCGCCTTGTTTGGGCCTCAAAGTTTAGAAAGGCGATCCCTATCTGACGGAGCTTCATCTTTATCGGCTCCGGATCGACGTTCGGAACGAAAACGGAGGTCGGCGTGTTCCCTGACAACCCCGATAGACTGTCTCGAAACGCGTTCCTAGATTTGCCAAACAACAGGTAACCTCCGAAAAGCAAACTTGCAACTACCAAGCCGGAAATCGCCGCTCTAGGTATCTTGCTAAAACCCGTTGGGACCCTCGGGGCCGATTTCTTTTCGGGTGGAGCGACGATCTCGATGTCGTCGACTTTTAAGGCAGGCACATAAGCCGTTTCACCACATTTCGGGCAAGCTAGCAGCTTCCCGACCTGTGAGTCCTTTGCGTACAGAGCATGCCCCTTGGGGCATACAAAACGAATCGTCATGAGTGACTCTCCTCGTAAACAACCGTAAACGGAACGTGCAAACCTATTGGGATCTAAGACCCATTAAAGTGCGTGAAAATCCCTGTACAGCATACCCAGGCTCAATTCGAGTCGAACGAGCTAACGCGACTCGATCTTCTTCAATAGAGTCTTTGCAGGGACTTCCACCAAATAGGCGTGAAGCATCCCGGCAGTCTGCCTGCCATCTTTATGACTTGCAGTAACGATCGCCGTGGCGATTGCGGGCAGCGTTGTCGGATTTTTTCCTGTCAATTCCTTATAGGGTACAGCGATTTTCTTGATTGCACTCATAAATTCTTCTCGCGTAGGTGGAGTTGGTTTTTCATTTTTCATAAAACGTTCCACATTCTCTCTCGAAGCACAAGTAAAGATCGAATTAGCAACCGTCTCGACATCGAACTCGACTTCAAACTGGCCGTTTTTAGAATCAAGCTCCACGACCTTTACTCGATTCAAGTACGTCTCATTCTGTTCCATCCGTTCGACCAAAGTGCCCCTTATCGCATTGAGATATATCTGCAATTTGTATTTATCAGCGCCTTCTGCTGAGTACTCCAGTTTGGTTTTTTTCCCAGCTTCAATCACAAACCGAGATTGTTTTTCCCTGAAAACAAAGTTCGGACTTTCCTTCGGAAATAAATCTAAAGGTGTTCGATAAACTTTCCCTAAACTGGTACTGAAAACGAAGTCTCCACAGATTGCTTCGTTATACCCGCCGCGGTGGACTTCTGGATCAAAAGTGTCCGTATCGTTACTAAACGCATTTTTCGTGGCGGAAGATTCTGAGGTGTTTGATCGCTTCGGATACTTGATAAAAGCTAAAGGTTCATCAGTCGCAAATTCCCTTGGAACATGTGGTTCAAAGGAATTCGAGAAAACACTGAGTCCGTTAGGTTGAGATTTGAGGACGATGTTTCTACCGGGAACTTTCAAGCCTGGCCGCCATTGCCACATTGGACTAGATAGAAATGACGAATTGGGTCCATCGAACATACAGCGAACGACTGATAATGACATGTTTCCTTCAAGGACTAGAGCATTGTAGTGCGCGCAGTAATCAGTAAATGCATATGGATAAACTAATAACTTGGGAGTCTGCACTTTTTTATCCCATAATATTCCATTTTTGATTGGCCCGGTTTCGACGACACCATCGATAGGAAAATCCGTTTGCGAAGGAGGGATTGCATCGTCAAGCGAGGGCAACTTAAGTCGGTAATCCAATTCACTTAGATTTTGCCTGTACCCCATTCCTTTAAATATGCGATCACGATCATCACGATAAGAAAAAGATCTTTCGCAAATAGCAACCAAGTGATTATCTACTTGCAGGAAAAGCATAGTATCTTTTCCTAAGTTCCTATGGTTCCTTTGTCGGAGAGTTTCAACCTCGAATCGAACCACCGTAGTGACTTCAGGCTCGATCCCCTTAGGATCGGGTGCGAAATTGCGTGTTGAGGCATAGATTCCGGTGGAATGATAAATCGCCGTATCGATTTCGAAAGTGACAGCGGTTTTCCGAAGTATCTGCTTATTACTGATGTCGTAGATCGCCAGTATTCCCTCGTCGGAAAAGGGCCTTGACAGACCTTTCTTTTTCTGCGAAGCACATAAATCGTGACTTCTATTTGAGATTCCCCACACAATTGCCAATTGAGTATCAGGTATTGCGTTTATCCCTCGGACATAAAAATCGAACTCATCGAATCCATCGGTCGGTTGACTCGGACTCACAACCTCAACCGGCCAATACCAAGATCGCGTTTCGCTCCCCAATGTCGCTCGCAGGATAAGGTTATTGAACCCAACCTGCTCTACTTTCGGCGTCCATTGAATGATTCCATTTTCATAAATCGCTAAATTTTCCTCCTTCTTTGGTTCGTCAAGAAATACGACATCCTCGGAAATAGTGTGCACGATATCCGAGGTTCTTTTGACATGAATGAGATGAGATTGAGTTTCGACCTTTTCTACTGTCATCGATTCATTTCCAATTCGAATTTGGTATGGTACCGGACGTTTAAGAAACGCTTCGATAGGACTCACATAGTAAAAAGATTGGCCCTTCTCTCCATCATCAATCAATCCCACGGAAATACGATTCTCCAAGTTAACTATCTCTTGTATTTTTTCCTCGTTGTCTTCTATGGATATTTCTACGTTGCTGCTTCTTGTAAGCTGGGGAACTTGAATTTCCACGGTCGATCCAAGGTCGACTTTTTTTGGCAGATTTGGTTGAAAATGGAGGGGATGAGGTTGACTAAGATCGCTTTCCGCGAGTGGAACTATGACTAGGTGGTTACCTGTGATGAAGATTGCTAATTTTCGATTGTCATCTGCATAGGCGCGTCTTGAATCACTGGAGCCGAAGTATTTCTTGGGTAAACGGTCCTCCTCTCGGCTTTTTCTGGGATCGAAAAAACGTTTGCTGTAATTTTCATCATTCGTTGGTATTTTAAATTCGACACGATTATTTTTATTTGTGATTAAACCAAGAATAAGCTTATTCTTTGATAATCCCACGACAATCGGGATGGATTTAAAATAAGTTAGTCCAACGAACCCGAAGTTTTCGCCTTTTTCTAATATCGCCAATACATAATCTTTACTGCCTTGGTATTTAATAAAAGCAGGGATGTGTACTTCACCTTGTTCGACAAATTCATTGTCGATGAAATTCGTCTTTGATGATCCCAAGCTGGTGATTTTTCTATCTAAGAGTCTATCGTTAAGTACCTCGTCCCAAGTCCCATAGATCCTTTTTGAAGTGGTAGCGAATATTGTTTTTCCATCCGGAGAGACGGAGAGGCCATCGAATGATTGCGCATAGTTCCCCTCTGTTTTCTCGTCGTTTAAGTTGATTCGGCTTATTCCTCTACCTCCTTGATGCACATATTCCCCGGAACTCGTTCTTTGGGCCTTAGTGAAGTATACGTACGGGTCTTCAGGGTCTAAGGAGGATGCCATGCTCCCAATAACGAAATCCTCTGAGAACTTGATTTTCTTC
>Ga0208086_1000436_pt1 | contig 12400 bp, 21 predicted proteins | sample LakMenEpi06Jul10_FD_150675 | JGI IMG/M metagenome (GOLD analysis project Ga0208086, IMG submission 150675) | Freshwater microbial communities from Lake Mendota, WI - 06JUL2010 deep hole epilimnion (SPAdes) | ecosystem: Environmental > Aquatic > Freshwater > Lake > Epilimnion/Euphotic zone ...
CCACTCCGTGAAAGACCGGTCTCCAGGCAAGACTGCAGGACTGGCGCCCTTTTGCCCCGCTCCCGCAGCGTTTCCGCCCGGTCGCAGACGGCTGGCCAAAGGGCGTCAAGGGGACGGTCGTTTTCCCCATCCACCAGCCCAGATCAGCGGCGGCGAGCCTGGTCTTGCCCGCGAAAGCTGGGGAAAACCCTCCCGTTTCGGTGGGAAAGTGCTGACAGCTGGGGAAAACTCCATCCTTCAGGAGGGCTGATCGTTCCGGCGCACCGCAGCAGCAGCGGCAATCAGGCGCCGCAGAACTGCTGATGTTTCGTCCAACGCTTGCCGGCTCCTCTGGTGGCGAGGCGACCGCTCTCCAGCAGGGCTGCCCTGGGAGCCCACCTTGATGGTGGTGATGCCGCCGCCATGGGTCCATCCGCTCTGGAGCCATTCCTGGCCCACGTGCAGGCCGACCCTGTCCTTCGCCGGCAGGTGAGCTGCAGCGACCTGCTGCGTTTCTCCGGCCGCTCCGTCTGAGCAGCGGTCAACCATCGCTGCCCTGGGCACCCCGGTACTGGATCGACTCCACAGCTCCCATCCACTCGATCGCGCAGCGATGCAGGTCGTAGTAGCCCGCCACCACGGTGAGCTGATTCGCCCTCAGCCGATCGGTGAGCAGCACGCTGGAGTGCACCAGGTTGCCGGCGGCGCTGAGCGTGTGCCGCCGGCACGATTCCTCCAGGGAGAGCTGGTCGCCGTACTGCAGCAGTTCCATGCGCAACTGGCCCACCACCTGGGCCAGGCTCGGCGTGAGCACCAGCTCGGGGTGCAGCGCCGCCGAGACAGCCCCACAGCCCTCGTGTCCCAGCACCACGATCAGCGGAACATCCAGATGGCCCACCGCATATTCCAGCGAGGCGATCGCAGCGGTGGTGCTCATCGTGCCGGCATTGCGCACCACGAACAGATCACCGAAACCGCCATCAAACAGCAGCTCCACCGGCACCCGTGAGTCGGCACAACCGAGCACGGCTGCCAGGGGATGCTGGCCTTCCACCACCGACTGCAGGCGTTCCCGGGTGCTGTGGGGATGCAGCGACTGTCCGGCCAGGAAGCGCTGATGGCCCTGCTGCAGCCAGCGCAGTACCGCCGCTGGACGGGCCTCAGGCGTGAGCGCAGCCACAAGATCGCTGGGTTCACCCATCAAGGTTGCGCAACAGAGGCATGGATGGGCACCATCCTTCTGACAGCCTGTTGTGCAGCACTGCTGTCCAGCCCGAACAGATTGCTGGAGAAAGCTGGGGCGCGCGGAGGAACGCGCCCGGCGTCGCCGGTTCGGTTCAGCAGGTGGCCCGGGGGAGGCGCTGCCTGCCTCGGCAACACTCCATGTCTATTCAGCCTCCCCATCCGATGACCATCCCCGGATGGGGACAATTCGATTTTCAGCAACCCGCGTGTTGCGACCCTGACTCCGCCCGCTCAGGGTGGGCCGAGAGGAGTGGATGATTGTGGCCACAACTCCCTGCGACGGCTTCACAGCTCTGCATGAAGTGGATCAAGGAGATTCTGTTCCTTCCGTTGTGGAGCAGATCACGATCGAGACCCGCTGGGAGCTTGAGGTGTTCCGCACCGATCTCGTCGACCATGGCTGGACGTGAACCGGGTTGACCACCTCGGGGAATACCCCTGGAACGACGTGTGAGCACTGCCTCACTGCTGCTCAAGTCCTCAGACCCGGCGGAAGACGATCAACGCGACCAACAGCACAGCGGCCTGCAGGGGGCAGCCGCTGTTCATTGCATGGCCATCAATCGGGGTCTGCAGAAGGGCCTGGGCCGGGCGTTCATCCATCCACTCCCTCAGCTGAGCGCAGCCTTCAAGCGTTGCCGATCGATACGGCAGCCACTGGTGGTGATCAGGGCCACGATTTGCCGATCATCCGCTGTGAGGATGCGATAGGTGCGGCCATCCGAGCAGCAGCGCATCTGGGCTTCCTGATGGGCCCAGTACTCCAGCTGGGCTGTGCCCTGATCAATCCAGCCATCTGGGTGGAGTGCCTGAATCACAAACATGGTGTGCTCACTCGTTGGGTGAAGGGCCTACAACCAATCAAGCCACCTCTGAACCGAAGCGAACAATCCATCCCAGTCTCTTTGGGATCAGCCCCTATCGCGCTCATGCCTGTTCATGCTGGACGGGTTTTGGTGTGCGTTTCAAGTCATCACCACGTCCCCGCCTGAGAAACAGCTCCTCGTGCTGGCGGCGAAACTCCCACGGCCGGGTGATGCCACCTTCAACCCGCCACACCCCGTACCGGCGTCGACTGGCCCGGAATTCAGCATCCAGAAACTCCCTGGCATCGCAATGGCTCAGGTACTTGCGGAAGGCAAAGGCATGGCCGTCCTCCACCATCGCCAGATTGATATTGACGCCTTTGAACACTTCGGCCACCAGCCGGCCGTGGCGATCCGTTGTCTTCTCGTTCAACCTCACGGCGCTGCCGATTGGCAGCCTCTGCTCCAGAACATGCCTGGCAGCTTCGCCGTAGGGCTGCTGAACCAGCTCCGGTGCATCGATGCACGCCAGCCGCACCGAGGTCACCGTCACGCCCTTGCGCACCCGGATGCTGTCGCCATCGCCGACCGCCACCACCGTGGCCTCAGGCCCGAGGACGGCCCAGGCCGACGCCAGCGCGATGGCGATCAGGAGCAGGGCGGCAGCAGCCAGGGCTTGAGGACGGGGCATGGATCGACTCTGCTCCACGCCTCCATCAACGCAAGGGAACAACGATGCGGTTGCCGTTGGCCGGATGAGTGAACACGGCATTGCCCTGGATGAGGATCTCCCGCTGCCAGATGCCACCCAGGCTGTCGCGCAGCGTGGAGATCGGGAAGCCCTCCTGCACCAGGCGGTAGGTCATGGCCTGGCCGTCCTGCCAGGTGATCCGCACGATGCCATCGGGGCTGTGGCTGTCGCGGCAGGGGATGGGGCTGTCGTTGAAGCTGCAGCTCTTCCAGGAGTCAGCGCGAACTGCGGCGGCGTTGGCCAGCAGCAGCACCAGCCCCATCGCCGAGGCGACCATCCTGGTGGCGGGGCCGCTGCCCGCTCGCTGAAAGCATTTGTGCATCACTGGGGTCCTCAGACGCCCATCGTGGTGGCTGAAGAGGCAACCTGCATCCAGGCGCTGGTGGATCCCCCATGGCTGAGCCGGATGTTTCCATCCCTGGCCCTGAGCCGCTGAACCTGCCGGCCGGCGTGCACCAGCTCTGCAGCTGCGGCCGCAGCCGCCACGGCTGGTTCTGCGATGGCGCCCACCTGGGCAGCGGCCGCGTGTCCTACGAGCTGCGGTTGAAGGAAGCGACCACGGTGCTGCTGTGCCGCTGCGGCCGCTCCCACCGCTATCCCCTCTGCGACGGCAGCCATGGGGCGCCTGCCCGCAAGCCCTGGTGGCGACCATGGGGCTGAGCGGCAAGTGGCCCAATCAGTTGGTGGGCTCCTCCGGTGAAGCCATCCAGGCAGCCGGCGAGTGTTCAGCCCCGCCAGGTGGGCATGCCCCCACTCTCCAGGGTGCCCCGATTGCGCCAGAGCGCCTCCGGTGTCACGGCGATGCCGTGTTCCCATGCCAGGTGAGCAGCCTGCTCAGTTGTCTCGGTCGATCGCAGGGCCTCTGCAAAAATTGAATCGTTGCGCAGCATCTCCTTGAGATGATGCAACTCATCGAACATGGACACCGTATTCACGGCTGAACCAGCGTGTGATTGCAGATGAACGGATTTCATCACTCCTCCTTCTCGGTTCAGTTCAACCTAGGAAGGCCAGCGCAGGGTTGCGAAGAGCTGGCGCATGGAGGTTTAAATCGTTACCTCCTTCACTGGGCGTCTTCATCCCCACAATCAAAGCGCAGCCCCACGCACTGGAGCTGGGGATCGTGGGGATGGGGGCACTGCCAACAGCAGTACACAGGGCGATGAATGCAGCCCCCACCATGCATGGGCGTCGTTAACATGGCGTGCATTGCTCGCAGCACTGGGTAGCCAGCCTTCAGCACCACTCCAACCCCCCAACCATTGAAGGACACGAGATCCACCGGAGCCGCTGCTTCGTGCACACCGTCGCACTCCAGCCAGCCTTCCTGCGGGGTACCCATGGGCCAGGAGGTCAGGGACAGGCAGGGCCCGGCCGCATCCAAGCCTCTGCGGCTTCAGAGGGGTTTGGGTGGCGTCCCAATTGAAAATCAGAATCAATCATTGCCTGCATCTCCCAATCCTGCCGATTTGAATCAGGCTAGGAAGGAATGAACCCAAGCTGCTGCTGGTGCGCATTGTTTCGCAACCAAGCTGATCTGATTCATGAATGGTTGATCTGATCCATGAATGGCCTGAGAACAGTAGAAATGATGGATAGCCATAGTCAGTTGTCGCTCAAAGCATGAAGGTGTCGAATTTGGCAGCCAACACGGCATCAGCCCGAGTCAAGCCTCCAGCTTTATAACCAGTCCTGCATCGGGAGTAGACCATGTGGCGACAGCGCAGTTGCCGGTTTGATCCTGTCAGTTCAGCCTGATTCGTGGTGGTCATGGTAAAGTCATCAAGTTGATGGAGAGTTGAGCAGCCAGCTCTGCGGCGACGCTGTCCAGCGACCACTGCGCCGGCATACGGGTCGTCATGATTGGACTGCTGTGTCAGCCCCTTTCACATCATCCTCAAGCCGATCCATCATCAAGGCGACCTCGAGATCTTCTCTTATTAAATGCCCTTGTTGATGGTTGAGGATATCCGTCTCGATGCGCCCACTGCCGACATGGCCCAGATAAAAATAACAGTCCCCGCCGTGACCTGCGCTCAGCTCTTTGGCCAGGCCATGCCACTTCAGCGCCTGTTGGGCATGACGAAACCGCCAGCTTTTATGCATGTGGTGCTGGCCGGAAAATGACCAGTCTTTCAGCTGTTGCTGCAGCTGATGGAATTTCGAGAGATCCATCTGGGATGATTCGATGCTTTCGGGATTCACAACACAGCAACCTCGGGGAGGGTTCTTTAACGTCAATCCAGTTGCTGATGGCCAGCTCCATATTCAAGGACCGTTCGCCACAGGCACGGAGATAGGACTCAGTACGTGGTGCGCTCGTGCATAGGCGAGCTGTTCCTGCACCTGTCTCACCACCGTTTGCTGGTAGTCGAGAAAGTGCTCATTGAGCATCAGCAGCCAGATGTACTCAGCAAGGATCAGCGGATGATTGGTGAGGATGTCTGCCAACTGCTGCCAGAACACCGAGCGGCTTGAGCGCTTGAATCCTTGTCTCCAGAAGAGCGTGAGCAGACCTCCCAGCACACCAACGCTCTGTTGCCATTGCTGGGGAGAACCGTTGCCATTGGCATGGCGGCGACGCCCATGTGCCAGCTTGATGGCATAGCGGTAGGCCCGTGAGGCGTAGGCGATGGGCTCATACAGATCGCTGAAGGCCTGCAGAAACTCGGCTGCAATCTCTTCCATCGAACGATCTGGCCGGAAATTGAGCAGATGGGTCTGCACGCCTTGATCAAACTGATCTTCAGCATCGAGAAGCCGGCCTTCGCGAGACAGGCGATGCCAGAGCGCGGTGTTGGGTAGAGCCACGAGGATGCCCAGCATGGCCAGAGGAATCGCAGTGCGGTTCACAAACGCCACGATCCGCTGGCCGGCGCCGGGTTGCTCGCCATCGAACCCCAGGATGAAGCCAGCCATCACATGCAGGCCGTGATCGGTGATCGCATCCACCGCCTCATCCAGCGGGCTGCGGGTGTTCTGCACCTTGTTGGTGACCTTCAGGCTGGATTGGTCGGGGGTCTCGATGCCGAGGAACACCCGCCGGAAGCCGCAGCTCACCATCCCCTCCATCAGTTCCGGATCACTGGCGAGATCCACCGATGCTTCGGTACTGAAGCGGAACGGATGATCGTGGCGCTCCTGCCAGTGCCGGAGTTCTGGCAATAACAGCTTCACATTGCGCTTGTTGCCGATGAAGTTGTCATCCACAAGGAAGATCTCACCCCGCCAGCCCAGGGCATGGAGCCGGTCGAGTTCGCGCAGGAACTGTGCCGGCTGTTTGGTACGCGGCTTGCGCCCATACAACACAATGATGTCGCAGAACTCACATTGAAATGGACACCCCCGTGAGTACTGCAGGGCCATCATGCTGTATGCCTCTCTTTCCAGCAGATCAAAGCGTGGAACCGGTGAAAGGCTCACATCCGGTCGCTCACCCCCGGCGTTGAAACGGCCCTGGGTCTCGCCCCGGGAAAGCGCCTCCACAAACAGGGGAATCGTGATCTCGCCCTCGTCAAGAATCAGATACCGGGCCTGCTGCAGCTCAGATGCATCCGGAGTGGAGCTGGCAAACGGACCACCAACCGCCACTGGCAGCTGGCGCGTGGCCGCCTGCTGAATCAGCCTCCCCAGATCCTGCTTTTGCACCATCATGGCTGAGGCGATGATCAGATCAGCCCAGCGCCAATCATCCTCACTGATCTCGCGCACATTGCAGTCCACCAACCGCAGCTCCCATGCATCGGGCAACAGGGCGGCGATGGTGATCAAGCCAAGCGGTGGCAGCAGCACCTTGCGGCCCACCAGTTCGAGTGCGCCATGCATACTCCAGTAGGTTTTCGGAAAGCGCGGGTAGATCAGAAGAACTCGCATTCCGATGCACGACCTGGGAACGTTCCCAAATCATGTGGAGCCAAGCAGCAGCTCAGGGTGCAGATGCGCGCATCTGCGCTGCTTGTCCTGCGTGATGCTGCATGGGCTCAGGCTCGCCCCTGATTGGAAGGCCGGGCGAAGCTGGCCCCCATCCCTGCGCCTGGAACCGATGGGCACACCCCTCACCCTGCTGGCGTTAGCCCTGGTGGCTTGGCCCACCGGCGACCCCGTCACCGCTGCAACTGCTCCTGCTTCCTGGCGTGGAAGTCACCTTCGTGCTGCTCGATGGGCGCAGAGGTGAGCTGCGGGGCCACAACCGCAGCCGGGCTGAGCAGCGCTTCTCCCCCGCGTCCACTTTCAAGATCGCCAACGCCCTGATCGGCCTCTCTGTCGGGGCCGTGCCCAGCGTCGACGCGGTGATCCCCTACACGGGGGACGCCAACCCGTTCATGCGCGAGTGGCTGGAGCCGATGGGGTTGCGCGGCGCCATGGCGGTGTCGAATGTGCCGATCTACCAGGAGCTGGCGCGCCGCATCGGGCTTGAGCGCATGGGGGAAGCGATCGAGCGACTCGACTACGGCAACGGGCAGATCGGCACCAACCTCACCACCTTCTGGCTGCGGGGCCCCCTGGCGATCAGCGCCGTGGAGCAGACCCGCTTCCTCTCGGCCCTGGCCCACTGCTCCCTCCCCTTCCCCCGCAAGGCCCAGGAGCAGGTGGCGGAGATCACGCGGGTGGACGCAGGCCCGGGCTGGAGCCTGCATGCCAAAACCGGCTGGCAGAACGCTCCGGGAGCCGGCGTGGGCTGGTGGGTGGGCTGGGTGCGGAAGGGGGATCAGATCACCCCGTTTGCGCTCAACCTCGCCATGGCCGGGGCCAGCGATGTCCCGACGTGAGAACAGCTTGGCCGGGCCAGCCCGCAGGCACCCGACCCCACACCGTGAAGCACCCTTCATGAAGTGCGGTTGCCGCCGGTCACGATCGGTGTCGAACTGGCACATTCGCTTGCTCGCCTGGGCCAGCCGGCCCATCGTGGTAGCAACGGCATTCGGAGGCTCCGCGGATGGATGACACCCCCCCGCAGCAGACATCAGGAGCGCGCTGACGATCCGGCCCCTGCTCCAACATTTTTGACCAGATGTGACGTTCCTGGCGTGTAGCCAGAGTCGCCGTCCACCGCACCGTTCACGACTCAGCCGTTCACGACTCAGCCGTTCACGACTCAGCCTCAGGTGCCCCGGACCCAACGGAACGTCCCAATCGACACCTGGCCCCAGGTGCCAGCGCCGGCAGCTCCGACCCCAACTGAAAACCACCTGATCCGGCAACCCAATCACGGCTGTTGCCAAGCCCAACCCAACGCACAGCTGAAACCGACCCCCTTGGGACCGATCCCCTGGGATAACACCACGGCTGAGCAGACAAATGCCCGGGGGCCTCGCCCCGGGCTTTGTTGTGCTCAGCGATGGGTTCAGCCCACAGCGGGTCGACGCTTCTGCGTGCTGTAGATCGCTGCCCCGCCAGCAGCCAGCACCAGGCCGCCGCTGATGGCCAGGAACACCAGGGTCTGCAGCAGCAGCAGGAAGATGCCAATAGCCGAGCCCGTTGCGATCTGCACCTTGGCCTTGATCAGCAGGGTGAGCAGAAGCAGCACCGTGGCCTTGAGGGCCAGCACCTTGGCTGTGGTGAATGGGCACAGAGGGTTCAGAAGCACGACGCATGTCCTGTTGCCCCCATGCTGGCGGCGGGGCGACGGGCCGGTGGCTTCACCTCGGGCGGCGGCGTCCACCGGGGCTCGCAGGGCTGCCAACCCTGCTTGCGCTTCTGGGTCCAGAGCTGGATCGCCTCCTCACGGGTGATCTCCTTGCTGCACTACCGCTGCGCGGAAGGCTGCCCCTAGAGCAAGGGCAGTTGGCATGGAATCAGTTGGCCGCTGTTGAGCTCCAGGGCCTGGGAATAAGGGCTGAAGCGAACAGGTCGGACTTGCAGCACGTGAGGGCCATTGCTGAGCCACCGTCCTGAGGGGAGAGCGGCGGACGCTGAATTCGGGCACTGGGATGCACCCTGCCCTCAGCACTATTGATCGCCCCAGGGGATGGCACTGGCTGGACAGCAGCGCTCAGCAAGCCATCACCTGGTGCACGCCGGGATCGTCTGCAGGTTGTTGGGCTGCCGCGGTTGGCAACGCCGAGGGTGGCTCAGATTTCAAGATCGCCTGACAAGCCCGCAGGAGTCGGATCGGCTCTACTGCCTGGCTCGCACCTTCGCGCTGGCTGCTGAGGTGTTGGGCAGCTCGACCAAGGCCAAGCAGTGGCTAGTCTCGCTAAATTGGACACTGGCAGGTGAGGTGCCGCTCCAGTGGCTCGACAACGACATCGGCTCTTGCCAGGTGGAGGAGGTGTTGCTGCGGCTGAGCTACGGCATGTTCAGCTGATGCAGCTCTGGCACATCGCACGGAAGATCCATTGCGACAACATCCTCGATGGAGTGGGATCCTGATCCCATCTGCAGCCAAAGCGATCATGACGTTTCACGTGGAGCGCTCAGGCCCCTGGTGTAGCCGCTGTCTTCAGTGCCGCAGACCCTGTCCCAGAGCGTGAAATAGAGACCGAAATGCACGGAGGGCCTGCGGTGATGCAGAGAGTGATGCGCCGGTCCGATCACCCAGCTTCCCAGTAGGTGGTGGGGAAACCAGTGCGGTAGGCAATCGAGCCCAAGATGGTTCACGATCGCCCAAACGGTCATGGTGCAGAGTACGGCGAGCAGGGTGATCAGGTGTAGGGGAATCAACACCACAATCCCAACCAGAAACAGGGCCTGTACCAGGGCCTCTGGCGGATCGAATGCGAATGAGGTCCAGGGGGTAGGCCGACGGGAGCGGTGGTGACCCCGGTGGAACACTGCGTACAGCGCCGGGTGATGGAACAGGCGATGGCTGGCATAGAAAAGGCCATCTTGCAGGATCAGCACGGCGAGATAACTCACGCCCAGATACCACCAACTGTTGGAATCGACTCCGGCGTACAGCCGGGTGAGACCATGGGCCTGCAGCCACAACAGCGCTGCGGCGGCCATAGCGAACACTGCGGCCGACACAACCGACAGGCGGATGTCATGGCGAATCCCTTCGCGAATCTGTCGGCCCTGCAGCTTCGACGCTGCTGTTGTGGCTGGGGGACGCCAGACACGCACCAGGCACCAACATCCTCCCACAGCAAGGAAATAACGCGCCAGGATGATCACAAACAACGCGAGGCTGTCAGCTCCGAAGGAATGCCCGCGCAACAACTGCCCGATCCCCTGAAGGTCGAGGAGGGGCCGGAACAATCCGATGGGGGTGATGTTGGCAATGGTGATAAAGATGACGCTGTCTGCAGCTTCAGTACGTTCAGGCTAGAGACATTCATTCCCCGAGAGCAGCCATGGCGATGGAGCGTTTCCGGATCCAGCACCACACCCACTACAGCTATGATGCAGCAGTTATGCTTCATCCCCATAGCTTGCGGTTGCGGCCACGGGAGGGCCATGAGCTGCGGATCGAAGCATCTTGGCTGCGGATCTCACCAACAGCGTCGCTGCGATGGCACCGGGATTCGGAAAACAACTGTGTAGCCATTGCTAGTTTTCTGGAACCAACCAAGAACCTGCAGATCGAGAGTGAGATATGGATTCAGCAGTACAACCAGGATCCCCTCAACTTTCTAGTAGATCCTGAGGCTCTGTTCTTTCCTTTCTACTGCAGGAATGATGACCAACTACTGCTAGCTCCCTATCTTCAGCCGGTGGATTATGACAAGACCTTGGCACTCTGGGTAGCCGGCTTGTATGCCCCGGGTGAGAAGCTGGAGACCTACGTTCTCCTGAAGCGAATCAATAGCTGCATTTACGACACCCTTCACTACCTCAGGCGAGAAGAGCCTGGGGTACAGGCTCCTTCCCATACCCTCAGCATCGGAAGTGGTTGCTGCCGGGACTTCGCGGCGCTGTTTCTGGCGGCAGCTCGCCTGCTGGGACTGGCGGTCCGCTTTGTGAGCGGCTACCTGCATGATCCGATGTGCTCGGCAACCGAAGGCTCCACCCATGCCTGGGCGGAGGTGTACCTGCCGGGGGCGGGCTGGACCGGATTCGATCCCACCACCGGCAGCCTGGCTGGCCCCGACCACATCGCCGTGGCAATCTCCCATCGACCAGATGGGGTGCCTCCTGTGGCTGGATCCTTCCGCGGTCCCGCGCGATCCACCATGACCGTGGGTGTCTGGGTCACCGATCAGCGGCGCTGAGTGATCGCTTCCCTGAGGGCGCTGAGGAGCTCACCCTCGACCAGATGTTAGATGCATCCATTCACTGCAGCAAGTCACAGTGTTGCTGCGACAGGACCACTGCCACTTTAAAGACGCTGCCCAGGGAATTGCATTCATCAGATTGCTTGTACCAACCCTGTCTGTGTGCTGATCCGCTGCAGATAGAGCACAGGGATGTGGAGAACACATTCACTGATTCCCACATCCCTATGGTCTGGGTGAGGCCGTGTTCATCAACCTGATGGTGCAACCTTGCGGCCGGCTGGCGAAGTTGGAATTAGTCGTCATGTCTTCACTAGCCACACCTCTGGTTGCCTTGCAGGCGCCAATGCCTACGATGGCTATCACCACTGAATACACCTCTTATCCCATCCTAATTACAGCCATGTCCAAGCGAAGTGACGCAGCAGCTAAAGATGCCGAAGGAAAGCTGGAATCAGCCTATGGCGAGATCAGCGGAGACATCGGCCATCAAATCAAGGGCAAGAGCAAGCAGATTCAGGCTTCTGCGATGAATGCAGAAGAGAATGTGAGGGAGGGCATCAGATCGGTTGCCAAGAATGTGTCTAAAGCAGCCAAGGATATCGCAGATGACATCAACTGAGCTGGCTTGGTATGTCTCAGCAATCAAATGCTTTATGAGGACACGCTGCTTCCAAGGGAATGCTTGAAACAATTGCTGTTCTGCTAGTCATCCTCTGGCTGCTCGGGCTGCTTACCTCATTCACGCTGGGTGGCCTGATCCATGTTCTACTTGTTATCGCGGTGATTGCCATTCTCCTACGTGTTATCCGAGGTCGAGCGATCTGATACTTTTCCGATCTACATATACCTTCTTAACTTCTTTATTGAATCGCATGAAAACACATCTGGCAATGCTTCCATCTCTAGTTCTTGTCCTCGCAGCATCGGCATCTGCTCAAGTCATCAGCGAGTCGCAAATGCGAGCGGCAAATCTTGCGCGAATGCAAGCTGAGATGATTAATGGTGGATTGGGCAAGTATTCACCCGCGAAATGCATGCATGAAGGCGGGGGAGGAGCGTGTATGGTGTCAGAAACGTCGCAGGGGTATCGCTTTCAGTTTCTAGGAGGACCTCCAGGTTGGGACGTCAAACAAGAGCCGGCATCCATTGAGACAACAGTAATCGTATCCCCTGATGGTCGATCGTTAACTATAGATTACAACGGACCAGTGAGACGAACTGCAAAGCCTTGAGATTCAGCTGGAAAGTCGCGGCCGGCACCCTCCATCGGCGTGGATCAGCAACGTTGACTGCTCGTGATGCTGCTCTCAGCACCTCTTGAATGTTTCGCCGAGATATTGGGTATGGGCGCGTCATCGAGCGGCCATCGAAATCAGGTCGGTAGCCATAGATTGAGCGGCCAGCCTCCGGACCTGATTGAAGCCGCTCCCACTCTTGAGGGCGGACTGGAGTTGGCCGGC
>Ga0208086_1000440_pt1 | contig 12370 bp, 9 predicted proteins | sample LakMenEpi06Jul10_FD_150675 | JGI IMG/M metagenome (GOLD analysis project Ga0208086, IMG submission 150675) | Freshwater microbial communities from Lake Mendota, WI - 06JUL2010 deep hole epilimnion (SPAdes) | ecosystem: Environmental > Aquatic > Freshwater > Lake > Epilimnion/Euphotic zone ...
CCGAGGCGGCGCACCACCCGCACCTGCGGATTGGTCGGAGCGTCCTGTGGCTCGACGCCATCGGTCGGACTCGGCGCGCGCATGACAGGCCCGGGCACGAGGTCGCGCCACACGCGCTCGATCGTCCCGGCGTCGATCCGCTCCAGACCGTCCGCGGCCGCAGCCACCACCGCCAGCCGCGCCAACCCACACACGCCCCCCGGCACCCCGCCGGTGAATCGCGTCAGGGTCGCGACGGCCTCGGGGGTGAACAGGTCGCCTTCGGCGCCTGCGCGGCCGAGGGCCCGGACGATGAATCGGGCGACGTCCGCCTCTTCCCACGGCGACAGTTCGATCCGCACCGCCGTCCGCTGCCGGAGCGGAGCCGGCAGTCCGGCCGCCCCTGCCGGTCTCGTCGTCAGGACGAGCAGGGTTCTGTGGAACAGCGGCTCGGAGGCGACCACCAGCCGTGTCAGGCCATCGAGCGCCTCGGCGGGGGCGTGATCGGCATCATCGACGACGATCACCGTCGTCCGCTCCATCAGTGCGTTCTCGCGCAACCGATCCTCGAGCTTCTGCCACGGGCGGATCGCCTCCCCGCGTGCCGGCGGGTCGAGGGGCAGGCGGGCCAGGAGCAACTCGAGCCAATCGCCGCCGGAGAGCCCGCGGAGGGAGAGCAGCACCACCTCACACCCCAAGCCCCCCAGCCGCCGCGGGATCATGGCGCACAGATGACTCTTGCCGCAGCCCTCCTCGGCGACGACCAGGGCACATCGCTGCCGCTGTTCGACGAGCCATTCCAACCGCGCCAGGGCCTCGTCCTGCGGCCCGCCCAAGTGAAACGCGGCCGGCTCGGCGGCACCGGCGAACGGGGGGACTGTGAACTGCCATCGATCGCGTACCATGCGGCGAGTGTAGCTTTCGATGGAACGGGCCAACGAGGCCATTTTCCGTCCGATGAGCCCCTGCGGGCCCGGATCGGCATCCATCCCCGCTCGACAAAGGATCCTCCGCCGGCCATGAGCGAACGTTTCTTCCTCACCACCGCCCCGCAAGGCGGCACCGCGGTTCTCGACGGTGACGAGGCCCGCCATCTCGCCCGTGTGCTCCGCGCGAAGGTCGGCGATACGGTGACGCTGTTCGACGGCCGGGGCAGCGCATGGCAGGCGACCGTGGCGAATCTCGGCCGCGACCGGGTGACGCTCGACCTCGGCCCGACGCTCCCCACGACGCCACGACCGGCGGTGCCGGTAACGCTCGCCGTAGCGCTTCCCAAGGGGGACCGGCAGAAGTGGATGGTGGAGAAGCTCACCGAACTCGGCGTCAGCCGACTCGTCCCGCTCGTCACCACACGCGGCGTCGCGGAGGCCACCGAATCCGCCAGGAGCCGATTGGAACGGGGGGTGATCGAGGCGTGCAAGCAGTGCGGCCGCGACACGCTGATGGAGATCGGTACGGCCACGACGATCCACGAGCTACTCGCCAGAATGTCTCCAGGCACCCGTCCCTTCCTCGCCGATCCGCACGGAGGCTCGATCGCGGCAGCGCAGGCATCCGAATCGACGGCCGCCGTGCTCGTCCTCATCGGGCCCGAGGGCGGATTCACGGCGGAGGAGGTGAGCGCTGCCGAGGCGGCCGGATGCAGCCGTGTCAGCTTCGGCCGTCATGTTCTCCGCGTCGAGACCGCCGCGGTCGCCGCCGCCGCCCAGCTCGCCTGACCGGTCGTATCGGCAGGCACGCGTCAAACGAAGCCTCACGCCAGACCGAGCCACGTCTTCACCGGCGCCACGCGCCGCAGGACGAAGCGTTCGAGGAGGAGGACGGCCAACAGCGAGAGGCCAAAGAGGGGAAGAAGCACTCCCAGGGCGACGACCGTTGCCACAAGTGGCACGCTCCGCCGGGGGGAAATCCCCGGTGGGGGTGCACCGAGCTTGCCCGGATCGCGGCGTCGCAGCCACAGCCACACCGCACTGACACAAACGAGGACGAGCCCGGCAGCGGTGATGAGGAGGAGGAGCTGGTTGGGCCAGCCGAACAGGCGTCCCTCGTGGAAGGCGATCCCCACGGCGACCAGCTTGTCGATTGGATGCTTCGTCGAGAAGTCTTCGCGGCGCACGATCTCGCCGCTGCCCCCATCGACGACGAGATCGACCCGGCGCGGCCGGTTGGCGGTTGTCGACTTCGCCGTCCACCGTCTTTTGCCCCCCGGCGCCGGAGCGAGGACGACCGGCGCATCGAGGCCGAGTGGCTTCACCGTCGCCGCCACGATATCGATCGCGGCGAGGTCGGCCGTGGTCAGCTCCACCGGGGCCGACCGTCTCCCGCCGCCACCATGCCCGGCGTGACCGGCGTGCTCGCCTCCGCGTGCCGCACCGGCGGCGCCGGCCGCTTCGCTCCGCCCGCCGTCGTTGGACCACTCCTGGCGGGCGACGGCCGTGCCGGTGAAGCGCCGCGCCGACTTCAGATAATCCCCCCAGAACTTGGCCCACGGGAGGCCACTGAAGAGGAGCGCGAGCGTGACGAGCGAAATCCACACCCCGGTCACCGCATGCATGTCGCGCCACAACAGCCGCCTTCCGCCGTGGAGCCGCGGCCAGACCACGCCCGCCAGTCCACGCCCCTGTCGCGGCCACCAGAGCACGAGCCCGGTGAGCACCATCACGATCGTCCAGCAGGCGGCAAGCTCGACGAGATTCGAGCCGCGGTTGCCCATCAGCAGCTCCCCGTGGAGCCGGAAGATCTGTCGCATGAAGCGGTCGCGTTCACTGACACTGCCGAGGATCTCGAGCGACGTCGGATCGACGTAGACGCGTCTCGAGCCGGCCTCGCTGCGAACGAGGACACGGGCCGCTGCTTCCGGCGCCGCTGGGAGTTCGTAGCTCTCGAAGGTGCTGCCAGGGACCGCAGCGAGCGCCGCTGAAATCTGCGCCGATGCAAGAGCAGCGTCTCCCCCCTGCTCGAGACGGTCATACGAACGCTCGGCCCAACCCTCGATCTCCGCCTTGAAGAGGTAGATCGCGCCGCTGATCGCCAGCACGACGACAAACGGAATACAGAAGATGCCGGCGTAGAAATGCCACCGCCACACCGCCCGGTAGTCGGGCCAGCGGGCAGAGTCGTGGGATGGAGACGGGGACTCGGACGGGGACTCGGACGGGGACATCGATCGCTCCGGCAGAAGAGGGAAGGCCCCCGCGACAGTGGGCCCGGGAGTCGCTCCCCGGGCCCACCGCGTGGGTCATGAACTGGATCGATTGGCGGAGTCAGTCACTCCTCGGCCGACACCGCCTCACCGCCGTTGATGCTGTGGAGCGCCCGACAGACCGTCGCGTCGAGGCTGTCGGAGAGCATCCGCACCGAACCGTCCCCGAACGCCACCTGCGCTCCGGAGGGGTGATAGCTTTTCGGTCCGAAGAATCCGGTGGCATGGACCACCAGATCGGGGATGCGGCTGTTGGGAGGGAGATAGCCGTTGGTGAGGGTGTTGCACGCCCCGGTCAACGCCCAGCATGTTCCCCGGCCGCGGAGGGTGTTGGTGTTGGCACCACGCCACGAGGTGAACGACCGCCAGATCGCCTCGAGGGGCGGGTTCTGGATCATCCCCCCGACGACCCCCGCCGACCATGCCCCGCTCCCCGGGTACCCGGGGGTCGCCTGCTTCGCGGCCGTCACGCCCCCGGAGCCGTTGAGCGTCTTCTGGTACGGGAACTTCGGCGCGGTCCCGGCAGCGAGGGTGATGTCGTCACCGACGCTGCGCACCGCCTCGCTCATGAACACCGACTTCGACAGACCGTCGGTGACCGCGGCGAGACGAGTCTTCGAGCCTTCCGAGACGATGCCGTCGGTGGGCCAACGCTGGTCGTAGTTCGTGCCGGTGCCGGAGCCGGTGCTCACCATGTAGCTCAGTCCCGCGTAGGTGTAGGGCCCACCGGCGACGACGGTGATCGTGTGGACGGCGGGCGACGGATCGCTCGGGCAGAGCATCACCGGGATCGGCGTGGCGAAGAGCGCGGCGAACGCCGGGTTCGGCGCCTGGGCATTGAACGCCCCGCTCGTCGCAGGCTGCTTGAAATCGAGCTGCGAGGCGATGTTCGCCTCTTCCATGAATGGCAGCAGCCGTGCCTGGATCGAGAACCCGCCGGGGATGTCGGTCGGGGGAAGCGACCGCCGAGCGCTCTCGTAATTGACCATCGCCAGGACCTGCTGGCGGAGGTTGCTTGCACAACTGCTTCGTCTGGCCGCCTCGCGGGCCGCCTGGACGGCCGGAAGAAGAAGGCCGACGAGCGTGCCGATGATGGCGATGACGACGAGCAGTTCGACGAGCGTGAAGGCCCGCGGAAGCCGCGGGCGACTGCAGGGAACGAACATGGTGAACCTTTCAAGGATGGATGCGGGGATCGTGGCAGCGCGGCGACCGGCGCGATCATGCGGCAGCGCATGGAGCGCAGACGGGTCCGGCGAACGGGACGGCAGACACGGGCGCCGGGCACACGGGTGACGCCGACGGGAAAGTCCCATCGACCCACCACGCTCCCCGGAAAGAAGAACGCCGTGGAATCCTCGTTCAGGCCACTCGAGGGGGCGGTGGCATGGGCACGAGCAGGGGATCGTCCCCCGTCTCATCCATCAGTTCGACCCACGCCCGCGGTGGGAGCAGGCCGGTGATTTCAAACCGTGGCGCGGGAGGGGCGCCCCCCACGGCCAGCCACGACGTGACGAGCCCCTTGCAGGCGAGCATCGCCCGGAGGGTCACCTGGCGCGGGCGTCCCTCGGCGACCGCTGGCACCGGCTCTTCATCACCGGCCGCAGTCGTCGCCTCTCCTTGGCAGCAGCGCCCCTCGGCATCGGCCGCGCCGGCATCCGCTTTGTTCTCGCTGTCGCAGCAGCTCGGGGCAGCCCGGTCGCTTTTGCAGCACGAGCCCTTCGCCACCCGCTCCGAAAGGTCGGCATGGCCCTTCATTCGACCCTCGAGCGCGGCGATGAGCGAGGCGTCGAGACGGTGCCTGTGGGCGAAGGCCAGACGTTCGGCGAGCGTCGTGCAGCAGCAATCCCGGAAACACTGGTCTGCACTGGCGCAGCCGCAGGGGCTGTTCATGCACGGGAAGGGAATCGACCGATCCTTCGAAGCGATCACGCCGGCCATGTCGATGGAAGCCGCCCCGCCACCCTGGGACCGCATTCCGGCCGGCAGCGGCAGCCCGAGGGCGAGCACGCCGTAGCCGAGGATGGCCAGCCAGGTAAGGAGGGGACGCATGGGGGTGGAGGCCACTGGGCCTCGGCATCATAGGTGACGACTTCGGGAATCAACCGCCACGCCTTGGCTAAACTCATAAGCGTATGACCGGTCCGGATCGCGGTCAATCAGCCCGTTGATGGAAAAGCTGCAAGTTTCCCCGGCGACAACGCCTGCAGGTTCGTCCGGCGATGCCGCCGGAATGGCGCTGCCCCGGCAGGAACGATCTTCCCTTTTCGCGATACCAATCTCCCACGGAATCCCTCCTCGATGTCATCCTCCGCCCAAAGCCCCCGCCGCGTCCGGTCTCATCTCGTCATGCTGGCGGCCTTGGGAGCGACTGCCGGCGTCGCTCTCTCGTCGGTTGCGACCGAGGCTCCCGGGCGGCATGCCGGGGACGAGGTGGCGAGCCTGCCGATCGATGAGTCGCCACTTGGCATCGAGGCGGTACAGGCGTTCCCCGATCTGGCCTGGTCCGGTTGGTCTCCCGATATCAACGGGACCGCAAACCCGCTGCGGCCGATCCTGATCACGCACGCCGGAGACGGTTCGGGACGGCTGTTCGTGCCGCAGCAGCAGGGGGCGATCCATGTCTTCCGCCCCGATTCGACCGAGACGAAAGTGTTTCTCGACCTCACTGCCAAGGTTGACTACGCCGACAAGCAAAACGAGGAGGGGCTCCTCGGCCTCGCCTTCCATCCGCGGTACGCGGAGAACGGCGAGATGTTCGTCCATTATTCGACGAAGGAAAAGCCGCTCACGATGGTCCTCGAGCGCTATCGCGTGTCGAAGGACGATCCCGACCGCGTCGACGCGGCGAGCGCCGAGGAGATCCTCCGCGTCGAACACCCGGCCTGGAACCACAAGGGGGGCACGATCTGCTTCGGCCCCGATGGCTTTCTGTACGTCGCCTACGGTGACGGCGGCAAGCAGCACGATCCCCACGGCAACGGCCAGAATCTGCAAAACCTCCTCGGCAAGGTGCTGCGGATCGATGTCGACGCCAAGGGAGAGAAGACTGCCTACGCGATCCCCGATGACAATCCGTTCGTCGGCGTGATGGCGGAGAACGGCGGCAAGCCGCCGCGCCCCTCCGGCGTGCGGCGGGAGATCTGGGCCTACGGGTTCCGCAACCCATGGCGGATGTCGTTCGACCGGCGCACCGGCCGGCTGTGGATCGCCGACGTCGGCCAGGATCTGTGGGAGGAGATCAACCTCGGCGTGAAGGGGGGCAACTACGGCTGGAGCCTGCGCGAGGGAAACCAACCCTACGCGCCGACGAGCACCGCCACCGCGCCGGGATTCGTCGACCCGGTCTGGCAATACGCCCACGATGTCGGCAAGTCGATCACCGGCGGCAACGTGTACCGTGGCAAGAAACTTCCCGAACTCGACGGCAGCTATCTCTATGCCGACTACGTCTCCGGCCGCCTGTGGGCGCTGCGCGTCGACGATGCCACGAACCGGCCGGTGTCCAACCGGCCGATCCCGCACGACCGCGAAGGTCTCCCCGTGCTCAGCTTCGGCGAGGACGAGGCGGGAGAGGTCTACTTCACGATCCTCTCTCCGGACGGCCGCGGCATCTACACCTTCCGCCGCCGCGAGGAGACGACCTCCGCCCCTCAAACAAGCGCCAACCGTGCGATCGCGGCGGCGAGTTCCCCGGCCGGGTCGGCGCCGTCGACGACCTCGAGCCCGAGCCAACCGCGGTAGCCGCGCTCCTCGAGCGTTCCGAGCGTCGCGGGGACGTCGACATCTCCCCTCCCCAGCGGCACCGGGCGACCATGTCCGGCAAACGATCCCGGCACCGCGTCGGTCAGCCAGACATGCCGGAGGATCCCTGCCAGGTCCATCGCCGCAGCGACCGGGTCGTGACCATGGACGACCAGCGCTCCGGTGACGAGCGTGCAGCCGAGCCCACCTTGAGGAAGCACCGCAGCGAGCCGGAGCAGATCGGCAGGAGACGCCCTTCCGGCCTCGGCGCAGAGCGTGGCGCCGGCGCGTTCGCTCCACACGGCGAGGTCACGCAGCGCTCCGAGCAACACGCCCCACGCCGGGTCCTCCGCGGCCGGGATCGCGCCGACGTGGTTGGTGACCACGTGGGTGCCGAGGCCGTGGGCGAGTTCGAGAGCCCGTTTCGTCCCCTCGATCCGCGCTTCGAGTCTGTCACTGTCGGCGTAGCCACCGCGGGTGGGGAAGCGGAGCGCCGCCACCTCGAGCCCTTCGTCGGCAAGCCACTTCCGCAGTTGCCGTACGCCGGTGGCGGAAATCCGCCCACCGTCGAGATCGGCACGGACGTCGAGTTCCACCCCCTTCACGCCGAGGGCTCGCGCGCGGCGGAAGGCGGTTCGCAGGTCGGTGGCGAGGGCACCGGCCGGAACGCAGACAGGGGCACGATCCATGGAGGGTTTCCGGTGGCGATGAGGGACTGGTGCGGAAACAGATTGTATGATCGAGGAGATGTCGACGCTTGCCACCGTGACTGCCGCGCTGGAACACATCGCCCCGCTGCGACTGGCTGCGGAGTGGGATTCGGTCGGTCTGCTGGTCGGCAGCCGCCGTGAGAAGATCGGGCGTGTGCTCACCTGCCTGACCCTTTCGGCCGCCGTCGTCGAGGAGGCGATCAGCGGTGACTTCGGTCTCGTCGTCACCCACCACCCCCTCCCCTTCCGTCCCGTCGCCAGACTCACCGAGGCCACGCCCACCGGCGCACTCCTCCTCGACCTTGCCGGGGCCGGCGTCGCGGTGTGGAGCAGCCATACCGCCTGGGACTCGGCGGCCGGCGGGATCAACGATCAACTCGCCGCGGCCGCCGGGCTTTCCGCCGTGTCGCCGATGATCCCCGATCCCGTCACCCCGCTTGCCGGTTTCGGGAGGATGGGACTTGCACCGGCCGGTCAGTCTCCCGTCGCCTTCGCACGGCAGCTCGCCGGACGCGTCGGAGCGACCGGAGCCCAACTGGCCGGCGACCCTCGCGGGGAGGTGGGCAGGGTGGGGATCGTGTGCGGGAGCGGTGCGGAGGGGATCCCGATCGCCCGGCAGGACGACTGCGACACGTTCGTGACAGGGGAACTGAAGCTCCACGACGCGGCCCATGCCGTCGCCCTGGGAATGCGGGTGGTGGTCCTCGGCCATCATGCCAGCGAACGGTTCTCGATGCCGGTGCTGGCTTCCCGCCTTGCGACCGCGGTGCCGGGGCTCGAATGCCGGGCAAGCGACGCCGAACGCGACCCGCTCGTGCCGCTGGACAGCCTGTGACGCCTGTACCGGCGCGTTGCCCGGCACTTTCCCGGCGCTACAATTCAAGGATGCTCCGACGACGCTCCCGCGAGCCAGTCCATTCTGACGCCTGACCGTCACCGCACCGAAGGATCCGCGATGCCTGCTTCCCCTGGATCCGCCCGTCATCCGTCACCGACCGCCGCCGACGGAGTCGGCCCGAACGCCCGGCGACCGAAGTTCCTCACGGCGCTGCCGGTGTTCAACGAGGTCCGGCACGTCGAGGGGGTGCTCGATGAGGTGCTCCGACACACCCCCCACGTCCTCGTGGTCGACGATGGCTCGACCGACGGCACGTCACGGCTCCTCGCCGATCGCCTCGAGCGGCAAGGGGACATCCGGGTCGTGCGCCATCCCCAAAACCGCGGCTACGGTGCGGCGCTGGCCACCGCGTTCCGCGAGACGCTCTCCGGAGACTGGGATGGCCTGGTGACGATCGACTGCGACGGCCAGCACCAGCCGCGCCTCATCCCGGCGTTCATCGAAGCTGCCACGGCGCCACCCGTGTATCCGGTTTCCCAAGACGGCCTACGCCCCGCCGACATCGTCTCCGGCAGTCGCTACCTCAAGGTCTTCGAAGGCGACAGCCGCCCCCCCGAATCGCGTCGCCGGATCAACGAGACGATCACCGCCGAGATCAACGCCCGACTGGGGCTGGAACTGACCGACGCCTTCTGCGGGTTCAAGGCCTACACGCGTCGGGCGCTCTCCGCGCTGCACGTCACCGAGTTCGGCTATGCGATGCCGCTCGAAGTTTGGGTGCAGGCTTCGGCGGCGGGCCTGCGGGTCGTGGAGCTCCCCGTTCCCCTGCTGTACCTCGATCTGGCGCGGAGTTTCGGGGGGGCTCTGGACGACGCGGAGACCCGTCTGGCCTACTACCGTGGTGTTCTCGACCGGGCCGAAGCCGCCGTGGCAGCCTCGGCGCAGCACGTCGTCGCGTCGACGAACGGGGCCGGCTGAACCTCCGGACGTCCCCTCCGGCCAGCCCACCGCACCGTCCCATGACATCATCGTGGCCCTCCGCGACACGGAGGTTTCGAGCACCTCCCGACTCGGGCGCCCGGCTGGTCCACCCGCCGATCGTGCCGACCGCCGCCGCGCCTGCCGACAGCATCGACACGCTGCTCGACAACAATCGGCTCCTCCGCGCCGCCTTCGACACGCGCATCGGCGACATGCGGCTGTGGGAGTTGGTGGCGGCGACGCGCCGCGAGGTGCTGGCCGTCGCGACGGAGTACACCGGCAGCTACCGTGACGTCGAACGACCGCGCGACGTCGCCGATTGGATCGCCCGCCCGATCATCATGGGAGGACACCAACCGGAGCTTTTCCATGCAGGCGTCTGGCTGAAGAACTCCGCCCTCGACGCCTACGCCCGCCACGTCGGTGGCACCGCGGTGAATCTCATCGTCGACACCGACCGCTGCAACCGCGCCGCCGTCGGGGTCCCGCTGGGCACGCCGCAGGAGGCGCGGTTGGAGATGGTTCCCTTCGACGGCCCCGGCCCCGACATGGCCTGGGAGGAGCGAGGCATCCTCGACGATCAGACGTTCGCATCGTTCGGCGACCGTTGCTGCGATCTTCTCCTGCCAATCGAACAATCGCCGATCCTCAGGCGCTGGTGGCCGCTGGTGATGGAGCGGGCCGCCGAGACCCACCGCCTCGGCATGGCGCTCGCGCAGGCCCGTCACATCGTCGAGGCAAGGTTCGGCCTGGAGACGCTCGAGCTGCCGGTCAGCGAGCTCGTCCGCCTGCCGACGGTGCTCGTGTTCACCGGTTGGCTCCTCGCCCGTTCACGTCAGCTCCACGAGGCCTACAACGCGGCCCTCGCCGAACACCGCCGCGTGTGGCGGATCCGCGGACACGGGCGGCCGATGCCCGATCTTTCGGTGCGCACCGACGGCACCGCCGAAGGGCCGTGGTTCGAGGTGCCATGGTGGATCTGGTCGCGCGACGATCCGCGCCGGAAGCGCGTCTTCGCCAACGTCGGCACCGCCGGCACGCTCCTCCTCTCCGACATGGAGACGCTGCGCGTGGAACTGCCGATCACCCCCGACACCTCGTCATCGACGTGGGTCGACGCGCTCCAGCGCCTCGAAGGCCACGGCTACCGATTCCGGCCCAGAGCGTTGCTCACGACGCTCATCGCCCGTCTCCTCGTCGCGGACGTGTTCGTCCATGGCATCGGCGGCGCGGCGTACGATCGGATCACCGACGGCATCGTGCGACGGCTCACCGGCTGCGATCCGCCGCGTTATGCCGTCGTCAGCGGGACGCTGCGCCTCCCGGTCGAGCGGATCTTCCCGGCCGATGCGGGCCGCGACCCGGTCGCCGAACTCGCCAGGCTCCACGAGACGCTGCGCGATCTCGACTACCATCCCGAGCGTCACCTCCCGCCGCTCGGCGATCTCCCGCGGGACGTGCGTGAGTTGGTGATCCAGAAGCGACGGTGGATCGACACCTTCCCCACGCCCACACTCGCGCGCCGCAGATGTCGTGAGATCCGCGCCACCAACGACAGGCTCGCCTTCCACACCAGAGGGCAGCGGCAGCAACTCCTCGCACTGTCCGGTCCTCTTGCCAGCCGGATCCGCGCCGCGAAAGCCCTCTCATCCCGCGAGCATCCCTGGTGTTTTTTCCCCGAAAAGACGTTGCGCCGCTTCCTCCTACTTGAGATCGACTGACGATCCGCCTATCCTTTCGGCCAACGGACTGTTGATGTCGCTCCAGGGACGAGGAGGCACCATGCCATCGGAGGGTATGCGGAAGGGGGATCGTTCGCGGGTGCACGCCACTCCGCGTTCGAAGAGCGAAGGGCTCGCCGACGAGGGCGTTGTCCGCTCGATCGCCAACGCCGATGCGGCGATCGTTGCCGACGGTGAGGAGTCCAGCGAAGCCAGCCATTCGGACAGCCTCCGTCTGGCGGTGGTCGCAGAGCCGCGGGCCGCGGCGCGGCGACGTGCGACGAAGTCGAACCGTGGGGACACGGTCGCCGTTACGGTCGACACGTCCGTCCCCGGTTTGGCCGGCGACACCATCGGCGAAAGCCGTCCTTCCGGTTCGCACCTCCACAGGCGACGGAGCGAGAGACGGCCGGCGATCATCCATCTGCCGGTCCATCCCGTCGTTCCCCGGCGCCCCCCTTCCTGGATGCTCGAACAGTGCCAGATCGCCCCGGCACGGGCGGGTGACCAGAGCGAGATCCTCCAACTTCTCTCCGGCCTGCCGGCAGCCCCCACCCGGGGGGAGTTTCATGCGGCTGTCGATCACCCGGATCACGATCCGGGCAACCGTCTCGTGGCCCGTCTCGCAGGCCGGATCGTCGGTCATGTCGAGGTCATGCCCCGGACGATGATGCTCGCCGGCGGATCGATCGGCGCGGCGGTCATCGACCGCGTTGCGGTCCTCCCGGAGTGCCGCGGCGCCGGTCACGGGCAGCGTCTCGTGCAGGCGGCCGAGGAGCGCATGCGACAGATCGGCGCCGCCGTCGCCTTTTCACGGACGCGGATCGCGCCGTCGTTTCACGAGATGGGCTGGGCGGTCCTCGGCCGCGACTGTGCCACCCCGGGCCGACCGACCGACATCCTTGCCAGGTTGCTCGAACGTCCCGCCCCGCTGGCCCGCTCGTCATCAGGGGCCTTGCCTGTGACCGGCAAGTCATCCGAAGGGGTGACGATGCGGCAGTGGCGTCACGTCGAACTCCCCGCCATCCTCCGCATCTATCATCAGAACGCGACCCGCTTCGTCGGCACGCCGGAGCGCGGCGAGGCCTACTCACGCTGGCTCATCAGCCGGGGAGCCTTCGATTCGATCCTCGTGGCGCTCGTCGGCCAGGATCGCTACGATCTGCACGAGACCTCCGCGCGGATCGTCGGCTAC
>Ga0208086_1000442_pt1 | contig 12318 bp, 15 predicted proteins | sample LakMenEpi06Jul10_FD_150675 | JGI IMG/M metagenome (GOLD analysis project Ga0208086, IMG submission 150675) | Freshwater microbial communities from Lake Mendota, WI - 06JUL2010 deep hole epilimnion (SPAdes) | ecosystem: Environmental > Aquatic > Freshwater > Lake > Epilimnion/Euphotic zone ...
AACCCGCACCGAGGCTATCCCGATTTATTTATTGCCGCCCCGCGTGGAAACTTTAGCGGTTTATTCATTGAAATTAAAAAAGGCGATTTTAAGCCGTTTAAGCGCGATGGAACGCTAAAACAAGATGAACACCTTACCGAACAATTTGAAGTCCTTACGCGGCTTAAAAACGCTGGTTTCGAGGCATTGTTTTGCTCGGGGTTAGACGAGTGCATTGAAACGATTGAAAACTATTTGAACCAATAAATTTTGTAAATTTGAATGTTCAGAGGTGGAATCCTGAACAGAACGAAATTAACTTATCGCCCTTTGGGTTTACGAGGCAAGGTGTATCCGAGCCGATTCCACCGTAAATTTCAAAGGGCTTTCTATTTTATGAAAAAATCGTTTGTACTTTATACCGATAACTGGGCAACATTAAAGCACCTTTCTAATGAGCAACTCGGAGAATTAATGCGAATGCTTTTTGAATATCAAATCGAAGGCAATACGCCTGAACCATCAAACCATTTATTTATTGCTTTCGGGTTTATTCGTTCCGCTATGGATAGAGATTTAGAAAAGTGGAACGAACGTGCAGAGCGTGCGAGGGTTAATGGTTCAAAAGGTGGTCGACCAAAAGAAAACCAAGATGGTTTACAAGAAACCCAAAAAACCCAGTCGGTTAAATCAAAACCCAAAAAACCTGTTAATGTAAGTGTAAGTGTTAATGATAGTGTAAATGTTAATGTAAATGCAAATGCTAACTTTAAAAAGTGGAGCGAGCAAGATTTAATTGAAGCAATGACACCGTATAAGGATAGATACCCTAAAGAACTTCTAAACGCTTTCTTTAACTATTGGACAGAGCCGCTCGCAAACGGTAAAATACGTTTGACCTCTCAAGACGCTTGGGATACTGGTAGAAGGTTAGTAACATGGAAAAAACGCGACACCGATAAACAGCCTCAAACCTCAACAATAACACGCGCCTCGATGGGGCTAAAGATGCAATGACAAAAATATTTTTAAAATAATTTAGAAAAAGTTTGCAGAATCAAAAAAGAGTTGTATGTTTGCCTCATCAAACTCTTAAACACTTACACAATGACAACTTCAATTTTAACTACAAAACTTCGCAACGGTGTAACAGTATTAGCAAAAGCTGATAGGTATGGCATAAACGCCGTAGGTTACTCAAACCTAACACAAGCTAACGCACGTCAAATTAAACTTTCTTTAGAGGGTATTGATTGCTCGGTATATCGCACACCATGTAATATGTCGGTAACCTACATTAAAATAAATAACTAATCAAAACGGGCGGTTAACAGCCGCCCAACTTTTTAAATCTTTAATATTTTATACTATGGAACGCAAAACAGTCAAAACAGAATTTGAAATAACAACAACATCAGAGGGTAAAATATTTGCAAAAGTTGGCGATATAATAATTATTTCAAACCGCGATTCAGAGCATTACAATGTACATAAAGTGAATGATACTAAAATATTTTCGCGGTGGATGCGTAAAGGATGGATTAACGCAAAATGTAACTAAATGAAACCACTACCAAAAATAGAGCAGGCTTTAATATTCCTTTGCCTAAACGCGGACGAAAATTATAAAGAGATAATGCCGCAACTCGGTGAGCATCTATTTCAAGATACCACCGCGCTTAGTTGTTTTAAGCTAATTAAGACAATCATAAAAGAAGAAAAGAAACCGACGCTCCTAACCATTGCCCAATACAATAAAACCGAAAAAACCCTAACCGCTCAAAACATTTCAGAGATTGCAAGTTGGGGTAATGAGCTATCGTATAACGAACCCGTTAACGATTACATCGCAATATTAAAAGACGAACACATTAAGCGCTCCGTTAGTTCAATACTAACCGAGCAAGCGTTAGGTATTGGAACGATGCGCAGCGGTGTTGAAACAGCAACCGAAATAATAAAACGCCTTAACTCTTTAATCGAGGACGGTAGCCCGACGGATAATATCATAAACATGGCTCAGTTATCTGACGAAGAACGGCAAGCATATTACCGCCGTGCCGCTTTGTTTCAGTCGGGGCAAACGAGCGGCTTAAATACAGGCTTAAGCGCCTTAAATCGTTTTACGGGTGGCTTTCATCCGGAACTAATAATCTTAGCGGGTCGCCCGTCGATGGGTAAAACAGCCCTCGCACTATTTCACGCGGTGCAATTTAATGAGCCGGGCGTTTATTTCAACCTCGAAATGAATCGCAGCCAGTTAGCGCAGCGCCTTATTTTGCAGCACGGCGAAAGCCTAATTAATAGCGCACGCCTTCGCGATGGTAACCTAACACAACCCGAGTTACACGCATTCGAGCAATCGATAGGTAAAACAGAAAAGTTACCTATTTTGATTTATGATAAGGCGCGATGCGGCGTACATGAAGCGGTAAGGATATTGCGCCGCGAGGTGCGTAAAAATCGTTGTAAGTGGGCTATCATCGATTATTTGCAGTTAATGACTATTGAGGGCTTTAAAGGCGGTAATCGCGAGGCTGAAGTGGCTGAGATAAGCCGAACGCTAAAAGCCGCGCAAAAGGAGTTAAACATACCGATTATCGCACTTGCTCAATTGAGCAGGCAAGTTGAACAAAGAGCCGATAAACGACCGATACTTTCAGACCTTCGCGAGTCGGGTAGCATTGAACAGGATGCCGATACCGTTATGTTCGTTTGGCGACCAGCTTATTACGCGCTTACAGAAGATAACGGCACGCCTTATACGAATGATGTTTTTTACTTATTCGAAAAGCATAGGCAAGGCTCAACGGGTGAAGTAAGGTTTAAGCATAATGAAACGCTAACCCACTTTACAGATAACGGCGGCAATACTGGAAGCACCTTTTTACCAGTTAAGGAAACCGCAATAGCACCTAACGAAACATTTGATTTTACGCCGTTTTGATTGCGTATAAATAATGTTATACGAGGTGCTAATTTTTAACAACAAAACTAAATTAAAATGAAAAAAAATTTATTAGTATCATTTTCAGGAGGCGAAACATCAGCATTTATGGCTCAATGGATTAAAAAACATTTAGAGGATAGCTATGATAGAGTGGTTTATGTATTTGCCAATACAGGACTTGAAAATGAACAAACTTTAGAATTTGTGCAACAATGTGATGATTATTGGAAATTTAATGTGCAATGGGTAGAATCTAACATAAACCCAAAAAAAGGGCAAGGAACAAGATATTGGCTAACTGATTTTGATAATGCAAAAAGGAACGGAGAACCTTTTGAGGCTATGATAGCTAAATACGGAATACCAAACCAATCCGCTCCTTTTTGCACAAGAGAGCTAAAGCAAAACCCAATTAAAGCATTTGCAAAGGATTGGTTTGATGGAGAAAAATATGATACTGCAATAGGTATTAGAGTTGATGAGGCAGATAGAATGAACGCAAAGGCAAAAGAAATGCGATTTATTTATCCATTGATTAAACAAGATATGATACCTGCAACAAAGCCAATGATTAACTTTTTTTGGAAACAAATGCACTTTAGATTAGAGTTGAAAGGCTATCAGGGTAATTGCATTACTTGTTGGAAAAAGGCAGACAAAAAGTTATTTCAGATATACAAAGAAAACCCGAAAGCATTTGAATTTATGGATAAAATGGAACGTAAATATCCGTTCAACTCAAATAGCGGTAAAAAGGAAGTGTTTTTTAGAAATAACAGAAGCGCCACCGACATAATGTGTCAAGCTGAAAATTGGAACGGAATAATTAAAAACGATGCAAATGAATATACTTACCAACTCGATTTACTTGGAGGCGATAGTTGTGAGGTCTTTTCGGAGTGCAGTTAGCATCATAGCTTATAATATGACCACCGAGGAACGCATAATCGATTACATGACAAACTTCGAACCCGAACAAGGCGAATTTAAAGAGGGTGTTACGCATTACACCGATACGCTTAAAACGCATCGAAGCTATGCAGCTCAATTAATCAGCGCGCCACGCACCTCGATAGCCTACCGAATGTACTTAAACCGCTCGCTCGAATGGTTGAAGCTGCTAAAAAAACACGGTATAAAATTGCAAAACATAATCAAAAAATGACTATATTTGCAGCAATGGAAGCAACACCGAAACCGATTTCGAAGCGTGGCGGTCGCCGTGAGGGTGCTGGTAGGTCGAAGCAATACGGCGAACAAACATCGACGTTATGCTTTAGAGTACCGCAAACGCACCGCGAAAAAATCACGGCAATGGTTCGCGCATACCTCGAGGGCTTAAAGCTCGAATACAAGTCAAAGAAACACGACCCCGAGTATGGATGCTAAATTGTTAACCATACCGTGTGCGATTGAATCGGTAGCCACGCGCCGCGATAAAACGATTAAAGTAACAATCGGAACGCAGGAACTAACGCCCGAACAAACGAGCGCGCTGTTTAGTCAATGGATGGGCGGCGTAGGTGTTATGGCGTTTAAGGGCGAACAATTCAATTACAACGACGAACAGCTATTAAATAACCTTAAACTCGATGCCGCAGAACTCGGAAGCAAAACACCGAGCCAGCGCCTACGCTCAACGCTTTACGTTCTATTCGAACACGCGCCCGAAGGTCATAAGGACTTTAACGGCTTTTATGCGGCAATGATGGAGCGCTTTATTGAAATGGTAAAGAAACGAATCGATACTTATAATTTGTAAATTTGTAATACTATGCCACTATTTCAAGGAGATACGCAAACGATTATAAGCATGAACATTCGCAAGCTAATAGGCGAAGGCTATTCAAACGAGCAAGCCGCCGCGATAGCATATGCCGAAGCCGAGAAATACCGCAAAGCAAGAAACAAGCGATGAATTTGTTAACTCAAAATAGCGATTTGCGTAAGTCAGGTATTTACGGTTGGACTTTGCCAGCGCATTGGGTAACGTTAACAAACGGGCAGAAATTCAATACTTGCCCAAATGCAGGCGCGTGCGCAGCTTTTTGTTACGCAAAGAACGGTACTTATAAATTCAAAAACGTACTTAAATCGCACGTTGAAAAATTGGAGCTTGTATTAAATGAGCTTCCTAAGTTTAAGGAGTTAATGAATGCTGAACTTTCAAAAGGAAAATATAAAGGCAAATACATACGGATTCACGATGCTGGGGACTTTTTTAGCATGGATTACGCTATGGCATGGATTGATATAACAAATTCGAATCCATTAGTAAACTTTTACTCATACACTAAAGAAGTTAGTTTATTCAAAATAACTCTTGCGAATAAAATACCAACAAACTTTGTTATAATATATTCATACGGAGGAAAAGAAGACCACCTAATCGATGTAAATAGCGACAGGCATAGCGACGTATTTCCTAATTACGATGAAATGATAGCGTTAGGATATAATGATATTGAGCAAGACGATAAATTGGCAGCAATACACCCAAATAAAAAAGTAGGTTTGTATCGCAACAATATAAAGCATTTCATAAAAAAGATGGGAAACAAAAAATTTAGCGATTACAAAAAATGAGCGTAGAAATAATAGAGATATCTGAGTTAACGGTTAACCCGAATAACCCGCGCATTATTAAGGACGAAAAGTTCGATAAGCTGGTTCAATCGATTAAGGAGTTTCCTGATATGCTAAAGTATCGCCCGATAGTGGTGGACGAGAATAATGTTATATTAGGCGGTAATATGCGTTTTAAGGCATGCAAAGCTGCCAAGCTAAAGCAAGTGCCAGTTATGAAGGCAAGTGAGCTTACAGAGGCTCAAAAGCGCGAATTTATAATTAAGGATAATGTAAGCGGCGGCGAGTGGGATTGGGTGATGCTTCAAAACGAATGGGATACCGAGCAGCTCGATGCGTGGGGCGTGGACGTTCCAAACTTTGAATTAGAAAAAGAGTCAGATGATTTGAGCGAACAAATACAACCTTCATTTAGAATTGAAGTTTTGTGTAAAGATGAGGAACACCAAGAAAAAACATATAATAAGTTAATTGCGGAGGGATTTGAATGCAAACTTTTGACATTGTAAAAAAAAGTAAACCGAAAAAAACTTTTAGAGTTGCTTCGATTATTGGCAAATTTGATATTCAAACCGATGAAATAAAAGAACATTTTGTCGGAGAACTTAATATGCCTAATCAATGGAACGTAGGTTTAATTGTAGGTAAAAGCGGAACTGGCAAAACAACAATAGCAAAAGAATTATTTGAAAATGCTTACGTTACAAATTACGAATATGTATCTGATTGCATTGTTGACGATATGCCAAAGCATAGCTCGGTAGAAGAAATAACAGCGATGTTTAATTCTGTTGGTTTTAGCAGTCCACCAAGTTGGTTGAAACCATATTCCGCATTAAGTAACGGGCAAAAGATGCGCGTTGACCTCGCACATTCTTTATTGTTAAACAAAGAGTTAATTGTATTTGACGAGTTTACATCTGTTGTTGATAGACAAGTTGCGCAAATTGGTTCTTTTGCAGTACAAAAAGCAATACGGAAACAAGATAAAAAATTTATAGCTGTAACGTGTCATTACGACGTAGAAGATTGGTTGTTACCCGATTGGGTATTTAATACAGATACAATGACCTTTCATTCATTTGAAGGGCAAAAAAAAAATAGACCAAACATTAAATTTGAGATATTCAACACAAACGATAAGACAATATGGAAGATGTTTGCTAAACATCATTATTTAAGCCATACTCATAATAACGCTGCTTCAGTTTATATTGCTATGATTAATGAACAAATAGCTGGATTTTTAAGTGTGTTACATTTTCCACACCCAAAAGCAAAAAACATAAAAAAAGTACATAGATTGGTTATTTTACCCGACTACCAAGGCTTAGGATTTGGTATAAGATTTTTAAACGAAGTTGGCAAAAAATATAAAAAAAATAAGAATAGATTTACTATTGTAACGTCAGCTCCAAGCATAATAAAAGCATTAAAAAAGTCAAATGATTGGAGCTGTATAAGATATGGTAGAACAAAAGAAACAGGAAAAACCTCTACACAGCTTAAAGGCACTACCTCAAAAGATAGATTAACCGTTTCTTTTGAGTTAAAATAAACAACGATAAAACAGCGATGCCAAAACCTGAAAACGTATTACCTCATAAGTTTAAGAAAGGGCAAAGCGGAAACCCTAACGGGCGACCGCGTAAGCTGCCCGAACTCGATAAGCTATTAGCCGATGTATTAGGCGAGGAAAAGGACGGCATCACAGCGGGCGAAGCTATATTGAAAGCAATACGCGCAAGGGCGGCAAAGGGTGATGTAAGAGCTGCGGAGTTGTTATTAGACCGCGCATATGGTAAACCGAAGCAAAGCATTGATAACACCATAACCACCACCGAGCCGCTCGTTATCATTCGCACCGAACCGAGTAAAAAAGCCGAATGAATTTTACATTAACTGAAACACAAACCACAGCCTTCGACATGGCGACCAACGGGGACAAAAGAGTAATTGTCTTCGGGGGCGCTATACGATAACCGCCCCTGCTGGAAACGGTGGGGGCAAAGATTCGCGGCGGTAAAACGTATTGGCTTCTATTAACTCTAACATCGCTTTGTTTAACGTACCCGCGTTCGAGGTGGGCGGTTATTCGTAAAAGCCTACCCGACCTTAAGCGCACCACGTTCCCGAGCTTTGCCTCGATAATGATGGACGGCGTAAGTAGCTACGTAAAGAACTGGAATCGCGAAACGAACGTTATAACTTTTACAAACGGTTCGGAGCTTATATTCATGGCAGAATCGTTTGACGACGATAAAGACCTAAACCGCTTTCGTGGGTTAGAGATTAACGGCGCGGGCTTAGATGAAGTAAACGAACTGCAGGAGGTAACCTTTTACAAAGTTCAGGAACGTATAGGCTCATGGAATAAGGCGCACGGTAAGCCGCCTATTGTTTGCCTCGCAACGTGCAACCCTGCGCAGAACTGGGTTAAGTCGATTATATACAACCGTTACCGCGAAAACACATTGCCCGAACGTTGGGCGTATATACCGAGCCGTATAACGGATAACCCACACATCGCGCCCGAATACCTCGAAGCATTAAAGGAATTACCGCCTATTCAGTATGCTCGATTTGTTGAGGGCGACTGGGATGTATTAGACGATGTTGCTAACCCGTTCTTATACGCGTGGAGCGACGAAAAGCACATCGATGATAGCGTAACGCACAACGCACACTTACCGACGTTTATAAGCGTCGATTTTAACATTAACCCGTTATGCGCTTTGGTTATTCAAAACGTTGGCAGTTCGGCTACGGTAGTGGATGAAATAAAGATAGAGCGCGGCTCGATAGACGCGTTTTGCGATGCGGTGGAAGCGTTGAATATACCAACGGGCTTAATACGCATAACAGGCGACGCAATGGGCAAAGGCGGTACAATACAGGAACGCGATAACTCGAGCGCATACATTCAGATTAAACGCCGCCTCAAGTTAGCCGATAACCAAATCATAATACCAGCGAACCCGCGCCACGTTAACAGCCGTATTGATTGCAACACGGCGCTAAAGAAACTCGATATACGCGTTAATAGTAAAAATTGTAAGGGCTTTGTTTTCGATGCAAAGCAGGTGCAATGCAACGCGGACGGGCAAATAATAAAGAGCAATCGAAAAAACATTTCTGAGCGTGCCGACTTTTTAGATTGTTTTCGTTACTTTGTCAACGCAATACTTAAAAGATATTTATGAGCGTTTGTTCACCTTGTTTCGATTCAGGCATTCAAGTAGCTTACTGTAATGGCGGTATAGCGTTCGGATTTGTAGAACCCGAAACTAACTACACAATAACGTTAAAGAGCAATGCCACGAATAAGCTGCAAGTGTTTAACGCCGAATCCGATATTGACGGGCTGTTAACCATTACGGGCGCTAAGATAGATAACGGGCAGGGTTACACGCTCGAGTTAGCAGGCTGCAATAAGTTTACGATTTGTGAAGTAGAATACGATTGTATTAGCTTTAGCGTGGCTAACATTGAAATAATCAGCGAAGAACCCGAAGTAGTTAACTTAATGGAATGCGTAGAATGCAACGGATAAAATCAATAATTCACGGCTGGTATCTTTGGGTAACATCGAACAAGGAAGCGAACGAGTTAAGCGAAACGCGAACGCCTATTTGTAACCTATGCCAGCATCGCAATAAGGCTTTAAACCTTTGTACCGCGTGCGGTTGTTTTCTACCCGCTAAGACGCGGGTTAAAGATGCAGAATGCCCGCACGACTATTGGAGTTAGATATGACTGGGTTCATCCTCTGCCAAGCGTTCCTGACCGAATCGCTCGATACCGAGGATGAAACCCTACGCGAATTAAGTGAGCGCGAAGTGGGCTTAGTTGAAATACTCGTTAACGTAAACGATATAAGCCACGTGTTCAGCGGGCAAGATGAAAACTGCATAATACAGCTACGTAGCGGTAGCATCATAAAAGTAAACAATGATATCGACCACATCATTCAACAAATTAGGCGCGCGACTGCGATTAATTTTTTCGCGCAATAAAGCGAACCCCGAACTACCGAAATACAACTTAGTACAACTATTCACAAAGGACGGCTTTAGCTACTATCGTTTCCCTAAAGAAACATCGTTACCGCTCGAACGCTTTGCCATGAGCATGAGCCTACTTGAGCGATTAAGCAGCGGGCTTTCGGGTTCTGAGATGGAAGCAATACTTACCGAAATGGAAAAGGCGTTAGGCGCTGGTTTAACGAACCCACGCAACGCCGCTTTAGTTGCTACATACATACACGTAATTCGTGAAAGGCAAAACACGGTAATACACCGCGACCTATTGTTGAACATTGCCGCAACGTGGGTAATACGTTCGGACGAAAACCCCGCGGTTATAAACCCCGATATCCACCAATCGAAACTAAAACTATTTGAAGCGATGGCAGAGGAGGGGTCGCACGATTTTTTTACAGGTTTGGATATCGAGCCGCTGAAACCCTTGTTACGTATGTCGCCCGACGAGTTAACGACATTATGGGATTACAACCGAGTACAAATACAAAAGCTACACGAAACCTTAGCGGCGTTGAGTTCTCACCGGGACGAAGGGCAAAGCAAGCGCAAGACAAATTCAGGGAGCAAGTGATGCACATCGCGGGCGGTAACGTTCTCGAGTTTAAAGAATTGATGCAGTCCGATATTGACGTTTTTTTGATTAAATTTGAGGTGTTCTATAAGCAACACCAAAATGGCTGAAGTTTTAATTAAGTACAAAGCCGACGCTGGCGACCTCGAAGCCACGGTTAATAAGATTAACGAGGTAAACAACGAGGCGGTTAAGTCGGCTCAAAAGGCTTCGGATAAGATTGCGACTGAGTTTAAAGATGCTGCCAAAAGCGCCGCCGCTGCATTTAGTGGGGGCGAAGTTAAAAAGGCGCTCGATGGTAATACGACGGCTATCGAAAAGTTAGCCAAAAGTGGTAAGAGCTTAACTGGTCAGCTACGCGGTTTAAAACAGGAACTAACACTACTCGAGCAACAAGGTAAGGATAACACCAAAGAGTTTAACCAGCTATTAATCGCAGCCTCACGGCTCGAAGACCAAATAGGCGACACCCGCGCACGGGTTAGAATCCTTGCCGCCGATACGTTTAAGTTCGATGCAGCCGTACAAGCTACTCAAGGTTTGGCGGCGGGGTTTGAGGTTGCGCAAGGCGCGGCGGCTTTGTTCGGTAATGAGAGCGAAGATTTACAAAAGGCTATTTTAAAAGTTCAGGGCGCTATCGCGGTCGCTAACGGCGTGCAGCAAATAGCAAACCTATTGCTCGAGGAAAGCGCAATTAAAACCGCTTTATTAACCGCAAAGCAAGCAATCTACACAACGGTAGTAGGAACGTCTACGGGCGCGTTAAAAGCCTTTAGAATAGCTTTAGCGGCTACGGGTGTGGGCTTGTTGGTTATTGGTTTGATTGCCTTAATTGAAAACTTTGATAAGGTAAAAGCCGCGCTCGAAAATTCAATACCGGGCTTTAAGACCGTGAGCAACGCGATAGGCGACGTAGTTGATACTATTAAAGAATGGGTAGGCGCATCCGATGAAGCCGAACGCGCGGGTGCTGCATTTGAGAAAGCATCGAAGCGGCAAGCCGACGCAACTAAACAAATAGTAGACGGGTATAACCGCCGCATTGAAGTTGAAAAGGCAGCGGGGCGCAATACCACACAATTAGAGATTGAACGCGAAAAGGCGGTAATAGCAGCAAATCAAAAGATACTTAAGGACTTTCAGGCAAAGCAATCTAAAATACTTGACTTAGATAAAGAGGAACGCGACAAACTTTTAGAAACGCAAAAGGAAGCCGCAGACGCTGTTCAAGAAGCCTCAAATAATATTTTAGTTATTCGGGCAACCGCCGCAAAGGAAGCCGCCGACAAAGCTAAAGAAGAAGCAAAGAAAGCCGCCGAAGCTGAAAAGAAAGAACTCGAGCAACTTGAAAAGGATAGAAAGGATTTATTAGCTAAACGAGTTGCAAATCAAAAAGCTGCTAACGATTCAATCGCGGCGACACGCGAAGCCGATTTACAGGAACAGTTACAAGCGGTATCGGTTGCTGAAGATGCGAGCTTTCAGTTGCAAATTGAAAGTTTAGAAAAACAAAAGGCAATCGAGATAGCAGCCGCCGAAGAAGCTGGTTTATTAACCTACGAAATCGAAAAGAAATACGCTGAACAAATCGCAGCGTTAAAAACTGGTCAAGCCCAAAGCGAGATTAATACACGAATAAATACTATTCGCACGTTAGAAGCCGCCGAAGGTAGCACGTTAGACCGCCGCATTCAATTAATCGAAGAACAAGCCAACGCGCAAAAGCTACAATTAACAAACAGCATTAAGGACGAAAAGGAAAGAGCAAGCGCGATTCTATTGCTTGAAACAGAAACGCAAAACGCGATACGCGAGGAACGTAAGAAAACAAACCAGCAAACAATCGATTACGCTTTTCAGGTTGCTGATGCCGTTGCAAATACTTTAGGCGCTATTGTAGAATTTCAAGCGGCACAATCAGAGGCGCGTATCGAGCAAATAAATAACGATGCTTTAGTTGAACAGGAGGCTATAAATAAAAGCGTAGAAAGCGAAGCGGAAAAACAACGTAAGTTAGAAGCGCTACAATTAAGAACAAGTAGAAAAATAGCAGCCGAAAAAACTAAACAAGCCAAAGCCGATAAAGCGTTAAACATATTTCGGGCTATAATTGACACCGCTGCATCGATAACTAAAACAGGTGCGCAATTAGGTTATCCAGCCGCTATACCTTTTCAAGTTGCGGCGGG